>ERZ761602.1132-NODE-1132-length-50922-cov-14.239055_pt1 | contig 50922 bp, 37 predicted proteins | sample MGYA00512165_ERZ761602 | MGnify/ENA primary metagenome ERZ761602 (study PRJEB28899, sample SAMN02445085) | bioreactor sludge metagenome | biome: EBPR sludge; isolation source: Thorneside wastewater treatment plant | place: Australia: Brisbane, Thorneside...
TCGTGAACCCGGTCGTGAACCCGGTCGTGAACCCGGTCGTGAACCCGGTCGTGAATCCAGTCGTGAACCCGGTCGTGAATCCAGTCGTGAATCCAGTCGTGAATCCCACGCAGATTACTGCCACCGGTTCACAATTGACTCCTCAACAGGCGCAGGACCTCGTCAATTTTCACAACCGTGTTCGCAATGATGTGGGAGTGGGACCGGTGACCTGGGATGCTGACGTGGCGGCATTTGCCCAGGCTTATGCTGAGACACTCGCATCCACGGGGAATTGGGCTCACAACCCGAACCGCACCTTGAACGGCGTCACCCTCGGTGAGAATCTTGCCATGGGATCCGGCAAGACCTTTACGGTCGTTGAGTTGGCTGACGGATGGGAGTCCGACGAAAAACCCTTCTGGATCGTGGGTTCGAAGATTGGCGATCCCCCTTCCCAGCCGGGAAAAGTGACCGGGCATTACACGCAGATGATCTGGAAGGATTCGACAAAGATCGGTGCCGGGATGGCCACGGGACCTACCGGAACCTATCTCGTCTGCAACTACAGTCCGACTGGAAACTATACCGGTCAAAAGCCGTACTGATATTGCGGAATTTAAATTCCTGACAGAAAACAAAATGAAAGTGTTCCCCAACCGAATCGTCGCGACCTTTGTTCTGGTCATGATGAGCCCGATGCTCCGGGCTGAACAGAAAACGGAAAGCTACAACGGAACTTTCTTCGGGAATCCCTGCCAGGTCACGATCAACTGGGCGAACTTCAGCGGGCAGGGCGCGGTCGATGGCCGTATCGTCGACGGAGCCGGGGTGACCTTTCCTTTCCAGGGAAACAATCCCCGATCAGGTTATCTGGAGCTCGACGTTGAGGGTCAGACCTATGCACTGCAGAAGCAGAATGCCGGAGGTCAGATCTCGTGGAACAGTCCCAATCTTTCCTTCAGCCGGACCTCGACCGCCCCGGTTGGTCCGGGAGCGACTCCTACGGGCACCACTTCGAATCTTCCGGCCATTGGGGGAGGGGCAACCCGTCGTTATACCGGTCTTTACCGGGGTAAACCGTTCACCGCGACCCTGACCTGGGAAAGACCCGATGGAAGCGGTAACGTCCAGGGAACCATGATCATTGAAGGAGATATGCTGAGCGATTTCAAGGGCGGGGAGACTCGTCCCGGGTTTCTAGAGGTGGAAGTGTCGGCGGACAATTCGATCAATCACAAACTAACTAAAGGACAACAAGGGGTGAGCACGGTGTGGACGGGGGAATACCTGACCCTCAACGAAGTGAGTTCCGCACCACCCGGCGGATACACTCCTTCGACGTCTCCTGTGGCCCCCTATACTCCGCCGAAGCCACCGGTCTTTACCCCGCCTACGGCGACGACTCCGGCAATGCCGTCCCCGCCTACCTTTGTTCCCCCGAAGATGCCGGCCCCTCCGACCTTCAACCCAACAGGGGGCACTCCACCTCCGACGATGCCGGCCCCTCCGACTTTCAACCCGACTGTGACGACTGCTCCTGCGACCCCGGGGACATCTCCTGTCCCCGCAGCCGGTGGCACAAAATGGGTCATCGCCTGCGAGGCTGAGGGATCGGCGAGGACAGCTAACGCGGCTGTGGAACGATGGCGTGCCAAGGGCTTCAACGCCGGCTCTCTCTGGATCCCGGATTACAGTTCTCTCAGCGGAGCCAAGCTCTGGCTCGTCCATGTCGGACCATTCGAATATTCCCAAAAGGCCGAGGCTCAGAGGATGTTGGGTGAGGTGAAAAAGCACTACAAGGACGCCTACGGCATCAAGATCGACAATTCCGGCAAGCGGGAAACGTTCTAAAGGTGCCTCAGAATTGAAATCGCCGGAACTTTAATGGTAGCCGGGGTCGCTGATCCCGGAAGAGGTGCACTTGAAAATCGGGCCTCCAACCCGGCCTCACAGAGGCCAGCTACAGGGATATAGCTTCGTTACCGAATGCCGGCGATCGCCCTTTCTGCGTTTCCTTTTTTGCTGGCCAAGCCGGTCGGTAGAACCGTAAGTATCAGTGGACCGCCCTCCATTAGATAACCAACGATTCAAGTACCAATAAAGATGATGACTCCAAACGCCCCTTTCTCCCGCCGTAATTTTGTTGTTACCGGAGCACTCGCTGCCGGTGCCGTCCTCGCCCCCGGCAGGATGGTTCACGCCGCCGCTCCCCACACCCAGGAAGCGCTTCCCTATGCCTTTGACGCTCTCGCTCCGCATATCGATGCCCTGACGATGGAGATCCATCACGGCAAACATCACGCCGCCTACATCAAAAATCTCAACACTGCTCTCGAAGGCAAAGCCGATCTTGCGGCGAAGTCGATTGAAGAGCTTGTCATCGATATCGCGAAGGTGGAAGACGCGGTTCTCCAGACCACGATCCGCAACAACGGTGGCGGTCACTGGAACCACGCCTTTTTCTGGGAAACGCTCGCTCCGGCGGATAAGTCGGGCAAACCATCCGACGAACTTGCCAAGGCCATCGATGCCGCCTTCGGTTCGATGGATGAATTCAAAACCAAGTTTGGTGAGGCGGCGACCAAACGTTTCGGCTCCGGCTGGGCCTGGCTCATTGTCAAAGACGGCAAGCTCGCGGTGACGAGTACGCCGAATCAGGACAACCCGCTCATGAAGGAACTCGTCGTCGAGGAGAATCTCGGAACGCCTCTTCTCGGACTCGACGTCTGGGAACACGCCTACTATCTCAACTACCAGAACCGCCGTCCTGATTATATCGCGGCCTGGTGGAACATCGTGAACTGGGACAAAGTCTCGGTCCGGTTTGCGGCTTCGAAGTAAGGGTGACTGGATAGCATTTCAACAGGTAGCTCCCTGGCAGTTGGGCCGGGGAGCTACCTTTTTTGTGTACTGATTTCAAATTGCCTCCTCTTCCCAAGTCCCCCCATCCACCGTATACTTCTCCGTGCCCAGCGACGCCAAGCCTGATCTCCAGAAGAAAATGCGGGAGGTCCCCCACAAGCCGGGGGTCTACCTGCATAAAGATAGACTCGGGTCCATCATCTACGTGGGCAAGGCGCGGGATCTGCGCAAGCGGCTGGCTTCCTACTTCACGCCCTCGCGGCAGCGCATGGCGGAGCACAAGACGCGGGCGCTGATCGAGAGCATCTGGGACTTTGACTACCACGAGGTTCGCAACGAGCCCGAGGCGCTTCTTCTCGAAGGAAAGCTGATCAAGGAATACCGGCCGAAATACAACATCGCCTTCCGCGATGACAAGCGTTTCCTCCTCGTGAAAATGCATCCCGACGAGCCGTGGCCGCGTTTTCACCTCACCAGGATGAAGAAGGAGGACGGGGCCCGCTATTTCGGTCCCTTTGCCCACTCAGGCGCCCTGCGGCGTACGATCTCGTGGATGAACCGCGAATTCGGACTCCGCAATTGTCGTCCGATGGAACCGGGCGAAAAGGACTACCAGCACTGTCACGACGATGTCATCAAAAACTGCACCGCTCCCTGTATGGGGCGTATTTCCCGTGAGGACTACATGGCCCGAATCGAGCAGGCCTGCGACTTTCTCCTGGGGCATTCGAAGGACCTGATCCGTTCCATTGAAGAGGAAATGGGAGAAGCCGCCGCCGCACTCGATTTTGAGCGAGCGGCCGAACTTAGGGACATGATAGGCAACCTGAGACAGACCCTCAAACCGACCCGTCAGTTCAAGCGTCGTGGAGTCCCGGGCAAGGCAATCAATCCCGAGGCTGATGTGATCGACTTGCAGGAGTATCTGCAACTCGACCGTCCCCCGACGGTGATGGAGTGCTTCGACATTTCCAACATTTCCTCCAACCACATCGTCGCCTCGATGGTGCGCTTTCGGAACGGCGTCGCCGACAACAGCAATTACCGTCGTTATCGCATCCGGACGGTCGAGGGACAGGATGACTTTGCGAGCATGGCCGAAGTCATCCGTCGGCGTTATTCGCGCATTCTCCTCGAGGCTCGGGAACGAGTCGGAGAAGAGGACGCCGATGCCACTCAGGAGAACCCGCTCGACGCGATGCGCCGTCTCGAAGAGATTGAGGCCGAAGTGGCGGAAGAAGGAGGCGAAGGAAAGCGCGCCAAGCCCTTTGTTCGACTTCCCGATCTCGTGATCGTGGACGGGGGCAAGGGACAGTTGGGAATGGCGGTCCGCGAGCTGAATCGCCTCGGGCTTCACGATCTGCCTGTGATCGGTCTTGCAAAGCAGCGCGAGGAGGTTTTCCGACCCGGGGAATCGGAGCCCCTCGTGATCCCGCACGATCAGGGAGCCCTGAAATTGCTCCAGCGAATCCGCGACGAGGCCCATCGCTTCGCGAATGGCTACCATCAACTTCTCATGAAGCGACGGGTCGAGGAAAGTATTCTCGACGACTGCCCGGGAATCAGCCGGTCGAGGAAAGAGCGGCTTCTCGAGAGATTTGGCTCCGTATCACGGCTCCGCAAGGCTTTACCGGATGAAATAGGCTCGGTTTCGGGGATCAGCGAGAAACTGGCCCAGGAAATTGTCCATTTTTTGAAAACTCATTGAGATTAGGCCCGTATTCTGACGGTGACCCCGTCGAAATTCGTGTTATCTTTGCCTTTATAGCCCTCGCTTACTGAACTTAATGAGAACTCTGCTCCGGATATCCCTGGGCCGCCTTTCCCGGATGTTGCTGTCCGGTGCGGTTGCGCTTTCGCCGATTGTTGTGAGCGCGCAGGAGACAGCTCCCGGTTCAGGTTTTGTCATTGAGGGCCTCGCTCCCGAGACGCCGACGGCAGCGCCCCAGGCGGAAGCCGAAGCGATACCCCGTTTTGAAGATGCCCCTGCCGCGGTGAGGCCTCCGGCGATGCAGGCGGTTCCGGTGGCAGTGGACGACGCGGCTGCGGTCGAGATTCCAGCCGAGTTGCTGGGTGACGAACCCGCCATTCCTCGACCCGAAGCCGAACCCATGGCCGCGAAAGCCGATGTCGAGGAGGAGGTCGACGAAAAAGATTCCATCGTCAGCAAAATGGAGGCGATCCCGGCCAGCGCCGCGCCTGTGATGGCGGAGGATCTCCGTGCCAAGGCTCCCCAGCCCAAACAGGGACAGGTGGGCTCTTCGGTTCTCACCCGGACAGAGGCAAGGACATTTACCTTTTCCATTCCGGCGCCTCGCGGGCAGTTGCTCGACCGGAACGGGTATCCCCTGGCCCAGAGCAAAGTGTCCTACTATGCCGCGATCACTTTCCCCTTCCTCGGAGCGGGAGTTCCTGAAGCTGAGGTCCTGCGCTACGCGGGCGAACGAATCGTCCACGTGAATAATATCCTCGGGACGGACTGGGATCTTTCCGGAAAAGTCGTCATTGATCACTACCGGGATCGCCGCTGGGTACCTCTGACCTTTTCCTCCATCCTGACTGACAGTGAAGTCGATGAACTGACCCGGCAGAAAATGGAGGGACTGACGCTTCACCCGGTGTACATGAGGCATTATCCCCAGGGTAAAACCCTCTCCCATGTCATCGGCTATGTCGGTAAACGCCCGCCGCGGACGATGGGTCCCATCGTCAATGATGAAGCGCTCTGGGGACTCGGAATCGGAGTCGATGGTCTTGAGGAGACCTTTGAGACCGATCTTCGCGGGACGCCCGGCAGAGTCAATGTGCTCTTCGAGGCTGACGGAACGAAGGTGAAAGAGGAGGTTCTTTCCCGTCCGCGTCCCGGATACAATGTGGTCACCTCAATCGATCTCGAGATGCAGCGCATCTGTGAAGACCTCCTTGCCGAAAAGGTGAAATCGGGAGCGATGGTGGTGATGGATGTGAGGAACGGCGATGTCATGGCGATGGCTAGTTATCCGCAGTTCGATCCGAATCAGTTCATCCCCTCCATCTCCCCGGAGAACTATGCGGCCCTCGTGGAAGACCCGACCAAGCCGCTTTTCCCACGCGCCTACCGGGCCTCCTATCCCCCCGCGTCGACCTTCAAAGTGCCGGTGGCTCTTGGATTCCTCGAAAGCGGCTATGTGACGACCAATGATGTTTATCCCTGTCCCGCGACCTGGAAAGTCGGCAACATCGTGATGCGGAACTGGAACAAGGAAGGGGAGGGATCGATGAACGTCATTGGAGCACTCACCCGGTCTTGTAACACCTGGTTTTATGAAGTGGCGACGATGGCGGGATCTGATTCGATGAGCTACATGGCGACGCGCCTCGGTCTCGGGCAGAAGACCGGTATTCCGTTGAATGAAGCCGAGGGTTTCATCCCGACCAACCGCTGGTGGCTCGATAAGCACGGCTACATGATGTCTGATGGTGAGGAAGCGGTCATGAGTATTGGTCAGGGCACTGTTGAGGTGACTCCCCTGCAGGTCGCCAGAATGATGGCCGCTGTCGGAAACGGGAAGCAGGTCCTCAAGCCGCGATTGGTTCTTCAGGTGCAGGATTTGAATCATGAGCTCGAAAGAACCATCCCGGTCGAAGTGGCCAACTCGTTGAACGTCGATTCCTACTCGCTCAAGGCGGTGCAGCGGGGGCTTTACGATGTCGTCAATGCCGGTAACGGAACCGGCTCGGCCGCCTCGCACAAGATCACAGTCTCCGGGAAAACCGGGACAGGTCAGTGGAAACCCGCACAGAAGCAGAATATCGCCTGGTTCGCCGGCTATTTCCCCTCGAAGCACCCGGTCTACTCTTTTGCCGTGATCTATGAAGGAACCCCCGGCGAAATCGTCGGTGGCGGAAAAAATGCCGCGCCCATCGTGGGTGCTTTCCTGGAAAAATATCTCACGGAGGAAAACTATAACAAAGTCCGGGAACGTTCCGAGGCGGTTGCGGGAACCGAAGTCGAGGAACCACAGGACGATTACTCCTTCCGGGGGCCGCTCACGTCTATCTTCCGTGAAGGGGAGCCTGTTCCCGGAGAGCCCGTCATGGGTGAGATCGTTCCACAGCCCGGGGATCCCGGTGCCCAGCCGCCGCGCCAGGAAGGCGGAGGAATTTTCCAGATTTTTAAACGGAAGCGCCAGTAATGCGAAATTTTGCCATCACCCTCCTCAGTCTCTTCTGCCTTGTCGCAGCCACCTCCTGTGTCCGGGTCTCCACCGTGGTGCGGGTGAAAAAGGACGGGACCGGCTCCATCGTTTCCCGGTATTATTTTTCCCCGAATACCCTCGCTCTGGTCGACCAACTCGGTGCTCTTGGCGGCGCGCTCGAAGGCGTCAAGGGCGGACCCGATCTCGGAATGATTCGTGAGATGGCGGCACCCAATGAGGAATCTCTGCGCAAAGACGCTGCCAACTTTGGCGAAGGTGTCCGCTACGCAAAGCACGAAGCAGGTAAAGACGAAGAGGGCTGGGAAGGTTACTCGGTGATTTATGAATTCGACGACATTCGCAAGGTGCGTATCAGTCAGGATTCAGTACCCGGCAAAGCGAAGGAGTTCGTCGAATCGTCCGGAGAGGGAGTGGAGTTGGAAAAGGCCGGAGATCTGACCTTTGCGCTGGAGGGGGATCTGCTCACCGTAAAGAGCAACTTCGCCGCCGCCGGGATGGAAGGATTCATTGACGACGAGCAGATCAAGCAGGCTCGTGAGCTTGGGGTTCCCCCTTCAGAGGCCATCAAGATGGCCGCCGGCATGACCGAGGGAATGCGCATTGGTTTTTTCCTGAGGGCGGACGAAGGCATTGTCGAAACCACCGCCGAACATGTCACCGGTGATCTTATCATTCTGAGTGATGCTGATATCGCCGGTGTGCTCAACGATCCCGACTTCGGAGCGTTCATCGACAAAGGAGCTGAAACCCCCGAGGAAGTCACTGCCGACTCGGTGAAAGCACTCTTCAAAAAACTTGAGGCGATGACCGTCGAGTCCGCCGATGAGATCACGGTGAAGTTGAAGTGAGTCCCGCCGGAAGTCCCCGAGACGGGCCATTCAACCCGAATAAGAAGGAGGCTGCGCCGTGCATGCGTCATGGAGAGTCTCGTCCGGGACTGATACCTTTGCATCAGGTGTCATGTTCAGGCGGCTCATTTTAGTTCATTTTTGTTTTCTCCTCAGCCCGCTCGCCAGGTCGGCGGACTCCGAGCATTGGGCATTTCAGACTCCAATTCGACACGAATTGCCAACGACGGCAGAAAATCCGATCGATGCCTTTGTCCTCGCGAAGTTGGAGGGGAAGAACCTGCCGATCTCGCCCGAGGCCGATCCCCGCACGCTGTTGCGGCGGCTTCATCTCGATCTCACCGGCTTGCTCCCTTCGCCCGCAGAAGTGGAGGCTTTTGCGACGGCGGCGAAAACTGATCCTGCAGAGGCCAGACGCGAAGTCGTGGAAAAGCTTCTCGCTTCTCCACACTACGGCGAGCGCTGGGGGCGGCACTGGCTCGACCTGGCCCGCTACGGGGAAAGCGACGGCTATCTGGGTGATACCGAACGCCGCTGGGCCTGGCGCTACCGCGACTGGGTCGTGACGGCGGTAAATCGCGACCAACCCTACGATCAGTTCAGCATCGAGCAACTTGCCGGCGACCTCATCCCCGGTGCGACGCCGGAGCAGAAGATCGCTGCCGGATTCCACCGCAATTCCCTGCGCAACACCGAGGCCGGAGTCGATAAGGAACTGCACCGCACCAAGGAGGTGATCGACCGCGTCAACGCCACCGCGACGACCTGGCTCGCTCTGACTCTCGCCTGCGCCGAGTGCCACAACCACAAACACGACCCGCTCAAGCAGGACGAGTTTTATTCGTTTTACGCCTTCTTCAACAATCTGGAGGACAACGATCCCACGATTCCGCTCCCGGGGGAGACTGAAAAATACGAAACCGCTCTCGCCGCCTGGGAAAAGTCGCTCGCCCCGCTCGAGGCCGCCCTTGCGAAGGATGAAAAAGAGCCCCTGCCCGCCCGCCGCGCCGCCTGGGAGAAATCGTTCGTTTCCCTGCCGGCGGCGGATTGGACCATTTTAAAACCGTCGAAGGCCGAGTCGGGAGCATCGGATACGATGAAGATCGTCGACGACGGCGCCATCATCGTGACGGGTCGTTCCGGAAAAAATCCTGACACGGTCACCTACACCATTGAGACGAAACTTCCTGACAAAGCCACAGTGATCAGTGCTGTTCAGCTCGAAGTGATCGGTTCACCGGGGAGCGGACGCGAACCGGGCCTCACGGCGGGGCGGGGGAAGGACGGGGCATTTGTTCTATCGAGTTTCTCCGCACGACTCGAGTCGGATTCCGCAAAGGCGAAGTCGCTCGAGTGGGAATCGGTCGCGGTGAGCGAGGCCGATGCAAAGAGCGATCCGAGCGACGTTCTCAATGCCAAATCGACGGGCGGCTGGAGCGTCTCGAGTCGCACCCGTCAGTCGCACTTTGCGGTCTTTCGTTTGAAAGAGCCCCTCACGCTCGAGCCGGGTGGACGCCTCGTCTTCACCCTCGGCAACAAAGCGCCGGGTGGTAACTCGCTGCGCCAGTTCCGTCTCAGTGCAACGAGCGATTCCGGTGTGAACGAGCCCTCACCCGTCCCCGCGACGGTGCGGGCGGTGCTCGTGATCGAGCAGGGTAAACGCACCGAAGCTCAGCGTGAACTCGTCGCCGCCTTCCATCGCGGCATCGACCCGACCTGGAGTGAGTTGCGTCTCGCGATCGATCATCATCTCGCAAAGGTGCCCGCAAAACCCGCGAGCCGGGTGCAATCCCTGACCGAGCGAATGGAGGAGCGCCGCGAAAGTTTTGTCCATGTCAGGGGCGATTACACCCGCCGCGGGGAGACGGTCACCCCCGGAGTTCCCGCCATCCTTCACGATCTGAAAACGCGCACTTCGGGGGCGACGCCGGATCGTCTCGATCTCGCCCAATGGCTTTTTGACGAGGCCAATCCCATCACCGGCCGCGTTGCCGTCAATCAGATCTGGCAGCATCTCTTCGGGGTCGGACTGGTGTCGACCTCGGATGACTTCGGCACTGAAGGCGCGAGGCCGAGTCATCCCGAACTGCTCGACTGGCTCGCGACCGAATACCGCCGACTCGGCTGGAGCCGCAAGGCGCTCATCCGCCTCATCGTCGACTCTGATACTTACCGGAAGTCGTCCCGTCTCCCCGCCGGACCCGACCTCGAGTCACCCGACAATACCTTCCTGTGGCGTCAGAACAGCTTTCGCGTCGATGCTGAAGTCGTGCGCGACATCCACCTGACCGCGAGCGGATTGCTCTCGCGCAAGATCGGAGGCGAATCGGTTTATCCGCCTCTGCCCGGCTTCGTTACCGAGGTGGGCCGCAGTGTGAAATGGCCCGAGAGTCAGGGCGAGGACCGCTACCGTCGCGGGCTCTACATTTTCCTGAAGCGGACGATTCTCTATCCGACCCTGACGACTTTTGATGCCCCGGCAACGGATGTCGCGTGCAGCCGTCGCGACCGCTCCAACAGTCCGATGCAGGCCCTCGCTCTTTTGAATGATCCGGTCTTCCACGAGTGCGCTGAAGTGCTCGGAAAATCGCTCCTCGAAAAACACGGCGGAAAGACCGATGCCGCCATCGTCGATCTTTACGAACGCTGCCTCAACCGCGCCCCCGAACCATCGGAGGTCGACACCTTGCTCTCGGCCCACGCCGATTTTGCAGCCAAATCCGATCCCGAACAGGCTCTCGCCGCGACGGCCCGGGTCGTCCTCAATCTCGACGAGTTCATTACCCGCGACTGAACCCTCGGCGAGGTAACCCTCTTGAGTCCCATGCTTAACCCTCTTCAAAATCCGATCCAGAGTCGCCGGGACTTTTTCACCTCGGGCGCGAGCGGCATCGGCGCGCTCGCCCTGGCCTCGATGCTTCGGGATGACGGGCTCATCGCAGGGGACGGTTCCTTCAAGGCGCCGCACTTCGCACCGAAGGCGAAGAATTGCATCTACTTCTTCATGGAGGGCGGTCCGAGCCAGATGGACCTCTTTGATCCGAAGCCGAAGCTGAACGAACTCGACGGTCAACCGCTTCCGCCCTCGATTCTGGAAAAGGCCCAGTTTGCCTTCATTCAAAAAGACCAGGCGAGGCTGATGGGCAGCCCGCGGACCTTTAAAAAATACGGTCAGTGCGGGATGGATCTCTCGGACCTGCTCCCGCATCTCTCGACCTGCGTCGATGACATCGCCCTGATCCGTTCGATGTATTGTGATCAATTCAATCACCTCCCCGGGCAACTGCTGATGCTCACGGGATCGCCTTTTCGCGGATGGCCGACCCTCGGCTCGTGGCTGAACTACGGGCTCGGAAGTGACTCGCGCGACCTGCCGGGTTACGTCGTTTTGACCACTTTGGGACGCGGCCTTCCCGGAGGCGCGGCGAGCTGGTCGAGCGGCTTCCTGCCGACGAATTATGCGGGCTCTCTTTTCCGCAGCAGCGGTAGTCCGGTCCTGAATCTCGAGACGCCCGAAGGAATTACTCCGGCGATGCAGCGGCGCAGCGTCGAGACGATCAACTCACTCAATCAGCAGCGTTATGAACAGAGCGGGCACCCGGAGATCGCGGCGCGGATTAAAAATTACGAGCTGGCCTTCCGCATGCAGTCGGCTGCGCCCGAGTTGATCGATCTCTCGGGCGAGAGCAAGGCCACCCGCGAGGCCTACGGACTCGACCGCAGTGAACGCGACTCGTCGGACAAGACCGGATTCCAGAGTTCTTTTGCCCGCAACTGTCTTCTAGCGCGACGTCTCGTCGAGCGCGGGACGCGATTCGTGACGCTCTTCCTCTCGACCTGGGACCAGCACAGCAATCTCGATTCCGAGCTTGCGACGAACACTCGCATCTCGGACCAGCCCGTCGCGGCCCTCTTGAAGGACTTGAAAGAGCGCGGGCTCCTCGATGAGACGCTCGTGGTCTGGGGCGGTGAGTTCGGCCGCACTCCGCTCGGTGAAAATCGCAGCGGATTCAAGACCGTGACCGGACGCGATCATCATCCGAATTCCTTCAGCCTCTGGATGGCCGGAGGCGGCATCAAAGGTGGTCAGATTTTAGGCAAGACCGACGAAGTCGGCTGGGGTGTCGAGGAAGATCCCGTGCATGTGCATGATCTGCACGCGACGATTTTGCATCTCTTCGGTTTCGATCACAAAGAACTGACCTATCGCTTCCAGGGCAGGGACTTTCGCATTACCGATGTGCACGGGAATGTGGTGAAGAAGCTGTTGGCTTGAAAAACCTACAAAAATTCCCTCACTGCCATTCCAGTTCGACAAGCGTCACTCCCTGTCGGGCGAGCGGGAAGGAAACTTCGAGATTCCCCTCGCGTGAGCTCACTTGGGTGTCATCCGAGACCTCGGCTAGTTGGCTTATTTTTTCCAGATCGCGGATCTGTTCTGCCGTCGGCGATTGGGGTGAACCCATCGCGAGCCACAGGGTGAAAGAGTTCGAGTGAGTCTCGTCGATGAGGGTTCGGGTGACCTTTGGAGATCCCCCGGGAGAGGCTCCCAGATTCAGAGTGACGGCGGCGTCGGGTCCGTCGATGTTGTCGTCATGATAGTGCCAGACGAGCACGGTGATGCGCTTGTCTGATCGTGCCGCGAGGGCCGAAACATCGGGGCTTTTGCGGACGCCGTTCTTCAGAATTTCCTCGAGGGGAACAGCGGCGTCGCTGATCACCGGGAGGCGCTGACCGTCCATGCGAGAGAACATCCGGAAGACATTGAGCACCGGCTTGTCGATGCCGTTCGTGGCGAGGGAGCGGAATCCGGCGAAATAGGGTTGATCTTCAAACTGAAAGGACCAGGTGAGAGCGCCTTCGAGATTGATGCCATGCTTTTCGGCGAGATCGAGTTTGCGGGGAAAGCTGGCGGCGGTGTAGCTCGAGTAGAGGGTGCCGTTTCGATAGGCGAGGTTCTGACCCATGCAGGCGGCGCAGCCTTCGGGATCGGATTCACCAATGACGATGGGAGTCTCTTTGAATTCCGGATACCCGGCGATGACGGCGAAAGCGTCATTGATGTCATTCAGATGGGTTGCGAGCCCCATTCGAACCTGCCCCTCGTGTTGGACGGGTTTTCCCTTGGCATGGAAAGAAATGAAGTCGAGCGGAGCCGCGCCGTTCGAGGCGGCATCGGACTTGAGGCAGTGATCGAGAAAGCTCTTGAGGTAGTCGTCCCCTTTGCCATTGGCGATGTCAGGTCCGCCGAATCGGGCCTTTGGAATGGCGCGACGGACGGCGCGCATGGAACCGTCGTGGAGCTTGAAGAACTCTTCCCGGGTACCGCGCCAGTAATCGATATTCGGCTCGTTCCAGACCTGCCAGTACCAGTGGAGAACCTCTTCTTCGCCGTATTTTTCCATACAGTGTTTCGCCCATTGGAAGACGAGTTCCTCCCACTTCGCGTAGTCCTTCGGAGGGTAGGCCCAGCCGCCGAAGAGTTCCTCGTAGGACGCATCGGGGAAATGGTGTCGATAGGGCTCGGGTTTCGGCGAAAGCGCCTGAGGCATAAATCCGATCTGCACGTAGGGGCGAACCCCGTTGGTAAGATAGGCGTCGAAGATACGGTCGACGATGGTCCAGTCGTAGACCGGATTACCCGCCGCATCTTCAGTGTAGGCGTTGGTGGATCCCCACTTCAAGCCGTGCTCTCCTTTCCCCGTGGTGAGCAGGTTGTGGGTCCGGAAAAAGACCTCGTTCTTTTTGAGATCACCGAGGTGGCCCAGCAACTCACTGCCGTGCTTCATGTAGGCGTAGTTGGGCTCGTCTGCCCCGAAGAAACGCCAGATGGGTTTCAGTTCCGCACCCGGTTGACTCGCTTCAATCTTAATGCGGACAGGAAAGGTTTCCGCGCGGGCGGAGAAGGACATGGAGAGGAATAGGACTGCGATGAGGTGATGCTTCATTCTTCGGTGACTTGCGTGGACTAATGTCGGGCGAAATCCTGACAATTCCCCCCCAAGCCCGGGGAAGGGGCCGCGAAGGGTCGCATTTTTCGACAGGGCGAGTCAACCTCTGAGCATCATAGCTGGTCTACTTCGGACAGGACGCCTTTCCGGCCAGTTCCATTTGAGGAGGGCTTAAAGGTTCGGCGTCGCATCCGCTGAATGTTAAGGGTTTGATTGGCGATAAGGCACACGTGGTTAAGCAACTCGGAGATTCCATGAACCGGGCCGACTTCGCGCACCCGGTATCTCTACTCGTGGCAAGGACTCGATCTCGATTTTGTCGTCGAGCAGTCCACTTGAGTGTCATCAAGAACCTGAACGGGGCCTTTCATTTCTTTTAATTTCCAATTGAACACCAAGAGACCGGGGGTGTTGGCCCTCGGTCCCAGGCAACTTAACCCCGCCGAACGCCATCCCGCGTAGCGGAAGGCGAATGCGACGACGATTTCCCGCTATACCCCGAGCGAACGAAGCAGTTCCGACGTGATGGACCCCGTCGCACGCATGCCTCTGTCCTGCTGGTAATTGGCAATCGCACGTCTCGACTGCGACCCGATGACACCGTCGATTGATCCGCGGTAATAACCATGGCGGGCGAGGGCACGTTGAACTGACGCGTTCTGGCCCCCGGCCGAATACCCGGAGTGGTTATCGTAGCTGCGGTATGATGGCTGCGAGTAGTAGGAACGCCCGGAGTAATACGGGGAGTAGGATCGGCCGTAGTAGTTTCCGCTTCCAAACGAGAAGCTGAAGCCGGAGCTCGGTCGATAGCCGGAGTAGCCGGAATAAGGTCGGTTGTATCCTCCGCGGTAGCGGCTGGAGTGTCCGTATGAGCCTTGGTTGTGGGAGGAATGACCGCGATAGGAAGAACCCCGGGACCGGTCCGCCCTGGCTTCCTGAGGAAGGGCGATGAGGCCCGTAAAGAGGAGTGAGACTGCACCGATGATTTGAACGAGGGGCTGTGATATTGTTTTCATGAATTTGGGTGGTTGAGTGGTTCCGTAGTGACGATGCGCCAACTTCCGGTGACACTCGATGGGGTGATTTCCTACCCGAACGCTCGCGGAACCGAGGTGAGCAGAAACATCCAACCCGACCTCGGAGAGAGGCCAGCCACATCAGGACATCAGCGCCCCAAGATGGCTGCTCACCGCTTTTGCCAAACCCGCCTGATTGTATCCACCCTCAAGTACGGAGACGAGTTTTCCGCCGGCAAATTCACCGGCCATTTCCACCAGGATTCGGGTGAGTGTGGCGAAGTCCCCGTCGCTCAAGGTAAACTGTCCCAGGGGATCCCCAAGACGGCTGTCAAATCCGGCGGAGATGATGACGAGGTCCGGTTTGAAGTCCTGCATCTTCTTCGTGAAGGCTCCCCGGAAGGCGGCGCCGATTTCCTCCATGCCACTGCCTGAGGGGAGGGGGACATTGAGGGTTGTGCCGAGCCCTTTGCCCGCTCCTGTCTCCCCTTTGGCACCGGTGCCGGGATACCAGGGCGACTGGTGGGTTGAGAAATAAAAGACACTTCTGTCCTCGTAGAAAATATCCTGGGTGCCGTTTCCGTGATGCACGTCCCAGTCGATGATCGCGACTCGCTCGAGCCCGTGTTTCTGCTGCGCGTAACGGGCGGCGATGGCGGCATTGTTGAAAATGCAGAAGCCCATGCCGCGGTCGGGCGTGGCGTGGTGACCGGGCGGGCGCACCGCGCAGAAGGCATTCGCAAAGGTGCCGGCGACGACTCCGTCGACGGCATTGAGAAGTCCCCCGGCGGCATGTCGGGCGACGCGAAGCGAATGAGGTCCATACTGAGTGTCCCCGGTGCTGAGTTGACCCGGGCCACTGCCGTCGATCTCCGCGAGGACCTTTTTCAGGTATCCGTCAGTATGGGCGAGCCGGACTTCGTCGTCGGTGACTTCGCGTGCGTCGATGGACGCGCCTTTTTGATCGAGACCGGATTCCCGGAGGGCATCGAGAATCGCGAGGATGCGCCCGGGGGCTTCAGGATGATGATCTCCGGGATCGTGTTCGGTGAATTCACGGTCGAGGAGCAGGCCGGTTTTCATGCGTTTCTTCGAAAGAGGGCGGATAGAATCATCCCGGCACCTCCGACGATGAAGAGGCAGGGAAACCAGATCGAAAAGAGTGCTGCCTTGGTGTCCTTTTTCAAGACCGCCATCCCGGGAGCTTCGGGGTCGACGTGACAGATCGTTTCGGTGCCGACCTGATAATTCTTGATGCTCTTTTTCAGTTTTCGGGGGTCGCTCACCTCGGTTGAGAGTCGTTTCAGGCGGGTCCCCGTGTAGGTGGCTCCGTTGAATTCGTACTGATAGGAGACCTGAAAGATATACTTCGGCATGCCTCGCTGGTTCAGTTCGGAATCGTCGACGTCCATCGAGACGATGCGGCAGGGCACTTCGACCCAGGCGTCCATCTTTGCGGCGCGGCTGTAGGAATTCCAGAGGTATTGAACGAAGATGGAGCCGACCCCGATCAGGACGAGGCCCATGAGGCATTTCCAGAGTCTTCCTCCCAGATTGAGAGGGCGTTTGGTCTGGAGGGGAGGGGAGGTGGAGGAGTCGTTTTTCACGTCGCGGAATGGATGAACCCGAGTAGCTTAGCGCATGAGTGAATTATCCCAACAGATTACGGAGGACATGAAAACCGCGATGCGTGAGAAAAACACGCTCGCTCTCGGCACCATCCGTATGCTGAAGTCCGCGATCAAGAATGCCGCCATCGAAAAAGGTGGCGCCGATGCCGAACTGACCGACCCCGAAATCGTCGCGGTGATCCGTCGTGAGGTCAAAAAGCGCCAGGACTCGATCGAGCAGTACACCACCGCCGGTCGCATGGAACTGGTCGATCAGGAGACCGCCGAGATGGCAGTGCTCAACGGATACCTGCCCGAGCCGCTCAGTGCGGAGAAACTTGCCGAGATCATCGATGCGGCCATCGCTGAAGTCGGAGCGACCTCGCGCAAAGAAATGGGCCAGGTCATGAAGCTGGTGCAGGATCGCACCGAGGGTCGCGCCGATGGGAAGACCCTTTCCCAGGCGGTCATGGCGAAGCTCGCCTAGGTGATTTCAAGAACCGGGCTGATTCCGGAGATGAGTGTATCGGCCATCATCGTTGCCGCGGGGAGCAGTCGGCGCATGGGCTTTGACAAGCTTGCCGCCGATCTCTGTGGAGAATCGGTCCTGACCCGCTCCATGCTCGCTTTTGAGGCCTGCCCCGAGGTGGTGGAGATCCGCGTCGTGACCTCTCCTGAGAAAATGGGAGGCGTGACGGAAGCGGCAAAGCGTCTGGGTCTTTCCAAATTTGTCGAGGCCATTGAGGGTGGGGCCGAGCGTCATCTTTCGGTCAACGCCGGACTTGAGCGGGTGGGGGAGCAGTGCACCCTTGTTGCGGTTCATGATGGCGCCCGGCCGCTCATCACCCCGGCGGCGATCAGTCGATGTGTCGAGGTGGCCCGGGCTCACGGAGCGGCGGCGCTCGCCCACCGCGTCGCGGACACCCTGAAGCGGGGTGACGACGAGGGCCGGGTTGTCGGGTCCGTTTCGCGGGACGATCTCTGGGCGATGGAGACACCCCAGGTATTTTCGGTGAAGTTGCTCCGAACTGCCTATGCGGCGGTGCTAAAAAGGGGGGAAGTGGTCACCGATGAAGTTTCGGCTCTCATGGGGAACGGACCTCAGGTCATGCTGGTTGAAAACCCCGAGCCAAATTTGAAGATCACCGTGCCCGGCGATCTCGTCGTGGCGGAGGCGATTTTAAAGGGACGGTGCGAGTCAAACCGGACCTAAGTTTTCGCCGCCCTCCGTCGGCGTAGAAGGTGCCGAAGCAGCGCCACCAGACCTGAGATCCACGTCAGCAGGAGGAACGAATCAAAACCGAAGTTCCCGTTGTTTGCGTAAAGGCCGAGGCGGTGATAGGGCCGGGGATCCCCTGGAAAATAGAGAATTTCGATCGAGTCGCCCGCCTGGAACGTTTCCCAGAGATCCCGTGGAAGGTTGATGCGATTCGGTCCGGAAATCACCGGGTCCGCCCCATCCCACGTCAGTACGTAGGAGTTTCGGGGATGTCCCGTGGAGATCGACGTGCCGGTGATTGTCTTAACCACCGGAGCGGGGCCTTTCACGAACCCGCGGATCTGGGCCATTTTGAAAAGCTTGGATCCCGTGACCGAGATCATCCAGAGCAGCAGAGCCATTCCAATCAGCCGAAGGATTGTGACCATGGGATGACAGGTCGGGACTGACGATATATGGACGGATCAGGCAAGATACTCGGCCCACGATCCCGACGTCTCCCACACCTTCACCGAGACCACCCGAACCGTATCCCGAAGAGGGAATCCGGTCTGCTCCCCGGCCCGGTAGTCATCGAGTGACGTCCGGAGATGCTGAAAAATATCGCGGGCAAGAATCTCGGTGGTGGGGTCCTCGGACTCATACCCGATGACACGATCGCCATAGCGTGCCTTGAACTCCGTATAGGCCGGATCGTCCGTGTTCATGCACATGGCGTGATCATACTGATCGAGATAGTCGTTCAGGATCAGCTTGAGCACCTTGAAATCACAGACCATTTCCCGTGCATCGAGATCGGGTGCCTCGAGGACACACTCGACCTTGCGTGAGTGTCCGTGCGGAAAGCGGCACTTGTCGGGATGCTTGCTGAGCATGTGCCCGTTTTCGATTTCAAAGATTCTGCAGATGCGATAGGGCATGACTCGGGAGGGGAGGGATCTTTTCGCACGGACGAGGGCAAACGCAAGCGGGGAACTGACCCGCGTCAGTCCCGCCTACTGAAAGAAGGAGGCCAGGGTCGCCTGAAATTCCTCTTCGGGAAGCGCGGTGACACTTCCATCGGCATATCCGACAGTGCGTTTTCCGAGAATGGGTTGTGCTGCCGCGATCAGTGCCTCTTCCCCCTGAGCTGTATCGGTGAGGCCGGGACGGTAGAGGTGGGGCTCCGCCTCCTCCGCCGAGGGACTCGCTTTCCAGAAAAGGAGTTCCTTGGAGTCGAGGTAACCGTCGGTGATCAGGATGGGGAGTGATTCCGGAAAGGCTCCGTTGTTGTCAGCCGCGTAGGCCTTGCAGGCATAGACCAGCTGCCTGATGTCGGACATTTGTTTTGTCGACTGGGCCTTCTGTTGAACTCCGTTAAAAGCGGGGAGGGCGATGGCGGCGATCATGGCAATGGGGGCGAGACCCACAAAGATACCGACGCTTCCGGTGACGATTCCCGCTATGCCGAGTCCTCTTCCCTTTACGGCACCGCCTGAGCTTTCGATGTTCTTCAGGGCCAGGATTCCAAGAATGATCGCGGGGACCGATCCGAGCAACCACAGGCAGGTCATGCTCAGGATCCCGAGGACGAGGCTCCAGACCGCCCGGGAGGAAGTTTTGGCGTCGGGATTCGGCAGGGCTTGGAGAGTGGTCATGGATGACATGCTTTCCGAAAGGGGATTCTCTGTCAACTCCAGCCTTAGGGATCGAGAATGCTTGATCGGGGAGCGCTCCCGTGGAACTCTTTAGACGTGCGACCTTCAGCGTTTTTATGAGGACCCGGTTACTGATTCTGCCCATTCTGCTCTCAGCCAATCTTCTTCGCGCCGATGAACCCCTTGCCTGCGACATCCTCGTCTACGGAGGCACTCCGGGCGGCATCGCCGCCGCGGTGGCGGCGGCGGATGAAGGACGAAGCGTCGTTCTCGTTGAACCGTTTTCCATTGTCGGTGGCCTCGTAAGCAACGGGCTCACCCATACCGATCTGCGTTCACTGGAATCACTCAGCGGAGTCTGGTGGGAGTTCAATCAACGGGTCAAAACGCATTACGCGGAGGTCTACGGCCCCGATTCGGAAGAAGCCAAAGCCTGCTTCGAAGGCAACTTTGCGGAACCCAAGGTGAATCAGCTCGTCTTCGAGCAGATGCTGGCGGATCGCGAAGGCATCACCGTTTTTGTGCGACATTCGATCGAGAATGTCGCCAGCACCCGTTCATTTCCCTCGGCGATCATTGCGGCGACCTTTCGGGAGAAAGGAGTGGAGGACGCGCTCAATGTTCGCGCCCGGGTCTACATCGACGCCACCTACGAAGGCGATCTGATGGCGAAGGCCGGCGTCAGATACACCGTCGGACGTGAAGACGAGGCCGCCTACGGGGAATCCCTCGCCAAAGACGTGCCGGCGGGGGGAGACGGACAGGTGCAGGGATACAACTACCGGTGGTGTGTCACCAATGCGCCCGATCGCCTTCCCGCTCCCAGGCCGGAGGGTTATGACCGGACCGAATTTCTACCCCTCCTTGAACTCTTCGCCGATGGCCGGATCACCCATGTCTTCGGAATCCAGCATGCCAAAGGAATGACTCTTCCGGAAGGCTTGCCGGCTGTCACGAGCAAAGCCGTCTACAAGCTGCAGCCGCCCTTGCTCCCGAACGGCAAGGCCGACATCAATGACATGTCGCATGGCGTGGTGCGTCTCTCCATGCCGGATATCAACGACGGCTATCCGGATGCCACGGAAGAGGAACGGCAGCGCATCATCGATGAGCACACCCGCTACCAGGTCGGGATGCTCCACTTTCTCCAGCATGATACGGAAGTGCCGGAACCGGTTCGCAAAGATGCCCTGTCCTGGGGTTTCTGTCAGGATGAATGGCCCGAGAACGGACACCTTCCTGAGCAGCTTTATGTGCGGGAGGCGCGCCGCTTGATCGGGAAACATGTCTTCACCCAGAACGATACCCGGCTCACCCCGGACGATGTTCGCATTCCCCTGATCAAGGAGAGCATTGCAATCGGAGATTATTCCCACAACTGCCACGGCACGGGACGCACCGGGGCCCGATTTGACGGGAAACACAGCGGTGAGTTCTATCAGCCCAATGCTCCTTTTCAGGTGGCCTACGGAACGATTGTTCCGAATGAGGTGACAAATCTCCTCGTACCGGTGGCGGTGAGTTCAAGTCATGTCGGATTCGGGGCGCTGCGGCTCGAACCGGTCTGGACCGCGATGGGGCATGCCGCGGGGCTGGCGGCTCACCTTTCGCTCCGGGAGGAAAAACCCGTCGTGCAGCAGGTCGACGTGTCCGAACTGCAGGAGTTGCTCCACCGGCAGAAGGCGGCAACGCTTTACGTCAGTGACGTCTCCCCTGGCCATCCGGATTTCGCCGCGGTCCAGTGGATGGGGAGCCTCGGGGGGTGGCATGGATTGAAGAAACCGGTCGATGGCAAACATCCGGAGTGGACTCCGCTTTTCGGCCAGTATGCCGAGGCCTACCCGGACCACGGGGCGGCCCTGGATGCGCCCGTCGATGAGGCGCTGCTCCTGCGATGGAGGGAAATCATTCCCGAAGCGATCCGGGAAAAGGCGAATGATCTCAGGGCGGACGGCAAGCTGACACGCGGGGAAGCCTTGCGACTTCTCTTCGACGGAAGGAAAGGCTAGCAGGTTCGATATTCGGGTTGCCGGGAGGAGAAGGGCGGATCATTCTTGAAGTGATCAATCATCCTATGGAATCAACTTCGGAAGCCTATGAAATTGGCAAAGCGGTGGGCGGCTTGTTTATCTGCTTCCTCGCGGTCGCCCTTCCCTCGCTTTTTCTTTTTACTCTCGTGATGGCCTTCACCCGGAAGGGGAGAGGCTGGATCGGCTCCGCCGTGGTGACGGGGGTGCTCTGTCTTGTTCTGGTGGTCGGGATGATCGTCTTCGGAGCGACCCGGGTCGTGAAGTCGGCCAAAGAAGGAATGGAAGCGACAAGTTTTGTCTCCGCGGACGGGCTGGTTACCATCATGGGAGCACCCGGTTGGCGGGAACTCGATCTCGACTCACCCGACGCCGATCTGAGCATCGGCACGATGTTTCCCGGGGAATTCCTGATTGTGATCTCCGAGTTGAAAACCGACTTCGAAGCGGAGGTGGGGATCGCGGAATTTGCGAAAATTGCCTCTGACCAGGTCATCGGAAACGTCACCAATGCAGAAGCATCCGCTCTTGAGCCGGTTACTGTCCAGGGCCTGACGGCCTATCGTCAGGAACTGAGCGGCACTATCGACGGCACCGGCATTTTCTATCTGAACACCTACATCGAAGGGGCGGCGCACTTCCATCAGGTGATGGCCTGGACGCTGATCGAAAGAAAGGAACCGGCGCTCCCGCGGCTCCGTACGGTGAGCGATTCCTTTCAGGAAACAGCCCTGACGCCGGAGCCGATCGAGCCCGGACAGTGAATCGATGGGGTAAAAGTGGCAGAAAAGCTGCTTTCACTTTTTCCTTGTTGGTTTTTATATCAGGAAGGCACAGGACGTGCGACTGGTTGGACCTGAGGAAGAACCGATTACCGAGAAGCCATCGTTAGCGCAAACATGAGTCATTTTTTAGAAGACAACCTGGGGTTCCGGCGGGAATTGCTGACACCCGGCCCCAACGATGACCTCCGGTCACGGGATCACATCAATCTCAAGTTCGCGGCCCGGGGTTTCCCCATCGTCGGCGACGAGGCCGATTTTCCGTTTCTTGAGATGGGCCGTTCGCTGATTCTGAATTTTCAGGAACGACTCCGTCTCCTCAAAAGCCATCGCAATCCGGTGGACCGTCACATCACCGAATGGCTGGATCGCTATCTCGCCGACACCGGAGTCTTTACCGAAAATGATCCCAAGCTTCCCGACCCGCTCATTCTTGAGCGTCACGGGCTCGCGAGGCTGCTCTCCCTGCCCTCGGGTGAGGACAAGTTCGAGTCGTCCATCGTCTCGAGCTACCGCACCTGGCAGGGTGTGTGTCACAACCCGGCCAAGGACAAGCGCACCACGAAAGGGGTTTTCCATGTGACGGAGGGCGGTCTCCCGATCGCTGCCGACAAGCTGGCGGTTCCGAAGGTCACTTTTGCCCACCTTCTCAAGGCGGCCCTGCATCCGCCCGAGGAGCTTCTCACGCTGCCCTACACCAGCCGCGAACCGCAGCCGATCCGGGCCTTTGTTTCGCTGCTGCTGCGTCCTCTCGTCTGTCCGGAGGTGCCTGGATTCACCAAGGAGAAGACGATGGAGACCCGCTTTTTTGCTCCGGGTAATCTGGTCAGCAACCTCGACTTCGTCGAGTCGATCTTCGGCAACGCCGGCGATCCCTTCCTTCCCGAGAACGATGCCCGCCTCGATGTGGAGCACTGGACCGGGCATACCGGATGCGTCATTCTCGCCCCTCACCTCATCACCCTGCGGAAAAAGGACGTGGGGCTTCCCCATGTTTCTGAAGCGACGGATCGCCAGAAGCGCGACGGAATGTATTGGACAGACGAGGGCGAACTCTACAACAACGGATCGGCCTTCAAGGTGACGGCAAGGGACTCGGAGGGAGTCGTCGTGACCCTCATTGCGGACAATTATTTCGGTTACTGCAAGAAAGAAGTCAAAACGCAGATCAGCTACGCGGCGAACCTCTACGGACTGGTTGAGGAGGAGCACTCCGGCGGTGCCCTCGTCTTTCCGAGCTTCGACCTCGGGGAGGACTTTCAGCTCGATCCCTACCGCCGCGATGCCGATCACACCTTCCCCGAGTTAGTTGCTTTGTTAGGCGACCGCATTGAGGTGAAGCCCGAGGGCTATGCGAACGACCGTCAGTACCCTGACATTGTCTACGTGCCTGAGGATGCCTGGTTCGATCTCACGACCCAGTCGGTGAGCTGGGCGCGGGACGGGATTGAGCAGTCTATTTCCCTGCGGCCGGATCGCACCTATGTGCTGCCGTCGGGATACAAGCTTGAGATGCGCAAGCCCTCAACGGCTCAGCGCTGGCGGCTCATCGGGACCAATGCCGAAGGCACTTTCTGTCACAAACCATGCACCGTCTCCGGTGGAGGCAAATCGGAGATCTCGAAGTCCCTCGCCGATGCGATGGAGGCGGGTCCCGTGATCATGCCGAGGTTCGAGGCGGACATGGATCTGGTCGAGCAACTCCTCGCCCGGAACTACGGCGACAGGGCGAAGAATCCGCGGGTGCCGGGGGCGGAAAGTCGTCCCATTCTCGATCCTGAGCGTTCCCTCGGTTCGGTGATGCGCCTGTTCTCCGCCAGTGACGAATTCACCGACGAATACAACGCATTCATCGGGTCGATTCCCCGTTCGGTGAAGGATTTCATCCTGACTTTGAAGCGATATTGGAAGCCTGACTGGGGCACCGATTGGCGCAGTCGCTTCCGGGTCGATCGCATCAACGGTGAACACGGCTCGCTCCTGAAATATCGGCTCGCGTCGGTCATGACAAGCTACCTTCGCGTTGGCTTTGAGCAGGATGGTTCCTGGCGAATGTTCAGTCTTCGCAAAGACTTCGCACCGGCGACAAAGCTGCAACGGGAGGACGATATCACCGCCTCGATTACGGTACCCTCTTCAAGGCTCGACCGTACCCTGATGCATCCTGAGGTAGACTTTCCAAGCTACAAGTTCTCGGAAAACTGTGAGTACCGTCTCTTCCAGCGTCCCGACGATGCGATCCATCGCGGCTACGACAAACAGACGGAGTTCGACTTTTCCCGCGGCGGGAACTTCTTCTCGAACTATGAGCCGAAGAGTCGCACTGAAGTTAAAACGATCGTCGATGATGCGATCCGCTTCGACTATTTCACGGCACCATTGAAGAAGACTCTCCTTGAATTCAGCGAGTCGGACGTCAGCCCGACCTACGCGGTCAGTTCGGCTCATCCCCGCATCGTCGATGGAGTTCCTAGCGAGAACCCGCGTTATTTGCAGAACCGGCCCGACCTTGAGAATCCGCGGGCGGAGTATCTTGGCGAGATCGGGGCAAGGCTTTACCGTCGCATTCCCTCGGACAAACCCGCGCTTAATCCGGTGCATGCCGTCCTCCCCGGACGTCGCAACAACCCGGCCGACCATGCCGCGAAAATCGGAGCCCTGGCACCCTTCGGCCCCATCCAGTATCAGGAGCTTCCCGAGCTTTTTATGGACTTCATCGCCAGCCTCACCGGCAAGTCGCCCTCGACGACAGGAGCCGGCTCCGAGGGCGCGCTGACGAAAGGGCCTTTCAATGCCCTCCTCCCTGTTCTTGATTTGAACGCCGCTCTCCTCAGTTACATTCTGAGCGGGTATGACGGCTTCAGCACGGCTGCCGGCTACGTGGGACCGAAGTACAAGGTCGCTCATGATGTGAGCCTCGTCGTGCCGGAGGTCTGGAGCCGGATGTTTCTTCACGAGCGTAAACCTCAGTTCCTCATCAATGAGGGTTATCTGGAGCGCATCGATGATTTTGAAGAAAATGGGGAAACTGTCCCTGCGAGCCGCCTCGGGTACCGCATAACTCAAAAGTTCGTGGAGACGTTCTTTGGCCGGGTTTTTGCGGAGCCCCGCAGTGTTTTCACCGAGGAAATGCTCAGACCGGAGTTGCAGGGACGTGAGGAGTATCTCGAGGCGATTCAGAATATCGCCGGGACTCAAAAGAGCGTGGCGCTATCCTACTTCGAAGACGGTGGCATTGAAGTCGCGGTTCCGCCGCTGAAGGCGCTTCTCCACATCATGGCTCACGGACATTTTGAAGGGAAGGGGATCCATGACCCTGAGATTCGTGGTCTTTTCTCTCGAGAATCGGTCCTCGCGAGTGAGTGGTATCGTGAACGTCTCGTCGCCAAAAAGGACCTCCGCGTTCGCACGATTCGCAGTCACGTCGTTGCCCTGGAGGACTTTCTGGAAAGGAAGAATTACGAGGCCGAAGCGGATCGACTCTGCCTTGCCGATCGTCTGGTTCAGACCAGAATTTCTCTCACTAATCTAGAGAACGATCCCGAAGCCTACCTAAAAAGTATTGTGGGAACCATCGGACTCGATCCCTCGATCTATCGGTAAGATTCCACGGCCCGATTCGTTTCAACGGCGTTGCCGGTAGTATCGGATGAGACCCGAGGTCACTCCGTCCGCGTACTCCTGGTAGATGTTTTTCCGGTAGATTCCGTTGATCTCGCGAAGTCCATCGTAGGAACCTTCCTGAACACGCAGGTGGGTTTCACTATGGTTCATACAAAAGGGCTCAAAAAAGAGCACCGGGCAGAAGAAAACGCGGTTCGCGAGGAGGTTCCTCGCCCAGACCAGTTCATTGTCATTCACGGACATCCCGCTTTTGCCGTCATACGCAAAGGCCGGCAAGCGAGTCTCCTTCTGCATTGTCCGGGAGACGACATCGGCCATGGCGAGTTCCTCATAATAAACCCGTTGCAGGATTCTAAGGACCATCTCAAAACGAGTGTCGTCCTCGGCGACCTCGCTCCTGGAATAGCATCCGTTGATGAGCAGGTGCAGATGATTCGGGGTTCTCAGAGTGGGGCGACCCGAAGGCCAGGGTGAAGCATCAAAATGAAGACAGAGCGCCAGGTCGGGCCGGATGGAGTCATTGATGATTTCCCCGCGCGAGCGGATCTCACTGGAGATCGCAAACATGGCTTTGGCCGTGCTGGCTAGAAGTCCTGCCGAAGGGATCTGGCCGCGTCGGGTGAGATACGCTTTTGCCTCCTCCTGAAGGGTCTCGACCCGTTCGGGGGTGGTCGGATTGTTGGACTCCCGCGTCAGAAAAACTTGCGCCCCGAGAAGGGTAAGATCCCGTTCAAGAATTTTGGCCACGATCAGGGTCATCTCACCCTCTTTCACTTCGATGGTGTCCTTCCCGATCTTGAAATGTCTGTCGTCCCAGGTCACCCATTTGCCCCCGATATGTCCCGGGTCGATCGCGATTCGGAGTCCCTGGAGGGGTTTCGTCGAATTGGCGGGAAGATCATCAATCTCGGTGGGGCTCCGCCAGTACTTCGGAACCGGAGCTGAAAGAGGGGTTTCGGTCCGGAATCTCAGGTCATACCAGCCGAGTTCGGGATAGTTCGACTGCTTGAGGATGAGCGCGCGGTCCGATTGAAGGCGAATGTAGCCTGCAGAATCCTCCGGACTCCGGGAGTAGCAGTGGTTGAGCAGATAAACAAATTCCTCCCGGGTGATCGTGCCCTGATACGGATCAAGTTGCGACCAGTCCGGGATGCGCCCCAGTCGGGCAATGTTCGGTGCAGGGGGCGAAAAGCTCTCCGGCTCGGCCTTTTCCGGCACCCCGGGCGACGATGAAGGGGCTGCGACCCCAGCCTCTTCCGATCGCAGCCGGAGGGGTCCGAAACAAAAAGCAACCAAAACCACCAGCGGGACTGCTTTGCGACCGGGGAAGAAGAGGTATTCTGAGGTCGGGTTCAAGTGAGTGAAACTTTTCAGTTTCCACCGGGGGAAACCACGCGGACTAAGTGAAGCATGCTCAGAATTCTATTTCTAGGAGATATTGTCGGTGAACCCGGGCGGAAAGCCGTCATTTCGCGACTTTCCGCGATCAAAGCGGAGCAGGAGATCGATTTCATCATCGCCAATGGTGAGAATGCCGCCGGCGGACGAGGGATCACCCCCAAGATCGCGATTGACCTCCTTCGGGCCGGAGTGGCCGTGATTACCAGTGGAGATCACATCTGGGACCAGATGGAAATCGCAGAATTTCTGGAAATGGAGCCACGCATGCTCCGCCCGCTGAATTACCCGCCCGGGGTTCCCGGGGGTGGGTCCATTGTTCTAGACACGGCGAAGGGCAAGGTGGCCGTCATCAATGCGCAGGGCCGCAGTTTTATGCAACCGCCGCTCGAGAATCCCTTTCTGGCGGTTCAGGCCGAGGTGGAACGACTTCGAAACAACGAAGGGGTGAAGGTCATCTTTCTTGACTTCCACGCCGAAACCACCAGCGAGAAGATTGCCCTGGGCTGGGCGATGGACGGGTCGATTTCCGCTCTGGTCGGGACCCATACCCATGTCCAGACAGCGGATGAACGGGTCCTTCCGGGGGGAACCGCCTTCCTCTGTGACGCCGGCATGTGCGGGCCGATGGACTCGGTACTCGGGAGGGAAGCCGGTCCTGTCATCGACCGCTTCCGCACCTCGACCCCGAGCCGTTTCCCCGTTGCGAAGGGCCCGGTCGGTCTGCGCGGGGCGATTATTGACATCGATGAAGAAACCGGAAAAGCGGGTTCCATCCGCCGATTCTCCGAGGATTTACCTGAGTAAATGGCGGAATTCGAGTTTTTTAAACGAATTAGGAATATTTTTTTGACAGACGCGTCGCGTCGAGTAGCTTTCGCCCCTAATTCTGCCAGTCTGGCCAGCGGTCCCAACTCCCTCCCGCAAGGGTAAGGTTGATGGGTCTTTTTGCCTTTCAAACAGTTTTAGAAGCCTGGGTTACTGGATCACTTGATCTTCGCGGCTCAAGGTGCTGAAAGGCTCTTGTAGCTCAGGGGTAGAGCACTTCCTTGGTAAGGAAGAGGTCATGGGTTCAAATCCCATCAAGAGCTCCACTTGTGAGACGAGAAGAAGAAAAACGAAGCGGCCCCGCCGCAATCGAGCCCCGAGACCCCAGGAGGGACAGATTTCTACGAACACCACCAACAAAAAACCTAACGAAAATGGCTAAAGCAGCATTCGAACGCACCAAGCCTCACGTGAACGTGGGCACGATCGGTCACGTTGACCACGGCAAGACCACCCTCACTGCGGCGATCACCACCACCCTCGCTGAGAAGGGCCTCGCCGAGAAGCGCGCCTACGACGAGATCGACGGCGCCCCCGAGGAGCGCGAGCGCGGCATCACCATCTCCACCGCCCACGTCGAATACGAGACCGAGAAGCGCCACTACGCCCACGTCGACTGTCCCGGCCACGCCGACTACGTGAAGAACATGATCACTGGCGCGGCCCAGATGGACGGCGGCATCCTCGTCGTCTCCGCCGCCGACGGCCCGATGCCCCAGACCCGCGAGCACATCCTCCTCGCCCGCCAGGTCGGCGTGCCCGCCCTTGTCGTCTTCCTCAACAAGGTGGACCAAGTGGACGACGAAGAGCTTCTCGACCTCGTCGAAATGGAGGTGCGCGAGCTCCTCAGCCAATACGAATTCCCCGGCGACGACATCCCGATCGTGCGTGGTTCCGGCCTCAAGGCGCTGGAGGGCGACGCGACCCATCAGGCGAACATCATGAAGCTCATGGAGGCGGTCGATGAATACATCCCGCTCCCCGAGCGCCCCATCGACGGCGACTTCCTCATGCCCGTGGAAGACGTGTTCTCGATCGAAGGTCGCGGCACCGTCGCCACCGGTCGTGTCGAGCGCGGCATCATCAAGAAGATGTCCGAAGTCGAGATCGTCGGCCTCCGCGACACGCAGAAGACCACCGTCACGGACATTGAAATGTTCCGCAAGCTCCTCGACGAAGGGCGCGCTGGCGACAACGTCGGTCTCCTCCTCCGCGGCCTCAAGAAGGACGACGTCGAGCGTGGCCAAGTCATTGCCAAGCCTGGCTCGATCAAGCCCCACAAGAAGTTCAAGGCCGAGGTCTACGTCCTCTCCAAGGACGAAGGCGGCCGCCACACCCCCTTCTTCGACAACTACCGTCCCCAGTTCTACTTCCGCACCACGGACGTGACCGGTTCGGTGAAGCTCCCCGAGGGCGTCGAGATGGTGATGCCCGGTGACAACGTGGCCATTGAGGTCGAGTTGCTCACCCCCATCGCCATGGAGAAGACGATCCGCTTCGCTATCCGCGAAGGTGGTCGCACCGTCGGTGCGGGTCGCGTCTCCGAGATTCTCGATTGATCGCCAGGCCGATCGTCCTCCTGGATGCGGGGCGTGGGTGTCGAATCCCCGTCCCGTCCCCGGGAAGTCGCGGGAGGGGATCCGAAATGTCGGTTCCCCTCTTTCCGCCACTGAAAAAAGCATTTCCAGAAAACAGGGCAGTAGCTCAATTGGTAGAGTAGCGGTCTCCAAAACCGTTGGTTGCGAGTTCGAGTCTCGCCTGCCCTGCCAATCACTGAAGCCGGGAGCCCCACCGAAACCCAGAATTCTGATGAAAATAGGAAAATACCTTGGTGAGGTTAGGGGAGAGCTGAAAAAGGCAACCTGGCCTTGGGATCCGAAAGAAAAGGGTCTCAAAAAGTACAAACAACTTATCGATTCCACTGTCGTTGTTCTCATCGCAATGGTTCTTCTCGGTGCCTTTGTGGCCACCATTGACTTCGCGATGCGTCACGCCATGACCTTTCTGACAACCGGTTTCTGAAAGGGTTAATCTGAATTTCCAATAATCGATGCCGACTATCCCCACAGCAAAAGAACAATGGTATGTTGTTCACGTTCTTTCCGGACAGGAATTGAAGGTGCGCGACAACATTGAGCGGCGCATCGAATCAGAGGAGATGAGTGATCTCATCTACGAAGTGCTCGTTCCCCAGGAGCGCATTTCCGAAGTCAGGGGCGGTCAGAAGCGCGAAGCTAACCGTAAGTTCTACCCGGGCTACATTATCATTAACATGCACCTGCTCCACGAGGACAATACTCTCGTGGACCGGACTTGGTATTTTATTCAGGAGACCGATGGAGTGATCAACTTCGCCGGAACAAAAGGCAATCCGATGCCGATGCCGAAGCATGAGGTCGAGGGAATGCTTGCGCAGATTAAGGAGCGCGAGGGCAGCGTGAAGCCGGCTATCTCGCACGAAGTGGGCGACTCGGTTGTCGTTTCCGACGGTCCGTTCCAGGGCCAGGCCGGAGTGATTGCCGAAATCAATGAAGCCAAGGGAGAACTGATGGTATCCGTCAATATCTTTGGTCGTGAGACGCTCGTGCCGCTTGAATACTGGCAGGTTGAGTTGGGTTAAGAAGGGCCTGCGGGGTCACTTCCCCGATCCCCGTAAGTAAATAAATTTCATCAAAGAAACACGATGGCTAAAGAAGTAGTAAAACTAATCAAGCTGCAGATTACTGCAGGCAAGGCGAACCCTTCTCCTCCGGTGGGTCCTGCCCTTGGCCAGGCCGGGGTGAACATCATGGAGTTCTGTAAGCAGTTCAATGCGCAGACTCAGGGTAGTGAAGGGGACATTCTTCCGGTCGTGATCAGCGTCTACGCCGACAAGAGCTTCACATTCATCACCAAGAAGTCACCTGCTGCCGTTCTCCTCAAAAAGGCGGCAAACCTTGCTTCCGGTTCCAGTGAGCCGAACAAGAAAAAGGTCGGCAAACTGACCCGTGCTCAACTCCTTGAGGTTGCCCGCAACAAGATGGAAGACATGAATACTTCCGACGTAGAGATGGCCTGCCGCATTCTTGCCGGCACGGCCCGCCAGATGGGTCTCGAGATCGTTGATTAATTTAAGTTTAATTGAATCGCAGGAGGGTGAAAAGCACCCGCTCGTACTGCATCCTGAACATGGCTAAAAAAAGAAGCAAACGATATAAAGCTGCCGCCGAGATGGTCGACAGCACGGCGGTCTACTCGATCGAAGATGCGGTTTCCCTGGTGAAGAAATTCCCGGCGCCCAAGTTCGACCAGACCGTAACTCTGACTTTCCGGATGGGTGTTGATCCCCGCCAGTCCGATCAGATGGTGCGTGGAACCTGCCCGCTCCCTCACGGAAGCGGTAAAGATGTCCGGGTCCTTGTTTTCGCGGAAGGCGAGGCTGCCACCGAGGCGAAAAATGCCGGCGCTGAGCATGTCGGTTTTGAAGCCCTGATCAAAGAAGTTCTTGGTGGATTCATGGACTTTGATGCGGTTATCGCCACTCCCTCGGCCATGTCTGAAGTGAGAAAGCTCGGGCGTCAGCTCGGGCCACGCGGTTTGATGCCGAACCCGAAGACCGGAACGGTGACCGATGACACTGCCGGAGCGGTCAAAGCGGTGAAAGCCGGACGTATCGACTTCAAGCTTGATAAGAATGGAAACATCTCGGTCCCGATCGGTAAGCTTTCTTTCGAAGAGACTGCTCTGATCGAAAACGGGAAAGCCGTCGCCGATTCAATCAACGGCGCCCGCCCTGCAACGGCAAAAGGTGTCTTTCTTGTTAAAGGTGCCCTCACCGCCACGATGGTTCCCGGCATCACAGTTGATGTCTCGGCCTGGCACTAACCGCCGATAGATCAATTTTAACCTCTAATTTTCAACGCGATGAAAGCATTAAAAAAGATCGTCATTGACGACATTCTCAGCACCGTAAACACCTCCCCCTTCCTGATCGTGATCGATTATGCGGGCATGAAGGTGGCTCAGTTCCAGGAGTTGAGGAAGCGTCTTGCCGCGACCGGCGCAAAACTGCAGGTGGCCAAGAACACCTTTGTGAAGCAGGTCGTGACCACCGTGGAATATCCCTCCGAACTGGCGGCTCACCTGAGCGGGCAAACCGCCATTGTCACTGGTGCATCGGATGTCTGCGCCTCGGCGAAGGTTCTTAAAACCTACGGCAAAGAGATCAGCAAAGTGGGTATCCGTTGCGGTGTCCTCGACGGTAACTTCCTTGAAGCAGCGAAAGTAGTGGCCCTTGCGGATCTTCCGCCCATGGAGATTCTCCGGTCACAACTCCTCGGAGTCTTCAACTCACCTGCCCAGAAACTTGTTTCTGTTCTCAACGAACCCGGAGCTTCTCTTGCCCGCGCCCTCCAGGCGAAGGCGGATCAAGGTTGATAGTAATTTCAAGTTCGGGCTCTTCCAGATGGGAGGGCTCGAGAATCAAACAAAACAAAACCGGGTTCCTCTCCGAATGCTGAGCGCAGCATGTTAATTGTCGAAGCGCTTTTCGACGCGGCGATACCCACCCAAAAATATGGCGAATACAGACGCATTAGTAGATCAGTTGAGCGGACTTACAGTCCTCGAGGTTTCCGAACTCGTTAAAGCTCTTGAGGAAAAATGGGGAGTCAGCGCTGCTGCCCCTGTCGCAATTGCCGCAGCTCCGGCTGGCGGTGGAGGTGGCGAAGCAGCCGAAGAGAAAACGGCATTTGACGTTATTCTTACCTCCTTTGGTGATAACAAGATCGGTGTGATCAAGGCGGTCCGTGAGGCCGTTGCAGGTCTCGGTCTTGCTGAAGCCAAGAAGCTTGTCGAAAGCGCACCCACTCCGGTCAAGGAAGGTGCTACCAAAGACGAAGCGGCCTCCATCAAGGCCAAGCTCGAAGAGGCAGGAGCCAAAATCGACATCAAATAATTCAGCTTTAAGTGTCCCGGCCTCTTGACGGGGGCCGGGACAACTTTTCCTGATTTTCTTTAATAAAGTGGTTGCATCAATCGTAGACATTGCAAAGAACGTGGAGTTTTCCCTATCGCAAATCTGAAGTGACGCCGAATTCTGAATACTTCTTCAAGTGTTCAGGCTTCGTCGTCTTTTCTTTTGACGACCGGCTCTCGGGCTCCGGGCAACTATCGCGTACTGCCATCTGGCAAACGCCGATGGATTGTCTCCGGGGATTTTGAATAGTCGACCACTAGACCAACCTATCAGCGCCCATATGTCAGCACGACCCGAAAAACTTGAACGTTTGTACTTTGGCAAAATCGAGGAGGCGATTGAGACGCCGAATCTGATCGAGGTGCAGCTCGACTCCTACAAGGAGTTTCTGCAACAGGATGTTGCTCCTGAAAACAGGGTCTCAACGGGGCTGCAATCGGTCTTTCAGGAAGTTTTTCCGATCCAGAGCTACGATGAAAAATTCACGCTCAGTTTTTCCAAGTATGAGGTCGGTGAGCCCAAGCTGACCGCTCTCGAAGCGCTTCGTGACGGAGAGACATTCAGTGCTCCGCTCTATGTTACCTTCGCCCTGAAGGATGAGTCCGGCACGAAAGAGGAGCGTGTCTACATGGGTGAACTCCCCATGATGACCCTGCGCGGGACTTTTGTCATCAACGGCGCCGAGCGTGTTATCGTTAGCCAGTTGCACCGTTCCCCGGGTGTCTGCTTCGAAACAAACCTCCACTTGAACGGCAAGACCCTTTACGGTTTCCGGATCATTCCCGACCGCGGCACCTGGATGGAAGTTCAGTTTGATACAAACGACCTTCTCTACGTCTACCTGGACCGCCGCCGCCGTCGTCGCAAGTTCCTCGCGACCACCTTCCTCCGCGCCATCGGTTATCCTACCGACGAGGACATCATCCAGCAGTTTTACGACTTCGAGAAACTGAAGATCGATCCTTCGATTGATGAGGCTGAACTCGCCAACAAGGTCATCTTCAATGACGTCCTTGATGGTGACATGGTCGTGGCGAAGGCCTACGAGCCGCTCACACTCGCGACGATCACCCAGCTCCACTCTCTCGGAATCAAATCCGTTCCGGTGATCACGGCGTCGCACGATGACCTTCTTATCAAGTCTCTCCGGAAGGATCCGGCGAAGACCGAGGAAGAGGCTCTCAAGGACATTTACCGCCGCCTCCGCCCTGGCGATCCGCCGACGGTGGCCAATTCCCGTGCTCTCCTGAAGCGGCTCTTCTTCGATCCGAAGAAATACGACCTGACCCGCGTCGGTCGATACAAGATCAACCAGAAGCTCGGTCTCGATGTGGATGACAACGAGCGTGTCATCACTCCCGAGGACTTCCTCGTGTCGATGGCCTATCTTTTCGGTCTTCGCCGCGGAGAAGGGGTCCTTGATGATATCGATCACCTTGGAAGCCGTCGTATCCGTGCCGTGGGCGAACTGCTCGCGAATCAGTGCCGGGTCGGTCTTGCGAGGACTGAGCGTCTCGTCAAAGAGCGCATGACTCTTTTCGACATCAATCTCGACGGGATGACTCCCTCGAAGCTGGTCAATCCGAAGGCGCTTGCCGCCGTGGTGCGCGACTTCTTCGGGCGCTCGCAGTTGAGCCAGTTCATGGATCAGATTAACCCGCTCTCCGAGTTGACCCACAAACGGCGTCTCTCGGCCCTCGGGCCTGGTGGTTTGAATCGTGACCGCGCCGGTTTCGAAGTGCGTGACGTTCACCCGTCCCACTACGGACGGATTTGTCCGATTGAAACACCTGAAGGTCCGAACATCGGCCTTATCAACTCGATGAGTTGTTACGCCCGGATCAACGAGTTCGGCTTCATCGAGACTCCCTACCGCCGTATTCAAAAGGGTAAAGTCATCAAGAAGATCGACTACCTCACTGCTGATCAGGAGGAGAGCTATCTCATCGCTCAGGCGAACAACCCGATCGACGACAAAGGTAATTTCCTCACCGAGAAAATCACCGTCCGTCACCTTGGCGAATTCATTGAAGTTGATCCGAACGAGGCAACCTATATGGATGTTTCGCCGAAGCAGCTTGTCTCTGTGGCGGCCTCGCTCATTCCCTTCCTTGAGCACGATGATGCTAACCGGGCCCTCATGGGTTCGAACATGCAGCGCCAGGGTGTGCCGCTTCTTGTCTCCGAGTCTCCTTATGTTGGAACCGGGATGGAGGGCAAAGTCGCCCGCGACTCACGCGCGGTTGTCGTGGCTGAAGGCAGCGGGATCGTCGCTGCTGCCACGGCGGAAATCATCATCATCTCCAAAGATGGCGAGCTTCCCTGCTCTGAGGCGCAATTCCTGACCAACCCGCTCAAGCTGAAGAGCGACAAGGAAAACGGGACCTATGTCTATCCCTTGCGGAAATTCATGCGCTCCAACGCCGGGACCTGTATCAATCAGAAGCCCATTGTTCGTCGCGGAGAAAAAATCAAAGCCGGTCAGGTTCTCGCCGACGGTCCGAACACGGAGCACGGGGAACTGGCTCTCGGTCGGAACGTGCTGGTCGCCTTCATGCCCTGGAACGGATATAACTTCGAGGATGCGATCGTCATCTCGGAGCGAATTGTTAAAGAGGACGTCTACACATCGATCCACATCGACGAGTTCGACATCGGTGCCCGTGACACCAAGCTTGGTCCCGAGGAAATTACCCGTGACATTCCCAATGTCGGTGAAGAGGCGCTTAAGGACCTCGGTCCGGATGGTGTTATCCGCGTCGGCGCTGAAGTGAAGCCCGGTGACATCCTCGTCGGGAAAATTACTCCGAAGAGCGAAACCGAGCTGGCTCCGGAAGAGCGACTCCTCCGCGCCATTTTCGGTGAGAAAGCGGCCGATGTGAAAGACACCTCGCTTCGTGTTCCCTCCGGCTGCGTCGGCATCGTCATGGACGTGCGTGTTTCTTCACGCAATGCCTCGAGCAAAGAGAAACTCGACCCGAAAGAGCAGCAGAAGCAGCAGAAGCAAATCATCGAGGAGCACAAGCGCCGCCATGAGGAGCTGACGGAACAACTGACTGAGAAACTCTCCGATATTCTCCTTGGCGAAAAAATCCCGCTTGATGTGGTGAATGGACGCACTGGCGAGATCATCGTGCCGGCGAATCGTAAGATCACCAAGACCCTTCTCCGGAAGCTTGCTGACAACTATTCGAACATCGAGATCGACCCGAGCCCGATCCGGAACAAGATCCTTGATATTGTTGCCAGCTACGAGCAGAAGTTCGCTGATGTGGACATGGAGCGGGAACGCCAACTCGACCGGATCGAATCCGGAGACGAGGTGGATCCCGGTGTGATCAAGCAGGTCAAAGTCTACGTGGCGAAGAAGCGCAAGCTCTCCGTCGGTGATAAGATGGCCGGACGTCACGGAAACAAAGGGGTTGTGGCGACGATTGTTCCTGAAGAGGACATGCCTTTCCTTGAGGACGGAACTCCGGTCGATATCTGTCTCAACCCGCTCGGCGTGCCGAGCCGGATGAACGTCGGTCAGGTGCTTGAAACGCACCTCGGTGTCGCGGCCAAGGCGCTTGGATTTAAAGTGGCTACCCCGGTTTTTGACGGTATTCCCGAATCGAAGATCGTTGAGTACCTTGAAGAGGCTCAAAAGGTCAAAGGATTCGAGTGGATCGGAACCAACGGTAAGTCCCAGCTTTATGATGGGCGGACCGGTGATCCGTTCTACCAGACCGTCGTTGTCGGCACAATTTACATGCTGAAGCTCGGCCACCTTGTGCAGGACAAGATCCACGCCCGTGCGGTCGGCCCTTACTCGCTCGTTACGCAGCAGCCCCTCGGCGGCAAGGCCCAGTACGGTGGCCAGCGTTTCGGAGAGATGGAGGTTTGGGCTCTCGAAGCTTACGGTGCGGCATACACCCTTCAGGAACTTCTCACCGTTAAGTCGGATGATGTTCAGGGTCGTACCCGCATCTACGAATCGATCGTCAAAGGCGACAACACTCTCGACGCGGGAACTCCCGAGTCGTTCAATGTTCTGATCAAGGAGATGCAGAGTCTCGGACTCGACGTTCGCGTCGGATCCTCTGACCGCTCTCCCGAGGAGATCCTCACCGACAGTCTGGCTATCATCTAATCCATCGCATCCGAAGCCACTTCCCAGCATTCGAACCTCAGCCTATTAATATCGTGTCTGCTCCATCCCTCAGTTCTGAATCACACCTGGACGAGATTTTCGGCCTTGAGCGCAAGTCCGACAGTTTCGACCATGTTCGCATCACGGTTGCCAACCCCGACACGATTCGTTCGTGGAGCTGTGGCGAAGTGAAGAATCCGGAAACCATCAACTACCGGACGTTCAAGCCCGAAAAAGGCGGTCTCTTCTGCGAACGGATTTTCGGTCCGACCAAGGACTGGGAGTGCGCCTGCGGCAAGTACAAGCGAATCAAGCACAAGGGCACGGTCTGCGATCGTTGCGGCGTCGAAGTGACTCTTTCCCGCGTCCGCCGGGAGAGAATGGGGCACATCGAACTGGCCGTTTCCGTCTCTCACATCTGGTTCTACAAGTGTATGCCCTCCCGCATCGGCCTCATGCTCGACATGAGTGCGCGTCAGCTTGAAAGGGTGATCTACTACGAGGACTACTTCGTTATCGACCCCGGTAACACGCCCCTCGAAGCCGGTCAGTTGCTCACTGAACTGGAATATCGCGATGCTCAGGAAGAGTATGGCGTAGGCGGCTTCCAGGCAGGAATGGGTGCCGAGGCTGTTCGGGATCTCCTCGCCCGCATCGATCTTCCCTCGATCATCGTGGAACTTGAAGAGGCGATGGGCAAGACCCGCTCCAAGCAGGTCCGCAAAAAACTGGCCAAGCGCCTGAAGCTGGCCCAGGGCTTCCACAATTCGAAGACTCGTCCCGAGTGGATGATTCTCGAAGTGCTTCCTGTCATCCCGCCCGACCTGCGTCCTCTCGTGCCGCTTGAGGGAGGTCGTTTCGCGACTTCCGATTTGAACGATCTTTACCGTCGTGTCATCAACCGGAACAACCGTCTCAAGAACCTGCTTCAACTCAAGACTCCTGATGTCATCATCCGGAACGAGAAGCGGATGTTGCAGGAAGCGGTCGACGCTCTCTTCGACAACGGTCGTCATGGTCGCGCCGTCACCGGTGCCGGCAACCGTGCTCTCAAGTCGCTCTCCGACATGCTCAAGGGTAAAGGTGGACGTTTCCGTCAAAACCTTCTCGGGAAGCGCGTCGATTACTCGGGCCGTTCCGTTATCGTTATCGGACCCGATCTCAAGCTTCACCAGTGTGGTCTTCCCAAGAAGATGGCGCTGGTTCTGTTCGAGCCCTTTATCATTCGCCGGCTCAAGGAGCTTGGCTATGTGCACACGGTGCGCAGTGCGAAAAAGCTGATCGAACGGAAAACGTCCGAGGTCTGGGACATCCTTGAGGAAGTGACGAAGGGGCACCCCGTTCTCCTCAACCGCGCACCCACGCTTCACCGTCTTTCGATTCAGGCCTTTGAGCCCGTTCTTATCGAAGGTTCCGCAATCCGGGTTCACCCTCTCGTTTGTACGGCCTACAACGCTGACTTCGACGGTGACCAGATGGCCGTTCACGTGCCGCTCTCGGTCGAAGCGCAGATGGAAGCCCGCATGCTCATGCTGGCACCGAACAACATCTTCACTCCTTCAAGTGGAAAGCCAATCACGACGCCGTCGCAGGACATTATTCTCGGTGTCTACTTCCTCACCTACTGCCGCCAGATCCCGCTCCGGGATCCGGAGTTGGAGCGCACCCTTCCGCTTTTTGCGGATACCTCCGAGGTTGAGTTTGCTGTCGCGAGCCGCCGCATTGACATGCACGACCCGATTCGGATGCGTAACCCCGATTATGGCACTACCGGGCGTATCTACGGTGACAGGGAGCGCAAGATCCTCATCACGACGGCAGGACGTGTACGTTTCAACGAGATCTGGCCCGAGCCGCTCGGTTTCTACAATGCTACCGTTGCGAAGAAGCAGATCTCGGACATTATCTGGCGTTGTTATCAGGTCTCCGGACAGGAAGGCACCGTCCGTTCCCTTGATGCGATGAAGTCTCTCGGTTTCCGGGAAGCAACGCGATCGGGTACCTCGGTCGGTATCTTCGACATGATCATTCCTTCCGAAAAAGCCGTCGAGGTCGATGCGGCTACCGCAGAAGTTAAGAAAGCCAACGATCAGTATCGCTCGGGTGTTATCACCAACAAGGAGCGGTATAACAAGATCGTTGATATCTGGACCCATGCGGGTGACGAGATCACCAAGGCGCTTTTCCGCACCATCGAATATAACGACGGCAAGCCACTTCCGAGCCCGTTGTTCATGATGGTCGATTCCGGTGCCCGGGGTAACCGACAGCAGATCAAGCAGCTTTCCGGAATGCGCGGTCTGATGGCCAAACCCTCCGGCGAGATCATTGAGCGCCCGATCATTTCGAACTTCCGTTCGGGTCTCTCGGTGCTTGAGTATTTCATCTCAACTCACGGTGCCCGTAAAGGTCTTGCCGATACCGCGCTTAAGACGGCTGACTCGGGTTACATGACCCGTAAGCTGGTCGATGTGGCCCAGGATGTCATCATCACCGAAGAAGACTGCGGAACCGCCAACGGTATTGTCGTGAAGTCAATCTACGAGGGTGATGAAGAGGTGGTTGACCTCAAGACAAGGATCTATGGTCGTGTCGCCGCGGAGAAAGTGGTCAACGGTGCGGAAGCCGTCGTGAACCCCGGTGACATGATCACCGAGGCGATCGCCCTGCGTCTCAACGACATCGGACACGAGCAACTTAAGATCCGTTCGGTCCTCACTTGCGAAAGCCGCCGCGGTTGTTGTGCGAAGTGTTACGGGATGAACCTGGCCTCCAATGTGATGGCCAAGATCGGCGAGGCTGTCGGCATCGTCGCGGCGCAGTCGATCGGGGAGCCCGGAACGCAGCTCACGATGCGTACCTTCCACGTCGGCGGGGTCGCGTCGGGAACGTTCAAGCAGCCTATCATCAAGGCTAAGGCCAAGGGAACGATTCACTATAACAACCTCCGCGTTGTCGAGACTCCCGACAAAATGTTTGTCGCGCTCAACAAGAACGGCACCATCTCGATCCACGAAAAAGACGGTCGCGAACTCGAGTCCTACAACATCGTCAGTGGTTCTGTCATTCGTTTCGCCGACAACAGCGAGATCAAGAAAGGCGACACCCTTGCGACCTGGGATCCGTACTCCGTCCCCGTTATCACGGAGAAGAGCGGTAAGATTAAGTTCCGCGACATGATCCAGGGGATTACCCTCGACACCGAAATTGACAAGGAAACCAACACGAAGGGCCTCGTCGTTATCGAGCACAAGGAAGACCTGCACCCGCAGATCCTTATTGTCGATCCGAAGACCGGCGACGAACTCTCCGCCTACTCCATCCCCACAGGGGCTCACCTTTCTGTAAAAGAAGGGCAAGCCGTCAAAGGTGGAGACCAGCTGGCGAAGACGCCGCGGAAAGTTTCCGAAACCAAAGACATTACCGGGGGTCTTCCCCGGGTGGCCGAGCTTTTCGAGGCACGCAAACCCAAAGAAGTGGCCGAAATCGCCAAGATTAACGGCGAGGTTTCAATCGGCGGAACGATTCGTGCGAAACGGAAACTGATCGTGACTGACACCGAAACCGGTGAGCAGGAAGAGCACCTTATCCCGCTCGGCAAGCATTACCTCGTTCAGCCCGGAGACTCCGTGCATAAGGGGCAGAAGCTGACCGAAGGTGCGGTGATTCCTCACGACATCCTTGATATTCTCGGCCCCCACGCTCTCATGGAGCACCTCGTTAGCGAGGTTCAGGACGTTTACCGTCTTCAGGGCGTGGAAATCAATGACAAGCACATTGAGATCATCATCCGTCAGATGCTCCGCAAGGTTCGCATCACCGATCCGGGTGACACCCAGTTCCTCTGGGGTGACCAGATCGAGAAGACCACCTTTGAGGCGATCAACGCTGACATGGTCGAGCAGGGTGGTAAGCCCGCCGAAGGCGAGCCGGTTCTGCTTGGGATCACCAAAGCGTCTCTGGAGACGGACAGCTTCATTTCAGCTGCCTCGTTCCAGGACACGACACGTGTTCTTACGGAAGCGTCAACCCTCGGACGGATCGACTACCTCCGCGGATTCAAGGAGAACGTTATCATGGGTCACCTGATCCCGGCGGGAACAGGCTTCCACACTACCCGGAACCTTGCCGTTGTTGAGCATGCCACGGCTGCCGACATCAGCACTGAGGTCGGGGAAGATGAAGCCTCACCCATGGATATCTTCAACGAACTTGCTTAATTGCTTCTGATTATCAATTGATTCGAAGGGGCGCAGACCGAGGGGTCTGCGCCCCAGCTTTCTCTTGATTTAGCTGATTTTGGCGCTTAAGTGCCGACCCGCTCCCGTCCATCACTCAAAAAAACCGAAAAGCGAACGCCTGCAAGGGCGGGGAGCACCCTGAAAATGATGGCGCTTTTCAACACCAATACGACTTCCTGCTAAAAGGGGTCGACCCAGATTATGTCCACCGAACTCATTACTGAACTTGTCGAAGCTGGAGTCCATTTCGGTCACCAGTCGCGCAAGTGGAATCCCAGGATGCGTCCTTTCATTCTCGGCGAAAGGCACAACGTCCACGTCATCAATCTCGAAAAGACTGCGGAACAGCTCGACGCAGCCGGCAGCTTTCTCCGTGACCTCGTCTCCAAGGGCAAGCGCATTCTCTTCGTCGGTTGCAAGCGCCAGGCTCAGGACGCCGTCCGTGAAGCCGCTGAGGCCACAGGTCAGTACTACGTCAACCATCGCTGGCTCGGCGGAACCCTGACAAATCTTCCCACCGTGCGCCGCAGCGTCGGTCGTATGGAGTCACTCGAGAATCTTCAAAAGTCACCTGACTTCAAGAAGATGAGCAAGAAGGAGATCGCCTCCCTCAATCGTGAGAAGGACAAACTCCACCTCCGTCTTTCCGGTATCCGTAAAATGGATCGCCTCCCCGATGCGATGGTCGTTGTTGATTCCGCCCGTGAATACAATGCGATCAACGAGGCCCGCAAGCTGAAGATTCCGATCGTGGCGATGGTCGACTCGAATGCCGACCCCGATGTGATCGACTACCCGATCGTTTCAAATGACGACGCGATTCGCTCGATTCGTGTGGTCTTGAAGAAGCTGATCGATCCGGTCATCCCGGTCGTTTGATCCGTTTCGGGCGGCGATAAATCCCGGAGCAGGGTCCCTAACCGGAACCTGTTTCGAGACCCGTCGATTTCCAACAAATTTGCCACGGAGTTCATCTAGCGGATTCCGGCATAACGATTACCTACAACGCACCAGATATTATGGCTGAAATCACTGTTGAACTGATTAAGACCCTTCGTGACAAAACGAACGCGGGCATGATGGATTGCAAAGCCGCACTGGCCGAAGCAAATGGAGATCTCGAGGCGGCAGAGACCGTTCTCCGCAAGAAGGGCATTGCCGACGCTGATAAAAAGGCCGGTCGCGACGCGAAAGAGGGCGTTATCGCCTCGCGCATCGTGGACGGAGCCAAGACGGGCATTCTCGTCGAGGTCAATTGCGAAACCGATTTCGTCGCCAAGAACGACAACTTCCGCAGCTTCGTTGAGTCGATCCTCGAGCACATCGCCTCGAGCAAGACGGTTGCCACAGTCGCCGAACTCCAGGAGCAACCCTTCTCCGGGGACGCCTCTCAGACGCTTGAGCTTTACATCAAGTCGAAGGTCGGACAACTGGGTGAGAAAATGGGTCTTGGCCGTTTTGCCAAGTACGAACTCAGCGGCGAAGGCGTTGTTGCCTCCTACATTCACATGCAGGGTCGGGTCGGCGTTCTTGTCGAGGTGAACTGCACGAAAAAAGCAACGGCATCCGAAGGCGCGTTCCTTGCCTTCGTGAAGGACCTCACCCTCCACATCGCTGCAGCCCAGCCCATCTGTGTTACCCGGGATCAGGTCCCGACTGACAAGGTGGAGACGGAGCGTGACATCTTCCGCGAGCAGATGAAGGGGAAACCCGCCGAAATCATCGAGAAAATTATCGATGGAAAACTCGGGAAGTTCTACGCAACGAATTGTCTCCTCGACCAGCCCTTCATCAAGGACGGTGACAAGACGATCCAGAATCTTCTCGACGCACTTGGCAAGGAGACCGGGGACACGGTCACGGTTTCCCGTTTCCATCGCTTCGCAGTCGGTCAGGAATCCTGAGCCCCGAACGCTCCTCCCTCGCGGGAGAGAGGCCGAATTTTCAAAAGCCCGCGCCCGAAAAGGGAGCGGGCTTTTTGCTGTCCAGGTGACTATTCGGTGACACCGATTTCGCAGCCGATGGCTTCGGTGCGGGGGATTGGAACATCCCTGCCCTCCAGGATCGCCTTGAGGGCGTTGCGCAGATCATGATTCTTGATTTCCCTCTGCCGCTTTGTGGGGCCCAGATAGAGATCGTTGATTCGTCCCTGATAAACGACCTTTCCTTTGCCATCTATAACGACGGCCTCGGGGGTGATCCTTGCGCCAACGAGGCGGGCGAGTTTCTGATCATGGTCATTGAGGACCGGTGCCTTGAACTCCATCAGGGTTGCATGCTGGCTCATGTCCGCCGGTGTCACCGAGGTATCGGAATGAACAAAGCGGAAAGCGAACGCTTCATCGAACTCGGCATGAATCGCATTCATCTCGGGAGCGAAGGTGTTCGAGGTCGGGCAATAGGGAGAGACGAAAAAGAGGACCACTGCCTTCTTTCCACCGGTGTCGAGAGGGGAGAGGGATTTGCCGTCGATCGTCGGTAACGTGAGGGCCTCTCCGGAGACCGGCTCAGCGGCATGAGCCAATTGCCCGGATCCGATTGTCGCGAGTGCGAAGAGGAGGAGAGTGAGAGTGTATTTCATCGCGTTAACAAATAGTTCGTCGGGGTGTCACTGGCAAGAAGCCCGTATTCTTGAATTCCGGGAGGAACCGGGAGGGAGAGATCACTCGGCATGGACCGCCCTATTCTCCGTGTCCTTCAATCTTCAAGAGTCTCACGCATTCTTCGAGTAGCCATTCGGGTTTCATGAACGGGCTGTAGTTGATGTCCTGCCAGCGGATGTGCCGGCGGCCATCGATCAGGAAGGTGCCATGTAGCGCTTGCTGTTCGAAGTCGTCAAAAGCGCGGAAGGCTTTGAATGAGGAGAGTGATTCGTCCGAAAGCAATGGAAAGGGAAATGGCGACTCGCTTCCATCTTTGCCACCCAGAGTGCTTCGCAAGCCCTCGGCATTGTCCGTGCTGATCGCCACCAGGTCGATGCCCGCCTTCCTGAAGTTCTCATGCAAAGGGGCAAAGGCATTAAGTTGTTCCATGCAGTGAATACACCCGCGTCCCAGATAGAAGATCACGAGAACCGGCCGGTTGGAATAGGAGGACAATTCCACGATCTTTCCGGAGGCATCGCTGAGTGAAAATTCAGGCGCCTTCGGAGGACTCCAACGGAAAGGTCCAAGCTCACCGAGGTCGGGTCGGAGACCGAGATCCTTCGCGGGCTCACGCGGTAGTTGCCACTGTTCAGGGAACCCGATCTCTTTTGCGATAGGTTTGAGAGAAACAAAGATCGGTAGATCTAGATCTGCCGAAGCTGCCACTGAGCGGAGTGCAGTAAAGGCCTCCTTTGCTTTCTCCACTTCACCGTTTTCATGCAGGATGCGCACCTGAGTCGCAAGAGGGATGACCTGATTCTTTTCCGCAGCGACTGCCTCTGCGGCAAGTTTTACCGCGGTCTTGCCATCCCCGGCCCTTTGCCAGAGAAGGGCGTGGCGCCACTTCGGAAGGTTCTTGAGATTTGGAAGAAGGGTAAGTGCAGCGGCCGTGTCAGGTGAGGAGCCGCTGAGGTGGCGATAAACCGCCAGTTCTGTCGCAGGGTTCTCGAGATCCGTGATCGCCTTTTCGAAGTTCTTCGCGGCCGCCTTCTCGGCTTCTTCGATCCCTTTCGTGTCCTTCTTTGAAGCGACCGCTTTCTCCCGTGCGTCAGTGACGGCCTTGTCTTTGTCCGCCTTCTTTGTGGCGAGGCGTTTTTCCAACTCAGTCAAGTGGACTAATCCGCCCGCGTGATCTCCACTCTCGAATCGGGCAATACCAACATAACGATGGTATTCGATTTCGGTTATCGATTTCTCATCGGGTCTCAGAAGTGCCTCGCCCGCACGATTGCCGTCTCCGGAGTAGGTGATGAGATCGTCCCATTGTCCGAAGGCGAACAGCGTGTCGCGGAGACGCTGCCTGCCATACTGCCAGCTGCTTCCGGAGGGATCGTAAACTTCCTTGTCTCCCTCCTTTTTGAATTTCGGCAGGCGCGGCAATGAGATCATATTAAGCGCGAGTTCGACGGAGCGATCGAACTGCCCGAGGCTGTTGAGGTTGCGGATGAGCCACTCGTTGTTGTGGGCGAAATTATGAATCTGATCCGGAACAATCTGAAAACGGATCATGTGGGCGTGGTCGACCCGGGCTGAAGCCTCCTGTTGCCATGCCGCGTCGGCGAAGCGGTTCAGTTTTGAATAGATGTGGCCGGGCATATGCCACATATGGGCGATCCCGGGGGCGGCCGGGCCACAGTTCGCCGCTGCGGTGAGTGCCTTCGCCGCGTCCTCCTTGTCCCAGAGGTGGATCTGGTAATGATTCGCAGGATGGTTGGGTGCCTTTGTCAGGATTTCGCGCGCGAGGAGGTTTGTCGCATAGTGACTGGAGATGGAGATCTCCTTCCCGCTGTTGTAGAAAATCTGGTGAAGAAGGAAGGCCCGGGACTCGATGTCGTCGGGGTAGGCTGAAGCGATTTTTTCAAGAGATCTGACATAGTCAGCGAGCCGCTTTTTTGGATCCGCTTTCGGATCCTTGAAATAGGCGGCGAGACCGTCGATCCAGAGTTTTTCGTGGTCTGAGGCTTTGTCCCGTCGCTTCGTCGCCTCCGCGATGAATTTTGCTCCACGGGTATCGTTTTTGAAGTTAGCCATCGCCATGCCCCAGTAGGCCATGGCGCAGTCGGCGTCGAGGGATGCCACCTGACGGAAACCGCGCTCGGCCTCAAAATACCAGTAGCCGTGAAGTTGGCCGACTCCCTGATTGAAGAAGCGCTGTGCCTCCGCCGAACTAGTGGAGACCTTGAAGGTAACCTCTCCTGTCCCGGGGATAAAGACGGCGGCCTGACGGGGACCCTCATTAAAGACTTCCCCGTGGTAGGAGTGGCCTTCGAGGATGCTCTTCTGCTCCGCCGTATCCTGAGCAGATCCGGAACAGGCGAAGGCGAGAAAAAGGGAGATCAAAGCTTTTTGCATGAGGGCAATTCTGAGTCGTTGGGAACTTCGTTCAGTTCAGGTCCTAAAGCGGTCTGATAAAAATGTTCCGGAACTGGACGAGGCTTGAGGCCGGGGACCATGATCCGTCGGCTTTCTTGCCACCATGATGTTGAAGCGCGATCCGGCCCTTCTCCGGCACTTCCGGCAGGAGGGCGTTTTCGATGATGGTGTATTCGTTCAGAACTACCGTCAGCCGGTCTCCTTTCATTGTAATAACAAAGGTGTTCCATTCACCGACATTCCTGTCCGCCTTTCGATTCGGAGTGACTCCGGCCCGGATCTCCTGGGGGAGAGATTCATTGTTCCGAATGCTGTAGACTTCCCCGGAGCCGATCGGCCAGCACCAGATATTGAGTTGATATTTTGACATGCCGCGCAGGTAGATGCCGGAGTCGGCATTCGGCATGGGGTGAGTGAGATTCTTACCGTCGGGACCCTTAACGGTGCTGCCGTCGGGTAGAACGTAGGGAACGTCGTAAAAGCCTGTCGTATCTTTAATCCGCCAGTCGATACGCAATTCGAAGTCCCCGAACTCTTCTTCCGTCCAGAGGTGTTTGTCTCCTTTGGCCTCGGACTGGGCGTCGTAATCGATGACACCGTCGAGGACCTTCCAGTGTCCGTTATCGCCTTCGGGAATCGTCCAGCCGCTGAGATCAAGACCGTTGAAAAGTGAACGAAAGCCCCCGGGGACGGGATCGGGTGACGCCGGACATTCCAGCACAAAAGGGGAAAGCAGTGCCGAAAGAAGAAGAGTGGGAAGTTTCATCGTAGGAAATCTACCAGAAGAGGGTTCCGGGGGACGAAGCCTTTCTGAGGCGTGAACTCGTCATTCCGGACTGTTGATTCCCCGAAAGAAAGACGGGCGGGATTGTGTGATGGAACTCCGCCCGGGAATCCGATAGGGTGAAAGGCATGATTCAACCCTGTTTGGTGCGGCTAGGCTTTTTTCTTGCGTGTTTCAGTGCTTCCGCCGCCGAGCCACAAGGGCCTTCATTCTATCTTATCGGGAACTCGCTGACTCAAGACACGGTGCCATCAAGATTGGATGGAGACGTTCAGTGGCATGTCGATTGCGGAAAGAGTCTTCCCTACATTTTCGAGAACCCGCAAAAACCGTGCGTGGAGAACTCCACCCTCTGGCCCAGGGCACTCAAGGAGAAGCAGTATGATCTGGTCTCGGTGCAGGTTCACTACGGAAGCACGCTTGAGACAGATGCGGCTGTGATTTCCGAATTTCTCAGACTGCAAACCAAAGCCGTGTTTGTGATTCATAGCGGGTGGGCACGTGCCCGATCCCGGGCTGAGGAGTATTCGTCCAGTTCCGGGGGTGGGGCGATGAAACACAGCCCTGCCTACATCGAAGCGCTTCTGGGAAAGTTGAAGGAGCTGCATCCGGGCCGGGAATTCCGTCAGACTCACACCCAGGATTTACTGGCATCAATTGCCATGGACATTGAAAATGGCAAGGCCCCGTTCAGCCGGATTGATGATCTCTACCGCGACGATATCCACATGAATGTGGTTACGGGAAGATATCTGATGCACAATGCGATGAGGCATGCGCTGGGACAGGACCGCTCGGTGGAGGGCTTTGAAACGATTCCGTCTTCAGTAAAGGCCTACCTCGATCGGATTCTCGACAACCTGCCTGTCGCAAAGCCGTAAAGCCGTGACCCGACGCGACTTTACGGGGATCGAATTGCGCTTGCAGGATAGCAAAAAGAGAGAGAGGGCATCCCATGAGTGAGTCGGAAGTGGAATCGGTTGAGTTGGCAAAGCTGATAGAGGTTGAGATCAAGGACGCCCAGGTGATATTTTCAGCCGTCTGGAAGGGTCTCGTTGACGAGGTCGGTCTGGAGAAGCTTCGTTTTCCAAAGGAAATCATTCTCCTCGGAGGGGCCCCCGGCTCGGGGAAGGGGACCAATACGGCCTTTATTATGAAGGCGCGGGGTTTCACCTGTCCCCCCATCATCATCAGCTCTCTTCTCGATAGTCCTGAAGCGAGGGCCCTGAAGGACAGGGGGATGCTGGTCGGTGACCGGGAGGTAATGGGAATACTCTTGCGAAAGATGCTCGAGCCCGAATTCCGGGACGGTGCCGTGCTTGACGGATTCCCGAGGACAAAGGTGCAGGTGGAGTGCATGAAACTGCTCGTCAAAAAAATCGGGGCGCTTCATCGCAAGTATGCCGAGACTCCGCTCGCGGGACATTTTCGTCGCCCCACGATTCATGTCATGGTTCTCTTCGTGGACGAGAAGACGAGCGTTGATCGCCAGCTTTTCCGGGGAAGGGAAATTGCACGGCATAATGAGGAAGTTGAGGCGACCGGAATCGGGGAATTGCAGGAACTTCGACCCACTGACCTCGACGTGGAAGCCGCCAAACACCGATATCGTATTTTCAAGGAGAATACCTGGGAGGCACTCCAGTCTTTGCGGGAAGTATTCTTCTATCACCTCATCAACGCCCAGGGGCCGGTCAGCGAGGTTGAGCAAAACATCATCAAAGAGCTCACGTATCAAAGTTCTCTGGAACTGGAACCGGCAACCTTTGAAATCGTGAGGGGGATTCCCCTGGCTCACGAGATTATCCTACACGCCCGTCAGGAACTGGTCCGACGTCTTGATGACTATGCGAGAGATCATCGAGAACTTTTTATACGTGTGGTTGAACTGATTAACACCAAGTTCATCCCCATCATCCAGCGCCATGCGATCTCCGGCCGTGCAGTGATCAACAACGAGGACGAGGTATTGGCCGACCCTGTCGCCCTTGCCATGCTGATTGATATCTTTTCGGACCGCGGTTATCACGCCGTGGTCGACAAGCAACTCACCAAGGTTCCGGAACGGGTGAATATCCAGACCGGTGAGATTCAGTTCCGACCGAATACGACCTATCGGATCCGCGTCTATTTTGAGGGATCCGAAATCCGCCTCGGTGGACGATGAGGATCGTCCACCGGTGGAACTGCCGGGAAACGGCCTGAATCTTCACTCGATTTCGAGTTCGATGGCCTCGGTTTTGGTGAATTTCGTTCGGGTATCCGCAGGACGTGCCAGAGTGGCGTTGTAGCCCTCCCAAGGTTCGAAATCACTCCGGTTGTGCCCCCCGTTCAGGAGGACCTTCCCGCTCGTTGTCCGGGCGTGAATTTTTCTCGGTCCGAAGGAAGGTCCCTGGACCACCATGTCGCGATAACCATCGGGAAGTCTGCGGATCATCTCGTTGTATTTCCGGGTATTGTAGCCCGGCTCGAATCCAGCCTGAGTCCAGTTCGTGTTAAACCGCTCACGCTCTTCTCTCGGAAGGTTCAGGATAACCTCATTAGCCTTAACCGCTTCACGAACGATATCCAGTTTCACCCCGCTCGCGGGAAAGTCCTGGCCGTAAAACAGGTCGGTTCGCTCGCCGGCTAGTGCGGGCATGGAGAACGTAATCCTTGCAGCGTCGCCCGTGCCGTCTTTGGGAGGTTCGGCCACATAGGTGGCATTCATTCCCTTCCGGCCCAGATAGAGATGGACGTCGAACTTGAGCTCGTCTTCGAGAATCATTTTCCAGACGATTTCCTTCCCGTCGAAACTGGGTTCTTCGGCCATGCGGAGGAATTTACGTCCACGATATCGATAGCGTGGGTCCGGGTGATCGGGAATCTCCTTGTGGCTATAATAGGAAAACCTGATTGGACTCTGAATATAACCTTCAGGAGTCTTGAGGTAGACCTCGACGTAGGCCTGGGGGCCATAGAAGATGGCGTCGTATTCCGGCTCCGAAAGTTTGTGGATGATGGTCCTGTCCTTCGGAGGATCCGGCAGGGTGGGACGGGGAGTCGCCAGCTTGATGTTAAGCCCGGCCAGCTTGGAAACTTCCGCCTCGCGCTGTTTCGGCATCAGGGAGGTTACCTCGGCCTCCTCGGATCCACGGAGGAGTGATACCAGCGATGGCAACTGCCGCCCCAGGGTCTTGTTAGCGATCTTCTTCGTCATCACGTCGAGGAACTCGGAGCCCTTCTCCGCAGGCTGCAGGAAGGTGCGGATTTTCCGGCGGCCCAGTTTTTGTCCCAGCTCGACGGCAACATCTTCGTCCACGAAATCTTCAAAGTCGGAGAAGATGTAGAGGGAATCGACCTTCTGCTCGAGGAGGAATTCGATTGCGGCATCGGTGCTGTTTTGTTCCCATTCGTTGCCCACCATAAGGAACTGGTTCGGACGGGTCTTGAAGGTCTCAATGAGTCGATCGACATAGCGCTGGGGAGCTTTGCGTGGAAGATCATCCCAGAGAAAGGTAAATGGCGTCCGTGTATTTGTCTTCGGGTCGACACGAACCACCTCCTCGGGGATGATCAGCCGAACCTCCGATTCGCGCCTGTCCTTCCGGAACAACATGCTCCGGGCGTACACCACCGGCGAGTCCTTGAAATTCTTGTCGACCTCACGAACCACCGCAGGGAGATACTCAGCCATCGATCCTGAGACATCGAGAATCACCCCGAGCACTTCTCCGGCTCCTTCCATGGGCTGACCGAACATCATTTTGGACTCGGTTGAGGTCGGCATCCCGAGGCTCATCGAGGGGCTGAACTCCATCCCGGTCT
>ERZ761602.1133-NODE-1133-length-50916-cov-320.708716_pt1 | contig 50916 bp, 62 predicted proteins | sample MGYA00512165_ERZ761602 | MGnify/ENA primary metagenome ERZ761602 (study PRJEB28899, sample SAMN02445085) | bioreactor sludge metagenome | biome: EBPR sludge; isolation source: Thorneside wastewater treatment plant | place: Australia: Brisbane, Thorneside...
CTTGGCCCACGCGCCAACCTCCTCGACAGGCGGGCCATCGTCCCCGTCGATCAACTTGCCCATCGTGCCCTCATCGGATTATCCGTCTCGTGCTGCGAACTGGTTGACCGGCAGGGTCGCACCGATCAGCTGCGCCCGCTCCGGGGCATCGATGCCAGCCAGCCGGACCTGGTGCGTCTGGCCGTCCAGAGAGCGCACCGTCACGGTGTCGCCATCGACCACGCGGACCACCTGGCCGGCGAGGATCTCGGCGCCGGCGCCAGCGGATGCGAGCAGCAGGGCCAGGGAGAGGACGGGGAGGAACATCGGAATGTCCGGCGGGGCAACGGCGGCCGCTGATCTAGCGCCCATCGCTGGCCATCTGGTCGGCAGCGATACGCGAGCGTGGTCTAGCCGTCGATTCGTGTAGCGGCAGGGCATAACCAAGCTGTTTTCCCATTTCGCTCAGCGTACCCCTGGCGACGGACTTCACCTGGAATCCTTCGCTGATCAACTCCTTGATGTAAGCCTTATTGGCCGCAAAGAGAAAGATGATGTTGCTCAGACCTCCCGTGATCAGAGCCAGGAGAAGAATGATCACAAACCATTTCCAACTCCCTCGAAAGAGCATGGGAAACGGTCCGAACAACAGCGTTGTCCACGATAAGCCAACCGGGGCCGAACGCACCTGGCCCGTGCGCGGATTCTCGAAGATGATCGTGTTGTTTGCCATGTGCCACCTTTCCGTGAGTTGTGTTCGTTACGCGCGGAGCAGGACCACAGGCTGCAGCCGTACCGGCCTGATCTACCCGGCATGCCATCGCTGTGGATCAGCCGCATTCTGCCTCGTCTCCAGGTCTTCCGTGTTGCGCGAGCAGATCGCTCGTCGCCTTGATGGCCTTCCGCGCCGCCGGCGGCGAGTGGCGGAAGTTGTCCAGGAGCGCGGATTCTTCAGGGGTTAGCGCTGGCGTCGCGCCGCCGCCCACACCAGCCAAAAGCCAGATCGGATCAACACCGAGAAGCGCGTGAGCCCGGGCGATGAACACCGCGTCCGGAGATCTCTCGCCAGACTCGTAGCGCACGACAGAAGTTCTCCCTATGCCAAGGCGGTCGGCGAATTCTTTCTGCGTCATGGACCCTCGCACTTGGCGTATTCGCGCACCAATCTCGACCAGATCTAACTCGACCATGTGAATCTCCATACGGCACTTGACAAAGTGCCAAACGGGAACTTAATATTCGCCTCATTACTTGCCTTTACTGCTAAACAAGCCCCGCACGTTGCGACCTTCGATGCACCCCGAACTGATCAAAGCGCAGTTGCGCATCTGTGGTTCCAGCCTCTCCAGTGTTGCGAGAGCTACATGCGTGTCGGCGATGAACGTCTCGCACGTGATCCACGGCCGTCACCGATCCATTCGCATCGCCCGCCGCATCTGCGAACTCACCGGCCTGGACCCGGAATCCGCCTGGCCGGGCCGCTACCCGGAACTCCGCATTCACCCCGTCGGCCAGCGCCGACACCTCGACCACCTCCATGGAGGCTCCTGATGGATATGCACCGCCTGTTGAAGGACTTGAAAGAGCGGGTGACCCGTCTCGAATCAGCACTGGCACAGCAGGGAGAAGAATCGCTGGCCAGATTGGCAGCCGACGACGTGATCACCACCGCCAAGTTCGTGAAGAAGCAAACAAGGAGAGGCAGGAAACCCGCAGCTCCCCTGAGCCCGTTGGTTCGCGAGGATCTGGATCGGCGACTCCAGGAAGCGCCGTTCAGCACCGCAGCCGCCGTGGATCGACAAGGCATGCTCGCGGCCTGCGCCGGGGTCACGCTTCGTCTCGACTTTTCCGACCTGGACAATGGCTACCACTTCAATGAAGCCCTTGAGCACGCCGTCTCATTGGTTCGCCAAGCAAAAGCCAACCCGCTGGGCTGTCGCATCGAGGTCGTGCAGAACGGCAACTCGGGATATTTCGCGGACGGCCTCAATGAAAGGTGCGGCGCCGTCCACAAGGTCATTCGGTAAAGAGTCGGCGCTGGTGGATTACCCCTTCTTCGCTCTGCCAGAACGTGTGCTCGACACGAGTCACGGTCAGCACCCGGTTGTTTGCTCCCGTCAGGGGGCCGGTGTGCAGGACTTCTCCAGCAGAGACCACCAGCGGTGCGTCGGAATCCAGAGAGGCGACCAGCGTGCGGTCGTCGCCCGGCTCGTAGATTTCAAGAATGAAACGTCCCATGCCTGCTCGCCTTTCGCCTTACAAGTTAGCCGAACCCGAAGGATAGCAATGGAACCAGCGGATATCCAGTGCGCGCTGAAGAAAGCCCGCACTTCCCAGGCGGAGATCGCCCGGAAGCTCGGCGTCTCGCCGACGACGGTCACCTACGTCGTCACGGGCAAGTCGACCTCAAGGCGTATCGCGACGGCGATCGCCGCCGCCACGGGGCTGACGCTCGACGTGCTCTGGCCGGGCCGTTACAGCACGCCCAAGGAGACTGCATGAACACCCCGCCGGAAGCCAGTCACAACGCGGCGCAGCTCCGCCTGATGGATGTGCTGCGCGCGCTGGCCGGAAACGAAGTGTTCGGCCGGCGCCTGGTCGATATCGCCGCCGAAGTCGGCAAGCCGGAGCCGACGGTCCTGCGCGATCTGGAGTGTCTGGAGAGCAAGGGCTGGGCGACACGCGACGCGGCCAAGCTGTGGCGCCTCGGGCAGGAGCCGGTGCAGATCGCGGTGCAGTTCTTCTATGGCTTGCGGCAGGCGCAGGCGCGGGTCGCAGAGGTCGAGCAGCGCTATACGCGCCAGCCGGACTGAGTTTTTTCACGAAGGGAAAGAAAATGACAGAGAACGATGGCGCAGAGAACGATGGCGGCGAGCTGGTGCCGGTCGATGTCGGGGTCCTGCAGGTGGCTGCGGCCGAGCAGCGCAACGTGCGCGCGGTTCTGGATCGCTTCGGCTACGAGGGCACCTCGCTCGACTACCTGATCTCCGATGTCCGGCGCCTGATGGCGCAGAGCACCGAGGCCATGCTCGAGATCGGGCGCGCGGTGCTGTGTTTTCGCGAACTGCCGCGCGGCGTTTATGGCCGAGCGATCCGCGCCGCTGGACTGACCGAGGACACCGCCCGGCGACTGGCCAGCGTGGCGACGAAGTTTCTCGACCGCGACCGGCTGAAGCCGCTCCTCACCCTCGATCGCTCGAAGATCTACGAGCTGGCGCTGCTCGACGACCAGACGCTGGACCACCTGGCGGCGGATGCGACGCAACTCGACCAGGTGGATCGGATGAGCGTCTCGGAGCTGCGCCGGTCGCTGCGAGAGGCGCGCAAGAACCTCGACGCGAAGGATTCGGTGATCAAGAACTACGGCAACGAGAATGCCGCGCTGCGCGAGCAGGCGATCGCCCACACGCGCTACGTCCCGAACCAGGCGGAGCTCGACGATAGCTTCCGGCGCGCTGCTCGCCTCAACGCCTTGCATGCTGCGGCGCACGACGTGGTCGAGGCAGTCACCGCCTTCGCCCTGCCGCTGCGCGACCTGATGCAGGACGCACGTGAAGGCGGCGGCGCTACCGAGGACATCGCCCACGGCAACGAGACGGCATTCTGGCTGGCGCAACAGATCGCCAACCTGTACATCAACCTCGGGATCGACGTCGACTTCCAGGAGATCGTCTCGCCGTCTTGGTCGCGGCCGTCGTCTGTCCGCGGCTAGATGGGAGGAGAAATGCTCATGCCTCCCAGCCAGGTGCAGCTGCCGATAGTGCTTCAGCTCGCCGCGGAACTGCCGACGCTGCCGCACGGCCAGAGCACGCCGCGGGTACGCTCGGTCGCCGGGACGATCGGCGTGTCGGCGCAGACGCTCTGGCGCTGGCTGCACGAGATGGGCCACGGCGGCGAGCGCAAGCGGCGATCCGACTCCGGGCAACTGAAGGCTCTGTCTGATGCTGATGTGCGGCAGATGGCGGCGATCCGCTTCGCCGGGGCGCGCGAGACGGGCAAGGTGTTGCCGACCATCCGCATGGTGCGCGACATCCACAACGCCAACGCACCGGCCGACCCGCAGACGGGCGCGGTCCGAACCACCACGGCACATCCGAGCACCATCGCGCGCGCCATGCGCCGCATCGGCTGCCACACCGATCAACTGATGCAGCAGGCGCCGGCGCAGGCTCTGCGCAGCCTGCACCCGAATCACGTCTGGCAGGTGGATGTGTCGACCTGCGTGCTGTTCTATCTCGCGAATGGCGGTGTCGAGGTCTGTGACGAGGCCGCGTTCAACAAGAACAAGCCGAGCAACTTCGAACGGGTGCAGCAGCTCCGGGTGCAGCGCTACCTGGCAGTGGATCACTGCAGCGGCGCCTTCCACCTGCACTATCTGTCGGGCCACGAGACGTCGCGCAACCTGCTCGATTTCCTCATTCTGGCGTTCCACCAGCGCGAATGCCTGCCGTTCTACGGCGTGCCGAAGCTGCTGGTCGTCGACCCCGGCAGCGCCCAGGCTTCCGGCATCGTGCGCAGCCTCGCGCGGGCTCTGGACATCGAAGTGCTCGTCCATCGCGCGCACAACCCTCGGGCAAAGGGCGCCGTCGAGACGATGCACGCGCACATCGAGCGGCAGTTCGAGGGCCGCCTGCACGCGACGCGCGTCGCTGACTTCGACGCTCTGAATGCCCTCGCAGCGACCTGGAGCCGCGCGTACCAGAGCACGGCGATGCATGGCAGGCACGGCCAGACGCGCTTTGCCGCCTGGCAGCGAATTCGCCCGGAAGAGCTGCGCCTGGCGCCCGGCGCAGACATCACGCGGGCACTGGTGATGACCACCCCGGTCCAGCGCACGGTCAACGACTTGCTGCAGATCTCCTTCGCTTGTCCGGGATACGGGCGCCGGGCCTACTCGGTGGCTGGCGTGCCGGGGGCGGCCGTCGGGGAGAAGCTCTACGCGGTGGCGAGCCCCTATGCGCTGCCGTCAATCGACATTCTGGTCAGCGATGCGTCCGGACGCGAAGTGCGCCACCGCGTGTCGCCGCTGCGGACCGACGACTTCGGCTTCGACCTGGATGCGCCCGTGATCGGCGAACGCTTCCAGGCGCCGGCGGATACCTGGATCGATACCGAGCGCAAGACGGCGCGGCGCGCGGCCTGGGGCACCGACGACGATCTCGAGATCGGCAAGGTCCGCCGCGGCAAGGGCGGCGAGCGCGGAGTGGCGTTCGGCGGGGCGGTGGATGCGTTCGCTGATGTCCGCTCGGTGCCGGTACCGGCATTTCTGCCGAGATCCGGGACGCCGATCGCCGTCGATCGTCCGGCGGCGGACGAATCGCTGATGAGCGCGACGACAGCCTGTCTGCGCATGGCGGCGCTGCTCGGCGAAGAGAACTGGCTGCCGGAGCACTACGCGTGGATCACGCAGAGGTTCGCGGAGGGCATCAGCGAGCCGCAGTTCACGCGCCTGGCTGAGCAATGGCAGGCGCAACTGGCGGGCGCCGATGCGGCCGGGGAGCGGCGAGCATGCTGATCCTGGGCGATGTGCTGGCGCGGCACGGGATTTCACAGGCGACGCTGGCGCGCGAGATGCACTTGTCGCCGGCGGCGGTCAGTCTGCTGGTCCGCCACAACCAATACCCGCGGACGATCCGCCGGCGCGATCTGCGCTCGATGGCCTGTGCGGTGCTCACGAAATTGCGGGTCCCCATCGAAGAGCTGACGGACCTGTTTCTCGAATCCGAGTCGCCGCCGGTCGGCGAGACGGAGAAGCTGCCGGCGCTGCCGGCAAAGGCGACGGGGCCGCGCAGTAACGCGGCCCCGTCTGGTAATCCAACCCCACTGGAGAGGTGCATTGAAATGCTACTACGAAAACAGACGCTGAGCGACGCGGCGCGCCGCAAGTTCGGCATCTTCCGGGATCCGTTCGAAGACCCGACCGAGGCGCGCGAGGTGTACCTGTCGCGCGACATCCGCTACGTCCGCGAGGCGCTCTGGCAGGTGGCGGCCGGCAACACGAAATTCCTGGCGCTGATTGGCGAGTCGGGCAGCGGCAAGAGCACGCTGCGCGAGGATCTTGAGGAGCGGCTGCGTCTGGAGAACCGCCCCGTGCGGCTGATTCAGCCGTACGTGCTGGCGATGGAGGACAGCGACCGGAAGGGGCAGTACCTGCGGTCGGATCACATTGCCGAGGCCATCCTGCACGCGGTGGCCAGCGGCGAATCGCCCCGGCGCAGCCCGGAGGCGCGCTTCCGCCAGGTGCATGAGGCGTTGATCGCGAGCAGCCGTATTGGGGTGCAGCACCTCCTGGTGATCGAGGAGGCGCATGGTCTGCCGATTCCGACGCTGAAGCATCTGAAGCGATTTCTCGAGCTGAAGGACGGCATGCGCCGCTTGCTGTCGGTGCTGCTGATCGGGCAGCCGGAGCTGCGCGACAAGCTGGACGAGCGGCGCGCCTCGGTACGCGAGGTGGCGCAGCGCTGCCAGATCGTCAGCCTGCCACCGCTCGACGCCAACTTGGGCGAGTACCTGGCGCACCGGTTTACGGCGGCTGGCCTGGACCTGGCGGCGGTGGTCGAGCCGGCAGCGATCGACGCCCTGATGCAGGCGCTGACGATCCGCCAGCGGACGGGCGCCGGCCCGAACGAGATCGCAGTCATTTCGCTGACGCACCCGCTGGTGGCGAACAATCTGCTGACGGCGGCAATCAACCAGGCGGCGACGCTCGGCGCGCCCCGCGTGACGGCCGAGCTGGTGCGCGCCGTGCGGGAGCAGATGCCATGAGCGAAACGCAAGCGGTCGCGGCTGCCGGACGCCAGGAGCCTGCGGCAGACCGGGATACGGTGAATCAACTGGCCTCGCTGGCCAGCGACCTGGACTGGATCAAGCTCCGGTTCAACCATGCGGACCAGGTCCAGATCGCGCGCTCCGTGCATCTGATGCACGGCGTAGCGACGCGGATCGACAAGGAACAGCAGTACGGACTCTACTGGAGGGAAGACGATGAAGATGATGTCCTCTGAGATCATCGCGGCGGGTCGGTCGGCGCTTGACGACGGGAGGCCCGAGATGCGCGCGGCGCTGCGGATGGCACGGCGGGCGATCGAGCGGGCGCGCTGCGAGCGCATGCGGCACTTGAGCACGCAACTCGACGCCGTGCTGCATGCGGCGACGTACCTGATCGGCGTCGGCATCCGAATCAGGCGCGTGACGGTCGATCTCCGGGCGACGGTGATCCAGGTCGAGAGCACGCCGTTCCTGCATCGCTTCTTCGCCGGCGATTGCGCCTGGCGGGCGCAGCACCAGGAGGGTGACGTGACGGTGCACACCTGGTTTGCCATCCGCTACGGCGTGCGCATCGAGTGGGAGGAACGGCAATGATCGTGGCGAACCTGGGCGAGGAGATCGTCTTCTGGGGACAGCTCGCGGTCCTGCTGTTGATCCTGGCGGCAGCGCTCATCGAGATGGCCCCCGCCATCGCGGAGGCCCTGCGGCAACTGCTGCGCGGCGTGTTGCTGGCAGTCGGGCTGATTCTCGGTGTCGTGCTCTGGCTGCCGGTCCTGCTCGTCTGCATGACGGCTCGCGCCGTCGGCGCGGCCTGGAGCTGGTGGTGGCGGTTGTTTGTTCGTTTCTGGTGCGCCGTGCGCATCTGCTGGATCCTCGGCAGGCCCTGGTCAGTCGCGTGGCACCGGTCGGGCCGGGAGGGGCCACATGGGATCTAAACAGGCCGCCACCGCATTCACGGCCGCAGAAGACGCGACCATTCTGCAACTGCGGGCGGCCGGCCAGACCTGGCTGAAGATCGCCGAGGCGTTGCGGCGCTTGAGATCGTCGGTCGCCAATCGTGGCCGCCGTCTGGGTGCCACGGTTGCCCCACCGGCGTTGACGGACGCGCCCCCACGGCATCAGCGTGGTCGGTTCAGCCCTGCGGAAGACACCTTCATTCTGCAACGCCTGGCTGCCGGCAACACCTACGGGAAGATCGCCATGGCGCTGCAGTGCTCGACCTCGGCGATCGGCGACCGGGCCCGCCTGCTCGCTTCGCCAGGGGCGCAGCCGGTGGCGCAAAGCCAGGCCGTCCAGGCGGCCAAGCGTCCCCGGTCCGACCCGCTGGGCGGCGAGGTTCTCTGCCTCGGCGGCTGCGGCCGGAAGTGGCTGTCACCAGACCGGAGGCGGATCCGGATCTGCCCGCAATGCAAAGCGCTGCAATCGCGCGGCGGATCTGGTATCCGCGAAGCGCATCTGACGATCTGACGATCGGTTCATAGACAAGGAAACGGACATGGCAGGAACAAAACCCAGGGCGCGCTACAAGTCGGTTGCGCCACAGGTGCCGCAGACGCGCGAGGCGGTGACGGATCTGATCTCCGGCATCGGCATCGACAGCCGTGAACTCACGCTGCTCGAGTGCGAGATGAACGAGACGATCACCCGTATCAAGGAATCGTACGAACAGCGCGCAGAGCCGATCCGGCAACGGATCGACGCAGCGCAGAGGGGCGTTCAGGGGTGGTGCGACGCGCATCGCGCAGAACTGACCCACGACGGCAGGAGCAAGACGTACAGCTTCGCCAGCGGCGACGTGTGCTGGCGCACCAGGCCGCCATCCGTGCGCATCACCGGCGAGGAGTCGGTGAAGGACTCGCTGCGGCGCCTGGGTCTGTCGCGCTTCATTCGGGTGCGCGAGGAGATCAGCCGGGAGGCGATCCTCAACGAACCGTCTGCCGTGGCACACGTGCCCGGAATCCGCATCAGCCAGCTCGAGGATTTCGTCATCACACCCTTCGAAATCGAACTGATCAACGGAGGTGGGGCATGAAAACCGGTCGGCTGATCAAGGATACGGCGGCCTACGCGGATGTCCATCCGGATGTCGTGCGGTCGGTACTGCAGACCGCCGGCGAGATCATCGCCGCGACGCTGGCGCTGGGCGAGGACGTGCGCCTGGGTTCGTTCGGCCGCCTGCAACTGCGCCGGCGCATCCCGCGCCTGCGACTTCTGCCAGACGGGCGGGAGCTGTCGGTCAAACAGCGCATCGTCCGCCTGCGCCTGTCGCGCGAGACAACCAGATCAATGCGCGAAATCATCGATCTCGATCCGCCTGGCGTACGGGAAAGGTGATGGCAGGAGCAGATCGCCGGCCGGCGGCAGAGCGAGCGAAGATGATTGCGGCCATCCATTGCGGTCGCCGTCAGCTCGCGATCGACGACGAGGCATGGAAGGAGTACCTACGCCAGTCCTTTTCGCTGGAAAGTACGGCGCGTCTCTCGTTTGAACAACTGCGCGCGGCGCTCAATCATCTGATTCGCTGCGGCTTCGTCAAGCGCGACGCGGCCGGCGCTCCGATCGTCAATGAGTGGGCGTTCATTGATACCGCGGTGTCCGACCGGCAGCCATTGCTGCGCAAGCTGTTGATGCAGGCGCGCGCGGCGGGAATCGAGACAGGCATGCAAGTGGCCTACATCGAAGGGATCGCCAAGCAGATGGGTGGCGCCGGCAAATCGGGCAACGTGCACACGCCGCTGCGCTTCTGCGATGCCTGGCAGCTGCGGCTGATCGTCGCAGCGATGGAGTTCCACCTAAAGCGGAGGTATCGCGGTGCACCAGCTGACGCCTGATGACTGCGTTTCGGTACGCAGTCTGCTGCCCTACACGGCGCTGGCGCTGATCCGTGAGATCGGCGCAGAAGCGGCCTGCGCGCTGCTGAATGCGCGGGCCGGCATCACCTTCGTGGTGCCCATGAGCGCAACAGGCAACGTGTTCGGGGCAGCGCGGTGGACCAACTTGGCCGCGCTGATCGGCGAGGATGCCATGGCAACCCTCGCCGCCAAGCGCGGCGGCGAGCCGCTTTCCGTGCCGGTCTGCAAGGCGGCTCGGGACGAGCTGCGGGCGCGCAAGATCAGGGCGGAGTATGACCGCCTGACCGCTGGCGGCCTCTCCGGCCGGCAGGCCGTCTACGAGATCGTCCTGTGCTTCAGCCCCATCACATCACGGGCAGTGGAGCTGATCTGCGCCCGTGGAGATCAAAACCCCGAACGGCAGCAGGAGCTGCCGCTCTGACGAAAGGAGATTCAACGTGTTGAAACTGGACTTGACGGCGGGCCAGAAGCTCGCCCTGTCGGGGCTTTTCGCCGAAGTGGAAGACGGCAACAGCCGCGGCATCGGCAGCGCGATCGTCGCCCAGGTGTGGCCGGACGGCATGGTCTGCAAACGGGTGTATGGCAAGGCTGGCGCGGCGCTCGCGAAAGCCCTCGGCGGCACATGGAAGAAATCGATCTCTTCGGCAGAAGAGCGCGTGGCGAAGAGCGTGAAGACACCGGAGGTGGCGCCGTGAAACCGGATGCGGACGATCTGACGCCTGCAACGATGACGCCGGCCGAGGCCATGGCGGCCCTGACATCGCAGCACTTGCTCGCGACCGCCCCGGATGTGCGCCTCAACACCGCACTGTATCGGTTCTGGCGATCGCTCCTGGCGCCGCTGTACATCGTGACCGCAGCGATCGCGGCCGCCCATGTCACACACCGGCGCGTGCTCAATCCGCCGGTGGCTCCGAACCGTCGCAAAGGGCTGCTGCTGCGCTATCAGAGGCGCAAGGAACGGGAAAGAACCAGCGCCTGAGCCGTCCATACCCATGATCAAGCCCCGCCCTGTGCGGGGTTTTTCGTGGTGCGTGTCGAATGGTTTCATCGTGCAGTTCTCCGCGCGCGCGCGGGAAAATGGCGGCATGGCCTTTGACGACACGCGACCGATCAATTCAATCCGGTGCAACATCCGGATGGTTTCTCAAGCCGGGCTCAGGCTGCTCGGTGGCGACTGTCGCGACCCGGGATGCGGGCCGCGCGCCAACACGGGCGTTGTACGTGAAGATCTGCGCTGCTTCGAACTGTACCTCAGCGCGACGGCGCAGACCCCACTCGAACAACACGAGTTCGACGCTTTGGTCAGCCTGCTGTTCGATGTCGGAATCCTGGCGTTCGAGCGGTCGCCACTGCGCGCCTTGGTCAACGCCGGCGACAAGCTCGCTGCGGCGGATGCGCTACACCATTGGCCAACGCCGGAAGACGACGCGGCCCGCATCGCGAGACGGCGGGACGAGGCGGAGTGGTTCTTGTACGGCGCGCTGGCGGTGTCCAGTGAGTGACCTGGTCGATCGAGCCTCGCGCCGCGAGACGGAGATGATCCAGGATCTGTTCGCCGATCAGCAGCGGCGCGCTGGGCTGTCAGGCAAGAAGGCCAGCGACTCGGCGACGGATTGCCGCGAATGCGGGGATCCGATCCCCGATGATCGCAGGGCCGCTTACCCCGGTACCGATCTGTGCGTGGAGTGCAAACGCCTGCTGGAACGAAAGGAGCGCATAAGGAATGTTCGGTATTGACTATCAGACGATCCGCTTCTGGATCGACATGATGACGCTGCTGTGGGCGCTCATGGTCTCTGGCTTCGTCTTTTGGGATCGGCGGAACAAGGTCACTCAGGACGCGATCAAGTCTCTGCGCGTCGAGGTGGCGAAAGAGATCGCGGACGTGAAGATGAACTTGGACGCGCGACGGGCCATCGTGGACGAAACACTGCAGACGCTCCGGGTGCGACTCTCCGAGACGACGACGAGGGCGGACCTGGCGCCGGTCTACTCGGCCATCTCCGAAGTGTCCGAAGTGGCCACCGAGCTGCGCGGCACGGTCGCGGCGATTTCGCAGACGCTGCACATGATCAACCAGCACCTTCTGGACAAGTGAGCAGAGCGATGGGGTTTTCTGAGCGAGTGGTCGAGTGGGCGCGGCTGCAGGTTCTTCGCAGCCTTGAGAAGGCGCCCGATTACACGTCTGCCGACGTCATCCTGCACACTGCTCTGCGGGATGAGGGCGTACCGATTCAGGGGCTGTCCGCGCTGCGCCTCGAGCTCGCGTGGCTGAATTCGCAGGGGCTGGTGGTGACCCAGCAATCCGGTGGCTCGCGCGGCGTGACTCTGGCGACTCTCACCGACCGCGGGCTCGATGTGGCACAGGGCATGACGGTGCCCGGTGTCGCTCGGCCGCGGCCGGGGAGCTGAGATGCCGGCGCGCTCTGCGGTCGGGCAACTGCCTGACGAGATTCGCGACGAGCTCAACCGCCGCCTGGTGGAGAACCGGTTTGGCAGCTACGCCATCCTGGCAGACTGGCTGCGCGGGCTTGGATACCAGATCAGCAAGAGCGCGCTGCATCGCCACGGATCGGCGCTGGAAGCCGATTTCGACCAGGCGCTGGCCGATGTTCGGCGAACGCGCGCGCTCGCTAAGGCGTGCAAGGATGATGGCGACGAGGGCGACGTGCTGTCGGCCACCAGCTCTATTTTGCAGGAGCAACTACTGCGCATATCGATAGCGCTGCGCCAGGCGGACACGGACCCGCAAGAGGCGGCGCGGTCAATCTCGGTAGTGGCTCGGGCGCACGCAGACGTTGGGCGCATGCAGGTGACCCTGCAGAAGTGGCAGGAGTCCATGCGCGAAAAGGCCGCCGTGGCGGCAGACGCGGTAGAGAAGGTGGCGCGGCACGGTGGCCTGACGGCTGATTCAGTCGACCTGATCCGCCGCGAGATTCTGGGCATCACGAGCTGATGACGCGCATCCGTAGCGGTAGCCTGCCGCCGCCGGATGGCGATCGCCCGCCGGCGGTACTGCTGCGGTATCAGCAGCGCTGGGTGGCCGATACGTCTCCGGTCGCCATCTGGGAGAAGTCGCGACGGATCGGGGCGAGCTGGTGCGATGCGTCCGATTCCGTGTTGGTTGCGGCTCCTGCATACGGGGCGATGGACGCGCTCTACATCGGCTACAGCGAGGACATGACCCGCGAATACATCGACGACGCCGCGATGTGGTCGAAGTCGTATTCCCATGCGATGTCGTGGGTTGGCGAGACGCTGTACGAGGATGACGGCGACAGCATCAAGGCGTTCCGCATCGACTTTGCGAGCGGCAAGAAGCTTCTCGCGCTGTCGAGCCGCCCGCGCTCGATCCGAGGCAAGCAGGGCCGGGTGACGATCGACGAGGCCGCATTCCACGATGATCTGCCCGGGCTGATGAAGGCGGCTCTGGCGATGCTGATCTGGGGCGGCCGGGTGCGGCTGATCTCATCGCACAACGGGACCAACAACGCGTTCAACGAGCTGGTGGAGAACGTGCGGGCCGGGCGCCTGAACTATTCACTCCACCGTACGACCTTTCGAGACGCAGTAGAGCAAGGGCTGTATCAGCGCGTCGCGCTGATACAGGGCGCCCGTCTGGTCGACAAGACAGAGGAGGAGTGGGTCGCAAAGATCTACGCGATGTACGGCGAGACGGCGGCCGAAGAATTGGACGTGATCCCGAGCGATGGCGGCGGGGTGTACCTGCCGATGGCCTTGATCGAGTCGCGGATGAGCCGGGAAACTCCAGTGATCCGCAAGCGCTGGGATGCTGCATTCCAGCTGCTGCCGGAACCGCAGCGCCGTCTGGAAGTGGCGGCCTGGCTCCGGGAGGAGGTGCTGCCGATCCTCGAACTGCTCGACAAGGAGCGCGTGCACGGATTCGGGTTGGATTTCGCCCGCGTCGGCGACCTGACGGTGATGCCGGTGCTGGAGGAAGGGGGCGACCTGGTGCAGCGATGCAAGGTGTCGATCGAGCTCGGCAATTGCCCTTTCAAGCAGCAGGAGCAGGTGCTCGAGTTCGTCGTCGATCGGCTGCCGAACTTTCGCTTTGGCGCGCTCGATGCGAGCGGCAACGGCGCGGCGCTGGCGGAATTTGCGTCGGACACCTACGGAGCAAGCCGGATCGCGCAGGTGAAGCTGTCCGAGGCGTTCTACTTGGCTGAGATGCCGCGCTTCAAGGCCGCTTTCGAGGATGGCACCATTGACGCCCTACCGCGCGACGAGGAGTGCCGCGACGATCTGCGGGCGATCAGGCGGATCAACGGGGTGCCGAAGCTGCCGAGCTTGGCGACGCAGCGTGCCGGTGGCGGGGAAGGCGCGGCAAAACACCAGCGACACGGGGATTTTGCGATCGGTCTGTTCCTGGCGAACTATGCTCTGCGCCAGGAGGGCATGCCGGGGCGTTGCGATGGCTTCGAGTCGGTACCGCGGCGCACGATTGGCAATGCCGGCGGCCGGCACAGCGCGGACGATGACGACAGCGGAGATGAAGCAGGGATGCGATCCAGGCACATGCTATGAGCACCATTGTGGACCAGTTCGGCAGGCCAATCGACCGCAGCATGCTGCATGAGCCGCAAACGGCGGCGATTCGCGCGCTCGAGAACCAGTACCTGACGCCGATGCTGGACGGCCTCTCGCCTGCTCGGCTGGCCGCGACTTTGCGGGCTGCTGACTCCGGCGATCTGATCGGGCAGCATCGCCTGTTCGCGGATATGGAAGAGCGCGATCCACACTTGTGCGCGGAGATGGGCAAGCGGAAGCTGGCGCTGCTCAATCTCGACTGGGACATCGTTCCGCCACGGAACGCAACGGACGCGGAAAAGGCGTCCGCGGAATGGGTCAAGGAGGTGATCGGCGACGGCGTCGACGATTTCGAGGACCTGGTTCTAGCGTGCATGGACGGCGTTGGTCACGGATTTGCCGGCGTTGAGCTGGCGTGGCGGCAGGATGGACGAGAGTGGTTGCCGGAGTTCTTTCCGCGGCCACAGGAGTGGTTCCAACTCACGCAGGATCGCACGGCGCTTCGGCTGCGGGACGGCAGCGCGGATGGAGCGGCTCTGGCGCAGTTCGGCTGGATCCTTCACGAGCACGGCAAAGCGAAGACGGGGTACATCGCGCGGATGGGCATTTACCGCGTTTTGGCGTGGCCGTTCTTGTACAAGGCGTACGGGATCGGGGATTTTGCGGAGTTTCTCGAGTCGTACGGCCTGCCCATCATCGTCGGCAAGTACGCCAAGGGGGCGACCGCAGCAGAGAAGGCCAGCCTGCTGCGGTCGGTGACTGCTCTGGGGCACGATGCGCGCGCAATCATGCCGGCCGACATGATTCTGGAGGTGCAGAAGATCACCGGCGGCGCCACCGGAGGCGGCTCACATCTGGACATGGTGAGCTGGGCAGACCGGGCGCAGAGCAAGTGCATCCTGGGTGGCACCCTGACCAGCCAGGCGGACGGCAAGACGAGCACGAACGCGCTCGGCAATGTCCACCAAGAGGTGCGGCACGACATTCTGGAGGCTGATGCGCGGCAGATCGCTGGCACGCTGACTCGGCATCTGGTGTATCCGCTGGTGGCGCTGAACCGCGGCCGACTCGACAGCCTGCGGCGCTGCCCGCGCCTGGAGTTCGACACAGGGGTTCCGGAGGACTTGGTGGCCTACGCGGATGCGCTTCCAAAGCTCGCCGGGTTGTTCAGTATTCCTGCCTCCTGGGTTCGCGATCGGCTGCATATTCCCGAAGCTGCTGACGGAGAGGAAGTGCTCGGCGTTCAGCCTCCTGGCGGCGTTGATGGGGACGATGGCAAGCAAGTGCCAGCCTTGCCGACTGTTGATGCGCCGAGCGCTGAGGAGCTGGCGGCGCTGGCCGCCACAACGGGCGGCGCTGTCGGCACGAAGGAAGACTCTTTGCGCCGCGCACAAGGCGCTGTTGAAGATGGGATGACCGCGGAAATTGACTGGCAGCATGTCACGACACCACTCTTCAAACCGATTCTCGATGCTCTGAAAGAGGGCCTGGATCCGGAAGAGATTCTGGCTCGCATGGGCGAGTGGTTTCCGATGATGAACGACGACCAGCTGGTTGAGGCGTTGTCTCGGGCGATTTTCGTGGCGGATTGCTGGGGGCGCCTGTCGGCCGGCGCGAATGATTGACCGGGTATGTCGATCGACCTTTCTGCGCTAGTCAATCTGCCGCCAGATGAGGCCATCGCGGCCTTCAAGTCGAAGGGTTTCGCCATTTCCTGGAACTGGCACGACACCTGGAAAGAGGCCAATGCCGCGGCGTTCACCGTGGCTAAGCTCGTTCGCATGGACGTCCTGGGTGATATTCACACAGCGGTCGGCGCAGTGCTCGAAAGCGGCGAGACGCAGCGTTGGTTCGACCAGCGCTTGACGGGTCTTCTGCAGCAGAAGGGCTGGTGGGGACGAAAGATCGTCGTCGGCTCAGACGGACAGGCAGAGGTCGTACAGGAGGGCAGTCCGCGCCGTCTGCAGACGATCTTCCGGACCAACGTGCAGACGGCGTATGCGGCTGGGCGATGGCAGCGCTTCGTCGACAATGCGGGTTCGCGGCCATACCTCCAGTACGTGGCAGTGCTGGACGGGCGCACCAGGCCGGCTCACGCACGCCTAAACGGGAAGATCTTCCCGATCGATAGTCCGGTCTGGTCTGTGATCGGTCCGCCAAACGGATTCAATTGCCGCTGCGCCGTTCGCGCACTGTCCGCGCGAGACCTGGAGCGCCGTGGTCTGCGGGTCGAAACAGAAGCGCGGATCATTGAGCGGGAAGTCCCGCTGCGCAGCCTCGTCGATCGTCGCACCGGTGAAGTCGACCCACAGAAGCTGGTGCAGCGTGGCGTGTCGGTCCGAGATCCGGCCCGTCCTGGAAAGCGGACGGTGCTCTGGGCTGATGTGGGCTGGGACTACAATCCTGGCGCTGCCGGAGCTGCTCGGATTGCCGACCGGGTCGAACGCAAGCGGCTGAATCTGCCGAAAGAGCTGGCTCAAGCCGTCTCGATCGACGCCCGCAGACCAGCGCCACAGGTAGCTGATAAGGCGCTGGCGTACTGGGACAGCACGACGCGCGCGGGCCGCTGGCACGACGCATCGTTCGCCAACGCACCGGATTGGTTGAAGAAGCAAATTGCCTCCGTCGGTGACCCGAGAGACCTGAAACAGACCCCTGGAATGGCCGCCAGCTGCAGCTGGCGGCAGCATATCGAAATGGGATCGAGGCGCTTGGATGACCCGCGCGCCCAGGTTACCTGGAGGCACGAATACGGGCACCATTTGGACGGCAACATGCATCCGACTCTGGTGTACGCAAGCTCCGACCGTGTGTTTTCTGAGGCGCTGCAGGCTGATGCGAGACGGCTGGTGGCTCATTCCGGCAGCGGCGTTTCGAGCCCAGCCGTTACGGCACGTCAGGCGTTCCTTGCGGATCAGTACCGCGTGGCGGCAGAAGATGTCGCGCGTTCTGGAGACTGGGAAACGTGGATCGCTGAGCGCTTCAAACGTCACGGCATCGATTACCGCACAGAGGTGATGCCAGCGCTTCGCCAGCACACTGTTTTCGCCAGTACCCTGCAAGGCATTGACCTCGCGCAACGCTTGGCCCGGATCGCCACCGCTTGGGATCTTCAAGACGCCCAGGGGTTGATGGATGCTCTACTCGGCAAGGGAAATCTGCGTGAGGTCAGCGCCTGCGGGTCAAAGGGTGTTTGCGGCGCACTATCCGATCTGATCGGCAGCGTGACGCTCAACAGAGTGGCCGGGCGTGAGCTGTCTCTCTGGGGACACAGTTCAGCGTACTACGCCAGGCACGAATCTCTGGCCGGAACCGAGGCATGGGCGAATCTGACTTGCTTGCACGGCGAGGGAGGGGTATTTTGGCGAAAGGTGTTGGAGCGATTCACGCCCGATACGAATCGGGTCTTCCTTGAGGTGATGACTGATGTCTGAGGTAACAACCGGCGACAGTTTGCGCAGCGAACGGCTCGCGGAGTATGTGGCGCGGTTCAGCAGCGCGCCGCCGCTGCTTTACATGCAGCATCTGAGCGACGAAGAGTTCGCTGACCGCATCAGCGCCGCCATCGACTCTGGCGCAGCGATCTCCGACGAAGAGTTCGATGGCGAAGCAAGCGAGCAAACGACGGTCTACTGACCGCAGAAGATCGTGATCACCGTCAAGGTGACCGGCGATGGCGGCAGGACTGCCCTGGCCGGTCTTTCAGCCCGGATTAACCACCCCGCTCCCGTCATGATCAAGATCGCCGGGCTGCTCAACGATCGTGTCGAAGAGAACTTCGCCAACTCGGAAGGTCCTCTCGGCAAGTGGCCTGATCTCAAGCGGATGCGCAAGACGCGCGGGGCGAACCCACAGATTCTGGTTGATACGAGTCGCCTGAAGAACAGCATCACGACTCGCCACGGCGACAACACGGCGGAAGTCGGAACTAATGTCGTCTATGCTGCTATTAATCAGTTTGGCGGCGAGATCGACATGCCAGCGAGAAGCCAGCAGGCTTATTTCAGACAGGACAGGACCGGCTCCGTTGGCCGCCTGTTCGTCCGCAAAGCTGCCTCAAATTTTGCGCAGTGGTACTCTCGAGGCGCCCACATAATCAACATCCCTCCGCGCCCATTCTTGCCTTTTGCCGCCGGCAAGCTACAGGACGGTGTAGAGGCAGACATCCTCCACGAGCTCGCCGGGTTCCTTCTCGACAAGTCAGTTTGACCTCCTGCTCACGTTCCACAACGCGCAAGTCTTTTGCAATCCCTATCCCCCTACACCCCGCCACTTCCCGCCACTTCCCTCATTTATCGCGCTTCAGCCGCCTGATTTATCGCGCACGTCCTCAGCCGCCGGCGCCCGCTCCCTCGACCAGCTGCCGCCACAACTCAGGAACATCGACTTCATGACATTTCGCTGACAGTATCCTCAGCTCTCCCCGGGCTGCAGCAGACCACCGATGGTGCCGCGCGTCGCGGTCGGGTCGGCGGCCGCGAAGGCTGGCTGCCAGTCCACGCCACTGCCGCCTTCGGCGACCGAGACGATCGGCGAAGTGGCAGCCTGGCCAGCGTTGAAGGCGTCGAAGCTGCCGTTGTTGAAGCCCTGGTTCGGTGGCGCGAAGCTGATGCTGTTGGCGGGTGCAAGATTCTCGACTTTCACGGTCAGGTTGATCTGCGCGGCGCCGGCCGTCGCGCACAGGGCGAGCGAGGCGACGCCGGCTGTGAGGCGAGCCATGGTGCGAAAAATATGGTACATGAGGTTCTCCTGTCGGGATGCTTCGTTCGGCAAGCGAGCCCGCCAGACAGACTCGCCGGGCTGATCATGGGCAGCCCGCATCCCGCAGTCCTCATCGAAAGATCACGGCGCCGTGAACCCCGCCCTGATTCCAGATTCCGGTGACAGTATGGGAAATTCGGAACGCCGCTGAGTTGCAGAGCGGCATACGATCCGGCGCGAGTGCGACAGGGCTGGGAGCGCCTGCTCACCACCAACTGCGGTGACGGCATCTTGTTACGGACCGAGTCCCTCGGAGAATGCCCGCGCAGAAAGCGGGCGAACTCGCGTCGCCGGCAGGGTCAGCAAACTCGCACCGACAGCCGGCAGCCTTGCCTGCTCGCCGCCTGTGCCTGCCACTGCTGGCGATAGGCGCCGGCATGCGCTTCGATCCATGCCAGGGCACGGAAATCGCGCTGCTCGCAGGGGAAGCGCTGCAGATAGGCCTCGATCACGGCCAGTTGCGTCTGCAGGAACTCCGTCTCCGGCGATGGCGCGTCCGAAAAACTGTCTGCAGGATCGGGAAGAAACCAGTTGGCCTGGTCATCGGGCATATCCATGCTCTACTCCCATCAAGGCGAGTGGCCGTTGCAGCGGCAGCCCGCAACACGCACTGGCAACTGCCGTCTGAAGACGGTTCGTGAATGGACGATCGTTCCGGCGGGCACGAACTCGCCGGAAAAATGGTTACAAAAAGATTTAACTGCACCGCCTAACTTACTGTAGCGTTTGGTTATTGTCGCACCGCTCGGCGGCCGCTTGTCAATAGAAATGGGCCGCTCGACGCGGTCTTTCGTCGTCAACGATGCAAATTCGCGACACGCGCCAGGCGCCACCCGCCACTCGAACTCGCGCTCATGAACTGTCGGCACACCCCTGACCATCAAGCCCATGCGCGTTGCCCCGACCGCCGACCCTTCTGCCGCGCATCGGAGACGGGCGACACGCGAGTCGCGCGCGACCTTCCTCTGCCGGCTCAGGCGCTGGCGAGCAGGAACGGCGCTGGATCGATGCGGCATTGCCGTCCGGCGAGGCAGTCTGCCAGCAGTTCGGCGCTGCCCGCAGCCAGCGTCAGGCCGAGGGTGCCGTGGCCGATGTTCACATACAGGTTGTCATGGCCGACGCGGTCGATCAGCGGTCGCCCGGAAGGGGTCGCCGGCCGCAGACCTGCCCACGGCGTCGCCTGTTCGTAGTCGCCCGCCTGCGGAAAGACCTCGCGCGCCTGGCGAATGAGCGTCGCCAACCGGCGCGGCGGGATGTCGGTCCGCTCGTTTCCCATGTCGACCATTCCGGCCACCCGCAAGCGGTCACCAAGGCGGGCGAAGACGATCTTGTTCCGGCTGTCGGTGATCGACAGCGTGGGCGCCATACCACGCGCGCAGTCGAGGGTCAGCGAGTAGCCCTTGAGGCCAAGCAGCGGCACCCGCAGCCCCATGCCGGCGAGCAGATCGCGGCTCTCGATGCCGCCGGTGAGAACGAAGTGGTCGGCAACGATCTCCGAATCCGGCAGCAGCAGTGCGGCGATGCGCCTTCCGGCAAGTCGCCGGCCCCGTACCGGTGCCCCGTAACGGATTTCGCCGCCGCCGTTGGCGATCAGGGCCGCCAGGTGCACGCACAGCGCGTGGCTGTCGATGACGTCCTCGGATGGTGTGTGAATGCCGCCGGCGAGCCGCTCCTCCAGCCCCGCCAGCGCCGGCTCGACGGCAACACATGCGGCTGCGTCCAGGGCGAACTGCTCGCAGCCGAACTGAGCCTGGAAGCTGAGTTGCCTCTGCGCGGCGCGAAGGGCGCCGGCATCGCGATAGAGGACGAGTTTGCCGTTCTGCCGATAGTGCAGCGCCGGTGCGGGCGACTCATGCAGCAGCGCGTGCAGGCAGCGGCGCGACAGGAAGCCCAGCGCCAGCAATTCGCGCGTCGTCTGCCGCGCGCGCGCAGTCGTGCAGTGGGCCGCGAAGCGGCAGCACCAGTGCCAGAAACGGGGCGACAGCGACGGCCGGAAGCAGAGCGGTGCGCGGGCGTCGAGCAAGTAGCCGGGAAAGCGGCCGAGGGCTGCCGGTTCGGCAAGCGGCGCGACGTAGCTGTACGACAACTGTGCGCCGTTGGCGAAACTCGTCGCCAGGCCGGGGCCGTTGCGGCTCTCGAGCAGCGTCACGCGGTACCCCTCGCGCAAGAGGCGCCAGGCGCAAAACAGCCCGACGATGCCAGCGCCGACGATACAGACGTGCCGGCTCATCGGCCCGCCATCACCACACCACCGCCCTGCCCGGCTGCGCCGCAAAGCGCACGCCCGATTGCATGCGGTCCGGTCGGCGCCGCAGCGCCGCCGGCAGCGGGAAGCCGCGGGCAACGCCGCAGAACGGGGGTTTCATGACGATTGTCCTTGCCGATGGCGAAACGCAAACATGCTGGCGCCGACACCGCGAAGGGTCATCGACGGGCTCTCGCCCGCAGCAAGTGCCAGGAACGACGGATGGCGAAGACGAGCCCGCTGCGGCAGCAAGAAAGCTCCTGCTCATCGTGATCTTCCTCCAAGTGAAAGGCACGGCGACCTTCGCTCCTTGCCCAATCGCGGACCGCACGCTGCCCCGGATCGTGCCCTCGTGCGGGATGTCCCGAACAACTTGATGCTACTCCAAGCGACGGCCAGGCCGACCGCACCATGGCAAGAACATGAGCCTTGGGCTGGCGCCGCTCCGGGCTGCCGGCAGACTCCGGCGCCGCACAGACACGCTGACCGCAAAAACGGGCAGAAACCGGACAACCTGCGCGCCAGACCTTGCCCAGAAAGCTTTCGCGAACGACAATGGCGGGCCGCACGGCAATCCCGCTGGCGTGCCTGCCGTTGCCTGCAGCGCCCAACCTCGAAGACGATGAAGACATTCCCGAGCCTCGCCCGCCTGCTCCTGCTCCTCAACCTCTTGCTCGCCGCCTGCTCGGGGCCGCCGGGCTTCAAGTCGACCGACATCTCCGGCGTCGACTGGGGCAAGGAACTGGCGCTCACCGATCACCAGGGGCAGCCGCGCCGGCTGGCCGATTTCAAGGGCAAGGCGGTGATCGTCTTCTTCGGGTACACGCAATGTCCGGATGTCTGCCCGACGACGCTGCTGTCCATGCGCGAGGTGATCGATCGCCTCGGCAGCGACGGCGGACGCGTGCAGGTTCTCTTTGTCACGCTCGACCCGGCGCGTGACACGCAGCAGTTGCTCGCCGAATACGTGACCGCATTCAACCCGGGTTTCATCGGCCTGCGCGGCGACGAGGCGGCGACCGCCGCCGCGGCCAGGGAGTTCAAGGTTTTCCATGCCAGGCAGCCGGGCAGTACCCCTGACAGCTACAGTATCGATCACTCGACCGGCAGTTACGCTTTCGATCCGCAGGGCCGTCTGCGGCTGCTCGTCCGCCACGGAGAGGCGCCAGAGAATGTCGCCGCCGACCTGCGGCTGCTGCTCGCCGGCAAGTGATCATCCTGGAGTCCTGACATGAAACGCCTCTTGCTGCTGCTCGCCTTTCTCGCCCTGCCGGTTGCCGCTGCGCCAAGCCCCGACCAGGTCAATCTCGATCTCGGCACGCCACCGGTGGTGATCGTCAAACACAGCCTGGCGCAGCGCGCCTCGCGCCTCGTCCGCTTCTACGACGCCGGCATCATCGGTCTCGGTGCCGACGGCATGGTGAAGCTGCGCGATCCGAGCCGGCTCAACCTGGCGCAACGTCAGATCGCCGAGAAGCTGATCGACAACGAGAATCCCGACCGCAATTCGCTGATCTACGCACTCGCCGAGGGGCATGGCGGACAGGGCTGGGAGCCGGCGGTGCGCGCCGCGCAGATCCAGCGCTGGAAGGCGCAATGGCACGCCGGCTGGTGGATCGAGGACGCGCAGGGCAAGTGGTCGATCAAGCCCTGAGCTGGGCGCGACTGCCATCACCAGCCGCCATGGCCGAGCCCGCTGGCCGGCCGCTGGCGGCTGCGGCATCTTGCCGCAGAATGGTACGCAAGTACCGGTTTATAATTGATTTCCCTGCAAGAGAACGGAGGCTGGCTTGAACAAGAGGCAAATGATTTCCGCGTCGCTGCTGCTTTTCGGCTTTGGCTCGGCCGCGGCGCTTGCCGCTGATGTCGAGGTGCGCAACGCCTGGGTGCGTGGTACCGTCGCCGGCCAGCAGGCCACCGGCGCCTTCATGGAGATCAGCAGCAAGTCCGGCGCGACGCTGGTCGGCGCCAGCAGTCCGGCCGCCTCGGTCACCGAGATCCACGAAATGAAGATGGACGGCCAGGTGATGCGGATGCGCGCCGTTCCTCGCCTCGAACTGCCGGCTGGGAAGACGGTCCAGCTCGGCCCGAGCGGCTACCACGTGATGCTGATCCGACTCAAGCAGCCGCTGCTCAAGGGCGAATCGGTGCCGCTGGCGCTGCAGATAGAGGGCAAGGACCGCAAGGTCGAGACGATCGAGGTCAAGGCCGAGGTGCGCGACCTCACCGCTGCCGCTCCGCCGACTGGCGAACACAAGCACTGAGGGCCAGCCGCTCAGAGCACGTAGAGCAGGATGGCGACGTACTGGGCGGCGCTACCGGCGAGTACGAACAGGTGCCAGATGCCGTGTGCGTGCCGCAGCCGCGAGTCGAGCGCATAGAAGATGATTCCCACCGTATAGGCGACACCGCCGGCTGCCAGCCAGACGAAGCCGGCGGTGCCGAGCGCCCGCAGCAGTGGCAGCAGCGCCGCCAGCACCGCCCAGCCCATGACGACGTAGATCACCACCGACAGCACGCGCGCCTCGCTCTTCAGCCAGAATTCCTGCACCGAGCCGACGATCGCGAGACCCCAGACGACGGCGAACAGCGACCAGCCCCAGGGACCACGCAGCGTGACGAGGCAGAAGGGCGTGTAGCTGCCGGCGATCAGCAGGTAGATGCTCTGATGATCGAGCTTCTGGAAGACATCCTTGGCACGGCCCCGGAAGCTGTGGTAGAGCGTCGAGAAGCTGTAGAGAAGGACGAGCGTTGCGCCATAGATCGAGACGCTGACGATCTTCCACGGGTCACCGGTCCGTGCCGCAAGCACGATCAGGACGATCCCTCCGACCAGCGCCAGCACTGCCCCGACCAGATGCGTCCAAGCGTTGAGTCTCTCACCATGATACATGCGAAAAACCTCCCACCCGGACCTGCGAATGCCCCGGTCAGCCGGTTGGACAACGATCCGGGGCATTGTCCTGGATTGCGGGTCGGCTGGTCAATCACCGTCGATTCGGGGACAGTATACTGAACTCCTCGACCGGGCGTCCGGACAGGCCAAACTCGCCATCGAGCCCACCGCCACCGCATTCGCCACCCAACAACATGAAACCGATTAAGTATACTGTCACCGAATTGGAGCTGAGCGGGATTGTCGCGGTGCGGGCGCTGGAGACGGCCGACAGTTCGCACACGCTGTGGTCGGACGCCGACCGCGCCTGGGCCAGCCGGGCGGCGGCCGAGGCCGTCGGCGACGGGGCGCCGGATGCGGCCTTTCTCGCACAGCGTGCGCGACTGGCGCTCGGGCGCGTCGGCGAACGCTTCCCGGTCATCCCGCGCGCCGTCCGCGCGCTGCGCTGGCGTCCCTGGCTGGCAGGAGCAATCGCCGTCGCCGCCTTCGCCGGCGGACTGCTCGTCGACCGGATCGGCGGCGGCCAGCGGATCAACGTGCTGATGCCCCCGGTGCTGGCGCTGCTCGCCTGGAACCTCGGCATCTATCTGCTGCTGGCGGCGCGTGCATGCCTGCCCCGCGGCGGCGGCGCACTGCCGCAACCCTGGCGGCACGCCGTCGGCCGGCTCGCAACGGGGCTGCTGCAGCCGCGTGCCGGTGCCGAGCTCGGCGTCGCGGTTGCCCGCCTGACGAGCGACTGGAGCCACCTCTCGGCGCCGCTCCACGGTGCCCGGGCGGCGCGCGTCCTGCACCTTGCAGCGGCGCTGCTGGCGGCCGGAGTCCTCGCCGGCTTCTATCTGCGCGGCATTGCCTTCGCCTACCAGGCGAGCTGGGAGAGCACCTTCCTCGATGCCGGTGACGTGCATCGGCTGCTCGCGATAGCGCTCGCCCCGGGCGCCGCGGTGAGCGGAATTGCCGTCCCGACGACAGCGGAGATCGACGCCATCCGCGCGCCTGCCGGCGAAAACGCGGCGCGCTGGCTGCACCTGCTGGCGGCAACCGTCGCCGTCGTCGTCATCGTCCCGCGCCTGCTGCTGGCACTGTTTGCCTGGCTGCTCGAACGACGCCGCTCGGCCCGCTTGGCGATCGCGCTCGACGGACCCTATTTCGAGCGCCTCCTGCGCGATTATCGCGGCCGCCCGGCGCGACTGCGTGTCGTCCCATACAGCTACACGCTGCCAGCCGCTGCGACCGCTGGCCTCGAACGACTCGTCGCCCGCGCGCTCGGCGGCAACGCGCTGCTGACGATCAGCCCGCCGGTGCGCTACGGCGACGAGGATGCGCTGCCAGCCGCTGACGCCGGTGCCGGTGGCAGCGACCTCGTCGCCCTGTTCAACGCCACCGCGACACCGGAGCGCGAGGCGCACGGTGCTTTCCTGCGGGCGCTGGGCAACCATTGTGGTGGCGCCGGACGCGTCGTCCCGCTGGTCGATGAGAGCAGCTTCCTCGCCCGCGGCCGCGAGCCGGCCCGGGTCGAGGCGCGGCGTGCCGCCTGGCGTGAACTCTGCGCGCTGCAGGGACTCGGCTGCGTCTTCGTCGACCTGGCAACGATCGCCGGCAGCGGCAGCGCCGCTGCCGGCAGCCTCGGTGAAGCGGCGAGCGCCCTCGCCGACAACCTTGAGGGCAGGAGATGAACGCCGACGGCCGCGCCATCGCCCTGTCGCTGATCTCGCACACCAATGCTGGCAAGACGACCCTCGCCCGCACGCTGCTCGGCCGCGATGTCGGCGAGGTGCGTGACGCCGCGCATGTCACCACCGAATCGACACCGTATCCGCTGATCGGAACGGCGCAGGGCGATTCGCTGCTGCTCTGGGACACCCCCGGCTTTGGCGACAGTTCCCGCCTCGCGCGGCGGCTGGCGCAGCAGGGCAACCCGATCGGCTGGTTCCTGTCGCAGGTCTGGGACCGCTTTCGGGATCAGCCCTTCTACCTCTCGCAACAGGCGGTGCGCAACGTTCGCGAGGACGCCGACGTCGTCCTTTACCTGGTCAATGCTGCCGAAGCTCCGGCCGACGCCGGCTATCTCGCGCCCGAACTCGATGTGCTGGCGTGGATCGGCCGGCCGGTCGTCGTTCTGCTCAACCAGACCGGGCGTCCGCGGCCCCGCGACGAGGAGGCCGTCGACGAGGAACGCTGGCGCGAGGCGCTCGGCAACCGTCCCTTCGTCCGCCAGGTGCTGGCGCTCGACGCATTCGCCCGTTGCTGGGTGCAGGAGATCGTTCTCCTGCGCACACTGGCGCCGGCGATCGTTGCCGACAAGGCCACCGCTTACGAACGCCTGGTCGCCGCCTGGACGAACCGGCGCGAAGAGCAATTCGGGCAGGCGATGACGGCGCTGGCAACGGCAATCGCCGGCGCCGCCGGCGACAGCGAAACGCTCGCCACCCCTCGCCTGCGCGACCAGTTGCGGACAGCGCTGCGCTCGGTGGTCGCCGGCGAGGAGGAGAACGCCGACCGTCAGCGCGCCGCACGCGCGCTCGCCAAACGCCTCGAAAACCGCTTGCGCGCCAGCACCGAACAGCTGATCACGATCCACGACCTCAGCGGTCACGCCGCCGAGGAAGTCCGCGCGCGCATCGGCGAGCACCTGCGCACGCAGACTCCGCTGCACGCCGGCAAGGCAGCCGCCCTCGGCGGCGTCGTTTCCGGGGCACTCTCCGGGCTGGCAGCCGACCTCGCTACCGGCGGTCTGAGCTTCGGTGCCGGCACCGTGCTTGGCGCACTCGCCGGCGCCGCCGGTGGTGCCGGCGTGGCGCGCGGTGTCAACGCGTTGCGCGGCCGCAGCGAGACGCAACTCGGCTGGGACGACGAATTGCTCGACAGTCTGGTTGTCTCGGCGCTGCTGCGCTATCTCGCCGTCGCCCACTTCGGCCGCGGTCGCGGCGAGTGGGCAGAAAGCGAGTACCCGCCATTCTGGCGCGAACTCGTCGAACAGGTGGTTGCTGCCCGCCGCCCGGCGCTCGCCGCCCTCTGGGCTCAGCGGCCAGGCGCCGGCAAGACCGCGAGCATCAGCGAGGAGCAGCTCGCGGCGACCCTGTGCCGACTGCTCGGCGACGCCGCGAGCGAGATCCTGAAACGGCTTTATCCCGGCGCGCTGGACGAAACGGCGCACCGCTGAGCGATCGCTTCGCGCTCGCGGCCGGTACGCCGCCGGCGCGAGCAAGTGGCTCGCTGCCGGCCGGCAGCCCTTCGCTTACTCGGGCAGGCCGTTGAGCAGGAACATCGCCTGCAGCGCGTCACCCGGCTTGCCGAAGGGCTCGAACCAGCGCTTGACGATCGGGCCGATCTCACCGGAGCGATAGAGGCGTGCCAGAGTGCGGTCTACCGCCAGCCGGAAATCGTCGTCACGACGCATCATCAGCGCGTACGGCTCGTAGCTGAACTGCATCTCGGCCAGTGCAAACGGCTGGCCCTTGCCGCGAATCAGCGCCGTCGTGATGAGGACCGTGCGATCCGCCGCGTAGGCGGTCGCCGTCTTGTTCGTCAGAGCGTTGATCGCCGCATCGTGATCGGCCACCTTGATCAGCAGGATGTCAAGCTTGCCGGCCCTGATCAGCTCATTGAGCGTCTTCTCGGTTGTCGTACCGCTGACGACCGCCACCCGCTGGCCCTTCAGCGCTTCGACCGAGGTCGGCGTCTCGCCCTCGCGGAAGAGCAGGCCGGCACCGTCGACGAAGGTCATCAGGCTGAAATCAAAGTCGGCGCGACGCGACAGCGTCTGTGTCGTGTTGCCGCATTCGAGATCGATCTCGCCGCTCTTCAGCGCCGTGAAGCGGGTCTGCGCAGTCACCGGCACCCAGCGAACGTCGAGCTTCGGCACGTTCAACTGCTTGCCGATGTCGTCGGCAACGATGCGGCAGAGGTCGACGCTGTAGCCACGCGGCTGTTTGTCGTCGCCGATGAAGGAGAACGGGATCGAGTTTTCGCGGTAGCCAAGCTTCAGCGTCCCGCTCTGCTTGATCTTCGCGAGGACCGACTCCGATGCGCTGACCGGTACGGCAAGGGCAAGACTCGCGGCAACGCCGGCAAGCAGCAGGGTTCTTTTCAGCATGTTTGATTGTCCTTGATATGGGTTGGGGCGACGACCCGGCGCGGGCGCTCCGTCGCCGGCGCGGCAAGTATGCCCAAGAACGTGGCTTCTTGCCACCCTCCGGGCGAAACGACCCTCCCCCGGGAGAAGAGCGCGCCGCGCGAAACCGCCGGACGGCGACCTCAGCCGCCGAACTGCCGCGTCAGATCAGCGACGCTGGCGACGAGCTGGTCAAGATCGGGCGCCTTGCCATCCGGCGTCACGCGATCGATCACGACCGGCAGCAGTTGCGCCAGTCCTTCGCCGGCCTCGGCTTCACTGACACCCGCCTGGCGGGCGATCTGCGACAGTGCGTCGTCGCCGAGAACCTGTCCGATCGCCCCCGGCGGCAGCGGCAGATTGGCGCCGGTGGACACCCACGAACTCGCCTGCTCGGCGAAACCGGCGCGCTGGAAGTGCTCAAGCAGCGCCCCCAGACCGCCGCTGCCGCCGCTCCCACCCGCCAGCATGCCGCCAAGCGCTGCCCCGAGACCGCCTGCACCGGCACCACTGCCGGCAGCGCCACCGAGCATGCCGCCGAGCACGTCCCCGAGCCCGCCGCCCTGGCGGCCACCGCCGAGCATGCCGCCCAGAACTTCACCCAGGCCACCGCCGCCACTGGCTGGCGCGGCGCCTCCCTGCCGGTTCAGCAGCATGCCGACCACCACCGGCAACAGCGCCATCAACAGGCGGTTGCCACCGCCGCCGCCTGCCTCGGTGACAGCCGGCGCGGCGGCGCCACTGCCGAGTACTCCACCCAAAACTCCGTCAAGCAGTCCCATGTCGCGATCTCTCCTGATGTCTGATCAAAACGCCGCCCAGCGAGAGGAATCCCGCCGCATCGACGACCCACACGCCCGTCCGCCGCCTGCATGGCGGGCAACCGGCCGGCCGGGGCTTCTTCCGCTCCTCCCGGTGTCCCGCAGTTGCCCTTGCCGCTGCCGCCGGCCGGACGCGAAGAGGCTCCCATGATGACAGACTCACTTCGACAAGCAAGCGGCAAACGCTCGGGCGCTGCCGGCAACAGCACCGCGCTCTGCCGGAGAGCATGTGCGACAGCCACAGGCATTGCCGGCAACGCCGGCCTGCAGCAGCGCATGCCGCCGCTCGTCAGACCAACGGCGAGGAGGCTCGGCGCCGGCCCATGGCCTGCGCCGGGGGAGACGGCGGGCTGTCGGAGCCGGGTCCTGCGCCGACAGCCCGCTCATCGAACTCAGGCGCGGCGAACTCGTGTCGCGGAAAGACCGATCGAGGTGCTGGCAATCAGCGCGAGCGACGCCGGTTCCGCTACGCCCGTGATCTCCCTGCTCCCGTGTGCGGGAGAAGGGTCGGGGATGAGGGGAAACGGTCATGACTCTCATGATCAGGGGTGTGTACAGTCATGGCCGGTTCGCAGGGCGCCTGCGGTTCCCCATCGGCAGCCGTCGCCCGCCGATCGCGACGAGGCGCCGATGAGCCGCTGCGCCCGCGCCCACCGCTCATTTCCCCGCGACTCGCGCCGGCAGCGGCTTTCTCGCCGTTGACCGACTCTTCCGGCCGGCCTGCTCGAGTCGCAGCAGCGTATCGACATGCGACACAAGGCGGTTGAGGTAATCGGGCGAGAGGTCACGGATCGACGCCAGCGTGCGCAGCACCAGCATGTGCGAATTGAGCGGACCGGCATTCTCCGGTGCCCGTTCGATCGCTTGCGACACCTGCTTATCGGCGCTGCGTTGCGCCCAGCTGTTGCGGAAATGGCGCAGGCTCCGCAGCTCGCAGCCTGATCCACGCTCCGGCGTCGGGCCACCGTCAGCCTCCTCGGGAGAAACTCGCGCGCCGCAACGTGCCAGCTCGGCCAGCGACGAGCGACGGCGATCGCTCTCCAGCCGGGCGACGAATCGACCGAGGCCAGCGAAATCCCCCGCCGCAAACAGCCGCTGCAGCTCTTCGGCAGCGCCGGGATGCCGCCCGGTGGTACGCGCGATCGTCTGCCGGGCCTCGTCGCGCGTCCGTTCGAGGCGTCGCCTGCAGGCGGCCAGTGCTTCGCTCAACCTGCCGTCGAGAATCCGTCGGACGGCCCCGTCATGCTGCCGCGCCCGCCTCGCCAGCGCCTCGATGAAGCGGAGGCCGACCGGATCCGATCGCTCGGCACCAGCCGCTCGCAACGCAGCAAGCTCGCCGTCACGATTGACGGCCTGCCCCGGTGCTGAAGGCGGCAGTCCGCTGCGCGCGGATTCAGCCATCAGCCGGCATTCCCGGGTTCGACGACCGCGGCACCGGTGCGATCTCGACGCGCCGGTTGCGCGATCTTCCGCGATCGTCGGCGTTGGAAGCCACCGGCTGCTCCTGCCCGAAGGCCGCCGCGAAAAGCAGCGACGACGGCATCCCTTCGTCAATCAGCACGCGGGTGACGGTCAGCGCCCTCTGCGCCGACAGTTCCCAGTTGTCGGCAAAGCGGGTGCTGCCCTGATGAATCGGCACATCATCGGTGAAGCCGCTGACCATCAGCAACTCGTTGCGCTCGCCAAGGTAGACACGCAGCGGCTCGACCAGAGCCTTCAGGAGCAGCCGGCCCTCGGGCTGCAACTGCGCCGAGTTGAACAGAAAGAGGACACTGCCACTGATACCGATGCGCCCGTCGTCGAGGCTCACCCGTCCGGCGGTGATCGGGATGGCCAAGGCCTTTTCCAGCGCCATGCGGCGCTTCTCCTCGAGCTGCCGCTTCTGCACCTCGGCTTCGAGATGGGTTGCCAGTTCGAGCTGCACTCCGAGGACGCCGACGAGGATCAGTACGAAGGCACCCAGCAGGCCCGACATCAGGTCGCCGAAGACCGTCCATACGGGAGCAATCTGCTCGACGCCGGCGTCGCTTTCGTCCATCAGTCCGGCTGTCCGGCGGTGGCTGCCGGCTTGCCGGCGAGCTGGCGCAGTTCGGCGATGACCTTCTCCTGCGACATGATCGACAGATCGATGATCTCGCGCGCCTGTGCGACGTAATACGCGAGCTGCTCGTCACTCCTGGCGGTCGATTGATCCATTGCAGCCTCGATCCGCTGCAGACTGGCGATCAGCTTCTCGTTCGCATCGGCGAACAGGTGTACGGCAAGAGCGAAGGCTTCGCTCAGGCTTGCGACTTCGACGGCACTGCCGCTGACCTGCGCGGCGACGTCGGCGAGCCTCGCCGAGCCGGCGTCGAGCTGCTCGGCGAACCGGCTGCCGGCGTTGCCGAGGACCGCCGCCGACGAAGCAACCAGCGAGTCGATCGTCGCCCGCTGTTCTCCTGACGCATGGTCGATCGCCGTCAGCAGCGAAGCGAGCGTCTGCATGATGCGGGCGCGCTCGTCGAGGAGCCGGTTGTCACGTTCCAGACTGCTGCTCATCTCCTGGCGCAACTGCGCAATCAGCTCGGCTGCCGCACGCGGCGCTTCCGAAGCGGTTGCGATCAGGCGCGCCAACGGCTCCTCGAGAGCAAGGCCGAGCGTCTTCAGGTGGGTTGCCAGCGCTTCCTGCAACCCACCCAGACGTTCGACCGCGGCCTCGCCGCGCAGCGCCTCGTCGTCCCTGAGCGCGCCGAGTTCGGCACGCCAGAGGTTCGCCAGTTGATCCATGCGCTCGCCGTTGCCGGCGATCCAGTCGGCTTCGGCAGCGATGCGCGTGCGGACGAGATTCTCGGCGCAGTCGAGCAGCCGTGCCGTTTCCTCACGGGTCCTGGCGGCATCGGCTTGCGCCTGCACGCTGATGGCGTGCGCGGTCTTCTCCAGGGTCGAACAGATCTGTTCCTGCTGTGCGAGCGTTTGCGATCCGGCCTGCTGCCATTCACTCCGCAGCGCTACCGCCATCGCTGCGAGCGAGCCCGTCCACGCCTCGAGTCGCTGCCGCTCGGCGTCTGCCTGAATCGCCTGCGCGCTCGACAAGGTCTCGCCAACGGCGGCCAGCAGAGACTGCGAGCGCTGCTCGAAGCTCGCATCGAATGCAGCCAGCGAGCGCTCGATGCCACCGAGCAGGCCATCGCTGGTGCTGCGGTGCGCTGCCAGCACCGCGATCCCGGTCTCGGCGATGCGCTGGGCGGTATCGCCGAGGCGCGCAGCGAGCCCGTCGAGTTGCGCCTGCGTCGAGCCAACGATTCTTTCGTGCATCAGCTTCGCTTCGGCGGCAACGCCGGCCATCGCTGCTGCGAGCGCGGGCCTGATGCTCTCGCCGGCGACACGGGCGCTCTCGCTGAGGCTGTCGTTGAGCGACCCGGCGACCGCGCTTGCGAGAGTGCCATAGGCAGCCCTGACCTCGCCATGGAAGCGCTCCTGGCCGGCGATCAGGCGCTCGCTCGACTGCCTCTCGCGATGCTCGATCTGCTCCATCACCGCCTGCAGCTTGTCGACCACGGCCGGCAGCGCCTGCGCCTGCAACTGCAGCGCGCGCAAGGTCTCCTGGCGCTGCTGGGCGAGCGAGAAGGCGCGCAGGCCGCTGGTGGCGATTCGCGTGTCGAGCAGTTGCGCCGCCAGCGCTCTCTCGCGGCGGCTCAGCGCCGACATCAGGCCGAGCATTGCCGAAGCCGCAACACCCGCCACCGAGGTTCCGAATGCCAGCCCGAGCCCCCTGATCGGCGCCGCGAGCTCGGCGCGGATTGCCTGCAGATCGGTCGTTCCTCGCAGCGCCGCGACTGCGCCATCGAGGGTGACGACCATCCCGAGAAAGGTGCCGAGCATCCCGAGCATCACCAGAAGCCCGACCAGATACGGGGTCAGCGCCGGCCCCGGCAGGCCGCTTCGCTCACCTTCGATGCGCAAGCGGACCGGGTTCTGCAACGACGGATGAAGTCTACCGAGCCAATCGACCAGCGTCGGCAACGCTGCGGGAATCGCCGCCAGCGCCTCCGCCAGCGACGAGGTGGCGCGGCGAAACTCGAGGATTTCGAGCGCGCCGAGCAAATAGACGGCGGCGATGATCAGCGTCATCACCAGTGCCAGCGAATTCGAGCCGAGAAAGCCGACGCCCACCCAGACGACGGCGATAGCCCCTGCCAGGAAGGCCAGCGTGAAGACACTGCGGTTGATCAACGCCTGCCCGCCTCGTCCTGCAACGCCTCGATCAGCCCCAGCGTCGGCTGCAGGCGCAGATCCAGCTCGGCGATCAGCACCGCCTGCAGTTCCTCGCAGAAGGCTGCCAGCCAGCCGCCTGGCTGCATCCACAGATCGGGAGCGTCGGCCTGCCCGCTCGCGAGCAGCGCCTGCTGATGCGCCACGAGCAGCTTCTGGAAGCGCCTTTCGAGCAGCGACGGCAGCGTTGCCAGCAACTGGCGCTCGCGACCGGCGAGGATCCGGTCGAGAGCCTCATCCAGGGCCGCGAGCTGCCGGAGTCCCGTGGAAGCCGCGGCCAGAGCGTGTCGAACACGGCTGCGCAAGGCGCGAATTCCCGGCTCCATCTCGGCCTGATGAGCCAGGTGGAAGCGGCGATAGGGGCCGTAGGCAGCGGCGAGCTCAGGCGCCGCATCGGCTTTCGGCGTCGGCAGCCGGATTCGCGTGCCGACGCCGGCCGGCGAACAGCTCGTCGTGATCGCATCGGCCAGGGTCGCTCGCACGCGGCCGAACTCCTCTTCGACGGCGACTGCCGCGCCGGGGTGCACGACCGGCGGCACTGCGCGAGGACTCGCTGCGCCGGCGCTGTGCGCGGCGTGCAGCGTGATGGCGGCGGCAACGTCCAGCCACTCACCCAGTCTCTCTGCAGGAAACTGCCGCGACCCGGAGGCCTCGACGATGGACAACCCAGCGAGAAGCCGGGTCAGTCCCGAACTGGTGAAATCAGTCCGCGGCAGGGCGTGCGTCATACCGATATGCGTGCTCCAGATCGACCCGGAAGGGGCCGTAGGGTACTACATCTTCAGGCCCGGACCAACCGGGAAGACACCCTGGGGGTTGCCCGGGCGATTCAGAAACGGCTCTCCCCTTCGGCAGCCTGCGCCAGCGCTCTCGCCCCGGCCTGCGACCGGCGCCCGATCGCCAGGTACTCGATGCCATGCCCGCGCACGTACGCCGGATCGAAGAGGTTGCGGCCATCGACGATCACGGGCTGCCTGAGTCTCTGCTTGACGATGTCGAAATCCGGGCTGCGAAATTCCTTCCATTCGGTGACGATGACCAGCGCGTCGGCGCCGTCCAGCGCTGCGAGCGGACTGGTCGCGTAGCTCAACCGCGGGTCGTCGCCAAAGATCCGCCTCGCCGTCCCCATGGCTACCGGATCGTACGCGACGACCGTCGCACCACTGGCGAAGAGGTCGGCGATCAGCGTCCGGCTCGGCGCTTCGCGCATGTCGTCGGTGTTCGGCTTGAACGCAAGTCCCCAGAGCGCGAAACGGCGTCCTCCGAGATCACCAAAACGCGCCCTGAGCTTTGCCGCGAGGACGTGCTTCTGTGAGTCGTTGGCCTGTTCGACCGCCGACAGGACCCGCAGATCGATCCCTGCCTCCTTGCGCGCCGCATGGATCAGGGCCTTGACGTCCTTTGGCAGACAGGACCCGCCATAGCCACAGCCGGGATAGAGGAACTGGTAGCCGATGCGCGGGTCGGAGCCAATTCCCCGGCGGACCATCTCGATGTCGGCGCCAAGCGCTTCGGCGAGGTTGGCTAGTTCGTTCATGAAGCTGATTCGCGTGGCGAGCATCGCGTTCGCTGCGTACTTGATCAGTTCGGCGCTGCGGACGTCGGTGACGATCATGCGTTCGTGGTTGCGTTGAAAGGGGGCGTAAAGCGCGCGCATGAGGTTTATCGCCTGCTCGCTGTCGGCGCCGACGACGATGCGGTCAGGCCGCATGAAGTCTTCGACTGCCGCGCCTTCCTTGAGGAACTCGGGGTTGGAGACGACGCTGTACGGTATCTCGACGCCGCGCCGCCCAAGCTCCTCGGCAATGGCAGCGCGCACGGCATTGCCCGTGCCGACTGGAACCGTACTCTTGTTCACGACGAGCTTGTAGCCGGTCATCATGCCGCCGATGTCGCGTGCTGCAGCGAGAACGTGCTGCAGATCGGCCGATGCGTCGTCTTTTGGTGGCGTGCCGACGGCGATGAACTGGATCGTGCCGTGGTGCACCGAGCGTCCGATGTCGGTCGTGAAATGGAGCCGGCCAGTAGCGACATTGCGCCGCACGACTTCCGGCAGGCCAGGTTCGTGGATCGGGAGGCCACCGGCTTCGAGGATGCGGATCTTCTCGGGATCGACGTCGAGGCAAAGGACATCATTGCCAACTTCGGCGAGGCAGGCGCCGCTGACGAGACCGACGTAGCCGGTACCGATGACGGTGACTTTCAAGGGTTCTCCTTCAGTTGGGCGTCAGATGCGGTAGTAATCACGATACCAGCTGACGAAACGCGCAAGACCATCGGCCAGTGGGGTAGCGGGTGAAAAGCCGATCCAGCGCGCGAGCGCGGTGGTGTCGGCGTACGTCGCCTGGACGTCGCCGGGCTGCATGGGCAGCAGTCGCTTTTCAGCCGGACGACCGAGCAGCCGCTCGAGATGGCCGATGAACTCCAGCAGTGGCACGGGCTCGTGGCTGCCGATGTTGAACACCCGGTACGGGGCGTTGCTGGTCGCCGCATCGGGATGCGCGGGGTCGAAGTTCGCGTCCGCCGATGGCGGTCGATCGCTGGCCCGCACGACGGCGGCAACAATGTCGTCGATGTAGGTAAAGTCGCGCAGCATGTCCCCGTGATTGAAGACGTCGATTGGCTGCCCCTCGATGATCGCGCGGGTGAACAGGAAGGGAGCCATGTCGGGGCGTCCCCACGGCCCGTAGACGGTGAAGAAGCGGAGACCGGTGGTGGGAAGACGGTAGAGATGGCTGTACGTGTGCGCCATCAGCTCGTTGGCCTTCTTGGTCGCCGCGTAGAGACTGACCGGGTGATCGACATGGTCCTGCTCGGCAAAGGGCATGCGCGCGTTGCCGCCATAGACGCTGGAACTCGAGGCATAGACGAGGTGTTGGACGCCATGGTGGCGACAGCCTTCGAGCACCGTCAGGAAGCCGACGAGATTGCTGTCCACGTAGGCGGCGGGATTCACCAACGAGTAGCGGACACCCGCCTGTGCGGCGAGATGGATGACGCGATCGAAGCCCTCTCGAGCGAAAAGGCCTGCCATTGCTGGTCGATCGGTGATGTCGAGGGCGTCGAAGCGGAAATCGCCCTGCCCGGCGAGTTGGTCGAGGCGCGAGTGCTTGAGGCGAACGTCGTAATAGTCGTTGAGATTGTCGATGCCGACAACGCTGTCGCCACGACGCAGCAGGCACAGTGCGGTATGCATGCCAATGAATCCGGCAGCGCCGGTAACCAGAATCTTCAAACCGCGGTTCTCCGTCCAGGAGAGCAAGCGCTGCCCTCGACAATGTGCGCAAGGATACGGTCATTCAGCGGTTCGGCAAAGCATCGACAGTCGAAAACGCCCGTGTGCCGGGCATTGAAGGACCAGTCACCTCAACCGCATGGCATGCGCCGGGCAACGCCACCGGCCATGACGACCCGCTCGTGGCCGAACAACGTTCCGGCAAGCCGCTGGGGGTATCGATCCGTCAGCATTCGCGCGCGATGAGCGGTTCCCGCCGAGCTGCTGGCGGTACGCTCGCCCGCAGCGCCGCATCACCTGGATCACCACGGTGGCGCGGTTTGTCGCGGCGGAGTCCTTGCGCAAGTCGGCCTGGATTCCTTATCCTTCCGCGATGGGAACCCGTCGCTATGCTTGCTGGTGCGGTCTGGCGTTGCTGCTGTTGCTGCTGGTCGGCGTGCAATGGGCGATTGGCTGGCCCAGACTGGTGGCCCCCTGGCTGACGATCCCGCCACTCACGCTGCTGCTGGCCGCGCTGCTGACGCTGGTCAGCTATGCCGTACGGGCGTTGCGGCTATACGATTATTTCCTGCCGGACACCCGCGGCGGATTCACGGCTTGCCTCAAGCTGACGCTACTGCACAACGTCTTCAACAATCTGCTGCCGATGCGCGCCGGCGAAGCGTCCTTTCCGGTGCTGATGAGGCGCTACTTCGCAACCTCGCTGACTCGGTCGCTGGCGGCGCTGCTATGCTTCCGCGTGCTGGACCTGTCGGCTCTGGGAATCCTCGCGCTGGCAAGCGTCGGCGGTCACAGGCGAAATGCAGGGCTGCTGGCGCTGCTGGCGGTCACGGGGCTGGCTCTACCCTGGTTGCTGTTCCGCCTGCAGTCGGCCGCATGGTTGATGCAGCTTGGCCGCCGCTTGCCGGCGCGCTGGCAGCAGCGGTTGGCGCCGGCACGAGATGGTCTGCCCCGGACCTCGACGGCCTACTGGCGGGCCTGGCTGTGGACGCTTGTGAACTGGCTCGTGAAACTGGTGGTGTTCGCCGGAATTCTGCAACTGTTCGCGCCAATGCCGGCGGCTGCAGCGTTCCTGGGCGCGATAGGCGGCGATCTGACCAGCGTGCTGCCGGTACATGGCATTGCCGGCGCGGGCACCTATGAGGCTGGCGTCGTCGCCGCTTTGCTGCCCTTCGGCGTGCCGGCAGGTGAGGCACTGGCGGCGGCGGTCAACCTGCACCTGTTCATGCTCGGGCTGTCGCTGAGCAGCGGCGCGTTTGCGCTGCTGCTGCGACACGATCTGCCGGCTTCCGCGGTTCTCGAGAACCATGGATGAACGACTGCTGTTGTGGATCAATCAGGGCTGGGCGAATCCGCTGCTGGACGGCTTGTTCTGGTGGGTTTCGCAGCGACTCTGGTTCTCCTTGCCGCTGGCAGCGCTCCTGCTGGGCGATGGCGTTCGCCGTTGTGGCTGGAAAGCCGGCGTGCGAGTGTTTCTGACAGTGGCGGTCACGGTTGCAGTGGGTGACGTCATCGGCAACCTGCTCAAGGGCTGGTTCGCCGAACCGCGGCCATGCCTGATACTGCATGAGCAACTGCGCCGTGTTGGCAGTACCGTCTCTGGTCCGTGCGGGGCCGAACTCAGTGGCATGCCCTCCAACCATGCCCTGAACTTCTGCACTGTCGCAACCTTCATCGCCCTGGCGACTCCTTGGCGAGTCTGGCGAAATGGCCTGTTCATCAGCGCTGTTCTCGTCGGCTTGTCGCGGATCTACCTCGGCAAGCACTATCCGAGCCAGGTCTTGGCTGGCGCGCTGATCGGCGTGACGGTCGGCTGGCTGGCGGCATGGCTGGTAACCCGTTGTCGCGCCATGCCTGGCCTGTCCCTGTCCTTCCTCACGACGCAGCCCGCTTCATCTCACTCAGGCACAATCACCATGAACTCCGAATGCTGCCCCGCGACGCCGGCCCCGACACCACTGGCAACCGCCGGAGTCCTGCCACCGCATCGCCTGTCGGTGGTCGTACCCCTGTACAACGAACGCGACAATGTCGCCCCACTGCTGGCGGGAATTCACGAGGCCCTCGCGCATTATCCCTGCCCGTGGGAATTGATCGTCGTGGACGACGGCAGCAGCGACGGCACCGATGAGCGCTTGAGCGCCGATCTTGGCCAGTACGGGCCGCACGTGCGTGTGCTCGGTCTGCAACGCAATTTCGGCCAGACCGCCGCCATGCAGGCGGGTATCGATGCGGCCCGCGGCGACGTCATCGCCACACTCGACGGGGACTTGCAGAACGATCCCGCCGACGTGCCCCGACTGGTCGGCCGCCTCTTGGACGGCAATCTCGATCTGGTGGTCGGCTGGCGGCAGGACCGTCAGGACAACGTCTGGCTGCGAACGATCCCGTCGCGCATCGCCAATCGACTGATCGGCAACATCACTGGCGTTCGCCTGCACGACTACGGTTGCAGCCTCAAGGTCTACCGCGCCTCTGTCATCAAGGAAGTTCGGCTGTACGGTGAGATGCATCGCTTCATCCCGGCATGGATGTCGGTGCGAACCATGCCCCGTCGCATTCAGGAAGAAGTGGTGCACCACCGCGCTCGTCTGCATGGCGAGTCGAAGTATGGTCTGAGTCGCACTTTCCGCGTGCTGGTGGACTTGCTGTCGGTGTATTTCTTCCTGCGCTTCCTGACCCGGCCCGGGCATTTCTTCGGCCGTATCGGCTTGGTGAGCGGGGGCTTGGGAGCGGTCATCCTGCTCTACCTTTTTGGCCAGAAACTGTTCCTGGCCGCCAATATCGGTGCACGACCGTTGCTGCTGATCGGCGTCCTGCTGGTGCTGATGGCGATCCAGTTTCTGACCACCGGCGTGTTGAGCGAGTTGATCATCCGAACATACTTCGCCTCGAGTGCCAGCCGACCGTACGTCGTCCGTTCGGGGATCGCCGACGATCTGCCGCCCGATGCGGGTTGGTGCGCGCCGCATGAATGAGCCGGTGACGGTTCCCAAGCCGGCAGCCAGCACCGCAACCGGTCGCGATGCCGGGCTACTGGCAAGCTTGTTGTTGCTGCTGCTGCTGCTGCGCCTGTACATCAATCAGGTGGGCAACTTCGATCTCCACTTCGACGAAGCGCAGTACTGGGAGTGGTCGCAACAGCTGGACTGGAGCTACTACTCCAAGGGTCCGCTGGTCGCCTGGCTGATTGCCCTGAGCACAGCGCTGTTCGGGCATGGCGAATGGCAGGTCCGGCTCTTTGCCTGGCTCGCCTACGACGCGTTTCTCGCGCTTCTGTTCGTGTTCGCCAACCAGTTCTGGCAAAGCCGTCGGGCCGGCTGGTGGGCGGTGGCACTTGGGCTTACGACACCGCTGTATTTTCCGCTCGGCCAGGTGATGACCACCGACGTGCTGCTGTTCGTCTGCTGGACCTGGGCCCTCTGGGCGGCGTGGCGCGCGCTGGATCAGCGGCAAACCACTGCCTGGTATGAACTGGGCGCAGCTGTTGGCTTGGGCAGCCTGACCAAGCTCAGCATCGGATTGCTGCCGTTCTTCCTGGGCCTCGGTCTGTTGCTGACCCCGGCTGGTCGCCGGGAGCTGCGCCACTGGCCACCGTGGGCAGGGGTCCTGCTGATGCTGCTTCTCTTCAGCCCAGTCGTCCTCTGGAACATGGGTCACGACTGGGTCATGTTTCGGCACGAACAGGGGCATGTCGTCGGTGTGGCAGACGCGGCCGGATTGTCCGGCAAGTTGCGCGACCTGCTGGAGTTTCTCGCCGGGCAGTTCCTGGCCTTGTCGCCGCTGGTTGCTGTGGCCCTGCTGCATACGCTGCATCGTCCTCCCCGGCCGCTGGGGCAGCGGCTGCTATGGGGACTGTCGCTGGCCGTTCTGGCGCTGTTCCTCGCCAAAGCCAGTGTCAGCAAAGTGCAGCTGAACTGGCCAGCGCCGGCCTATATCGGCCTGCTGATCCTCTTCGCCGGGCAGATCGACCTGCTGCAGGCCCGCTGGCGGCGGCTGGTCCTGTTCGGCATGGCCACTTCGGTACTGCTGGTGACCATCGCCCTGTTCCCGAATCTTGTCGGTTGGTCACCAGCCAAAGCCCCGTTCCGGGATTTGCGCCTCTGGAAGCAGCCCGTCAGGGATGTGGCAGAGCAAGCAGGCAAGGTCGATTTCCTGATGGTTCCCCGCTACCATCTGGCGGGGGAACTGGCGTTCTACTGGCCGACACGCCTGCCGGTCTATCTGGTCGGAGAAGGGCGTCGCTTCAGCCAGCATGACCTGTGGCCGGCGATCGACCGCGAAGCTGGCCGAACGGGTGTCTACCTGACGACCGCAGACCGGCTGCCTCCCTGGGTGCAGCAGGCATTCACCGCCTGCCACGCTCTGCGGCCGACGCCAGGGGTCACCGCGGACGGCCTGACGATACGGACGCTATACGCCTGGCGTTGCGAAGACCATGAGCCCAGCACAGGTCTGACGCCGACGACCTACTGACCGACCTGCGTCACTCCACTGCGACGCTGGCAGCCGCTGGCCGCGGGAACGTCCGCCATGCGGAAGGGCTTCTCGTTTCATGCCACACTCTGTGTCTGCTCGCTGAACTGCTTCGCGTGCAGGCGCGCGTAGTAGCTGTTGGCGGCGAGCAGTTCGGCGTGGCTCCCGCGTTCGACGATCTGTCCCTGGTCGATGACGATGATCAGGTCTGCCCGCTCGATCGTCGACAGCCGGTGAGCGATGACCAGCGTTGTGCGCCGCTCCTTCGCCAGATCAAGAGCATTCTGTATTCGTCTCTCCGACTCGGTGTCGAGCGCCGAAGTCGCCTCGTCGAGAATCAGGATTGGCGCGTCCTTGAGCAGTGCCCGGGCAATCGCGAGCCGCTGGCGCTGACCGCCGGAGAGTATCGCGCCGTTCTCGCCCACCAGCGTGTCGAAGCCTTGTGGCAGCTGATCGATGAACTCACACGCATGCGCTGCCGCAGCGGCTTGGCGGATCGCCTCGCGTGGCGCCGCCATCAGGTCACCATAAGCGATGTTGCTGGCTACCGTGTCGTTGAACAGCACGACCTGCTGCGTGACGAGAGCTATGTGCTGACGCAGGTTGCGCAGGGTGTACTTTTCGACGTCGATCCCGTCGATCAGGATCTGACCCTCGTCCGGACTGTAGAAGCGCGGAATCAGGCCGGCCAGTGACGACTTGCCGCTTCCCGAGCGCCCGACGACAGCAACCAGTTGCCCTGGGGCGACGGCGAAGCTGATGTCGTCGAGTACACGCTGGCTGCTGCCCGGATAGCTGAAGGACAGGTTGCGGACCTCGAGGTAACCGCGAACCCGGTCGCGCTCGACCGTTCCGCGGTCGAGCTCGGGTGCTTCGTCAAGCTGGGCAAAGATGCTCTCGGCACCAGCCAGTCCGCGCTGGACCGTCGCGCTCATCTCGGAAAGCTGGCGCACCGGCTTCGGCAGCATGCCGGCAGCCGTCAGATAGGCGACGAGATCGCCAGCAGACGCGTCACCACGCAGCAGAAGGATCAGCATCAGCAGCACCGCCATCGCACTGAAGGTGATCAGCTGAACGATCTGCGAGTAGCTCACGGTCGTGCGCACCATGCGCAACTGCTTCGCCGTGTTGTCGGCGCTCGCCGCCTGAAAGCGTGCCGACTCGTAGGCTTCGCCCCCGAAGCTTCGTACGACCCGCTGGCCGTGGACCATCTCCGAGGCGATGTGGGTCAGGTCACCCATCGCCACCTGGATTTTCCGGCTCTGCTGGCGATACTTTCTGTTGGCGCTGACGACTATCCCACCGATCAACGGCAGAATGGCAACGAGCACCAGGGTCAGCTTCCAGTTCAGCCACAGCAGGTAGCCAAACAGGAAAGCGATCGTCAGGACTTCGCGAACGACGACCCTTGCGGCGTCTGTCGCGGCGCCGGTGACCATCGTCACGTCGTACGTTATCCGCGAGATCAGATGGCCCGAGTTGTGATGGGCGAAGTAGCAGTCCGGCAAGCGTAGCAGGTTGTCGAACAGTGCTCTTCTGAGGTCGTCGATCAGCCCCAGAGATGCTCTGGCGATGAAGTAGCTGCCGAGAAAGGAGCCGATTCCCTGCCAGGTGATGACGGCGACAACCAGCAGCGGAACGGCGTACATCAGATCCAGCGCACCGAGCCAGGGGACCATGTACCGCGTCGCTTCGGAGGATGCGAGGGCGTCGATGAAATACTTGAGAATCGCCGCCATCATCGGCTGCGAGGAGGCGAATATCAGATAACCGAAGAGACTGATGCACAGCAGGCCAAGCCGCGACCGCAGGTGGCCCAGCAGGCGCAGATGGGTGCGCAGCGAGGGCGTGGTACCTGAATCTGCGGGCAGCATAGCGGTCGGAGAACCTGCCGAAGGAGGCCGGGACGCAGTTTAACACGTTGCCGTAATCGGCTGCCCCGCGACAGCAGCGGGCAACCGGCGATCATCGGAGCAGTCCGGTGCGCTCGACCGCCTCGAGAACCGCCGTCACGCGAATATGACGCACACCATCGCTGGACAGCCCCGACTCCGGATAGACGGGATGAATGCACGGCGAGCTGCCGGCGACCCACGCCGACAGGGGATGACCGAACAGGCCGACGCTGGCTGTCCCGCACGCGGCGGCAAGATTGAGCATGCCTGTATCGTTGCCGATGAACACCTGCGCCTCGGCGAGCACGGCGATGACCTCCTGCAACGGTTGCTGGATCAGCGCAACGACCGTCTCGCGCTCTCCGGCGGCCTGCTCGATGCGCCCGGCCATCGCGTACTCGGCTTGGCCACCGAGCAGGAAGCAGCTGCCGCGCCAGCGCTCGAGCAGCGCAGCGACGAGAGCGGAAAAGTTCTCGGCTCCCCATTGCTTGAAGGGCTCGCTGCTGCCGATTCCCAGGACCAGCCACGGTCGAGGGCAAGCCGCAAAGCGCACGCGAATGGCGCCACGCCGAGTGGTATCGGGAGCGACGAGTGGTATCGGCCGACGGACTTCAAGCGACAGCCCGCGGAGCAACCAGTCTGCTCGCTCGACCGTGTGCAGGTTCCGCGGCACCGGCTCGACCGGTCGGTCGCTCAGCAGCAGGCGCTGCCAGCCCGATGCGATGCCAGCACGTTGGGGGATCCCGGCCAGCCAGCCGGCGACGAGATAACGGCCACTGTCGTGCAGAATCCACAGCTTGCGGTAACGCCGGGTGCGCAGGTCGGCGACCAGGCGAAAGAAGCCTCGCCAGCCGTCGTGCCGTCCGGGCTTGCGTTCCAGCCAGAGGATTTCGGCAACCTCGGGAAGGCCGGCGAGCAGCTGGTCGGACAACGAACGCGGCTTGGTCAGCACGGAAACGCGGCCCTCCGGCTCGTACCGGGCAATTGCCAGCAGGTGAGGAAGATGCCAGACCATGTCGCCAATTCCGGGCAACGGCTGGATGACCAGCACGCCCCGGCGAACGGCCGCTTCGCTCATGCCCGCGAACCCTCGCGCGGTCGTCCCGCTTGCGCAGGGTTCGCAAGTGCAACGTGTCGCCCGCGGCCGTCGGCAAGCAGCCTGCCATAAACGGCGACGGTTGCCGAGAGCATCTCCGAAAGTGTGAAGCGCAACGGCAAGTCGATGATCATCGGCCGCTGCCGGAGGAAGCGCAAACAGCATTCGTACAGACCAGCCCGATCATCGACGCGAACGCGACCAGACGGAAGCATCGCCGCCAGGATCTCGCCGACGCCGCCGTGATCGTAGGCGACAACCGGCACGCCGATCGCCAGCGCCTCGAGAACGGTCCTCCCGAACGATTCGGGTTTTCCCGACAGGGAAACGACCAGCGACGAGACGCTCATGATCTCCCGGAGGTCGCCGCGATGGCCGGTGAAGGTCACGTCGCCTCGCAGGCCGCGCTGAACGATCGCTTGCTCGAGTCCCGCGAGGTAGCGCCGATGCTTGTCTTCCTGCCCACCGACGATCAGGCCGTGGATGTCCGGCACGGTCTCCTTCAGGCGCGCGATCAGATCGATGAAGTCAGCGTGTCCCTTGAGTCGGCTGATCCGCCCCGGCAGGGTGAGCAGTCGCTTGCCCCGCAGGTGCGGACACTGCTCGGCCCAGCTCCGCGCCCACGCCTCGTCCGCACGATAGCCAGCCGGATACAGCGCCGGGTCGATGCCCCGGTGAATCGTCGTGACGGGAGCGGCGGGACGGTACTGCTGCGCGACGTGCTCCGCTATCGCGTCCGACACGGCGATGACATGTTCCACCCGGCTCATGATCGCACTGTAGCGGCCGACGCTGTAGAAGCCATGAAAGGTGCTGACCAGGCGCGGCCGGGTCGCCGGATTCATCCGGCGCCACGCCAGGTAGCCCACCCAGGCCGGCAGCCGCGAACGCACGTGGACGATGTCGACCTCGTTCTCGACAAGAAAGCGACGCAGACGAGGCACGAGGCGCAGCGTGCCCAGCGATTTCTCGCCGATTGCCCAGCAGTAATGCTCCGAACCTTCGGCGACCAGGGTATCGACAAGGCATCCGCCTGCCGAGATGACCATCGAGCGGTGGCCGAGGCCAGCGAGGTGACGGCCCACCTCAAGAGTGCCACGTTCGACGCCGCCGCTGTCCAGCGCAGGCAGAAGCTGCAGCACGTTCACAGGTCCGGGAACCACCGCTCCCTGATCCACCCCGCGCAGCGCGCCGCCTCGTTGAATTGGGCGGCAGGCCGATGCAGCGGCCTGCCGGCGCGCCATTCCGCGTAACGCACTATCGTTCCCTGCCGATGCAGTTCCTCGACGCCGCGCACAACACGCCCGGTCCCCGCAGCGTCGAGGTCGAGCAGACCGACTGCAGCACCCGAGGTCAGGGCCTCGTAAAGCATCGAGACACTGTCGGGAGTAACCCATACCTGCCCGGCACGGCGTAGCCGGGAGGGCAACCAATTCAGCGGCGCTTCGTCAAAAGCGACGAACTCGAGATCGTGCGCTGCCCATTCCCGCAGCAGATCGACCGTCGCGCCTGGAGTGCGGGGTGACGTGGTCAGGCTCCAGCGTACATCCCGGCAACGGCCGACGATGTCGCGGACCTGTGCCACCACCACCCGGGTACGCCAGTGATAGTGAGGCGAGAGGCCGCCGAGCAGAATCAGACCGGTCTTGCGGTTCAGTTCGGCCGAGAGTTCCATCGCATTCAGCGCACCGACAGTCAACAGCACGTTCGGCGCCTCGGCAACCCCGTCGTGCCGGGGAACGAGGCAGAGGTCAAAGTAGCGTCGCGGCAGCCCGGGGTTCATCAGGACGACGGTCTTGCCGCCGCGCGCCCGTTGCGCAGCGATCATCGTCAGATGCGTGCCATGCCCGGCACCGACAATGATCGCCGGCGGCGGTCCGTCAGCGGCCGGGAAGCGACCCGTCACCAGAGACCGGAACGTCTGTGCCTCCGACAACGCCGGGATATTGCGAACGGCGACGGGCATCAGCCGCCCAAGGGCCTGCACCAGGCCCTGCGTTTGCCGCTCATGCCCGCGCTTTCCGTCGATGACCCGCCAGATGACACAGGGTGCCGACATCATCCCACCTCGGTCGCCTGGCGTTGCCCACTCAGCGCCATCGAACGTTCGTCGGGAGACTGGCGGCGAGCAGCCTGCGCGCCTGGGCTTCGACCATTGCGCGCTGCCTGCGACACCGGACCATTCGCCGCCTGCCGGGAAAGCCGCGCCACCCGGACGCCTGCTGGGGGCGAACTCGCGCGGATCGATTCGGCAACACGAATGTGCATCGGACGCCTGGACCAAGCTGTCATCTGAAGATCATCGAGCCAGCCTCGCGCCATCGTGATGGCGTTGAGGTTACGGGGAACATGTGCGCCTGGTACAACCCATGCGGCTCAAAACGAACTATAGCGGAATCGGCATGCCTGTGAACGACAGCGTCGTAGTGGTGACGCAACAGCAGGACAGCGGCCGGTCTTCAGCAACCGACGAATCGGCCGCACCTGTGCCGGCCATGCTCCCAAGACACGGTCATCGCCGATCGCCATATCAGTTCCCGAAAGCGTCAATCGATCGCCTTCTGCACGTGCTGCAGCACCTCCATTGGCGTCAGCACCGCCATACAGCTGTGATGAGAACAGGTCTTGCGATAACAGTTGATGCATGGAAGGTCGGCTTGCAGCGTGGTTACGTTGTCGCCGAGGGGCTTGACCCGGCGCGGATCGGTCGGACCACAAATGATCGTCATCGGCGTGGTCGTCATCGCGGCGACATGAGCGGTACCGGTGTCATTGCCGACGACGAAGCTGGCCGACTCGCAGATCGGCGGGATGTCGAGAATCCCGGTCTGTCCGCACAGATTGACCAACCACTGCCCGCACAGCCCGGCGATCTGACGGCATTCGTCGATCTCGTCCGGACCGCCGATCAACACGATTCTGGCAACCCCGGCGAGGTGCAACTGGCCTGCAAGCGAAGCGTAGCGCGCCGCGCCCCAGCGCTTGAGATGACCCGAGGCGTTGCAGCCGGGCAGGAAAACGCCATAGTTTCCAGGTACCAGCCCGCACCTCTTCATCAGCTCCTGGGCACGCGCCCGATGGCGATCCGCGACATGCAGCACCGGACGCGGCGTCAGCCCTCGTATGCCCCCGGCCGCCAACGCCGCGCGATTGCGGGTGATGGCATGGGCTGGCAGCGCCGGCTCCTGCGGCGCAATGTCGTACGGTAGCCGGCGGCGGTTGCCGAGGAGATAGCGGACACGATGCCCGCTCAACCGCAGCAGCGCCAGCAGGAAGCGGGAGCGGTCGTTGCACTGGAGATCGATGATCAGGTCATAGTCCGTCGAACGTACCTGCCGCAGCCAAGTGAGTACCTGACCCGGCCGATTCGTTCGTCGGGACCAGTCCACGGCCAGTATCCGCCGGAACCTGGGGTCGTCGGCAAACAGCAGGTCGCGCCAGGCGGGCTGAGTATCGAGGTGGATTTCGCGGTCCGGAAAAGCCTGCGCGATGTCCTCGAAGAGCGCGGTCGCCAGAACCACATCCCCCATCGCACTCCACTTGATGATCAGGATACGACGGATGCTCGAGTCTGCAGGCAGGTCAACAACGGGACACATCGGTTGCGAGGCCCTTCGAGGGAAGATCTTGTTGCACGACCGGAGGAACAGGCGGCACGGGCTTTCCGGATCCGCTGCGCTGATCAATCCTGACGGGCAGCCGGTACGGGTGGAGCGCCCTCCGGGAACAATCGGGTTCCATGCTTGGCAAACTGGTCGTGCTCGTAGAGCTTTGCGTACTTCAGAAAAACGTAGAAAGCCGCCACAACCGAATTGATGAATCCCGCCCAGCCATTCAGAAAATTGCGTTTGAAGAAATAGCTGCGGAGGAAAAAGAAGGGCGGGTAGAAGATCATGATCAGCGGGATTCCCCAGCGCTCCTTCTTCAGTTTCTCCTTGACCAGGCCGGTCGAATAGGCGTTGATTTTTTCGACCTTCGCATGAACATCCGTCTCGCCGAAGTGATAAAGAAGTGACTTGAGTCGCCCGATTCGCCCCTGCACCTTCGGCGCTGCATGAATCGGCATGTCGTCAATGCCACCCCTCCTCTTGTCGAACAGGCGCAGGAAGTGGTTCATCCGGGTTGCCGGGTGGCACATGCGCCAGAAGAGTTGCTCCTGCCGAGGGATTTCATAGCCATCCACCAAAGGACCGTCCTGCAGCAACCGCCTGACTTCGTTCTGAAGTCCGGGCGACAGCGCCTCGTCGGCATCGAGCAGGAGCACCCAATCGTTACTGGTCAACTCCAGTGCCATCTGCTTCTGCGGGCCGTAACCCATGAATGGGTGCTGCTTGATGCACGCGTTGTAACTCCGGGCGATGACCAAGGTATCATCGCTGCTCAACGAATCGAGAACGACGATCTCGTCGGCCCACCTGACGCTCTCCAGGCATGCCCGCAGCGTGCGGTCGTTGTTGTAGGTCGTCACAATGACGGAAAGTCGCGTTCGGTCAGCCATCGCCAAGCCTGTTCAGACGGAAAGTTGCGGTCGACGCAACGACTGATGGACATCGCCCCCCAGTCGCCCGCAACCTTATCATGCCCGACCGGAATACCTCAAACGACATCGTGAAGGATGTCAGGATGATCAGCTCGGCCCATATCGCCGCTGGCCAGGCACTGGGCGGCGCGGAACTGTTCTATGTCCGGTTCGTCAATGCCCTGCGGGAAAGAGGGGAACCTGTCCTGGCGATCACCAGCCCGGGCGGATTGATCTCCCGGCGCCTGCGGCCTGACGTGGCGCAACTGCATGTACCGATGCGAGGCATCATCGACTTGCCTTCGCGCTGGCGGATCGAAGCCATTGTCCGCAAGAGCCAGCCTGATATTGTCCAGACGTACATGGGTCGAGCCACGCGGCTGACCCATCTCGATCCGGGTCGGCATTCGCTCCACGTCGCCCGTCTGGGTGGCTACTACGACGTCAAGGGCTATCGCCATGCGCACGCCTGGGTCGGCAACACCCGCGGCATTTGCGACCACTTGATTCGCAGCGGTTTGCCGGCATCCCGAATCGCGCACATCGGCAACTTTGTGGACGTTCCCGCTGCCGACTCGCCGCAAAGGATCGTCGAGCTACGGCGGCAGCTGGACGTCCCGGAAGACGCGATCGTTCTGCTGGCAGTCGGTCGCTTTCACCCGGCCAAGGGATTCGCCGACCTGTTGACTGCGTTCTCCCTGCTCGGCGAAGCGATCCGCGGCCGACGACTGACTCTCGTCATTGTCGGCGACGGTCCGCTGCAAGCCACGCTTCACAGCTACGCCTGCCAAATCGGAATCAACCATCGGGTTCGCTGGGCCGGCTGGCAACTTGACCCGCATCCGTACTACGAGCTGGCCGATCTTCTCGTTTGCCCGTCGCATCACGAGACCCTGGGAAACGTGATCCTTGAAGCGTGGGCCCATTGCCGGCCAGTTCTTTCGACGCGGACTGCCGGCGCGATTGAACTGGCCGCCGACGACAGTCAGTCATGGACTGTTCCGGCACAGGATCCGCAGGGGCTCTCCGATGGCATCCGCCGGCTTCTCGAGGATGACTCGTTGCGGGGCGAACTGGCTGCCGCCGGTCGCAGGAAGATCGACGACCACTACAGCCAGCAGCAGATTGTCAGCGCCTATCTGAACCTCTATCAGCGGCTGGTCGGATAGTCCCACCACGACACCGGCCACGAGGCACGGGGGAATCCCTGCAAGGCAAGGTGGCTGTGGCCGTTCGCTGGCGCCGAGGAAGGCGGCGACATAGCCCTGCGGCGCGGCCTCGACGAGGCCGCAGCGTTCGAGACCCATTTCCTTGACGACCTGGTTCGCCTTGATCGCGGCGGTCTTGTTCGACGAATCGATGCGGCCGAGGTCGGTACCGACCTCGGCCACTGGCAGTGGCCAGCCGGTCAGTTCGCTGTCATGGCAGCGGGCGCAGTGGGCCGGGCGGCAAGCAGTGGCTTGCCTGCAGCAGCCTTGGCAGCTTCGAGCGCGAACGGGTACTTCGGTGCCGGCAGTCGCGAGGTAGCCACGCAGCCACTTCACCTGCCCGACGAATTCCTCCCGGTTCGCCGGCGGGGCACCGAGCAGGCCGGCAATTCCTGCCCCTGTTCCTACGGCACACCGAGCGCGGCGTAGCCACCGGGGGCAATCCTGCCATCCTGCTGCAGCTTCTCGGGCAAGACCCGCGGCAGGACGTATCAGGGGGGAGACGCAGCAGCGCGCGGACGATGGCGCACGTGGACCAAGGCAGCGTCCCCGATTCCCGGCCGATGACACAAGGCGATCGGATGGTGAGAGTGCTCCACGCCCCAAGGAAGACAACAGCCCCGCCAGAAAGGAAGGGGTTGTGTCAAATCAGGGGCAACGCTGCTTGGCGACCCCTCGGGACGCGCCGCCTGGAGCCATGGATGACTCCTGGAGCCGTGAGTACACGGCCAATGGCTCCGCTCAGTCAGGCTGCTGGGCAGTCACACCCGCTGCTGACTGCCCAGCGACTTGTGCTGCCTGCGCGTGCGCCGCAGCAGCGCTGCGCAACATCTGGTTCAACTGATTGGCCAGGTTGGCGACGGTGTCGATGCTCAATGCCATGCGGCAGGCGAGCGTGCCGCCGATGGCTTCCGGCACCGTCACGCCCGGCTGCCCAAGCCGAGTCAGATTCGCGATCGTTTGCGGCTCGAGAAAGCCAAAATCAATGAATACGACACCGGTCCCGGCTTGCACGGTCGTGAAATTGGAAAACACCGGTTGTTGCGAGTGCTCGACCGGTTGCAGGCGGACCGCGACTGTAACCGACTGGGTCGGCGCTGGCGCTGATTCCGCGGCCTCGGCATCAGCCAATGCCTCGCGATCGCTCGGAGTATCCTTCTTGCTGCTCATGGGTTGTCTCTCGTCTGTTGTCGATAAGCTGAGAAAGCGGTGTGCACTTCAAGTCCCGCCGCCCTTCAGCCCGGCGGATACC
>ERZ761602.1137-NODE-1137-length-50767-cov-10.725706_pt1 | contig 50767 bp, 35 predicted proteins | sample MGYA00512165_ERZ761602 | MGnify/ENA primary metagenome ERZ761602 (study PRJEB28899, sample SAMN02445085) | bioreactor sludge metagenome | biome: EBPR sludge; isolation source: Thorneside wastewater treatment plant | place: Australia: Brisbane, Thorneside...
GCGGGGGTGGCTGGGCGGAACACGGTTGGTTTCGATTCGCTGGGAATGCACGGCGACGATAGCAAGCAAGCCTTCGTAGTCGGAAAGTACCCAAGCCTTTTGTGGGAGCGGGTTTACCCCGCGATATTCGGCACCGACGGACCAAGAGCTCGCGGGATAAACCCGCTCCCACGGAAAGCACCCCACCCGAGTCGCCCGTTCACCTCGCCTGCCCTACAATGCGCGCCCCGTTTGCGTATCGAGTCACCCGTCATGGCCGGCAAGTTGTTCATCAAGACCCACGGTTGCCAGATGAACGAGTACGACTCGTCGAAGATGGCCGATGTGCTGGCCGCTGCTGAGGGCATGACGCTAACCGAGGACGAGGGCGAGGCCGATGTCATCCTGGTCAACACCTGTGCCATCCGCGAGAAGGCGCAGGACAAGGTGTTCAGCCAGCTCGGGCGCTGGAATCTGTTGAAGAAGGCCAAGCCGGAGCTGGTGATCGGTGTCGGCGGTTGCGTCGCCAGTCAGGAAGGCGAGGCGATCGTCAAACGCGCACCGTATGTGGATCTGGTGTTCGGACCGCAGACCTTGCATCGACTGCCGGAAATGGTCAGCCGCCTGCGCGCCGAACGCAAGCCGCAGGTCGACATCTCGTTCCCCGAGATCGAGAAATTCGATGCCTTGCCGGAGCCGCGCGCCGAAGGGCCGACCGCGTTCGTCTCGATCATGGAGGGCTGCAGCAAGTACTGCTCGTTCTGCGTGGTGCCGTACACGCGCGGCGAGGAAGTCAGCCGGCCGTTCGATGATGTGATCGCCGAAGTCGCTTCGCTAGCCGCGCAAGGGGTGCGCGAGGTCAATCTGCTCGGCCAGAACGTCAACGCCTATCGCGGCGCGATGCACGACGGCGAGACCTGCGATCTCGGCCTGCTGATCCAGTACATCGCGCAAATCGACGGCATCGGCCGCATCCGCTTCACCACCTCGCACCCGGTCGAGTTCAACGACAGTCTGGTCGCCGCCTACGCGCAGTGCGACAAGCTTGCCAATTATCTGCATCTCCCCGTGCAAGCCGGCTCCGACCGCATCCTTGCGGCGATGAAGCGCGGCCACACGGCGATCGAGTACAAACAAAAGATCCGCAAGCTGCGCGCTGTGCGCCCGGACATCTCGATTTCCACCGACATCATCGTCGGCTTTCCCGGCGAGACCGACGCCGACTTCGAAGCCACGATGAAACTGGTCGAGGACATCGGTTTCGATCAGAGCTTCAGCTTCATCTACAGCCGCCGCCCCGGTACACCGGCATCCAACCTGGCCGATGACACACCGGAGCAGGTCAAGAAGGAACGCCTCTACCGCCTGCAGGCCGCCATCAACGACAACGCCCGCAAGATCAGCGCAGCGATGATCGGCAGCACCCAGCGGGTGCTCGTCGAGGGCCTCAGCCGCAAGGACGCCAACGAACTCACCGGCCGCACCGAGAACATGCGCTACGTCAACTTCGCCGGCCCTGCGCGGCTGATCGGGCAGTTCGTCGAAGTCGTGGTTACCGAGGCGATGGCGAATAGTTTGCGCGGGCGGGTGGTGGTTGAGGCTTCGGTCGAGGCCTGATCGACCAGGAGCATTTGTCCGCAAAGGACGCAAAGAACGCAAAGGGAAGCCAAAGCGAGTTCATCAGTCGAGCAAGCGCTCCCGGCCGCCGCGGGACCTTGCATTCGATTGATAGTCCCCAATGTTTGCCGGGTGGTCCCGGCAAGCAACGGGGTTACCCCATTCAACTATCGTTCTTCGCTCTCCTTTGCGTCCTTTGCGTCCTTTGCGGACAAAATTCTTCTTCCCGCATCTGCGTCACTCCGGAGAATCCAGACCCCCATGCCCCGCCTCGCCAAACCCACCGCGATCGAATCCGAAACCATCACGCTCGAGCCCGAGGACAACGAGCGGCTGGCTAATCTGTGCGGGCCGTTCGATGAGCATCTGCGCGAGGTCGAACTCAGGGTCGGGGTCGAGATCGCCAATCGCGGCAATCTGTTCAAGGTCAGCGGCGCGCCGGAAGCAGTGCGTTCGGCCGCGCGCCTGCTGAAGGCGCTTTACCACGCCGCGGAGCGCGAGACGCTGACGGCAGCCAGTGTGCATCTGATGGTCAAGGAACTGGGCGCCGACGAGTACGTCGAGACCATTGCCGAGGGTTCGCACGAGGTCGTCATCCGCACCAAGCGCGGCGTGGTCAAGGGACGCGGCGCCAACCAGATGCGCTATCTGCATGCGGTGGCGACCCACGACATCAATTTCGGCATCGGCCCGGCCGGCACCGGAAAAACCTATCTGGCGGTGGCCAGTGCGATCGAGGCGCTCGACCGCAATCGGGTGCAGCGCATCCTGCTGGTGCGACCGGCCGTTGAGGCCGGCGAGAAACTCGGCTTTCTGCCCGGCGATCTCACCCAGAAGGTCGATCCTTACCTGCGACCGCTGTACGACGCGCTCTACGAGATGATGGGCGTGGAGAAGGTCACGCGTCTGCTCGAGCGCAACGTCATCGAGATCGCGCCGCTGGCGTTCATGCGCGGGCGCACATTGAACGATGCCTTCGTGATTCTCGACGAAGCGCAGAACACCACCTTCGAGCAAATGAAGATGTTTCTGACACGCATCGGCTTCGGCACCACCGCGGTGATCACCGGCGACGTCACCCAGATCGACTTGCCGCGCAAGGACCAGTCGGGTCTGAAGCAGGCGATCGAGGTGCTGAAAGGCGTCGACGGCATCAGCTTTACCTTCTTTCAAAGCGGCGACGTGGTTCGCCACCCGCTGGTCGCGCGTATTGTTCAGGCCTACGAACGCTTCGAGCAACGTGAATGAGGCCGGCGCGGGAACCTGAACTGTCGCTCGATCTGACCCTGAGTTACGGCTGTTCGCGCCGCGGCGTGCCGGCGCGATCGTCGTTCATCCGTTGGGCGCTGGCCGCGATGCGCAGCGCCGGTCAACGCGGCAGCTACGAACTGTCCCTGCGGGTGGTGGATGCCGCAGAAGGACTGGCCTTGAATCGCGACTTCCGCGGCAAAGCTTACCCGACCAACGTGTTGTCGTTCCCGGCGGATCTGCCGCCACGGCGTGGTCCTCGATTACTCGGCGACATCGCTCTGTGCGCACCGGTCGTCGCACAAGAAGCACTGGAGCAGGGAAAATCGGTGACCGCGCACTACGCCCACTTGAGTATTCACGGCGTGCTCCACCTGCTCGGCTACGATCACGATGCGGCGGCGCGGGCAGCGACCATGGAGGCGATCGAAGTGCGCACGCTGGCGACGCTTGGCCACGCCAACCCTTATGAGTTGTCGATCCCATGAACCATCTCGAAGACTTGCGGCAACTGTGCGCTGAGGCCCGAACCCTGCTGTCGACCACCTGGGACATGGGCCTGGCTGAACGCGTCTGCGAGCGTGCCGAAGAGTTGGTGGAGCCGCTCAACGACCCACGCCACACGTCTCTGGCCGAGGCTGTGCTCGGCTTTGCGGCTTATCTGAGTGCGTTCACCGATTCGCGTGTCGGGCCGGTCGAGACCCGTCGCCTGCAACTTGAGACGCTGCTCGACGCAGTCGTAGAGCAACTGGATCGTCTGGAAACCTCGAGCGCGCTGGAAATGGCACCGCCAGAGCTTGAATTGACGATCGAACTGGCGCCGGCGCCGACCGAGTCGCTGCACGTTGCGGCCGCGCCAGCTTCCGTTGCGGCGTCGCCGGAGATTCCTGCGCTGGATACCATCGTCTTCATCGACCCGACCGGTCGCGACGCCAGCACCCTGGGAATGGCGCTGGAAGACGTTGGTTATGTCGTGCAGTCGCTGCTGCGACTCGATCGCCAGATCGGCCAGTGGTTGGCAAAACCGGAAGTCAAGGCATTGATCCTGCCCGCAGCAGGACTCGAAGTCTGGGACAAACTGCTGCAGCTCGACCCGGCGCTGGATCAGGTGCGCCGCCGCATCGGCTTTTTCGTGGTCGCCCGCAGCGACGAACCGCGCATGCGCCTGAAGGCCGGCCAGGCCGGCGCTGATGGCTTTTTCGTGTTGCCGGGTTCGACCGACGCGCTCGCGCGGGAGATCGTCGAGGTGCTGCGCGATCGCCTCGATCCTTACCGGGCGCTGATCATCGATGACGATGCCTCGATGACAATGGTGGTCGATTCAGTGCTGCGACGCTCCGGGATGGATACGCGCGTGATCAATGATCCGGTCCAGGCGTTGGCGATCCTGGACGATTTCGTGCCCGACGTGATCCTGCTGGATCTGCATATGCCCGGTCTCAGCGGCCTCGAATTGCTGAGCCTGTTCCGCGCCCACGCAAAGACCGCGTTCACGCCGGTGGTGTTGATCTCCGGCGACGAAAACCAGGAGCGACGTTTCGAGACCCTCACTGCCGGCGGCGACGACTACCTGCTCAAGCCGCTGCGACCCAAGCATCTGGTCGCCGCCGTTACCGGCCGTGCCCAGCGTTCCCGCTGGCTCCGGCGCGCGCTGCGGCACACGACGACGCCACTGCCATTGTTGTAGCTGATTGCTGGATGTTGGTGCTCTTGGTGGGTCCAGACTTGTCTGGACGCTTCTGCTGCTCTTGGTAGGTCCAGACTTGTCTGGACGCTTCTGCTGCTCTCGGTGCTCTGGCGGGAAAGCGTCCAGACAAGTCTGGACTCACAAAAAAAGCGCTGGCAATGGGCACCAAAGTTCCCTCGCGAGTGCGCAGGAGCGCGCTTGCACGCGATAACAACCCGACATCAACCCGGTGAACTGAGCCCGATCGGCGGCGCATAGACGCGCCCTGGCGGACGCGGGCGGAAGCACGGCGCACTGGCGATGAAAGCGGGATCGCGATTGCGTGCGTCCCAAGCCGGCACCGCCGCCAGCGGCAGCGTCGACTGGTCCTTGGGATCGGCGGCGGCCTGCCCTGAAAGAATGGCCGCGGCCACACACCGATCCAGGTCGGCCTGCCGGCGGGCGAAACTCAGTGCGTACCAATCCGCATCCGGCTGATGCACCGCGATCACCTTGCTCGCCTGCAGATCGTGCGGTTGCTTGTGGCGAAGTTCGAACAAGGCGTGCCCGATCACGAACACTTGCGCGCGTTCCCAGGCGGCGCGCCGCGGCAGCAACAGGTCCTGCCAGTCATGCGCCTGCAGCGCGTCGAGCAACGCGGGGTCATCGCTGACCGCCACGGTGCCGGCCTCGTCGATGTGCGTCAGCGCCTGTTGTCGCCGCGTGCGCTGCTTCGGCCCGACGGCGCGGATGCCGGCCATCTGACCCAGGTGGATCGCCCATTTGGTTTGTGGCCACTGCAGCCACATCAGCGCGCCGTAGACATCGTGCAGCGAGTCGCGGCGCATCGCGATCTGCCGTCGCTCGCCGATGCGCTGCTCGTAACTGAGTCCATCGTCGACCAGGTGCTGGTCCTGCTCGACGAAGCGCAGGCCGTCGGGCAGCACCGTCGTTGCGCGATGGTTGAACTCGGCCAACGCGGCATCCCAGGGCAGCTCGAAGATCGCGTCGAAATCCCCCAGTTGGGCGAACATCGGGTCGCAACCCGCTGCCCGGCCGATGCATCCCGGCGCACTCACCGGCAGTCTTCAGGCGAGCACGCCGTGCAGATCGTGCTCATCGGCAGCCGTGATCTTCACGTCGACGAACTGGCCGGACTGGATCGCTTGCTTCAAGTCGGCACGCTTCTCGGACGCAGCCTTCTTGCGCCGGCCGAGCTTGATCACCACCTTGCCATCGATTTCCGGTGCATCGGCGCTGCTGCGACCGATGGCCACGCTGGCGCCGACCTCGTCGACCAGCACGCGCTGCACGCTGCCGATCTTCGCCTCAAGGCGTCCGGCGCTGATCTGCGCCTGCTTCTCCATGAAGCGCTGCAGGCGCTCCTGCTTGAGTTCCTCCGGCACGGCGTTGGGCAGGGCATTGGCCGCGGCGCCAGTGACCGGCGAATAGGCGAAGGCGCCGACGCGATCCAGTTGCGCCTCGTCGAGGAAGTCCAGCAGTTCCTCGAACTCGGCATCGGTTTCGCCCGGAAATCCGACGATGAAGGTGCTGCGCAAGGTGATCTCCGGGCACGTCTGGCGCCAGGCGCGGATGCGTTCGATGTTCTTTTCGCCGCTGGCCGGACGCTTCATCAACTTGAGGATGCGTGGGTTGCTGTGCTGGAACGGGATGTCGAGATACGGCAGCAGCTTGCCCTCGGCCATCAGCGGCACAACCTTGTCGACATGCGGATACGGATAAACGTAGTGCATGCGCACCCAGATGCCGAGTTCGCCCAGCGCTGCGGCCAGATCGAGGAAACGCGTCTGCCGCACCTGCCCGCGCCAATCGCGTTCGGCGTACTTGAGGTCGACCCCATAAGCACTGGTGTCCTGCGAGATCACCAGCAGTTCCTTGACGCCACTGTTCGCCAGTTTCTCGGCCTCGACCAGTACTTGATCGATCGGTCGGCTCACCAGATCGCCACGCATCGACGGGATGATGCAGAAGCTGCAGCGGTGATTGCAGCCCTCGGAGATTTTCAGGTAGGCGTAGTGACGCGGCGTCAACTTCAGGCCTGCCGGCGGCACCAGATCCATGAACGGGTCGTGCTGCGGCGGCTTCTGCGCGTGCACCGCATTCAACACCGAGATGTAGTCCTGCGGGCCGGAGATCGACAGCACGCCGGGAAACTTCTCGCGGATCAGTTCCGCGCGCGCGCCGAGGCATCCGGTGACCACCACCTTGCCGTTCTCGGCCATCGCTTCGCCGATCGCTTCCAGCGACTCCTCGACGGCGGCATCGATGAAACCACAGGTGTTGACCACCACGACATCGGCCGAATCGTAGCTGGGCACGATGGCATAACCCTCTGCCCGCAACTGGGTCAGGATGCGCTCGGAATCGACCAGCGCCTTGGGGCAGCCAAGGCTGACGAAACCGATCTTGGGAATCACGGCAGACATCGGGCGCACCGGAAAAGTGGGGCGTGGAGTATAGCTGCGCGCGTGGCGGTTGCCTGGCAAGCTTGCCGCACCCTGCGGGAGTCAAAGTCACCCTTGTCGGTGCGCTTGTTCGCACATCGAACTGGCGGCGACCATGCGGACTGCCTTTTCGTCCGCAAAAGACGCAAAGAGGGCAAGGGCCGTTTCAGGTTGATGCGGTCTCATTCGGCAACTTTCCCTTCCCCGCTTTCCTTTGCGTTCTTTGCGTCCTTTGCGTCCTTTGCGGAAATAGCTTTTCTTTCAGATACTTGTGTGATGTTTGGTGAGAGTCCCGGTCGCCCCTGTCGGTGCGCTTATTCGCGCAAAGAACACACGGAAGTAGGTCACGTTGCCTGCGCAGCAGGCTACGTGACGCTGCCCGTTGTCACGTAGCCTGCTGCGCAGGCAACGTGACCTACAAAAATGCACAGTAATCAATGGTGTGGCGGATGTTCTGTGAGAGTGAAGCGATTGCCTCATCCGCGAGCCGACGCGCGCTCGACTTCGGTCAACGCCACCTTGTCGCGCAGGTACACCGGCAGCGCCATGCGTGCCGCTACGCCGAGACCGGCGCGCAGTGCGCGCGCGCCAAGGCGGGCGATGGCGCTGGCGTGCGGTAACGCGGGGTGCCGGAACGCGTCCAGTCGATACCCGAAGCGTTGCTCCAGCGCAGCACGATGGACGCGAAAGCCTGGCCCGACCGCACACCAGACATCGTCGCCGGGCAGCGCCAGCGCCGCCGGCGCTGCCAATTGTTCCTCGCCGATCGGAACCACCAGGCCGTTGCCATCGACGTCGAAGTAACCGGCGTAGACCTCGCCCATGCGCGCGTCGGCCAGCGCCAGGATCGGCGTTGCGGCATCGCGATCGAAGGCTTCCTGGGCGAGCGCCGCCAGCGACGACACCGGTACTGCGGGGATGTCGAGCCCGTAGGCGATGCCTTGCGCCGCAGCGACCGCCAAACGCACGCCGGTGAAGGCACCTGGGCCGCAGCCGAAGGCGACGGCGCTGAGGTCGAGCTTGGTGACGCCGGCGTCGGCCAGCACGGCGTCGATCAGGCGCAACAGACGATCGCCGTGACGATTGCCGCCGTCATCGATGGCCTGACTAAGCGCGCCGTTGGCATAGACCGCCACCGACAGCAACTCGGTCGAGCATTCGAGCGCGAGGATCTTCATCCTGTAAACCTCATGGCGAGTCGGTGGCAGCCTGGGCGTCGGGCCCGGCACTGTACCAGTCGAGACGCCGCGTCAGGTACATCGCACCCGCCAGCAGCAGCGCCAACCCGATTGCACCCAGCAGCAACGACAGCTCTTCGGCACGGATCAGCACCAGCAGGAATCCGTACAGCGTCGCCAGCACCCCGGCACTGAGCGCACCTCGCCCCCATCCTCGCAATACCGCGGCCGAATAGCCGCCGACCATCGCCACCACGGCGCCCGCAGCCAGCAGGTAAGCGGCGACAAAACCGACGTGCTCGGAGAGTGCCAGCAGCAGCAGGTAGAACACCGCCAGCGCCAGTCCGACCAAGGCGTAATGGAAAGGATGCAGACGCACGCCGACCAGCACTTCGGTGAGGAACAGCGCAGCCATGGTCAACGCCAGCACCAGAATGCCGTACTTGGCGCTGCGTTCGTTCTGCTGATAGAGGCCACCCGGTTCGACCAGCGCCACGCCGACGGCCTGCGCACCCCAACCGGCCAGCGCATCGGCGCCGTTGATCACGGCCGGAATGCCGGTCGATAGATCCATCAAGCGCCAGTCGGCGCTGAACCCGGTGGCGCTGATCTCGCGCTGTCGCGGCAGCGCGCCTCCGGCGAACCCAGGATGCGGCCAGTCGCCGGTCATGGCAACCGTGAACTCGGCAGCATTCGGAATGACGTCCAATGCACGTGCGCCGGCCAGTTCCAGTTCGACCGAAAACGGCAGCGACTCGGCACTTGCGGTCGCCAGCGCCAGGCCGCCCGCCAGCACCGGGCGGTCGCGCGGCATGAAGTCGACGGATTGCAGGCTCCAGCGCTCGGCGGTGGGCTTGAGATCGAGATCGACACCGGCGACATCGAAATGCCGGATCTCGCGCAATCCCGTCAGATCACCCGGCGCAAACACCACGCTGAGCTGCTGCAGCGTCCAGGATTCCGCCGCATCGAGGGTGGTCGGCGCCAGCGATGGCAGGAAGCGGCCATCGATGCGCAACAACGCGGTGTAGATCGGCAGGGCGTGGATGCCGAGTTTGCGCGTCTCGACGGTCAGTGTGGCCGTCAATTCAGCGTTGGCCGGCGACAGCAGGCGCTGCCTTCTTTCGCGGGTCACCACGCCGTCCTTGTCGACCAGATCGCGGAAATACTCGAAACGCAGCAGCGGCAGCAACACCTGCTGTTCGCGTCCCCAGCCAGCGGCGATGCGGTCCTCTGCCTGGCGCGCCAGACCCGCGCGCTCCTGCACCAGGTCGTAAATCAGCCCCAGCGGAATCAGCAGCAACAGCGACAGGAAACCGAGAACGAACAGCTTGAAGGTGGTGGAACTGGCGAGGGCGGTGCGGGACATGGAAGCGCTCGTGGCCGGGGAGGCTCCAGCACACGCTGCTTTTGTGTGGCCAGTGTGAGCTGGCCGTGGCAAGCCTGGGGCAGGGGCAGGAAGAAACTGGCGAGGTCTGGACCACGTCGACCCCGCGGCGACGATGGTCGCGCTGGCGGAAGCGCGCTGCGCGTTGGGTGCGCTCGCCGAGGCGCTGCCGATGTTCGAACGCGCCGTCGCGCTGCTGCAGACGCAGCCGACTTCCCTCGCTGGTGCGCGCGTGCGCCTTGGCGCGTGCCTGGCGTCGACCGATCCGGCGCGCGCCGCGAGCGAACTTGACGCTGCCTTGGGCTGGCTGCGTGAACACGCCCCAGCGCATCAGGACCGACAACGGGCCCAAGAACTGCGAGCGGCCTTGCAGGAGTCCCGGCCGCCGCGGTCGGAACCTTGATTCGCACCATGCAGCGGCACTCGCCTTCCGTATCGATCGGCCTCGTGCAGGCGAGCGCCGAGCCGCGCTGAAAGCACCGCGCCCGCGCGCCGGTCCTTGCTCTACCCGCGAAGCAGGAGACCGCCATGAAGACCCTGGTCCTGGACAGCTACGACTCCATCGTCGAACGCCTGCGCGCGATCGGCGAGTACCTGCCGCGACTGGTGATGCGCCTGGTGATGGGTTGGGAGTTCTTCGAAGCCGGGTTGGAGAAACTGCGCGGGGAAAACTGGTTCGCAAACATCCAGACGGACTTTCCGTTTCCGTTCAACCTGGTGCCGGCGAATTTCAGCTGGACGCTGGCGACCTGGTTCGAGCTGGCGGGCGCGATCGCGCTGTGGCTCGGACTGGCGACGCGTTTCTTTGCCTTCTCGCTGCTGTTCCTGACCTTCGTCGCGACCGCCGCGGTGCACTGGCCGGACATGTGGACGATGTGGGGCGATCTGCTCAAGGGCTATTCGGTGTCCGACCAGGGTCACGGCAACTACAAGCTGCCGTTGCTGTTCGTGGTGATGCTGATCCCGCTGGTGTTCAACGGCGCCGGCAAGTTCAGCCTCGACCATCTGATCCGGCTGTGGATCGGGCGACCGGAGCCATCGGCGCGGATGGATGGCTATGCCGTCGGCCTCGGCTGCGCGGTTATCGGCGTGCCCTTCCTGATGCTGATTCCCGGCTTCGGCGCCGGCGTGCTGGTCGTCGGCGCGCTGGCGACGGTGTATGGCTGGCGGCAACAGCGCGCGCCGACCTGACACGCCAGGTTCGCGGAAGCACCCGCAATTTCGGCGCCCGGATTGCCGCAAGCCCGGGGCGCTGTATCGCTGCACAGTACAGCGGCCTGCAAGAGCCTCTCACAGCCCCAGGGGTGCGCGCCCGCTCGTACCCTGGGTGCTTGCCGCATGCCTGCGTGGATGAGTCGCTGGCGATGCAACGGCCTGTCAGGGCCCTTGCCAGATAACGAATCGAGGGTTTATTGTTATGTTATAGCATTTACTGAGTTCCACCCCATGAAACGCCTGCTTCCATTGCTGATTGCCGAACTGCTGGTCGCCGCGCCGCTGCACGCCGCCGCCGAGACAACCCGTTCCGAGCACAAGGACGAACATGCGCGCGAGCTCGACGCGGTAATCGTCGAGGCTGATCCGTTGCGCAGCACTTACGGCGACTTGATCCAGCCTGCCTCAGTGTTGCGCGGGCCGGAGTTGGAACGTCGCAAAGCCGCGACGCTCGGTGAGACGCTGCAGCGGGAACCGGGCGTGCAATCGAGCTACTTCGGCCCCGGCGTCGGTCGGCCGATCATCCGCGGTCAGGATGGGGCGCGCGTGCAGGTGCTGAGCGAGGGCCTCGCTTCGATGGACGTGTCGACGGTCAGCAGCGATCACGCGGCGACCATCGAGCCCTTTCTGGCAGATCAGATCGAAGTACTGCGCGGGCCGGCTACATTGCTGTACGGCGCCGGAGCGGTCGGCGGCGTGGTCAATGTCGTCGATGGGCGCATTGCGGAACAGTCGGCGGAAAGACCCATCAGCGGCCGCGCCCAGTTCGGCGGCGACAGTGTCGCCGATACGCTGTTCGGGATGGGGCGCATCGAAGTCGGCGGTGAGCGCTTTGTGCTGCGCGCAGACGTTTTCCATCGCGATTCGAACGATTACGACATCCCGGGCCACGCCGAAGTTCATGACGGCGACGAGGACGAGGATCACGACGAAGAAGCCGGTGGGACACTCGAAAACAGTGCGCTGCGCACGCGCGGTGGCGCGGTCGGCGCCTCCTGGATCGGGGAAACAGGCTTCATCGGCGTCGCCGTGAGCGAATTTCGCTCCGTCTACGGTGTCCCCGGCCACGCCCATGAGCATGAGCACGACGACGAGTCGATCGCCAAGAGCGAGGACGAGGAAGAAGCGGCGGTTCGCCTCGACCTCGAGCAGACGCGCATCGACGTCAAGGGCGGCCTCGAGACCTCGCTCGCTGCTGCCGAGAAGATTCGCGTGCGCTTCGGCCACAACGAATACCAGCATGTCGAACTGGAAGGCAGCGAAATCGGCACCCGCTTCGACAATCAGGAGTACTCCGGACGCCTCGACATCGTCCATGGCGATTGGGCCGGCTGGAACGGCGCCTACGGATTGAGCTTCAACCAGCGCGACTTTGCGGCGGCGGGCGAAGAAGCCTTCGTGCCGCCGAGCGACACCGACCAGTTCGGCCTGTTCGTCCTCGAACAACGCGAAATGGGCGCGTTGATGATCGAACTGGGTGCGCGCTACGACACGCAGTCGATCGACGTGGCGACCGATTCTCGCAGCGTGGACCACAGCGGCTTCAGCGCCTCGGCAGGCGCCAGTTATGCGCTGACCGAGACCGCTTCATTGACCTTTGGCCTCGATCGCGCAGCACGCTTGCCCACCGCCGAGGAGCTCTATTCGGACGGTCCGCACGCAGCGACCGCGAGTTTCGAAATCGGCGACGAAGATCTGGACGAAGAGGTTTCCAACCAGGTCGAGATCGGGCTGCGCTGGCGCAGCGATCGGCTCAAGGCCAGCATAAATGCCTTCCATGCGCGGTTCGACGACTTCATCTATCTGGTCGACACCGGCGCCATCGAGGACGAGCTGCCGGTGCGCCAGTGGACGCAGGCCGATACGCGCTTCACCGGCTTTGAGGTCGAGGGCGTCTGGCACATGGCCGAGACCGACTTCGGCCATTTCGACCTGCAAGCCTTTGGCGACCAGGTGCGGGCACGCCTGGATGGCGGGGACGATCTGCCGCGAATTCCGCAAAGCCGCTTTGGCAGCGAACTACGCTGGCACACCGGCGCGTGGCAGGCGACCGTCGGCGCCGTTCACTATTTCGAGCAGGACCGCACCGCCGAACTGGAGAGTTCGACCGGATCATTCACGCTGTGGGATGCCTCGCTGACTTACGCGCTGGATGCCGGCGACAGCAGCATCGAGATGTACCTGAAGGGCGAAAACCTCGGCGACGAGGAAGCCCGCCTGCACACCTCGCTGCTGAAGGATTTGGCGCCGCTGCCGGGGCGCAACGTGACGGTCGGAATGCGCGTGTATTTCTGAGGGAATGCGATTGCAGACCTGTGGAGCGGGCTCTCCAGCAGCAAGCGCTCGCGACACAAGGTCGCTCTCACCCGCCACACCATTGATTGTTGAGCATTTTTGTAGGTCACGTTGCCTGTGCAGCAGGCTACGTGACAATGGGCAGGGCAGCTCTGATCTTCATGTGGGAGCGGATTTACTCCGCGACAGCTTTCGCGGGATACACCCGCTCCCACAGGTTCGATACGCGAACAAGCGCACCGACGGGGCGACCAGGACCCGCAGACGAAAACGCTACACGTTGAAGCGGAAGTGCAGCACGTCGCCTTCCTGGACGATGTAGTCCTTGCCCTCCAGCCGCAGCTTGCCCTCGGCCTTGGCGCCGGCCTCGCCCTTGAGCCGGATGTAGTCGTCATAGGCGATCGTTTCGGCGCGAATGAAGCCCTTCTCGAAATCGGTGTGGATCACGCCGGCCGCCTGCGGCGCGGTGAAGCCGGCCTTGATCGTCCACGCGCGCACTTCCTTCTCGCCGGCAGTGAAATAAGTGCGCAGGCCGAGCAGCTTGTAGCCGGCACGGATCACCCGGTTGAGACCGGGTTCGTCGAGGCCCATGTCGGTCAGGAAGGCAGCTCGATCCTCCTCGTCGAGTTGGCCGAGTTCCTCCTCGATGGCCGCGCAGACTGGCACCACCTCGGCCCCCTCGGTGGCGGCTCGCGCGCGCACCGCGTCCAGAAACGGGTTGTTTTCGAAGCCGTCGTCCTTGACGTTGGCGACGTACATCACCGGCTTCAACGTCAGCAGGAACAGGTCGCGGATCAACAGCTTCTCATCCGGCGTCAGGTCGACGCTGCGCGCCGGCTTGCCCTCGTTGAGCGCGGCACTGACCTTGGCCAGTACCGGGCGCCGTGCGATGGCGTCCTTGTCGTTGGCCTTCGCCGCGCGCTCGGCACGATTGAGCGCCTTGTCGACGCTGTCGAGATCGGCCAGCGCGAGTTCGGTATCGATGGTGTCGATGTCCGAGAGCGGGTCGATCTTGCCGTTGACGTGGACGATGTCTTCGTTCTCGAAACAGCGCACCACGTGCGAGATCGCGTCCACCTCACGGATGTGCGCGAGGAACTGGTTGCCCAGACCCTCGCCCTGCGCTGCGCCCTTGACCAGCCCGGCAATGTCGACGAACTCGATGGTGGTCGGAATGATCTTCAGCGGCTTGGCGATCTTCGACAACGCATCCAGGCGCGGATCGGGTACCGGCACCACGCCGACGTTCGGATCAATGGTGCAGAACGGATAGTTCGCCGCCGCGATGCCGGCCTTGGTCAGCGCGTTGAAGAGCGTGGATTTGCCGACGTTCGGCAGACCGACGATGCCGCATTTGATGCCCATCTGGTGAAGTCCCTTGGAGGAGAGGTTGGGAATCAGGAAAAAGGAAAATGGAAAAAGGAAAAGGGGACATCAAGAGCCCGCGGTTCGCAGGCTCTGACTTATGCCCTTCCCTCTTCCCATTTTCCTTTTCCCCTACTTGGCGCTTGCGTCGGTTTTCGCCGCCTGCGTATGCAGCAGCGCCAGAAGCAGGAAAAAGGAAACTGGAGAATGGAAAATGGAAGAGCGACCGTCGCGAGCTTCAGACCTCGTGCCGTTGATCTTCCCCTTTTCCTTTTTCCCTTTTCCTTTTTCCTCTACTTGCCCCCATCGCCCGATTTGGTCGAGGGTGTATGCAACAGCGTCATCGCCCTTTCCATCGCCCCGTCACGACACAGCGGAAACACGGCAATGGCGGCGTCGATGGCGGATCGAATCGCTTGTTCGTCGGCCAAGCTGGGGCGCCCGAGCACCCATGGCGTGACCAGTTCCTTGCGGCCTGGATGGCCGATGCCGATGCGCAGGCGGTGGAATTTGCCATGGCCGAGCTGCGCCATGGTGTCGCGCAGGCCGTTTTGCCCGCCGTGCCCGCCGTCGAACTTCAGGCGCGCAACGCCGGGCGGAAGATCGAGTTCGTCGTGCACGATCAGCGCTTCGGCCGGATCGATCTTGTAATAGTTCAGCACCGCCGAAACCGCGATGCCGCTCTTGTTCATGTAGGTCGTCGGCTTCACCAACAACAGCGGTTCGCGACCGCCCGTGAGTTTGCCGACCTCGGCATTGAGCCTGGACTCGGTCAGCAGGCGCACGCCGAGCTGGTCCGCCAGGGCATCGGCAAACCAGTAGCCCGCATTGTGGCGTTGCCGTGCGTGCTCAGGGCCCGGATTGCCGAGGCCGAATACCGCGCGAATGGAGATCGGAGTGGACATTCAATAGGGTCAAACGTGAAACGTGAAACGTCAATTCAGTGAGCGCTTCGATTGACGTTTCACGTTTAACGTTTAACCGTTGACGTTTAACGTTTCACCTGTCGCGGCGGCAGGATCAGCACCGCGAGGCTCCCTCAAAACAACATCGGCCGACCGTCTCCGGCCGGCCGATGCAGGACCCGAAGGTCAGGTTTACTTCTTCGCTGCCGGCTTGGCCGGAGCCGCCTTCGCCGGAGCTGCAGCCTTGGCCGGTGCCGCCGCAGCCTTGCCTGCCGGCTTCTTGCCAGCGGGCGCCGCTGGTGCCGCAGCACCTTCTGCCGGCACTTCGGGCGCTTCCTCGGCAACCATGCGTGCGACGACCACGGCAACGTCGTGCTCGCGACCGAGCTTCAGCGACGGAATCTCGACGCCCTCAGGCAGCTTGATGTCGGACACGTGGATGGTGTCGCCGACCTGCAGGTTGGCCAGATCGATCTCCAGGAACTCCGGAAGGTCTTTCGGCAGGCAGCTGATTTCGACGTCGTTGAGCTCGTGCAGGATCAGCGCTCCCGCCATCTTCCCGGCCGGCGAGCCTTCCTGGTTGAGGAAGTGCAGGGGCACACGCAGACGCACCGGCTCGGTTTCCGAGACGCGCTGGAAATCGATGTGCATCAGGATCGGCTTGTACGGATGGCGCTGCAGATCGCGCAACAGCGCCTTCTGCTTTTCGTTGCCGACGTCCAGTTCCAGAATCGAGGTGTAGAACCACTCGTTCTGGGCATAGCGGTAAGCCAGCACCATGTCCATCTGCAGCGCGCGCGGCGACTGACCGCCGCCGTAGAGAATCGCCGGCACCTTGCCCGCAGCGCGAAGGCGGCGGCTCGCACCCTTCCCTTCGTCAGCGCGGAATTCCACCGGCACGTTTCGAACCTTGGCCATGATCATCATCCTTCATAAGATTTGGCGTTCCATCCCGGAACCCCGTTAAAAGAAAGGCCGCGGCGATTCATTCGCCACGCCTCACCGCCACGCCACCGTCCGCGACCAGACGGCCCGAGGGGTGAGTGCTGGGGCCGCGTGCCGCTTGCAGCCCCAGGACTCAGCGCTCGGAGAAGCGGGAAAAAGGAAAAGGGAAAATGGAAAAGGGTAAATACGAAAGGCCAAGGCCCACGTCACGCCGCTCTAGATCGTCCCTTTTCCTTTTTCCCTTTTCCTTTTTCCAACGTCGACGCTAGTCGACGTACAACGAACTCACGCTCTCCCCACCCGCGATGCGCCGGATCGTCTCTGCCAGCAGTTCGGCCACCGACAACTGGCGGATGCGCGCGCAGGCGCGGGCTTCGGGGCGCAACGCGATGGTGTCGGTGACTACCATCTCGTCGAGCGCCGAATTGCTGATGTTGTCGACTGCAGCGCCCGACAGTACCGGGTGCACGCAGTAGGCGACCACCCGCCTGGCGCCGCGTTCCTTCAACGCACGCGCTGCAGAGCACAGAGTGCCTGCGGTATCGACAATGTCGTCGACCAGGATGCAGGTCTTGCCGGCGACGTCGCCGATGATGTTCATCACCACCGATTCGTTGGCCTTCGGGCGACGTTTGTCGATGATCGCCAGATCGGCATCGTCGAGGCGTTTGGCCATCGCCCGCGCACGCACCACGCCACCGACATCCGGCGCGACCACGATCAGTTCATCGCCGGCATAGTTGCGCCACATGTCGGCGAGCAGCACCGGCGAGGCATAAACGTTGTCCAGCGGCACATCGAAAAAACCCTGGATCTGGTCGGCATGCAGGTCGACCGTCAGAACTCGGTCGGTTCCGACCGTGCCGATGATGTCGGCCACCACCTTGGCGGTGATCGGTACCCGCGCATTGCGCGCCCGACGATCCTGTCGCGCATAACCGAAATACGGCATCACTGCGGTCACCGACGCGGCCGAGGCGCGCTTGAGCGCATCGACCATCGCCAGCAACTCCATCAGGTTTTCGGCTGCCGGTGGCGAAGTCGGCTGGATCAGGTAGACATGCTGGCTGCGCACGTTTTCCATGATCTCGACCGCTACTTCGCCGTCGCTGAAGCGCGAGACATTGGCCTTGCCCAGCGGCACGCCGAGTTCGAAGGCAATCGAGCTCGCCAGGCGCGGATGGGCGTTCCCGGTGAAGATCATCAACCCGGGTGCAGTGTGGTCGGTGCGCTTGGTGCTCATGATGAAGAGTTGGCTGGGGCGCTAGGACTCGAACCTAGGAATGCGGGTATCAAAAACCCGTGCCTTACCGACTTGGCGACGCCCCAAGCCGTCCGCAGCGCAATCGGGCCCAATCTTGCGACTTGGCGCGACGCATGCCACGGAGCCCGCTATTTTCAAGCCCCGCGCTGGTCGTTGTCAAACCAATTCGTGATCGAGCCCACCGCGCGGCAGGTCCAGGACACCGGAACGCCAACCAGTGCGGCTTGCGCAGCGGGCCGATCGGGCGCGACCGCGAACACCGCGCTACCGCTGCCGGTCAATTGCGCGTGACCCAGGCGCAACCGCAGCCAGTCGGCTGCCGCAGCGATCTGGGCGAACCGCTCCAGCGCCAGTGGCTCGAAAACGTTCGCGGTCGGCACGCCGGCGAGGTAGCTGTCGATGTCGATCGGGGCGCAATCGCGTTGCAGTCGTGGGTCAGCGAACATCGGTCCCGTGGCCACGGCGACGGCCGGATAGATCACCGCATAACTGCGCGCGACGAAGGGCAATGGGCTCAGCCGCTCACCGACGCCTTCGGCGAACGCCGGGCGTTGGCCGATGAACACCGGTACGTCGGCGCCCAGCACAAGCCCGAGGCGCAGCAATTCCTCGATCCCGAGCCCGAGTCGCCACAGTCGATTCAGGCCCAACAGGACCGCAGCGGCGTCCGCGCTGCCGCCGCCGAGCCCGGCGCCGATCGGGATGTGTTTTCTCAGCGTCAGCGTGCAGCCACTGCCCGGCGCCGCCAGCGGCTGCAGCAGGCGCGCCGCGCGCACCACCAGATCGGACTCGTCCGCCACTTCGACCAAGCCCCCACGACGTTCCACAATGCCATCGTCGCGGTTTTCGATGAGCAACTCGTCGCACCAGTCGATCAGCTCGAAAGCGGTCTGCAACTGGTGATAGCCGTCGTCGCGACGCCTGACGATGTGCAGAAAGCGGTTGAGCTTGGCGGGTGGGTGCAGCAGCAGAGAGGCCATGGTGTTGGTGTTTTGTTGATGTTGACGTTGGAGTTGATGTTGGAGTTGGTGTTGATGGAGCTTTGCTTCGCATTCGTGGGTCCAGACTTGCCTGGACGCTCTTCCCGCAGCAAGACCAGCAGCGTCCAGACAAATCTGGACCCACCAGCAGCAAGGGCATCCGGAAAAGCCTGGACCCCACCGGGAGCAAAGTCATCGAGACCAGTCCGCACCCACGAGCTGGGGCCGGAACCATCTGCACCAGCACTTCCAACCACCAGCGCCATCTCCGAGCGACTCGCGCCTATTCCGCGAACGCCCAACTGCGCACGGAAATCCGCACCTGATGCTCGCCCGAACGCGCGAACAGCTTGCGCGGCAACGGCGGATCCTGGCTCTGATCGAATTCGACATAGCGGATTTCCCAGCCCGCTTGCCGCAGCACCGACAAGCGCCCGTCGGCAGCGAACTCCAGCGTGCTCTCGGCGCCTGGCGCACGCATGCCGAGCACCCAATAACGCAACGAGTCGGATGGCAGATGCCAGCGCAGTTCGCGTTGCAGCAGGGCTTCCGCGCTGTCGGCAATGCGAATGGCGCCATTGGATTCGATCAGCAAGGCCTGCCCCGGTTGCACTTCCAGGCGCCAGTTGCGCGCAGTGACCGGCGCGACAAAACGCAGACTGTATTTGCGGCCGCGCTGTTGCCAGTCGAAGCGACCACTGCCGCCATCCTTGCCGTCGCTGATGGCGATGCGGCCGGCCAGATCGAACTCGTCGCGCTCGAACAACTGCGACTCGCGCTGCGACTGCAGTTGTTCGGCGCGTATCGGGTCCGGCGCGGCGACCGGGCGCACATTGCGCGGCGCGCAGCCGGGCAGCAGCGCCACCAGCGCGAGGACGCAGCAGACACGCCTCAAGGCAGCAGTTCCGGCTGAAGTCGCCCCAGGCTTTCGAGCAAGGCCGGATTGTCCGGCCAGCGCGCGAGCGCCTCGCGCCAGTGCGCGCGGGCCTCGTCATGGTGTCCGGCCACCCACAGTACCTCGCCCAGATGCGCAGCCACCTCGCCGTCCGCGGCCAGTTCGAAGGCGCGCCGCAAGTAGCGCAATGCCTCGTCGTAGTTGCCCAGACGGTACTGAACCCAGCCCATGCTGTCGATGAACGCGCCGTCGTCCGGCTTTCTGGCGATGGCGCGCTGGATATAGCCAAAAGCCTCTTGGTGCCGATCGGTGCGGTCGGCGAGCGTGTAGCCGAGCGCATTCAGCGCCTGGGGATTGTCCGGATCGAAACTCAGGATACTGCGCAGGTCCTGCTCGAGACCGGCGACATCGTCGTCGCCGAGTCGGAACAACGCGCGCGCATAGAGCAGGCGGAGGTCGCGATTGTTCTGCGCAACCGCCTGGTCGTAGACCGCAGCCGCCGACTTGCGGTCGGTGGGCGTCAACAGCTCGGCCTCCAGCAGCCAGGCATCGACGCGCTGATCGTCGTCGGCGGACTGGCGACGCGCGTCCGACAGCAGCTGGCGGGCAGCGTCGATGTCCTGCTTTTCGGTTGCCAGCAACACGCCGCGACGCAGTTGCGCTTCATGCCAGGCAACGCCCTTGGGTTCCTTTGCGTACCATGCGAGCGCCTGGTCGGGCTCCTCGCGCAACTCGTGCAACTGGCCCAACAGAAAGGCCCGCGACGACACCTGCGCCGGAGTACTGCGCTTCAGATCGCGCTCGATGCCCTTGAGCAACTTGCGGTCGGACTTGCCGGCGGCGTTCGCCAACCGCGCCGCCAGCACCCGGTCGTCCTGCGGCCGGGCCTGCGCCAGGACTTTGTCGGCGAGATCGTTGCGACCTTCATCGGCATGCACGCCAGCCAGGGCGAGGCGCAATTCGAAGTCCGTCGGCGCCAGTTGCAATGCACGTTCCAGCGCCTTGCGTGCAGCGGGTCGGTCGCCGGACGCAAGCAACGCCTGGGCGCTGCGGCGCCAGGCTTCGGAACTCTTCGGCTGCGCTTGCGTCTCCGCTTGCGCCAGCGCGACGGCCGCCGCGTGCTCGGCGAGATTGCCGGCCACCGCCGACCATACCGGGCCGTTGCGCAGCGACACCAGGGCGCCGGCGCTCGCCAACCGACGCAGGCTGGCGGGCGCGTGCTGGCGATTCTCCGCCGCGATCAGCACCTGGGCGACCGCACGCTGCGCCTCAAGCGTGTGGATTGCCGCCAGTTCTGCCAGAAAGGTGTCGGCCATCTCGACTTGACCCGTGGCCAGCGCCGACCATGCCAGGGTGCGACGCGCGGCGATCGATGCCGGATCCACCTGCAGCCAACGCGCGCCGACACGATCGGCCGCCGCATAATCCTTTGCGTACAACGCCACCGTGGCCGCACGCTCGATCAGCGCGACCTGGCCGCTGGCGACCGCGGCGTCGGCGTAACCGCGCGCGGCATCCGCCAGTTCGCCGCCCTGCAGCGCGAACTCGGCCTGCATCGCATTGGCGAGCACATCGACGGCCGGTTTGACCTCGGCCATGATGCCCGTTGTCGCAATCAGGCCTGATGTCGCGACCAGAATCCGCGCGAGCCGGGCACACCGCCGAGCCCCACGCATGGCGGAAACGGTCTTCCGCTTGATCTCGATGGCGCTGGACACGGACAATCTGCAGGTTAGGGAGAGCATTCCACATTCTATGGCCATTCTGGCACTGGGCATCAATCATGCAACGGCACCGATCGCATTGCGCGAACGCGTGGCGTTTGCGCCCGAGCGAACGCCTGCGGCCCTGCATGACCTGAGGACCATTCCCGGTGTTGGCGCAGCAGCCATCCTGAGCACCTGCAACCGCACCGAAGTCTATGTCGATCACGAGCCTGGCGCGGAGCACCATGCGCTCGATTGGCTGGAGCGCTTCCACGGATTCTCCAGATCCGAACTGCACACCTCGACCTACCGCTACCAGGATGAACACGCCGTGCGCCATGTGTTCCGGGTAGCGACCGGGCTCGATTCCCTGGTCGTGGGGGAGCCGCAAATCCTCGGGCAACTGAAACAGGCCTACCGCATTGCCCAGGACGCTCACACGCTGTCGGGCCCGCTTGAGCAACTGCTGCAACGCAGTTTTTCGGTGGCCAAGACGGTGCGCACCGAAACCCGGCTCGGCGCCAACGCGGTGTCGGTGGCCTACGCTGCGGTGCGCCTCGCGGCGCAGGTGTTCGATGAGATGCCGCGGCGCCAGGCCTTGCTGGTAGGCGCTGGCGAGACCATCGAACTGGTTGCACGCCATCTGCTTGGCGCTGGCATCCGCCGCACCATCGTGGTCAACCGCACGCTCGAACGCGCTCGCGCGCTGGCCGATCGCATCGGAGGTCAGGCGGCTCGCCTTGCCGACCTCGACACCCATCTGGTCGACTGCGACATCCTGGTCACCGCAACCCACGGCAGCGATCCGGTGATTCGCGTCGATGCGGTCAAACGCGCATTCACGGAACGCCGTCGACGCCCGCTGTTTGCCGTCGACCTCGGCGTGCCGCGCAACATCGAAGCGGCAATCGGCAATCTCGACGATGTCTACTTGTACACCGTCGACGACCTGCGCAGCGTCGTCGAAGAGGGCCTGCGCGGCCGTCGTGAAGCCGCGGCGCAGGCCGAATCGATGATTGCCCTGCACGTCGAGGAGTTCATGGCGTGGTGGCGCGAGCGCGCAGCCGCCTCGACCATCGTCAGCATGCGTCGCCGCGCCGACCAGGCCCGCAGCGACGTGCTGGCGCGCGCGCTGAAGCGCCTGCAGCATGGCGCCACGCCGGAACAGGCGCTCGAGTTCCTGTCGCACGCACTGACCAATCGGCTGCTGCATCGCCCTACCGTCGGCTTGCGCAGCGCCGCCGCGCTGGGCGACGAGGAATATCTCGACTTCGCCACGCGGTTGCTGGCGCTGGAGCCGTTGCAGGGCAGTGAGTAGTGAATTGTGAGTGGTGAGTAAAACCTGGCCCGGCTGTGAGCTGACGCCTTGACGCAGGAGCGACGTGTCCGTCGCGACCACAGCAGCTTGGCGCCGGTTCCACACGGTCCTGGCCGCGAGGCGACCGTGAGCGGCGACATCGATTGATCGCGCGCGAGCGCAACCGAGGGCAGCAACCGGATCTCCCCGCCCCCTGCTATCGTCCGCGCCTCGCTGAACCGGCCCTCCGGGTTCTACTCACTACTCACTATTCCCTGCTCACCGCTCCCCGATGAACCCTCGCATCCGCCGCAAACTCGACGAAATGAGCGAACGACTGCAGGAAGTGCAGTTGTTGCTGGCGCAGCCGGAAACGCTGAGCGACGGCGCGCGCTTGCGCGAGTTGTCGCGCGAATGTGCGCAGTTGGAGGCTTTGGCGGGTGAGTACCTCGAATACCAGCGGCTCGAAGCCGACCTCGTCGCAACCCGCGCCATGGCGGAAGCGGAACGCGGCGAGATGCGCGAAATGGCTCAGGCAGAAGCGGCCGAACTGGAACAGCACCTCGGTTCGCTGGGCGATTCGCTGGCGCTCAATCTGGTACCGCGCGATCCGCGCGACGAGCGCAGCCTGTTTCTGGAGGTCCGCGCCGGCACCGGCGGCGACGAAGCGGCGATCTTCGCCGGCGACCTTTTCCGCATGTACGCGCGATACGCCGAACGCCGCGGCTGGCGCATCGAAGTATTGAGCCAGAGCACCGGCGAACGCGGCGGATTCAAGGAAGTCATTGCGCGCGTCGAGGGCGCCGGCGCGTGGACGGCGCTGAAGTTCGAGTCCGGGACGCACCGGGTTCAGCGGGTACCGGAGACCGAGGCGCAGGGGCGCATCCATACCTCGGCCTGCACCGTGGCGATCCTGCCGGAACTCGACGAGATCGACGCCGCGCCGCTGAATCCGGCCGACCTCAAGATCGACACCTTTCGCGCTTCGGGTGCTGGCGGTCAGCACGTCAACAAGACCGACTCGGCCATCCGCATCACCCACCTTCCCACCGGTGTCGTCGTCGAATGCCAGGACGAGCGTTCGCAGCACAAGAACCGGGCGCGGGCGATGAGCCTGCTGCAAGCTCGCCTGACCGACGCGGAACGCAGCAAACAGGCGCAACAACAATCGCAGGACCGCAAGCTGCAGGTGGGCAGCGGCGATCGCTCACAACGCATTCGCACCTACAATTTTCCACAGGGGCGGTTGACCGACCATCGGATCAACCTCACCTTGTATCAACTCGGCGAGATCATCGGGGGCGACCTCGATCCGGTGATCGGGCCGCTGCAACAGGAAGACCGGGCACAGGCGCTCGATCTGTTGCTCGGCAGAGCCTGATCGTTCAGCGCGATCGCGACCAATTGCGAAAATTGGGAACGTTATGTGAAAGACATGACCGCTGGGTACTCACGGACGTTAAGGAATTTTCATTGATCGAAGCTATTCGTGTAACCTTGAACTGAGCGTCTGAATCTGTGACCGGATTCGCAGCGTTGTTGGGAGGTGCTGCTGGCGACGTCCGTTTCGAACTCCCGCGGATCGAGGTGAAGGCTATGTACGAATTGCGCGCGCAGAAGACCAGGGTTCTGCCGATGGTTGCGATGTTGGCAGCGATGGCTGGCCTTGCAGGCTGTGGCGGAGACGATCCGGCGCAAACGCCGGCAGGCACCAGCCCGGCTGGCGTGGCTCCCGTTGCGGCGCAACCGGCGGCCGCTCCGGCGCCAGTCGCGGATGCACCACCGCAATCCGTGCCGGAGTTGCTTGATGCCGCTCGATCCGCCATGCGCGAACAGCGCCTGATTCAGCCGGCCGGCGACAATGCCATCGAGTACTACCTCAAGGTCCTGGATGCCGAACCGGACAATCGCAATGCGCAGTTGGCGATTCTGGAACTGATGCCGCTTGCCCAGGGCGTCACCGAAAAGATGATTCAGGACAATCGACTCGACGAGGCCCAGATTGCCATCGGGCTGCTGAAACGGGCACAACCGACGTCGGTGGTGGTGACCAATCTGGAACAGCGCATCGTCATTCAACGACGCGCCGAAGAACAACGATTGAGGTCCGAGGAGGAGGCTGCGCGGCTGGCTGAGCGCGAGGCGCGAACTCAGGCCGCGTCGCAGGCACAGGCCGCAGCACAACCCGCGCCGGAACCGGCAGCCCCGGCGCCGGTCGCAAGTGCACCGCCGCCGGAACCGACTGCGCCGGCCCCGGTTCAAAGCGAACCGCCGACTCAAGTCGCCTCGGCGGCACCGCCGCCGTCAGTGGCGGCATCGACCGCCCCGCAGAACAAGGACTTCCAGCTGGTCAAGCGGGTCAATCCCAGTTATCCCTCGCAGGCGCTGCGCGCGCGTACCGAAGGCTGGGTCGAGTTGTCCTTCACGATCACGGCAAGCGGAGATGTCGAAGATGTCGCCGTGGTCGACGCCGAGCCACGTCGCGTGTTCGACCGCGAAGCGACGCGTGCGCTGGCGCAGTGGAAGTTCACGCCGCGCATCGAGGGCGGCAAGCCGGTCGCCGCAAAAGCGCGCCAGCGACTGAGCTTCACGCTGAACTGAAGCACGCTGGAACGACGCTGCTGCAGGTCGTGGCTGCCGATGCTGGCAGCCGCATCGGCGCGCAAGCCGGCATGCCGCGGCGCACCACTTGACGCCGGCGCGCTTCACCCGCGGCGTTTGACCCGGCAATGACCTCTGGCGCAGGCCCGGACTCGGGCCGGCGCCTACACTCTCGGCACCCAGACTTGCCGGAGTGCGCCATGTCCACCACTCGCCGTGACCTTCTCAAGCTCGGCGTGCTCGCCGCGGCTGCCGGCGCCACCGGTTTGCGCAGCGCCAGCGCCTCGACCGCGGTCGTGGGCAAGGCGGCGAAGCCGCTGAACATCCTGATCCTCGGCGGCACCGGCTTCACCGGTCCGCATCAGGTGCGCTACGCGCTCGCGCGTGGACACAAGATCACGCTGTTCAATCGCGGCAAGCGTCCCCAGGAGTGGCCGGCCGAGGTCGAGGAGCTGACCGGCGACCGCAGCACCGGCGACGTGGCGGCGCTGAAGGGGCGCAAATGGGATGTCTGCATCGACAATCCGACCAGCGTACCGTTCTGGGTGCGCGATGTCGGTGAGGTGCTTGCCGGCAATGTCGAGCAGTACATTTTCATCTCGACGATCTCGGTATATGCCGACAACAGCAAACCGGGCGCGGACGAGACCGGCGCCTTGGCCGAATACACCGGCCCTGACATCCTCAAGGAAACCCGCGACAGCTTGATGGCGAACATGGCCCTTTACGGCCCGATGAAAGCCGGCTGCGAGGCGCAGGCTGCAAAATACTTCAAGGACCAGACCACCATCATTCGACCCGGATTGATCGTCGGACCGGGCGATGAGACTGATCGATTCAGTTACTGGCCATTGCGCATCGAACGCGGCGGCGAAGTGCTGGCGCCGTCTGCGAATGGCGCCGATCCGGTCCAGTTCATCGACGCCCGCGATCTCGCCGAGTGGACCATTCGCATGGCGGAGGCGCGTGCCTATGGCATCTACAATGCCACCGGGCCCAACTACGAGATGTCGGTCGCCGGCATGCTCTACGGCATTCGTGCGGTCACCACCCAGGGCGCGCAGTTCACCTTCGTGCCTGCGGACTTCCTCGAAGCGCAGCAGGTCTCGCCATGGGGCGACATGCCGGTGTGGGTGCCGGGTCAGGGTGAGTCGGAGGGGTTCTCGCGCATCAGCATCGCTCGCGCGACTGCCGCGGGCCTGACCTTCCGCCCGCTTGCGACCACCGCTGCCGACACTCTGGCGTGGTTTCACGCGCAGTCGGCCGAACGCCAGGCGACGATCAAGTCGGGCATCAAGCCGGAACGCGAGGCGGCGGTGCTGCAAGCGTGGAAGGCTCGCGGGTAACACCGACTTGACTGGCCTCAACCCGATCGCCCGGGATAAGCGCTAGGATGAGCTGCAGGGTGCCTGCAAGGAGACAGCCATGTATCGCCATATCCTGATTCCCACCGACGGGTCGGACCTCGCCAGGAAGGCCATTAACAGCGCGGTCGCTCTGGCCAAGGGCGTCGGCGCGAAGATCACCGGCCTGTACGCGGTGCCTGAATACATTCCGCCGGTCGACGCGATGGTGCCGGTTTATCAATTTCCGAGTCCCGACGAGTACCGACGACAGGCTGCAATCGAGGCTGAGATGGTGCTCAAGGATGTGCTCGATGCCTGTGCGGCAGCCGGGGTGCCATGCAGCGTCACCCACGGCATCGACAGCCATCCCTATCGCCTGATCCTGGCCACCGCGAAGGCACAAGGTTGCGACCTGATCTGCATGTCGTCGCATGGGCGCCGCGGCATCAGCGCACTGATCCTCGGCAGCGAGACGCAGAAGGTCCTGACCCACGGCGACCTGCCGGTACTGGTCATACGTTAACCGGGCATGGCTGCTGCCGAGTTTCATCTGGAGCAGGCTGGCGAAGGGTCGGTGTTGCGACTGACCGGTGACTGGACCGTCGCCGGGTTGCCTGCGGTCGAACGCCTCTCGCAAGGCCTGCCGCCGGTGCGTCCGGCACGAGTGGATGCGAGCGGTTTGGCGGCCCTCGACACCGCCGGCGCCCTGCTGTTGATCCAGCGTTGGCTGGGGCGGCTGCCGTGGCCGCCGATCGACGGTCTGCGACCGGCCGATCAGGACCTGCTGGCACTGGTCGGCGAGCGTATGGCCAGTCCACGCCTGCGCAAGCGTCGCATCTATGGCCTGGGGCCGATGGCGGAGCGCGTGGGCATCGCCACCGAATTCGCCTGGCGTCAGTTGATGCTGCTGCTCGCATTTGGCGGCCAGACCGTGCTTACCCTCGCGGCCATCGCCGTCGGCCGGCAGAAGCTGCGCTGGACCAGTGCGGTACACCACATGGAGCGCTCGGGCCTGGATGCGGTACCAATCGTCTGCATGTTGAGTTTTCTGGTTGGCGCCGTGGTGGCTTTCCTCGGAGCCACGGTTCTTGCCGATTTCGGTGCCCAGGTGTTTACCGTGGAGCTGGTCAGCTATTCCTTCATGCGCGAGTTCGGGGTGCTGTTGACCGCGATCATGATCGCCGGTCGCTCCGGCAGCGCCTACACCGCCGAGATCGGCATGATGCGCGCACGTGAGGAGATCGATGCCATTCGTGCGCTGGGCCTCGATCCGATCGAACTGCTGGTGATTCCCCGATTGCTCGCGCTGCTGCTCATGTTGCCGGTGTTGAGTTTTCTGGCGGTAGTCTCGGGCATTTTTGGCGGCGCGCTGGTCGGCGGCACCGCGCTGGGCATTTCGCCCGGCCTGTTCCTGGCGCGCATGCAGGAGACCGCCGAGGTCAGCTATCTGTTCGTGGGCCTGTCCAAGGCGCCGCTGTTCGCGATCATCATCGCGCTGGTCGGCTGCCTGGAAGGACTCAAGGTGCAGGGCAGCGCTGAATCGGTCGGCCGTCACACGACTTCGTCGGTGGTGCAGTCGATCTTCCTGGTGATCCTGGTCGATGCGATAGCCGCGATCTTCTTCATGGAGCTCGACATATGAGCGACGTGGTGATGAGCGTGCGCGGACTGGTCAATCGCTTCGGCGCACAAGTGGTCCACGAGGACCTCGACCTCGACATTCGCAAGGGCGAGGTGCTCGGCATCATCGGCGGCTCTGGCGCCGGCAAGAGCGTGCTGATGCGCTCGATACTCGGGCTGCAGCCGTATCAGGCCGGGCGCGTCTGGTGGTTTGGCCAGGAGATGGCGACGCTCGCGGACGCGCAGCGACGACAACTGGAGCGCCGCGTCGGCGTGATGTTCCAGGATGGGGCACTGTTCTCGTCGCTCAGCGTGCTCGAAAACGTGATGGTGCCGCTGAAGGAACACAGCGGTCTCGACGAGCACTTCATCGCCGACCTGGCGCGCCTGAAGATCGCGCTGGTCGGGTTGCCGCCCGAGGCCGCCGACAAGTATCCGGAAACGCTGTCCGGCGGCATGCGCAAGCGTGCCGGACTGGCACGCGCCCTGGCGCTCGATCCCGAGATACTGTTCTTCGATGAACCCACCTCGGGTCTCGATCCGATCGGCGCCGCCGCTTTCGATGAACTGATCGGCACTTTGCATCATGCATTGCGGCTAACCGTGATCCTGATCACCCACGACCTCGACAGCGTTTACCGCATCTGCGAGCGCGTCGCAGTACTCGCCGACCGCCACGTGGTGGCGCTCGACGCGCCGGCGAAAGTGCAGAATGTCGACCATCCATGGATTCGCGAGTGCTTCCAGGGCCCGCGGGGGCGCATGGCTTACACTCAGGCCGAGGCGCTGAGGGCGGGGGTGTCGTGAACACGCATTCAACTTCGCAGCGATCGAGGGCACGAGGGCACGAGGGCGCGAGGGCACGCAACTGCGTGCGGCATCGGCGTTTTCGCTTCGGCTTCCTCGTGCCCTCGTGCCCTCGTGCGCTCGTGCCCTCCAGGCTCTCGACCACCTGACCCATGGAAACCAAAGCCCACCACATCCTGATCGGCGCCTTCGTGCTGCTGTCGCTGCTCGGCGGGCTGGTGTTCGCCCTGTGGGTGGCCAAGGTCAGTCTGGATGACGAGTTCGACGAATACGACGTGGTGTTCACCGAGACCGTCACCGGCCTGACCAAGGGTGCGCTGGTCAATTTCAACGGCATTCAGGTCGGCGAAGTGCGACGACTGTCTCTGGACCGCAACAACGCGGCCCGGGTGCTGGCGCGGGTAAGGGTGGATGCGGGGACGCCGGTGACCAGCGACACCAGCGCTCGACTGACCTATACCGGATTGACCGGCGTGGCGATCATCGAACTGGTCGCCGGCAAGCCGGGCATGCCGCCGCTGCAGCCGGCCGAGGGCGCCGAAGTCGGCGTCATCGTGGCGGTGCCGAGTGCGTTGCAGAAGATCATGACCGACGGCGGCGACGTACTGATTCGCTTCAACGAAACGCTGGCCCGCGTCAGCGAATTGCTGAACGCCGAGAACACCCAGCGAATAGCCGACACGCTGGCGCATATCGAGTCGATTACGGCACAGGTCGAAAGCGACAAGGCGGCGCTCGGCGACGCGCTGCGCGGCGCCGACCGCGCGTTCGCCGATCTCAGTGCTGCGTCCACGGCGTTTCAGGAACTGGCGGCGCAGGGCAGCATCACGCTGACCCGCGCCGACGCATTGCTCGCCCAGGATTTCGGCCCGGCCACCGAGGATCTCAAGCGTACGCTCGCGTCCTTGCGCGAAATCTCGTCGCGCGTTGAGGGCCTGCTCGCCAACAACCAGGCGCAGATCGATCAACTCGCCCAGCAGGGCGTTCCGGGGCTGAATGCGGCGCTCGACGATCTGCGCAGCCTCGCTGCAAGTCTGAATCGGGTCAGCGGGCGACTGGAGGCCGCGCCTGCCGACTATCTGCTGCAACGCGACCGGCCGCGCGAGTACCCTTCGAAATGAGGCCGGATGTGAAAGCTATTTCTGCGCTGGTCCTGCTTGCCTTTGGAGCGCTTTTGTCCGGTTGCATGGGCAGCCTGATCCCGAAGGCGCCGGATCGCGCCGTTTATGGCTTGCCCCAGGCGCAATCGATGCACGCCAGACAACCGCTGCCGGCCGCGTTGCTTGTCGAGCTGCCTCTGGCCGGCGCACCCCTGGCAAGCCGCGACATCGTGGTGCAGCGTGAGGACGGCGAAATTCAGGTGCTACCTGGCGTGCGCTGGGCGGCGCCCGCGCCGCAGTTGCTGCAGAATCTGATCGCGCAGCAGATCGAGTCCGCTGGGAGCGCACCCAGCGTGGCGCAAACGAGCCAGGCGCATTCTCTGCCGCTGCGGCTGGCCATCGAGTTGCGCGCGTTCGAGTTGCGCGATCGGCAGGGCCAATTGAGCGCTCACGCTGCCGTCAGCCTGCGCCTGATCTGCACCCATGACGCCCGCATCATCGCCGCGTCGCCAGCGCTGGCCGTCGAAGCATCCCCGGTGCCGAGCCAGCCCGCCGCAGCCACGTCGGCGTTGCGAGAGTCTGCCGCCGGGCTCGCACGCCAGGTCGTGCTTTGGCTGGACAAGGTCGACACCCGTTCCTGCAAGGTTGATTGAGCGAGCTTGACACGCCGCTAAATACGAATAATTATCATCCGCAACTCAGTTGACGGATGCTCACCGATGGGCCTGCCCCAAGTCGATCGCCCCGCCGCGCTGTCATGCCGCACGCTGCGGCCGTGGTTCGTGCCGTTCGACGGCGATCGTGATGTGCGCTCGCAATGTGTTTGCGAATGCGCGTGGACCCGGATACTGGCTGCCCTGCAGGAAACCGGACCGGTGGCGCTGGTCCTGCCCATCGGGATTCCCGCCACCGAGGCGCCGGCCGTGCTGGCTGCAGGACTCGCATTGGGCAGGGACTGGACGCTGCACGCGGTGGTGACGCGCGACGGCGTAGACGAGAGCCTGCGCTGGCTCGGCGCCGGCCAGCCAATGGAGGTGCATGCCCTGCCATCCAGCAACTGGAGGCCGTTCGATCGACTTGCGCGGATGCAGCAGCAGCACGGTGCCGCTGGCACGAATCCGCTGCGGCACGATGCGCATCCGGCGGCGGCGATGCCCTTGCTGGTGGATGCCGATTTCCGCCTGCGCCTGCTGCGCTGGTCAGCCCTGACCCAACTCGATCAGGACCAGGGTTACCAATGGATGCGTCGTCGCAATTTGCGCGTCCTGCAAGCCTGATCAGGCGCACTGCACAATTCGGTTGCGACCACCTTGCTTGGCCCGATACAGCGCGCCATCGGCGTCGCGCAGCAGGTCGGCAGCGGTGCGCATCTGCGCCGATTGTGCGGCAATGCCGATGCTCACCGTGACGCGCACAGTGCCATTGTCGATCGGCAGATCCGCATGTTCCAGGCTGGCCCGGATGCGTTCGGCCAGAGCGCGAAACTCGACGGCCGGTTGCTGCGCGTTGAACACCACGAACTCCTCGCCGCCCAGGCGACCGGCCACCGCCTCGACCGGAAGCAGGCCCTTGACCAGAGCTGCGAAGCCAGCCAGCACGCGGTCGCCAGCAAGATGGCCGTGGCGGTCATTGACCGGCTTGAAGTGATCGAGATCGAGGATCATCAACAGCAGCCGACCAGGCTCACCGCGACCGCGGTCGAAAGCATGCTCCAGCATTTCACGCGACTGACGGCGGTTGTAGAAACCGGTCAGCGCGTCAAACACCGCCTGGTTCAGCAACTCACGGTGATAACTCGCTTCGCCGCTGCCCTCGCCGAAGAACTTGAGTTCGCATTGGCCTACGCGCAAGCGGTCGCCGTCGCGCAATCCCAGCTTCTTCACTTGTTCGCCATTGACGAAGCAGCCGTTGGTTGAGCCGAGGTCTTCGACGTAGTAACCGCTGTCGTCGCGGCAGATCCGGCAATGATGGCGCGAGACGCTGGTATCGCTGAGCACCAGACCGCCCTGCTCGGCGCGCCCGATCAACAGCGGATTTTCGCCTATGCGCGCCTCCAGGCCGAGTTGAGCACCATTGACCACGACCACGCACGCAGGCTCGCGACGCTCCCGTGCCCCGGTCGGAACCACGACCCGAGTTGTGGTGTGCGGCACTTTGCGGCGTGCGGCCATCGGCGGCTACTCGTCCTCGGTTTCGAATCCTTCGCCAAAGACGCCGATCGGATCGATGTCGATGCTCTCGTTGTTGCCCGGCACCGGATCCGGCGCATTCGCCGGCGGCGACACCGTTGCGCGGTTGGTCACCACCTGCTCGGGGGCGATCTGGGCGGTAGCGGTCAGCGCAAACACTACCGACGACCCCGATGGCAAGCTCACCAGCGTATCGACGTTACCCGCCCCGCTTGCGGGACAACTCGCACCGCCGCTCGCGCTGCAGGTCCATGAGGCGTTGCTGAACTGTGCCGGCAGGATGTCGGTCACACGGGCATTGACGACCGCCTGTGGACCCGCATTGCTCACCAGCAGCACATAGGTGGACGGCGCACCACCCGGAATCAGGCGCAACCCGTTGCGCTTGATGATCGCCAGATCGGCGCCTTCCGCCGTGAAGGTGTGCGGTTCGGTGTCGACACTGGCATTGAAGTTGGCGTCGCCCAGGTAACGCGCCTCGAGGGTCGCCGGCCCGACTGCCTTCGGTATCAGTTGGCAGCTGAGATCAGGCAGGGCGATGCTGCAACTGGCGATGCCGTCGGTCACGAGAATCTCGCCCTGAGGCGAACCAGCGCCAGGCGCCACCACATCCAGGTCGACGGTCACGGCAATGGTGGCGCCGACCGGCGAGGGATCCGGCGTGTCGCTGACGATCTGGATGACCGTGTCGGCGCGTTCGACCACGTGCGCAATCGCTGCCGACTGACTTGGCGCAAACGCTCCGCCGCCGAGATAGCTGGCACGTACCGAGGTGGTCAGCGCATTGCTTGCCGCCAGTTGGCAACTGCTGGCGCTGGCGAGGTCGATGCTGCAGGTGACGCCGTCGCTCAACTGGCGCACTTCGACCGTTCCAGTGGTCACCGGAGAGGCGCCGTCTGAGACCGACACCGACACGCTGTAGGGCTCACCCACAACGGTCACATTGGGGGCAATGCCGGTGATCGTCGTCGACGTCGGCGACAGTCCGTTGGTCAGCGCAAACGACGGCGTACCGCTGGCGCCGATCGCAGTGGCCGTCACCGCGTAGCTGCCGACGATGCCATTGGCGGTCGCAACCACGCTTGCCTGCGCCCCGGCGATGGTCGCCGGGCTGCTGACCATCGCGCTGGCTCCGCTCACCGGCGCGCTGAAGCTCACCTGGCCTCCGTTGACCGGTTCAGTCACAACGTTCGCGGTAACCCCAACGACCAGGGGCAGTGCGAACGGCGCGTTCACGGCGGTCGATTGCGGCGACCCGCTGACCGTCGACAGCACGAAGCCCCGCGATTCGAAGGCCCCGATGTCTGGCGCTCCCAGTTGCGGGCGCGGCACGCCGCGCTGGTCGGTGGCCGGCAGTCCCGAGGCGCTGCCGGCGTCGATTGCCGGACTGCCCGGCAACAGCGCATGCGTCCGCGTGACCCCGCCGTAGTTCCCGAGCGCGGCCAGCAACGGATCGGTGTTGACCAGGTCACCCGGGCCGCCACCTCCGGTTGCATCGTCGGACAGATTGTTGCCGAGCGACGTGGTGACACCGGGCGCGGTGTTGACGACGTTGTCGGCGCTGTTGGCGGCGTAGATGTTGTTGCGCAGCGTCGTCGTCGCGCTGCCGGCATTGACGCCGGTGCTGACGGTCGCCGAAGGGCCGCTATTGCCCGCGACCGTGCTGCTGACCATCGACAGCGTGGAACTGGTGCCGGCACCGGAGCTGACGTTGATCACCGCGGCCGCGGTCAGGGACGCGGTGTTTCCGGAAATCGTGCAGTTGCTGATCGTCATGTCGGCGTCGGTGGTGACCGATTGCAGCAACACCGCGCCGCCCTGCAGCGCCGAGTTGCCGGACAGCGTGCAATCGCTCAAGGTTGCGCTTCCACCATCGATCAGCACTATTGCGCCACCCGCGAAGCTGGCGGTGTTGAGCTCGATCGTCGTGTTGTCGACCGTTAGCGTGCCGTAGTTGGCAATACCGCCGCCGCCGTTGCCGGCAGTGCTGGCGTTGCCGCTGATCAGCGAGTCGAGCACGGTCAGGTTGCCGAAGTTCTGGATGCCACCGCCGTCATCAGCGACGTTGCCGCCACTGATCGTCAGGCTGTCGAGCAACACGTTGGCGCCGCCGGTCACGCGGAATACGCGGAAATCAGGGCTGCCGGCCTGACGCGTCACGGCAACGCCGGCACCGCCATCGAGCGTCAGATTCTTGCCGATGACCAATTCGCCGCTGGTCAGCGCAACACTTGCGACGCCGCCGGCAAAGGTCACGACGCTGCCCGGACAAGCGTCGGCGATGGTCTGACGGAGCGTTCCGGCACCGCTGTCGCCGCCATTGGTGACGACGGTGGGTGGGCAGCCATTGGTCAGCGCAAAAGACGGCGTGCCGGTCGCACCGATGGCGCTGGCCGTCACCGCGTAGCTGCCGGCGATGCTGTTGGCGGTCGCCACCATGGTCGCTTCCCCGGCGGAGATGATCGCTGGATTGGAGAAGATTGCTGACGCGCCCGCGCCTGGCGCGGAGTACAGCAGCTGACCGCCATCGACCGGCTCGCCGGCCGCGTTGGGCACTACCGCAACCACCAGCGGCAGCGCGAAGCTGGTGTTCGTGAAGGTCGTCTGCGGTGTCCCGCTGACAACCGAGAGCGCGAATCCCCGCGATTCGAAGGCGCCGACATCCGCGGTACCCAGTTGCGGCCGTGCGATACCTCGCTGATCGAAGGCCGGTGCCAGCGCGTTGCTGCCTCTGTCGATGGCCGGGCTACCTGGCAACAAGGCACGCGTCAGCGTGTTTCCGCCATAGTTGGCCAGAGGAGCCAGCAAGGGCGCGTTGATCCCAAGGAAATTGCCATTCGCGCCGGGGGCGAGACCACCACCGGTACCAATCACGTTGAACGAACTGCTGGCGTCCGCCGTACCCTCGATGTCGTTGGCAAGTCCGCCCACGTTGTTGCCGGCGACGATCGAATTGCGTAACAAGGTGGAATGCGTGCCGCCGATCGGGCGGTGCCAGATCGCGCCATGACCACCTGCGCTGCTCGTCGTGTTGCCGCTCACGGTGACGTTGGTGAGGGTCAACGACACTGCGGCCCCGGACAGCGGCTCCGAACGAATCGCAGCATTGCCGATGGTGGTGCTGTTGTCGCTGATGGTGACGTTGGTCAACGCCGCAGCAGTGGCACTGCCGAGTCCAGCCCTCTGCAGCGGAGCGAAGGTCGAAGTGACCCGCAGCGCCTCGCCTTCGGTGCCGCTGTTGCCGGTCAGCGATGAATCGACCAGGGTCAGGTCGCCATCCTGAAGGTAGATGCCACCGACATTGTCGCAGGTGTTTCCGGTGACGCTGACGCGGGTTGCATTGAGCATGCCGAAGGTCACCGCCATCGCGCCGCCGGTGCCACTCGCAGTGCAACCATTGCTGCCCAACACGACATCGGTCAGCGTCAGATTGCCACCCGAATGCAGAATCGCGCCGCCGACACCCGGGCGGTCGCTGCCGACCGAGTTGCCACCAGTGAAGGACAGGTTGGAAACCGACACGTCCACGCCGTTGGCATACAGAATTCGCGACAGGTTGTTGCCGGAGATGACCAGCCCTGCGGCGGTCGGGCCGTTGATGTTGAGGTCCTGGGTCGACACCAGCTCACCCGCGGTCAGCGTGATGGTGCGCGGAACCGCGAACAGCACCGAATCGAAGTTGACGTCCGGCGCCAGCGTCAGATTCGCCAGCGCAATCGCCTCGCGCAGGGTGCATTCGGCCAGATCGCAGTTGCCGTCGCCCGGATCGGCCACCGAGTTGACCACCGGAGCGGCGCCACCACTGATCAAGATGCCGTCGGTGCCGTTGCTGTTGCTGAACGGGCGCCGCGGCGCGGTTTCCGGCGCGTAGGTGGCCGTCAGGGTACGCGCGCCCGCTGGAGCGAGCGCGTCGAGCGAGCAACTGCCGCCCGACAATCCGGGGGCGATTTCGCTCAAGCTCGCGACGCAGCTTTCGCCATTGCCGTCGTCGACCTCGACCGTACCGAGCGCAGTGAACGGCTCGGCGACGGCAACCTCGACCGTCGCCGTGTACGGCGTCCCGATCGTCCCGTCGGGTGCGCTGACGGTCGTCGCAGTCGCATAGAAGCTGGCCTCCGAACTCTTGCCGAAACCATCGGTGACGATGCCGAGCACGACGTCGTCGGGAGCCACGGTCACGCCACCCGGGAACGCGAAACTGGCCGGGCAGTTCACCGCCGGAGCGCTGCAGGTGGTGGTGCCAAGCCACACGCCGGGCTCGTCCTCGACCGCGGTGTAGAAGTCGACGCGCGCCGGATAGTTGCCGCCGATGTCGGGCGTATCCAGGACCACGTCGATGATCGCCGAGTCGCCGCCCGGTGCGCTGTAGCTGCTGAAGCTCGGGAAATTGAGCAGTCCGTTGGTCCCGGTATCGCCGTCGCCAACGTCGTTGGCGGTGCGCCCGTCGCCGCCGAGGTCGATGCCCTGCTGGCCGTTCAGGTAGATGCCGTTGCGCACGAACGACGCCCGACCCAAGCCACCGAAAGTCGCGAGGATGCCGTTGCCGCCGTTGAACGCGATGCGATTGCCCTCGCCCGGATTGATGCCGCCGATGTAGACCAGGCCGCCGTTCATCGCCGAGAGATTGACGCCGTTGCCGAGATTGCCGAGCGGGTTGCCGTCGACCGCGAGCCCGATGAAGTTCCCGATGATCCGCGCACCATCGAAGCAGTTGTCGACACTCGCGCTGCACTGGAAGCGGATGCCGTCCTGCAGGTTGCCGCTGATCACATTGCGCTCATCCGGCAAGTCCCCGCCGATGAAGATCCCGGCGATCGACGACGAGGTATTGGCCCCGATACCTTGCAGGCCATTGCCGAGTGCCGCCACTCCGTTCGGTGCGGTACCGATCAGGTTGCCTTGCACCAGCAATGAGGCCAGCGGCGGGATCGACAGGATCGAGATGCCTTGCTGCGCGTTCGAGCTGATGACATTCATGCCGAATGCCGCCCCATTGCCGATCAGGGTATTGCCGCCCTGGATCGAGACGCCGACCTGTTGCCCGCTCGGCGCGGCGCTGCCGTCGGCGCGCAAGCCGAGGAAATTACCGAGGATCTGGTAATTCGAATCGCCCGGACCTTGGGTGACGATGCCGGTGCCGAAGCGGTAGATCGACAGGCCGGCTATGGTCACGAGTGCGCTTGGTGCGTTGACGACCAGCCCCGGCGAACCAGAAACGAGATTGCCGTCGAGTTCGATCGTGAGCACGGCATTGCTGCCCAGTCCCAGGCTTTGCGGATGCAGGTTCGGGCTCGCGCCTGGCTGCGAGTAACCATCGATAATCACCGGGCCAGTGATGGCCGGCAACGGCGAGGTCGGCGCAATCACGCAGGCGCTGCCGGCGCCAACGCACTGCGGCGCCGGAATGTCGAATTCGATCACATCCGGATCCGGCATCAGGTTGGCCGCGATCAATGCGTCGCGCAGGGTGCACTCGGTGACGTCGCAGATGCCGTCCCCGGCGTCGCCGATCGAGTTCACCACCAGCGGGCCACCTCCGGGCACAAGTGAGGCGATCGAGGGGCCGTAGTCGACCTGATAGCCCGGATAGGCAATGTTGGTCGTCGAGAAAACGCCGCTCAACCCATAGCCGCAACCGAGAAAGTCCAGAGTGGAAGGTACTGTCAATGGGAAGCCGGCATTGGTGACGTTCAAGCTGCCGTCGATGGAACAGCCGAAGGTCACATCGACGTAATCGGACTCGACGCCAGGACTCAATCCGCCCACCTGGATGTCGAGGATGCCCGCCGGACCCTGGAAATAGCTGCCGCCGATCGAGATCCGGCCTGGCGAGGCGCCCGGCTGCACGCGGCCGGCGATATTGTCGACGTTGCCGTCGATATATCCGGTGCCGCGCAACACGCCGCCGTTGAGCACTACCGGGCTGGCGGTGAGATAGCTGTCGACAGCGATCGCGCCATCGCTCATGGTCACGCCGGGCGCCTGCATGAAACTGCCGTCGATCGACAGTAGCCCGCCGTTGACCAGCAACGGCGACGTCAGCTCGAAAATGGCGCCGTCGCCCACTTCCAGCAAGCTGCCTTCGACTTCCATCTCGACGGTGCAGGTCGGCGCTGCGCAGCGGTACCTTGCAGCCGACTTGAAAGAGTCGGTCTGCAGGGTGCCGCCACTCGCCACAACAATCTTGGCAGCCGCACCGGCCGGCACTTCGACGACGCCGCCGCCCCAGTCGGCCATGCCTTCGATGCGCAATACGCGATTGGACAGGGTGCACAACCCCCCACACAGTTCCAGCAGTGCGCCCGATTGAATCACCAGCGGTCCGGGCGACGCACCCACCGAATCCACCACGCCGGCGTGGCGCCAGTCGAAGCGGGTCCCGATGCGGATTTCGGCATTGCCGGTCAGCGTACCGTTCTGCAGGAACAAGGTCTGCAGAGTCTGCGGCGACGCGGAATCGATCTGCACCAGGCCGCCGGATTCGATGCGCAGATCGTGCGGCTGGAAGGTGCCGTTGCTGGTCACCGATGCCCCACCGATCACCCGCACGCCACCGCCCCCGGAAACATCCGAACCCGGCCCCATGGAACGCACTGCGCCATCGAAGTACAGCAGACTGCTTGAACCTATGCTGTAACTGCCAAGGTCGTTGCCATTGCGGCGTACTCTCAACTCGCCGTTGTTGAGTTGTACGCTGCCTGCGTTGTCGAACAGCACATCGAGATCAGCAACAGCACCGTCGTCGATGATCATCGCGCCGTTGTTGGTCATCCGCGACGTCGCGGGCGCATTGGAGGTCACGCTGCGGGCGCCGCTGCCGGCCAGGAACAACTGACTACCCAGCTCGTTGGCGAACTCGCCACCGTCATTGACCTCGGTGGTGTTCGTCGCGATCCAGGCGATTGTGCCGTCGTTGCGCAAGCGCCGGTTGCTCAGGGTGCGCGGAATCAGATCTCCCTGCGGTGCATCGAACTGCGCCGTCGCCGCTGGTGCGATCTCGAAAGTCTGACCGAGCCCGCTGCCGCGGATGGTTCCATGACCCCAACCGAAGCTGCCGGTGACGCGAATGGCACTGCTGCCTTCGAGCACGCCGAGCGGTTCGGGCATTTGCAGGCCCGCCAGATCGGAGGGTCCGGCGCAATCGAGCACGAGTTCGGCATTGCGGATGATCACTGTCGATGCGCTGCCGATGCAGGTTTGCACCGTGTTGACAGCCACTGCGCCGCTGTCGCCAAACACCAGGGTGCCGCCATCGAGCGTGGCCGACGGTCCGAAGCTGCGACTGCCGCCGACGAACTGCAGCGTGCTGCCGCCGGCTGCCGTGTAGCTTCCGTTCAGTGCGGTCAGCGATGTGGCGGCGAAAGTGAAGTCGCCGGCAGTCACATTGATGGCGCCGACGCCGCTGTAGCGCACGCTCTGGCCGATCCCGGAGTAGTTCGGCCCAAGCTTGACGATGACGCCGTTGTTGCGGACTTCATTGACACCGACGGTGCCAAAGATGCTCTCGAAGGCGAGGCTCGGATTGCTGTTGAGGACGCCACCCGCGGCGATCTCGAGCACACCGGAGTTGGCCAGCTGAATCAAGCCGGTGGTCCAGTTGGCGGTCCCCTGGATCAGGAAGGTGCGCCCGTCGATGTTGTGCTGGCCGCCCGACAAGGTGCCAAGGGCGCCCGAGGACAGCGTCACCATGCTTCCAGACTCGCCCTGGAAAGTACCGCCGGTCCAGATCAGCGCATTGCTGATCGTGAGGTTGTTCGAGCCGAGGACGGTGCCACCGGTGAACTGCAGCTCCGCCACCGTCACCGGCACGTCGAGATTGACGTTGCTGCCGCCGCCGATGATCGCCGTGTCCGGCGCGCCGGGGGTGCCGGCCGGTCCCGGGCCGGGCCCGACGCCGCCGCTGCAATTGTTCCACTTCGCCGGATTGGTCCAGTTGTTCGGACCACCGCCGGCCGGGTTCCATTCGCATCCACCGCCAGCGGCGGCCGCAAGGCGGATACGCGTTGGCTCTTGTTGCAGATTGAGGCCGACGCCACTGAAGGGATTGGTTCCGGCGAGCACGCTGCCGGTGCGCGAGGCATACAGCATGAGGTCGAAGACATCGCTGCCGCTCGCCGAATAGCCGAGGTCGACCACGTCCAGCGTGCCGTCCAGCGAGGCACTTCCGGCGATGGTCAAGCGGTCGTAGGACGGAACACCCGCAGGCTGCGCCGGTCGCTCGCCCAGGGCAGTGGCCGCCGGCGGCAGCGTGCCGGCGATGCCCATGCTGTAGCGGGTGTCGACGGTCGCGGTGAAGTCGCCGAGAATGGTCAGATTGCCGGCGGCGCTTCCGCCCGGCTCGATGTCCAATGCATCGGCCTGGACATCGGCATCGATTACGCCGGCCCCGCGCAGGGTCCCCGCGGCCAGCACCAGCGGGCTCATCTGGCGTCGCAGACCGGCCCCGGGGAAGACCTCGACGAGGGACCCCGACGCCGCGGTGAACGGGCCTTCCAGATTCAACACGCCGTTGTCGACCCGCAGCGCGCCCTGATTGGCGACCGTGATGTCAGCATCGATCTGCGTCGCCGGACCCGCAGGAAATGCGATCGACTGGATCGATCCGCTGCCGGTGTTGGTCAGCAGACCACAGAGCGGCGGTGTCGCGCAGACAATGCCACCGGCGGCGCCCGACGTGCCCAGCAGGTTGAGCAGGTTGCTGTTGCGGATTTCGGCGCCACCATCGAGCCGCAGGTGCGCATCGGCGATGTTGATGTCGCCGTCGTTGAACAGCGTGCGCGCGAACAGCAACGGTTGATCGGACGGATTGCCGGAGGTTTGCAGAACCGCGCCGGCGGCAACGGTCAGCGTCTCGCCCGGACTGGTTCCCTCGATCAAACCACGCCAGATGGTGGTTCCGGTGAGGGTGATCGCGGCCGGCCCGAACAAGGTGGCCGGCGGATCGATGATCAGATTCTCGAAACTGCGCGACGCCCCATTGACTCGCACCGATCCGCCCAACTGCAGCGCAGTGCCGGCGATCGGGTCGAGCACCACGCTGTCCTGCAGTGCGCGCGTGGTATCCGCACGCGGGTTGAACCACAGCGTGCAACTTCCGGCGTAGCGCCAGGTGCCCGTGTCCGTGCCGGGCGCGCCGATCGCACCGCAGCCTTGCGTGAGTTCGACCAGGCCGGCGTTGTCGAATGCGGCCAGATCGCTGCCAATGGCAACGATGCCCTGCTGGTCGATCAGGGTCAGGGTGGCGCCGGAGCGATTGAAGAAACTGCCGCAGTTGGTCGCCGCGCATTCCAGCCGCAGGTTCTGGTTGGCCGCGCTGTTGTTGTCGATCGTGAAACCGCCCTGGTTGTCGATGTTGGCCGAATCCAGCCACAGATGCGTGATCACGGTCGCACTCGCGGCGAGCGTGGCGTTGCCCTGGTTGATAAGGTCGCGCGATCGCAGGTAGGCCGCCGGATGGTCATCGTCGAGGGAAATCGCAGCGGTCGAACCCGGCGGCAAGGTCAGCGTCAACCCCAAACCCGAACCATTGATCTCGCCACCTTGCCAGTCCAGCATGGCGCTGACGACGAGGTTGCCGGAACTGCTCAGGATTCCAGGCGCCCGCACCCGCACGTCGGACAGGCTCAACGGATCTGCCGCGGTATCGAGAAACAGCACACCGTCGACCACCTCGGTCGGACCGGTCAGCAAATAGCCGCCGGTGACCTCCAGCGTGCCCTCGTTGAACTTGTGCAGCGCGCCGCTGCCGGAAACGGCGCTGCTGCCGGTGAGCGTGCGGGTAACCCCGAAATCGGGGCCGAATTCCAGAACCGCGATCGGCGCGATCTGGTAAGCGCCGAAATCGCCGCCGGTACCGTTGATCTGCAGCGTGCCGTTGCTGACCAGCACGTCGTTGCCGTTGTCGAAAGTGACACCACTCGCGAACACCACCCGATTGTCGCCGAGTATTTCGATGCGCGCACCGGGCGCAGACGAATTGTGGATGCGCGCCAGCGGGCTGAAATCGCTGCGCAGCTCCAGCGGATAACTGCCTCCGCGGATCCCGCCTGAGTAGTCGATGATGAAGGGCCCCTGGATGTCGATCTCCGCGTCTTCCTGCAATTCGATATCGCCCTGGTCCCAGGTGACGCTGCCGAAAATGCGCAGGTCTCGTTTGGCCAGGACATGCAGGTCGCCAGAGATATCGGAGCTCGACGCGCTGTCCAGAACCAGCGCCGTGGGCACGCCACCGCCATCGATGGTACCGCCGAACCATTCCAGTCGGCCGAGGACAGTGACGTCGGCGTCGCCAAAAACGCGGCCGGCGCTGAGCGACAATCGATCGACGGTAAGGGCGCTGGCGCCGACGTCGACTTCGGCCAGCGGCGCACCAGCGCCGATCACCGCGTGATCGGCCGGACCTGGGGTGCCGGCAGGAGAGCCGTTGCCGCCCGAGCACCCGCTCCAGTTCGACGGGTTGTCCCAGGTGCCAGGACCGTTCTGGTTCCAGGTGCAGGTGGCCTGCGACCACACGGGTTGCGCGAACAGGAGTCCCAGCAACCACAGCAACGCGAAAGTTCCGCGGGGATGTCCCTTGCCCGACGAAGCGGCAATGACCGTGCGATCCCGGTGTACGAGCATGCGTTATCCCCTGTGCACGACGGCCTGCAGCGGCATTCTTACGCCGCCGGCCCCACTTTTGCCAGTGTTGTTGACGTCGACATCGACCTTTTCCGGTCGTGCTGCAGTTCCTGAACGCACGAAGGCCGGCACAAGGGCCGGCCTTCGTGTTCACCAGGCTGCGTGCTTGTCGGTCAGGAGCCCGGTGGCAGCTTGAGCGCACTGCGCGAGGGCTCGGGGGCAATCTCGGCGATGCGCGGATTGTCATGCAGCAGATCGACCGCATCGGCAAGCACACGCGCGCCCTCGGTCAACAGCACATCGGGCTTGTCCTTGGCCTCATCCTCGTCTGCGGCCGCCGCAATCGCACCACGCTCGCCCGGATTCAGGCCGTCGTCGAGCGACTTGGCGACCTCGGGCTCGGACTCGCCGCGCGCCTTCGCTCGCGCAGCGATGCGCGCTTCGTCGGCCTTGCGCTCGATTTCGCGCTTGGCGTAGTTCAGCGAGATCGACTTGCGATCGCGCGATTCGCGGTATTGCTGGATATCCTCCTTGAGGAAGGCAAACTCCTTTTCGGCGCCGATGCGCGCCTCGTGGCGACTCGCCAGCAGCGGCAGAAGTCGCTCGAAGTTGCCCACCGGCTGGTAGCTGGCTGCAGCGATCTTGGTCCACGGCAGGGCGTTGTCGTAGGTCGACTCGCCATAATCGGAAGCATCCAGGGTCGCCGGGAACGGCAGGTCCGGCACCACGCCCTTGTGTTGGGTCGAACCGCCATCGACGCGGAAGAACTGCGCCATGGTGAGCTTGAGCTGGCCGAGTTGCGCCGAGTCCTTGTTCGCGATGTAGTCGAGATCGACCAACTGCTGCACCGTGCCCTTGCCGAAGGTCGGCTCGCCGATGACGATGCCGCGCCCGTAGTCCTGGATCGCTGCGGCGAAGATCTCCGAAGCCGAGGCCGAGGCGCGATTGACCATCACCGCCAGCGGGCCGTCGTATTCCACGCCGCGCGCAGTGTCGGCTTCGACCTGGACGCGACCGCGGCCGTCGCGCACCTGGACCACCGGGCCCTGGTCGATGAACAGGCCGGTGAGTTCGGTGGCCTCGGTCAGCGAACCGCCGCCGTTGTTGCGCAGATCGATGAGGATGCCGTCGACGCCCTCGTTCTTCAGTTCGCCGAGCAGCTTGCGCACGTCGCGCGTCGAACTGCGGTAATCCGCGTCGCCGCGCGAGCGGCCGGCGAAGTCGAGATAAAACGCCGGCAGTTCGATCACGCCGATCTTGCGCGGATTGGCGCCCTCGCTTTCGATCACGCGCTTCTGCGCCGCCTGCTCTTCGAGCTTGACCTTGTCGCGCACGATCTCGACCAGCGTGGTCTTGCCGCCGATGCTGGACTCGGCCGCGAGCACTTCCAGCCTGACCACGGTGTCCTTGGGCCCGCGAATCAGGTCCACGACATCTTCCAGGCGCCAGCCGACAACGTCGGTCAACTGCTTGTCCTTGGCCTGACCGACGGCGACGATGCGGTCGCCCACCTTGACCTTGCCGCCGAGCGCAGCCGGGCCACCGCCGACCACTGAGCGGATGACGACGAACTCACCCTCGCGTTGCAGCACCGCGCCGATCCCTTCCAGCGACAGGCGCATCGAGATCTGGAAGTTCTCGCTGGCACGCGGACCGAGATAATTGGTGTGCGGCTCGATGGCCATCGCATAGGCGTTCAGAAAGGTCTGAAACACATCCTGGCGATCCAGTTGCTCGACCCGCGTCAGATAATCCGCGTAACGCTTGTCGAGCGTCTCGGCGATCCTGGCGTCCTCGCGCTTGGCCAGCTTGAGGCGCAACCAGTCGTTCTTGACGCGCTGGCGCCAGTGCTCGTCGAGCGCGTCCTTGCTCGCGGCCCACGGCGCGTCCTTGCGATCGTAGACGTAGTCCTCGTCGACGCTGAAGTCGAAGCCCTCGGGCAACAGCGCTCGCGCATGTTCGGTGCGTTCGCGCAGCCGCTTCAGGTAAACCTTGTACACGTCGAACACGACGTCCAACTGACGCTTTTCGATGGCGTCGTCGATGGTCGTCGCGTAGCGCGCCTCGAATCCCTCGATGTCGCTCTTCAGGAAGAACACTTTCTCGCTGTCGAGCGCTTCGACGTAACGTTTCAGGATCTCCTGCGACATGCTGTCGTCGAGAGGCTTGCTGGCGTAATGCAGCCGGGTCAGGTACTTGGATACCCAATCGGCCGCCTCGCCCTGCTCCGGCGTCGGCGTGAGGTCAGCCAGGCTGACCGTTTTCGGCTTCGCCAGCAGCGGCGCGCCGAGGCCCAGGGCCAACGCAATCAACAGCGCTCGATTCAACACTTTCATCGCAGATCTCCAATCGATGGCGCCAAGAGTGCGCCGGGCGACCGTGTGGAACAAGTGACGGAAGTCGCTGTTTGCGGCTGCCCGAGAAAACTGCGCAAGCTGCTGTTCATGCAACCACCCCGGCTTCGTGCGCCTGACGATCGGCGTGATAGGACGAACGCACCAACGGGCCACTGGCAACGTGGCTGAAGCCCAATGCCTCGCCAAACTCGCGCAACTGATCGAACTCGTCGGGGGTCCAGTATCGGATCACCGGATGGTGGTGCGCGCTCGGCTGCAGGTACTGGCCGATGGTAACCATGTCGACATCGTGGGCGCGCAGGTCGATCAGCGTCTGCTGCACCTGCTGCAGGGTTTCGCCCAGCCCCAGCATGATGCCGGACTTGGTCGGTAAACCCGGATGCTGCGCCTTGAAGCGCTTGAGCAGCAGCAGCGACCAATCGTAATCGGCGCCCGGCCGCACTTCGCGATACAACTCGCGCGCGGTTTCCAGATTGTGATTGAACACATCCGGCGGGCCCTCGGCAAATGCCGCCAAAGCGCGCTCCATTCGACCTTTGCCGCGAAAATCGGGCGTCAGTACCTCGACCACGATGCGCGGGCTGAGTTCCCGCGTCAGGCGGATGCAGTCGACGAAGTGCTGCGCGCCGCCATCGCGCAGGTCGTCGCGATCGACCGAGGTGATCACCACGTAACGCAAGCCCATGGCGGCAATGGTGCGTGCCATGTTCAGCGGCTCGTTGACATCCGGCGGCTTCGGGCGGCCGTGGGCGACGTCGCAAAAGGCGCAGCGACGCGTGCACACCTCGCCGAGGATCATGAAGGTCGCGGTGCCCTTGCTGAAGCACTCGTGGATGTTGGGGCAGGAGGCTTCTTCGCAAACGGTGACCAACTGGTTGGCGCGCAGGGTCGCCTTCAGCCGCTCCACGGAGTTGCCCGCCGGCAGGCGCACGCGGATCCAGCTGGGCTTGCGCAACAACGGGCGATCGGCATCAAAAGTGACCGGATTGCGCGCAATCTTGCTGGCGCCGACCTGTTTTTCGCCGACGACCAGCGCCGGAATGACCTTGTCGCCTTGCAGTTGTGACATGCGGATCTCGAAAACTGGAATTCAGACTGGCGCTGATCGTACACCGAGGGCCGCATCAGGGCATTGCAACAACTGCGGCAGTTCGCTGGCATTTGCGGGCGAATCGGCGAAACCGAAGACTGCACAGAAACGACGGAGATAACGCGTCGCCAGCGCCGGCAACGGCGGACACCGGCCAAACTGCGCGATCCGGGTCACTTCGAGACCACGGTAACCGCAGGGATTGATCCGCGAAAACGGCTCCAGATCGAGGTCGGCGTTCAGCGCGATGCCGTGAAATGTGCATCCACGGCGCACGCGGATGCCGATCGCCATGATCTTGCGGCCGCCGACGTAGAGGCCGGGCGCACCCTCACGGCGCTCGGCAGCGATCTCGAACTCGGCCAACAGATCGATGCCGACCTGCTCCAGCTGGTTCACCAGTTCGCGTACGCCGATTCCGAGGCGGCGCAGATCGAGCAGTGGATAGGCGATCAACTGGCCGGGGCCGTGATAGGTCACCTGTCCGCCGCGGTCGACCTTGAGTACCGGAATGTCGCCCGGCGCCAGCACATGTTCGGGTTTGCCGGCCTGACCGAGGGTGAACACCGGGTCATGGTCGAGCAGCCAGATCTGGTCGTCGGTGGCAGCGTCGCGTGCGTCGGTGAGCGCCTGCATGGCGCGCCACACCGGTTCGTAGGGTTGGCGCCCGAGCCAGCGCGCCGTCAAGGGTAGCGGGGTCATCGGCACAGCATAGCGGCGTGCCTGTCCGAATGCAGGGCGATGCGTTGCCGATGGAACTCGCCAACCCGGGCTGAACCGGGATCGGAGCGAGTCAACCGCAGGCGCGGGTTCGCGTTCCACGGTTCCGCCACCCAACACCCGGAGTCCCGCCATGAAGTTCCTGCTGCCGATCCTCCTCGCGCTTGGTCTGAGTTGCGCCAACGCCGTCGACGCCCATTCGGGCATCAACGAGCGTCAGTGGAATCAGTCCGCGCGCATCGACGCCGGCGTCGCCCGCGGCGCACTGACGCCCCGCGAGGCGGCGCGCCTGGACGCCCGCCAGGCGCATCTGCGACGCGTCGAAAGCCACTACCGCGCCGACGGCCGTCTCGGTCCGCACGAGCGCGCCGACCTGCAGCGCCGCCTGAATCGCAACAGCGCCGCGATCTGGCGCCAGGCGCATGACCGCCAGCGCTGGTGAGAGTACGGGTCGCCCCTGACGCTGCGCTTGTTCGCGCATCGAACCTGCAGGGAGCGGGTTTGTCCCGCGAAAGGCGTCGCGGAATAAATCCGCTCCCACATGGAATCAATGTCTTACGGAATGTTCGGTGAGAGCCCCGGTCGCCCCTGTTGGTGCGCTTGTTCGCGCATCAAACTGGCGGCGACCATGCGGATTGCCTATTTGTCCGCAAAGGACGCAAAGGACGCAAAGAGAGCCAAGAGCGAAGGTATTGATGTTCTGCTGGCCTTGCTTTCCTTTGCGTCCTTTGCGTCCTTTGCGGAAAAAGCTTTTCTTTCAGAGACTTGCGTTATTTTTGGTGAGATGCTGGTGTTGATTGATGGTGTTGGCAAGTGCGGCCAGTCGAGTCCGAAAGGCTGTCGGTTTGGCATTGCTGTCGGCAAGGCCGAAAGTCGCTCGTGCAACACCGACAACCGGCACCAACACCGCGCTTATTCGACCCGCGCCTTCTGCAACTGGATCCAGCCGCGCACGTGTTCGGCGAGGATCGGCAACGGCACCGAACCGAGCTCAAGAACGCTGTCGTGGAAGGCGCGCAGATCGAAATCGGGGCCGAGGGCGGCCTCGGCCTCGCGGCGCAGTTCGACGATGCGGATCTTGCCGATCATGTAACTCAGCGCCTGCCCGGGCCAGGAAATGTAGCGATCGACCTCGGTGGCGACTTCGTGGCGGCTGAGCGCTGTGTGCGCCAGCAAATAATCGAGCGCCTGCTGCCGGGTCCAGTCGTGGGCATGGATACCGGTGTCGACCACCAGACGACAGGCGCGCCACATGGCGTAGGTCAACTGACCGAAACGCTCGTACGGCGTACGGTAGATGCCCATTTCGATACCCAGTTCCTCGGCATACAGCGCCCAGCCCTCGCCATAGGCCGAAATGTAACTGCTGCGCCGGAACGCCGGCTGCTCGCCCTGCTCAATCGCCAATGCATGTTGCAGGTGGTGTCCGGGAACCGCCTCGTGCAGCGTCAATGCCGGCAGGTTGTAGAGTGGCCGACTCGGCAGGTCATGGGTGTTGACCCAATACCATCCGGGTTCGAATGAAGCCGACGGCGGCGGCGCGTAGCGTCCCGCGGTGTAGTAGGGCGCGATCGCGTCCGGCACTGCCTGCACGCCGTAGGGCAGTCGCGGCAGCTTCCCGAAGTACCTGGGCAATGCGCCGTCGGCGCGTTTGGCCACCCATGCCGCCTGCGCCAGCAACTCATCGGCGCTCTTTGCATAAAACTGCGGGTCGCTGCGCAGGAAGGCAAGGAACGCGGCGAAGTCGCCTTCGAATTCGAGTTCGTCGATGATCTTCTGCATTTCGCTGCGGATGCGCGCCACCTCCGCCAGGCCCACCTGGTGAATCTGCGCTGGCGTCAGATCTTCGGTCACGTAGTCGATGATCTGGCGCCGATACCAGGCCGCACCGTCGGGCAGGCGCGTGGCCGCCAACTGCGTGCGCGCACCCGGAATGTAGCGCTGGCGCATGAAGCGCAACAACCGCTCGTGGGCCGGAATCACGGCTTCGAGGATGGCCGCGCGCGCCTGTCGCTGCAATTCTTCGCGCAATGCGGGCGCAATGATCGCCGGCAGGCGCCGCAGCGGCTCGTAGTACACGCTTTGTTCCGGGTCCTTCAGCGCGGCGACGCTGACCAGCGGGCCGTCGCGGCCTTGCAGAACAACGCGCGGCGGCGTGCGGCCGCTGTTCAGGCCGGCCGCCATCAGTTCCATGTGTTGATCGAAATAGTCCGGCACCGCACGCAATCGGGCGATGTAGTTGCGCACGTCGTTGGCGCCGCGCATCGGATGCTGGCGCGGCAACATCGCCAGGTCCGTATAAAAGCTGGAATCCGAGTTCAACGGCATCTCGGGGCTGCCGAGTTCGATGTTGGCGATGAAGCTCTCGATCTGCGCCCGGTAGATCAGGTAGTCGATGCGTGCGCTGCCATCCAGTCGCTGCGGCTGGATGCGCGCGAGCCGATCGAGCACCTTGCGCCAGTACTGCAGGCGTTCGGCTTGCGCCTCCGGGCGGACTTCGCCGAGCCGATGGTCGTAGACATGCACGCCGACGCTGGTCGCCAATTGCGGAAACTGCGCCAGGCGCCAGCCCCATTCGCCTTGCCAGATCTCGCGAAAGCGCGCGCGCTGGTCGCTGGCGTCGGCGCCCGTCGCCAGCACCAGCGCCATCACCCATGCAATCAGCCATCGGCTCATGAACGGTCTCCGTCAGCCCGAACGGTGCTTCAGCGCATGGGCTGCGCTGCGCATGCTCGCACAGGCTTGACGCATCCGGACCGCTCGCGCAGGCTGGCGTGGTGATCGATGCATGCCGTTCACCCGCGAATCGGCGTGCCAGATCCGGTCCGACCGAGGTTTTCAGGATGATCGAAAGCGGCGATGGCTGGTTTGTGGCGGATCAGCAGGGAACGGCGCAGGGGCCGCTGACGCGCAGCGAACTGCAGGCAATGCGCGAGAAAGGACAGATCGGCGACGATCATCTGGTCTGGACCGTGCGCGAATCCGAATGGGTACCCGTGCGGCGGGCCCTGGGCTTGCGCTCCACGGCGCCAGGCGCCCAGCCGTCGCCGAAACCGCCGGTGCAGGCTCAACATCAGGCGAGCGCGACGAAGACGGCGTCGCCGCCGCGCCAGACCCCGCAGCCCGGCAGCGCTCCGCTGCCCGGCACGGCGCCGGCGCGAGCGTCCGATGACTGGCGCAGGCCGCCCGGCAAACCGGCGCCGGCAGCCATCGCCGAGGCGCTGATGAGCACGGCGAGAGCGCAGGAATTGACTGAAAAGCGCGAGCGTGCGATCGAGGCGCTGCGCCGTTTCCTGTCGCGCAGCATCGATCTGGCCGTGCTCGGCGGCATCGGCTGGGCACTGTTGAGTGCCGTCGGCTTGCGCTTCGGTTTCTGGGAACTCGACAGCCCGCAGCAGGAGCTGCAGAACTTCGCGCTGTTCGTGCCGGCGCTGATGGCGCTGGCGACGCTGCCGCTGGAAGGCCTGCTGGTGGGCAGCTTCGGCTACACGCCGGGACGCCTGCTGCTCGGCCTGCGGGTGGTCGATCGCAACGGATCGGCGCCAGGGATCAGCCTGGGATTCCAGCGCGCGGGGCGCGTCGCACTGATCGGACAGGCGCTGTTGATCTTCCCGTTCAGCCTGGTCGCCTATGGCCTCGGTTTTGCGGCGCTGGTGCAAAAAGGCCGCACCCATTGGGACCAGGCGCTGGATTTGCATGTGCGCAGCAAACCGCTGTCGCCCAACCAGTGGTGGCTGGCGCTCGCCGCCCTGTTCGTCGGCTATGCATTGTGGGTCGACGGCCTGTGGATGCGGCTGGCGTACGAGCTTTTGTTGCGGATGTAGGCACTGCGATGGCCTCGGGGCCACTCTCACCGAACATCCTCTAAACGTTTGATTGTAGAGCATTTATTTGTAGGTCACGTTGCCTG
>ERZ761602.1139-NODE-1139-length-50744-cov-6.743080_pt1 | contig 50744 bp, 35 predicted proteins | sample MGYA00512165_ERZ761602 | MGnify/ENA primary metagenome ERZ761602 (study PRJEB28899, sample SAMN02445085) | bioreactor sludge metagenome | biome: EBPR sludge; isolation source: Thorneside wastewater treatment plant | place: Australia: Brisbane, Thorneside...
AAGCAGGCCAAGGACATCCGCGAGGCTGTGGAAAAGGGCGCCAAGGACAACGCGGCCAACCCCCAGCTTTCCGAAGCCGAGAAACAGGCCCGTGACGACCTGAAGCAGGCTGAAGAGGAGATGAAGAAGGCTTCCGAGAATCTCAAGAGCGGCGACCTCAAGCAGGCCCAGGAGAAGCAGGCCGAGGCCGCCAAGAAGCTCGATGACGCCATCGAGAAGATGCAGCAGGCCCAGAACGAGTCCATCACGCCTGAGAACCGCCGCAAGTTCGAGGAGCTCGAGGAGCGCCAGAAGAAGCTCGAAGAGAAGATGGATGAGTTCAACAAGGACCCCAAGAACGCCGAGAATCCCGCCGCGCAGCAGTCGGCTCAGGCGGCCCAGCGCGAGATGAAGAAGGCCAAGGAGAAGCTGGGCAAACAGAATTCAAGTGACGCCGAGCAGGACCAGAAGAAGGCCGAGGAAGAACTCCAGAAGGCCCAGAAGGCTCTGGAGGAGCAGAAGAACCAGTATGTGAGCCAGCAGCAGGAGCAGTTGCTGGTCAGCATCGAGGAAAGCCTCAAGGCCATGCGTGAGAAGCAGGTGGCCGTGAACAGCTCCACCCAGGAGGTGGACCTCGACAAGCGTCAGCAGGGCCGCTGGACGGCCGCCCTGCGCCGCCGCGCCAAGAAGGTGTATGAAGACCAGGACGAGGTGCGCTCCGTCTGCGATGAAGCGGTGGAGGCCCTGAAGAAGGGCAACTACGGCGGCTTCACCCGCAACATGGAACTGATCCAGCGTCTGCTGCTGGGCATTCTGGGCAACCTGGAAGGTCGCGAACCGGACACCGGCGAGGGCACCCAACTGGACCAACAGGAAGTGATCGAGAAGATCGACCGCATGCTCAAGGCCGTCGAGAACGAGCGCAAGCGCCTGGCCGAGAACCGCAACAAGAAGAAGCAGGACCAGCAACAGCAGCAGCCCCCGGGCCAGCCCGCACCGGAGCCCCTTGTTTCCAAGATCGCGGAAATGGAGCTGGTGCTTGAGGAGCAGAAAGCCTTGGGCGAAAAGATCCGCAATCTGGGCGAGCGCGCCAAGGAATACAACCGCGATGACCTGCCCGACTACTTCCGCAAGCTCTACGAGCGCTACAGTGCGGAACAGGCGGCCCTCAAGAAGATCTGGGATGACCTGCGCAAGGGCATCCCCGGCGGAGATGAAGGTCGCTGATCAAGGCAAAGGGCGGGAACTGGTGCAGATGTTTTGGCGTTCCATAAGATAGGACGAATCACCTGGAGAGAACCATGAAGCGTGTACTCCTCGCCATTGCCTTTGCCTCCATGTTGGGCGCTCCTTTGGCCGCGCAGGAACAGCCGCCGGAGGGTGAAAAGACCACAGAGGAGATGCTCAAGGAGCTTCACAAGCTCATGAAGGAAGCCTCCAAGGAGATGGAAGAGGCCGAGCGTGAGCTGGCCAAGGCATCGCTGCCCAGCGGCAAGGCTGACGTGCTGGCAGAGCGCATCAAGGCTTTGCGCGAGAAAATGGCCAAGGGCGAGATTGATGAAGTGCCCGAAGGCCTGCGCGAGTACCTGCGCAACCACCCGGAAGAGGCCGCCGAGGCCACGGGCAAGAGCGCCGACGAAATCAAGAAGATCGCCGAAAGCCAGGACGCCCTCAAGGAACTGCTCAAGAAGTCCCCTGAACTTCTCAAGAAGCTGGCCCAGAGCGAAGAGGCCATGGAGAAGGTCCTCAAGGGTCAGCAGGAAGCCGAGCGCAAGCTGGCCGAAACCCTCAAGAAGCAGCGCGAAGCAACGGAGAAGGCCGGCGATAAGGTCGACGAATCCATCAATATCGCCCAGCAACTCCGCCAGCAGGGCCAGGGCAAGGGGGGCAAGCCTGAAAACAATGACCAGAAGACCAAGGACCCCAAGGACAAGGGCGACCCCCAGAATCAACCCGGACAGGGCAAGAACGCCGAAAAGGAGTATCAACCCGGTGAGGGCAAGGTCCCGCCGGATGAAACCAAGGACGACTACACCAAGCGCGAAGGCGACGGTTTTGCCGCCGACAAGAAGAAGAAAGAAATGGGCGACGGAAGCTCAAGCAGCGAAAGCGGCGGTGAGCCCTCCAAGTACCGCGGCATGTGGGAGAAGTTCAACCGCGAGATGCAGAAAAAGGGCAAAGAAACTCCGCGCGCCGACGGCGACAAGCCCAAGTAAACATGTCTGACGACCCCGGGCGGCTCCTTACAGAGCCGCCCGCTCTTTTGCTTGCATAGCCGCGCCGGGTCGCCACACTGTGCCGATGGAATTCGTCGTCGTGCCCCTCGTGGCCCTGCTGGCTTCGGCGCTGACCCTGTTCTCCGGCTTTGGTCTTGGCACCATCTTGATGCCGGCCTTCGCAATATTCTTTCCCGTCGATGTGGCCGTAGCACTGACAGCCGTAGTCCATCTGCTCAACAACCTGTTCAAACTGGCGCTGCTGGGACGGCAGGCGGAGGGCCCCGTCGTGCTGCGCTTTGGGGTTCCGGCATTGCTGGCGGCCTTTGCCGGCGCGTGGTTGCTGGTTTCATTGGCCCACGTGCAACCCCTTGCCAGTTACGAACTGGCGGGGCGCCAGTGCCAGATCAGCCCCGTGAAGCTGGTGCTGGCGTTCATCATCAGCGTCTTTGCGATCCTGGAGGTTTTGCCGGCCTTCTCGCGCTGGAGCGTCGATCGAAAGTTTCTGCCCCTGGGCGGGCTGATTTCGGGTTTTCTGGGCGGACTTTCAGGCCATCAGGGCGCCCTGCGCAGCGCCTTTCTGCTGCGCTGCGGCCTGCAGAAGGAGGCCTTCATTGCCAGCGGTGTGGTCATTGCCTGCCTCGTGGACTTTGCCCGTATCGGCGTCTACGGCGCAACCTTTGCATGGTCCGACCTCGAACAGAATGCCGCTCTGCTTCTGGCGGCCATTCTCTCCGCCTTTCTCGGGGCCTTTGGCGGCGCCAAACTGATGAAGAAGGTGACCCTGCGCTTTGTCCAGCTTGTCGTCAGCGCCATGCTCGTGGTCATCTCTCTGGCGCTGGGCACAGGCCTGATTTGAGTTTTCCGTGGCGTGCCGGCCCTCCGGGGCTGACAATCGTCGGCCATGCAGCGCCGATACCTTGAACTTCACGCCAGCGGCGAGCTGGCCCGCCGCCGCGAAGCCCTCTATGCCAAGCTTGAGGCCTGCGACACCTGCCCGCGTGCCTGCGGCGTCAATCGCTTCGAGAGGGGAAACGGTTTCTGCCGCTCGACCCAGCTCGCCCGCGTCGCCCAGGCTAAACCTCACTTCGGCGAAGAACCCTGCATCACGGGCACCAGGGGCTCCGGCACGGTGTTCTTCACCAACTGCACGGGCCGCTGCGCGTTTTGCCAGAACTGGGAAATCAGCCAGCAGGGCGTAGGCGAGGACTGGACGCCCCAACGCCTCGCCGAAGCCTTCCTCGATCTTCAACACCAGGGCTGCCACAACGTCAACCTCGTGACGCCCACGCACTACGTCGCGCCCGTAGTTCACGCGCTGGAACTGGCCATCGAGCGAGGTTTCAGCCTCCCGTTCGTCTACAACACCAACGGCTATGACAGCGTGGAAACCCTTCGCCTGCTGGACGGCATCATTGACATCTACCTGCCCGACCTGAAGTACGGAGACGACGCCGCCGGCCTTCGCTACAGCGCTTTTGGCAGGCTCGACCCCGCCACCAAAGCCATCCGGGCTGGCTACTTCAGCGCGGCCAGCCGCGCCATCGCTGAGATGTACCGGCAGGTAGGCGCTATCGCGACGGACGACACGGGAATTGCCTGGCGGGGCGTGCTGGTGCGGCACCTGATCATGCCCAATGACGTGGCGAAAACGCGGCGGGTGCTGGAGGAGTTGGCGGCCATTTCACCGCACATGGCGGTCAGCCTCATGGCGCAATACTTCCCGACCAACCGGGCCGGCCGCTTTCCCGAGATTGCGCGCGGCATCACACTTGGGGAGTACAAGGCGGCCGTCAGCGCGCTTGAAGAGCTGGGTTTGAGTGCAGGCTACGTGCAGGAATTCAGCGAGGATTTCGGCAGCGGCAAAGACTTCTGCGTGCCTGACTGGCGCGACCCGAAATGGGCCACGCCGGCAGCAATTTCCTAGCCGGCTTGTTCCTGCTATGCTCCCGCCGCGCGCTTTGCGATAATCCCATCGAGCGAGCGGGGCTGAGCATGAAGGTAAAATTCTGGGGAGTTCGTGGAAGCCTGCCCACGCCGGGGCCCAAAACCGCCCGTTACGGCGGCAACACGACCTGCCTCCAGGTGCTGCGCGATTCAGGCCCCCTCATTGTGCTGGATGCCGGCACAGGCGTGCGCGAACTGTCCGACCACCTCATGAAGTCGGTCAAGCCGCCCTACGACATCCGCATGCTGGTCACCCACACGCACTGGGACCACATCCACGGCTTTCCGTTCTTCGTACCGATTTACGTGCCCGGCTCTCAGATTGAGGTCTACGGCATCGGGCCTCTGCATCACGGCAAGAGTTTTGAACGCGTGATGCGCGACCAGATGACCTACAGCTACTTCCCCGTCGAGAACACCATGCTCGACGACACGGTGAAGTACTTCGATTTCAACGATCTCTTCAAGCACCGTGAGGGCGGCGTCGAGGGGCACTTCAAGCTGACGCCCGAAGTCACCGTCCACCTCAAGATCACCAATCACCCGGTGTTCTGCCTGGCCTACAAGCTCGAGGCCGACGGCAAGAAGTTCATCTTTACGGGCGACCACGAGCCCTACTACGACACCAACAGCCCCGGCGGCGAAAGCACCGACACCGAGGCTCGCGCCCTTGTCGAACTCATGAACGACCGCTTCATCGAGTTTTGCGAAGGCGTCGACCTGCTGGTCATCGACACCACCTACACTGAGGCCGAATACAATGGCCAGCCCGGCAAGCCCCACACGTCCAAGCGCGGCTGGGGACACAGCACCTTCGAGTACAACATTGGCCTGGCCAAGCGTGCCAAAGTCAGGAAGCTGGCCCTCACCCACCACGACCCCACTCGAACCGACGACGATCTCGACCGTTTGATGGACAAGTACGCGGCGCTGGCCAAGCGCGAGATTCCCGGCGTCGAGGTGTTCGCCACTCGTGAAGGCATGGTGGTGGACGTCTGACCCGGCAACTCGGGACTTCGGCGCGACACGGCAGCCTTCGAGTTCACCTGGACAAGACGATGCCGGCGCTATCAGCCACGGAAACCGCTGCCGCAGCACCCCGGCCCTCAAGGGGCTGGATGAACGTGCGCGAAATCCTGCGCGGCCCGCGCACGCGTCAGACGCCGCAGGCGCTCAAGGCTGCCGGGCGCATGGCCCTGGCCCTGCCGCTGATTCAGGCTTTTCTGGCTGTGGCCGCGATGAACGCGGAATACTGGCAGGCCCTGCTGGGCCTGGAGGGCCTGCTGATCGGGGCCCTGGCCGCCAACCAGCTTGCCCAGCGCGACATGCAGTATCGCCTCCTGGGTCTGGGAATCGCCTGGGTCAATGGCATCGCCCTTTCCGTCATCGGCCTGTTTCTGGGCAGCCACCTGTTCTGGATCACCGGCCTGGCCGGCCTGGCACCCATCTCGTGGCTGGTACTCTCCCCCACCACAGGCCGCAGTGTGACTCTGGCCTGGGCAGCCTATGCCTTGATTCTGACGCTGCTCCTTGGGGCGGCGGGCTTTGCGCGTTATTGCGTGGAAACAGCACCGGAGGAGTCCGGCGTTGCCTCAAGGCGATTCAAGCTCGACATCGCCTGGGGCGCATTCACGCTGCGCGGAGGCAACAGCACCGAACGCGCCATGCTGCGCCTGCGCATGGCGCAAACCGCCTTCGAGGTTGAAGATTGGGAGTCGGCCTTTGTCCTGGCCGATGACGGTCTCGCTTTTCCGGATCGCCGCTCACGCGCGATCGCTGATTCGCCCATCGCCGAACACGTGCTGAGGTCGCTGCTACTGGTGAAATCCGTGGCCTACTACAACAGGACGTGGGGCAAGTCCGAGCCCGTTGAGACTCCCGTGAAGTCGGCGCCGCTGGACGACGAAACCCGCAACCATCCCCAAGTCAGGCTGCGTTGGGGCTACTGACTCTCGTTGCGACACTGCTCAAAGAGCGCCAGCAGCCGCCGCGCCCGCGCCTCGTAGCTGTAGTGCCGCGAGTCCCGCCCGGCCTGCTCTCCGAAGCGCGCGGCCAGTTTGGTGTTTGAGCAGAGTTCCTGAAGAGCCGCCGCCAACGCCTTGGGCTGGCCGGGTTTGAAAAGCCTCGCATTCGTTCCATCCGTCAGGGCCTCCCGCACGCTGGGCAGGTCACTCGCCACAATAGGCAGGCCCAAGGCCATGTACTCAAACAGCTTCAGCGGCGATGTGAAGCGCGCCGCGATGGAGTGCTCGGGCGGCAACGGGTGGACGGCGCAGGCCACGGAGGCCAGGGCGCCCGGCAACCGGTGCTGCGGCAGGCGCCCTGACAGCTCCACTCGTTCCTGCAGTCCCAGTGTCTTGATCCGGGCCGCCAGCCGCGCCTGCTCTTCGTCGCTGCCGCCGCCGATGATGCGCAAGCGCAGGGCAGGCGCCAGGGCCAGGGCGTCAAGCAGCGTGTCAAGCCCCTTCCAGAACTGCAGCGTCCCGACGTAGGCGACGGTGCGCCCATCTCCGCCGTTCCAGCAGGGAATGAAGAGTTCGGTGTCCACCGCGCTGGGAACAACAGCCGTCGGCCCCTCAAATCCAAAGCGCGCCTTGATTTCGTCCAGCAACCCCTGCGTGATCGCGGCCACACCCCGCGAGCCGGCGTAAACCGCACGCTCGATGCGCGCCAGTTTACGGGCCGCCTGGGCACCGGCCTTGCGGTCCTGTGCCCAGAGCTCGCCTATCAGGTGAGCCTCGTACACCAAGGGGCGACGCCTGGCCTCAAGCTTCTCCGCAAAATAGGCCGCCAGCTTGTCGCTGCGCAGCCAGAGCACGCCCGGCCTGAGACTCTCGACGGCCTTGCGACAAGCGCGGAAGAACACGCCATTGAACGTCATGCCCAGCCGCTTGCGGATACTGGGCAGGGTTTTCACCGTCAGCGCGATGGGCCGGCTCGTGCCCAGCTCGTTGTCAAAATAGGCATCGACAGATGCCGCGCTGTCCGGCGAAAGCCACGTCACGGGGACCTGGCGCGCCAACGCCGCAAGCGTGCGGCCAATTGCCACCCAGCGCGCTTTGGTCGCGTCCACGGGCTCGTGATGGGCAAACACGACATGCACGCTCAGGGCCTTTCACCGGCGCCCTGGCTGTCTGCGGGCGAAGCGGCCAGGGCAGCGGCCACGCCCCAATAGACAGCCCAGGAGATGAGCCCGGCCACGACCAGAAAACCAAGCACGACCGCCGCCGTCTTCAGCAAGTTGGGCCTCTCGACCTGCGCGGCATCGATGTAGTCCTGAGCCAGGGCGATGCGCGAGGCCGGCAAGCGGCCCGAGTCTTCCCCGCTGCGCTTGACGCTGTCGCGGCGCAGGACCTGCAGCTCGGGGACGTTTTCGTCGCGCGTTGGCATATGGGCCGTAATCTCGCTCGTGCCCGCCGCTGTGCGCACAATCGTGTTCACGCGATTGCTGGGAATCTTGAAGATGCTCGACTCCGGCTTGTCTCCCGGTGCAATGCGGCGCGAACTGCCGGCGCTTGCCGACTTGTCCGTATCGCGACGCGTGCTCTTGGCCTTCTCCAGCTCTTCGCGCAGGCGCACCACTTCCAGTGCCAGCTCTTTGCGCAGGTCGTCATCGGGCAAACGCTCGACGAGGCTAGTGAGATCCTTGTTCGTCCGCGTGCTTGGCCGCGCCTCCGGCATGCCGGGCGGCGCCGCTGCCGGCCCCGGCACTTCAATGAGGCTGTCCTGTACCCTCACACTCGCCGCCGCAGGCCGGTCACGCGCGGTGTCGCTCTGGGGCAGCGCGGGCAGGGCCTGCGGAGTGGGTGTGTTCACGGCCTTGAACATGCCGCGGTCTTCGCCGTCGGGCTGCGGCAATTCGTCGCTCTCGAACTTCTCGTCTCCGGCGGGTGCGAGTTCCCGGGACTCGCGGCCGGAGCGCGCGACTATGACCGGCAGCGAAACATCTACCTTGGGAATCTCGGCAGTGTCGTCCTCCATGACTGAAGGGGAGGCCTCCAGGGGTGCCAGATCGCTCAACACGCCGACACGGGGCTCCGAAGTCCTGCCCGCCCGCCTCGCTGCGCGCCCCGGCACGTCGGTGTCCGCCTGGCGCGGCAGGGAGGGCTCGGTATCGCCCTTGGCTTCGGGGGCCCCCACTGCCGGCCGGTCGCGCACCGTGGTGTCGCCGGCTGGGCTGTCATAGAGCGAAATCAGGTCGCGATCCGCCAGGGTAGTGTCGCCTTTGGGTTTTTCGGGCGGCGGCCGCTTGCGAAGCTTGGTGGTGTCCTTGTCGATCTTGTCTTCGACGGGCGGGCGAGGCACTGATTCCGTGGGGCTGCCCGGCACGATGGCGGGGCGCTCGACGGTCGTATCGTTGGAGGACTCTCGGCCCGCTGCCGCGCCGTGGTCGGTGTCATTGCCGTCAGGGCGGCCGGCAGCGAGGCCGGCGACACGCCTTGAAATGATGCGCGTGGCACGTTCGCGCTGCTTGTCAAAGACCTCGATCTTCTTCTGCAGCAGGCTTCTGTGGGACGCCGGCAGGTCAGGGCGTGCCAGCAGGGGCTCAAGGAGCGAACGAGCGTCGCCGTGCTTGCCGGAGTCAGCCAGCGCCTCCGCTTCACGGATCTTCCGCACGATGACCAGCGTGTCCATTGGGCCCGGCGACTCCTGAGTACCACGAGCAAGATTAGGTCACACCCCCGATAAAGCAAAGGCCTCATGCGCCGCGAATACGCGCCTCAAACTCGCGGCCCCAGGGCTTGTAACCGGGTTCAGTGCCGGAAAGCAGGCCCAGCAGTTCGGCGTGCAGGCGGCCATTGGTGGCCACACAGTTCTCACCGAAAAGCCAGTCACCGCCGCCGCTGAAGTCCGTGATCAGCCCGCCGGCCTCCCGTACCAGCAGGGCGCCCGCGGCTACATCCCAGGGCTTGAGATACAGCTCCCAGTAGCCGTCCAGGCGGCCGGCTGCCACATAGGCCAGGTCCACGCTGGCCACGCCCCAGCGCCTCATGTCGTGGCACATGAGTACCAGGCGGCTGAAGTTGTCCACGTTGTTGCGGCTGACTTCGTTGCGGATGTAGGGAAACCCCGTCGCCAGCAGCGCCGAACTCACGTCGGGAACTTCGCTCACCTTCAAGCGCGTGCCATTGAGGAACGCCCCCTGCCCCTTGGCCGCGGTGAAGCGCTCACGCAGACAGGGAACCTCCACCAGGGCCAGCACCGGCTCTCCGCGCCGGCACAGGGCGACGCTGCAGGCAAACACCGGCAAGCCGCGCGCGAAGTTGGTCGTGCCGTCGACGGGGTCGATAATCCAGCAGTATTCGCCGGGGCGCAGGTGGGCGCCTGACTCTTCGCCCAGAATCGAGTGCTCGGGCCAGTGCCGGCTGATGGCCTCGATCACCGCCCTCTCGGTTTCGGTGTCGGCGGCTGTAAGGAGGTCCCGACGCCGCTTGAGGTCCACCTGGTCGGGTCTCAGCTTGCCGAAGTGTTTCATCTGCACTTCGGTGATGACATTGCCGAGATACTGGAGAAATCCGCTATCAGGCTCCTGGGTCATGGCTCGCTTTTCTCGTTTTTTCCCGGCCGGCCTGCAATCCGCGCCCGTTTATACTGTTGCTGCTGAGGTCGGGGAATCTGTCCTCCTCCAAGTTTCGGCAGATGCCTCATCTGGCGAAATAGCCTCCCCCGGCCTCAGCATATGACGGACGCCTTCAAAGGCGTCCGTCTCCCGTTCGCACGGAGAAACCGGCTAACTTGAAGCGCCATGCGCCAGCAGGCGGACTATCTCGGAGCGAAGTCGTTCCACATCGACTTCCTCGAGGTGGTTGGCCTGGGGAGGATTTTCCAGGCGCCTGCGCAGTTCCGCCGCCAGGTCCAGGGCCCTGTCCCGCGCGCCCGTTTCAAAGAGGCAGATGGCCAGGTCCGCCTGCTCCTGCATGCGGGTAAGACTTCCAGAGCCCGGCTCGCTGACATCGCCCGCTTTGCCCTCGACCAGCAAAGGCAGCGCCTGCGCATAGCGGCCCATGAGCGTGAGGTTGTGCCCCCGCTCCCTCATCACGGAAAGCAGGCTGACGTTGTGCCCGATCTCCGCCCAGATGGCCTGGCACTCGGCAAAATGGCGCTCCGCCTCCTCCAGCCGGCCGCAGCGGACATCCAGCTGGGCCAGGTTGCTCAATTGGATTCCCAGCCCTGACTTGCTGCCGATTTCGCGGTCGATGGCAACGGCCTCCTCGTAGCAGCGACGCGCCTCGTCGAACTCTTTCAAGAGCGCGTGGGTGTTGCCGCGGTTGCCCACAGCGCCCGAAAGCTGCAACGGATCACGATACAGGCGCGCCAGTTCCTCTGATTCGCGATAGAGGGCCAGGGCCTCGGCAAAGTGGCCCTTCTGCATCGCATTGTTGCCCAGGTTCGAAAGAACGGCCGCGAGGCTGCGCCCGTCGCCCAGCTCCCGCGCCACGGCCTGCGCCTGGGCCAGCATCGGCTCGGACTCCGCCAGCCGGTTCATCTGCCGCAGCGTCACGGCGCGATCCACCAATGTGGCAAGTTCGCCGTGGCGATGGTCCGCCGCGACATAAACCTGGGCCGCCCGCGTGAAATATTCCATCGCCGGTTCGAACTCGGAGCGCGACCGATAGCTCTCGCCCAGCTGCCTCAGGGCGTGGCCCGAGTACATCGACGGCCCCAGCAACTCGGCGAGGCTTGCGGCTTTGAGCGCCAGCTCCCTCGCCTGGGCCGACTCGCCGCTGTCAAGCAGCGCTCGCGAGAGCGAAGTCATGGCCCGCATGGTCGTCACGTCCCGGCGGTCCGCAGAGGCCGCTGCCACCAAGCGCAGGGGCGGAACCATGACCTCAAAGCGGCCGCGAACGCGCATGGCGCTGCTGCTGTTGAGCAGCGGCGTGGCCGCGTCCAGGTCCCCTTTGGCCAGGCCCCACTCCAGGGCCTCCAGGCAGTTGGAAAACTCCATCTCGACGCGGTCAAGCGACTCCAGTGCGTCGCGGCTGGGCATGCGCCGGGACCAGTGCTCTATGTACGCGCCATAGAACTTCGCGTGGCGGTCGCGCAATGCACTGACACTCGTCGGCGACAACTGTTTCCAGCGTGCGCGGCCGAAGTCGCGCACGGCGCGGTACATCGAGAAGCGGGTTTCATAGCGGCCTTCAGCCGCCGTAAGCAGGCTCTTTTCGCGCAGGCTTTGGATGGCGTCCAGTGCCAGAGGGGCGCCTTCCACGCCGTCCAGGTCGAGGACGGCCTCCGCCGCGTCCAGGAAAAACCCGCCGCTGAAAACGCAGACCTGAAGGAAAGCCTGCCTTTCCCAGTCGTTCAGCAGGTCAAATCCCCATTCAATTGCGCCGAGCAGCGTCTGCTGCCGCGGAGTCAGGTCGCGACGGGACGATTTGAGCAACTCGAACTTCTGACCCAGCTTCTTCACCATCTGGGCCGGCTTGAGCACCTTGACGCGCGCCGCGGCAAGCTCAATGGCCAGGGGCAGCCCGTCAAGCTCGGTGCAAATCTCGGACACGGCCTGCATGTTCTCGTCGTTGAGTTCAAAGCGGCTGTCCGCCTCTCGGGCGCGCTGCGCGAACAGGGTCACGGCATCGAAGGCTGAGAGCGTCAACGCGCTGCGGCGCGCGCGGCCGGCAGGAGGCGATGCCAGGGGCTGCAATTCGTACTCGCGCTCGCCGGCAATGCCCAGCAGCGCGCGGCTGGTGGCCAGAAAGCGCGCCTGAGGCGCTGCCTGTCGCCAGAGCGCAATACTGCCCTGTGCGCAGTCCACCACCTGCTCGAAGTTGTCGAGGATCAGCAGCAGCGGCTTGCGGTACTGCAGCACGCTGGCAATCACGCGTTCAGGCGCTTCCTTGCCGGTCAGCGGCACACCCAGCGCAGACGCCACGGCCTGGCAGAGGTCCTTCATGCTGCGCGCCGCAGAAAGGTCGACGAACCACACGCCCCCTTCAAACTGATCGAGCAATTCGTTGCCCAGGCGCAGGGCCAGGCGCGTTTTGCCCGTTCCGCCGGCCCCGGTAAGCGTCACAAGCCAGGCGGGCTCCAGCGGCGCGGCTGTCTTCTGGAATCGTCCCGAGCCGTAGAGCTTGGTCCGCGCGGAGAAAGCCGGCGCCTGGCGCCCGTCGCGCGGCCTCAGCAATGTCGTCAGGTCGCGCAATTCCCGCTCGCGCCCCACAAAGCTGGTCGCCTGCGGCGGCAGGTTGGTGGGCAGCGACGAAAGGGCGTGAAGCGGACCAAAACGCCGGTCCTCCAGTCCGCGCGGCAGCGCCTGGAAGATGCGCTCGGGGCGCTCGAGCCCCTTGAGCCGGTGCTCACCGAGGTCCATGACCTGAGCGTCGCTCAGCGCATCGGCGGCCGCGCTTTGCGCCGCGTCCGACAGCAGAATCTGGCCGCCATGTCCGGCCGAAGCGACCCGCGCCGCGCGGTTGACCGCAGGACCCAGGTAGTCCATGCGCTGGCTTGACGCGTCAATGGTGCAGATAGGCTCGCCCGTGTGGAGGCCCATGCGCACCAGCACCTCGCCGACCGCCGGCGGCCACGGCGCTTCGTGCAGCGCCTGTTGTGCGGAAAGCGCAAAACGCGCGGCATCACTGGCCCTGGAGAACGCGACCATGAAGGCGTCGCCCTCGGTCTTGACCTCGTAGCCGCCGCAGGCAGCGATTTTGGCGCGCAGGATCTCGTTGTGAATCTTCAGGCAGTCTTCAAAGCGGGGGCCGTGACGCTCCCACAGCGGAGTGCTGTCCTGGATGTCGGTAAACACCAGCGTGACTGTGCCCGTGGGCGCCTGCATGGCGGCCATTCTAACCAGCTTTTGCGCACGGGCATCTGCATGCTGTGTGACGGAATCAGTCGCCTGCGCCCGGAAGCTCGCTTGCCGTCTGCAAGGCGCGCAACTCGTCCAGCTCGACCAAGATTGCCTCCAGGCGCTCGCGCCGGGGATCGCGGGCATTGATCTTTGCCAGTTCCGCCTGTTCGGCCCGCCACTGCTGGCCGGCGCGCGCCATGAAATCGCTCAGAGCGGTCTGGCTCTCCCGCTCGGATTTGAGCTGCTGGCGCAAGTCCGAGTTCTCGACACGCAGCTTCTCGGCCTCGGGGTCGGGGCGGGGTTCCGGCGGCCCGTCCAGCGTGTAGAACACGATGTAGAGCAGGCAAAGCACCAGAGCCAGGGCCATGGTGCCAAAGCCCACCCCCGTCAGCTTTCCCGCCGCCGGCGGTGCCGCGGGCCGCGGAGCCGCGGCGGCCTGCGGCCCCTCCCAGGGCTTCTGCGCCGGGGGCGCCTGGGTCACGACAAAGCCCAGTTCGCCCGTGGGTTCCAGGGCCAGGCCGCCCGGCTGCCCCGGTACCGGCAAGGTAGGCTCGCCACCCTCGATCAGCTCCCACAGGCTTGACTTGTCAAGACTTGGGATGGCCTTGATCAGTGCTGCAATTTCGCGCGGAAGTTCCCGCGCCGGGGGGCGCCTTCTGGGGTCCTTGTCGAGCATGCGGCGGATCAGGTCCGAAAGCGCGCCGGGCAGTTCGCCCCCTTCCAGCCCGCGCGGCTCTTCCTCAATGTGCATGCGCAGGACTTCAACGGGGTCGGGATGGTCAAAGGGCAGTCTGCCCAGCAGCATGCGGAACAGCGTTACCCCCAGGGAGTAGACGTCGGCCTGGCTGTCAATCTCGGGGCTCATGGCGGCTTCAGGCGCCATATAGGCCGGGGTGCCCTGCGCCACCATGGGCGACGTGAGCTGGGTGGCCCCGCTGGGTCGGGCAAGGCCGAGGTCACACAGCCGCACGCGGCCCTTGCGGTCGATCATGATGTTGTCGGGCTTGATGTCACGGTGCACGATCCCGACCTGGCTCACGTAGGCGATGGCTTCAGCCACGTTCTGAGCGATTTCCATGGCGTGGGCCGGCTCCACCTTGCCTCTCTGGCGCAGGATGTCTCCCACGCTGGCCCCCGCCACATACTCCATCACCAGGTAAACGTTGCCGCCGTGCTTGTTGATATCGAACGCCCGCACGATGTTCTTGTGGCTGACCTTGCTCGCCACCTTGGCCTCGCGCAGGAACCGCTGGAGATACTCGCGGTTCTGGGCCAGCTCCTTGCTCAGGATCTTCACGGCGACCACGCGCTTGAGGCTGGGCTGCCAAGCACGGTAAACGCTGCCGCGCCCGCCTTTGCCGGCCAAAGCCAGCAGCACGAGGCCCGGCAAGGAGGGCTCAAGGCCCTCCAGGCGGTTGTCGGCGAGAAGCTGGATGATGTCTGCCGCCACTTCCTCGGGCAGGAGTTTCTGTCTGCCAATCCATTGAAGAAGGGGCCCGTCGCGCTCGACGTTCCAGCGCGTCTTGACCAGCTCAACCTCCGCCGAAGACAAGAATCCCTTGGCGTTGAGATAGCGCAGGACTTCATCAGGTGAAAGTGCGGGCATGGTGGGATTGTAGGCAGACTCCCCCGTTTCCCGCCAGCCATCTGCCGAAGTGACAAGCCCTGGAGTGCGCTCTGTCAGGCTGACAGGGAGCAGGCTTGTTCTGGCCGCGCTCCCCACGGCGAGGACTATTGGCACGGCGGGTGCTTCATGAACTTGCGGTCGGGAATAACGAAAGGACCGGCATGTACTACGGCGTAAAGAGCAGTTGCTGTGGCCCAGGCGAGAGCCTGGCCTGGCGTCAGGCAAGAGACCAGGAAACAACACACCCTGTTCCTGTGGATGTCTTTGAAAACAAGGAAGGCGAGTATGTCATCCGCGCCTCCCTGCCCGGCTTTCGCAGGGAAGACGTTCAGGTTGAGTTCGAAGACGGCGTGCTGACCATTGCTGCCACCCGCCACGAAGATCGCGCCGAGGGCGCGGCCCCGACCACTCGCTACTACCTGCAAGAACGCGCGCAGGGCAGGTTCGAACGCCGCATTCAGTTCGAGAAGGCCTCCGGCGAAGCCATCAGAGCTGAACTCAAAGACGGCGTATTGACCGTAACACTGGCGCGGCTCAAAGAGGCCCAACCGCGCAGCATTACCATTGAATGAGCCGGCGCGGGGCCGGGCGTTGGGCAACCCTGCGCAAGCAGGAGTGAGTTCAGGACAGCGGGTGCAAGCCCGCCAGACAGAGGAGAGGAACCATGAGTGACCTGATTCCGCGTGAAGTGTTGTCGTTTCCCTCGATGCGCAATCTGATGCGGGACTTCTTCAGTGACCCCTTCTTCAGGGATCACGGACTGGCTGCCGATGAGGGGAACCTGGCGCTGGACGTCTCCGAGGGCAAGGAAGGCGAGGTCATCGTTCGCGCCTCCATGCCCGGCTTCAAGCGCGAGGACATTCAGCTCCACCTCCACAACGGGGTGCTCTCCATCAAGGCCGAAAGCAAGGAAGAGAAGGAAGTGAAGGAAGAGAAGTTCTACCGCAAGGAGCGCCGCTGGGGTTCCGTGAGCCGCAGCGTCGCGCTTCCGGGCAATCTCGACGAAGGCAGCGTGAAGGCCGAACTCAAGGACGGCGTGCTGGTCGTGCGCATCAAGCCCTCGCCCAGCGCCCAGCCCAAGCGCATCGAGATCAAGTAGTCCGGATTCTGTGAAGTCGCAAGGCCCGGCCTCCGTGCCGGGCTTTGCCGTTACGATTGGCTGTAAACCTCGACATCATCGATCTGAAGCTCGCGCTCGCTGGGCATGACGGGGCTGCGCTCGTCAAAGCGCATCCGGAACTGCAGAGAATGGCACTCCCGGCCCTGCCAGGTCTGGATGCCTTTGTCCGTGCGAACAAACTCTGCCAGCGCCAGGTCCACCTGCTGCCACTGCCCCGGCGCCTTGACCTGAATCGACGCGCTCCAGTTCTGAGCCTGGGCGCCCAGGCCCGCCACGAAGCTGACGCGAACCACCGGCGCGTTGGTCCGAAACGCAAAGCGCAGCCGTGCGGAGGGCGTCGGCCGAAAGCGCTGCGCGGATTCGCCGCCCAGCCAGGCAAACTCAAGGCTCGAACCGAGCGCGCCGCGGCTGTCCTTGAAACCGGGCGTCACGCGCCTGCCGCTGGGGCAAGGCAGGTCGCCGGACTCGAAGTCCCAGGCCAGATGCGTGCGGCGGGGCCCCAGCAGCTCCGCCTCGAGCATGGCGGCCTTCGAGGTCTCCAGGGCCTGCACGGAAATCCGCGTTCCAATCAGGACAAACGCCGGCGCCGCCAGCTCGTTCAAGCCCGAAACGTGCTCAATCTGAAGCCGCCCGCTCACCAGACTCAGTTCGCTGGTGCCAAGCTCGGCCTGAAGCGCAAAGGCCGCTTCGCCAAAGCGCAGGACCCCCTGCCCGAAGTGGAGCGTGACCGAGGGCCCTTCGCTGCGCGCAAAGAGCGCCTGCCCGCCGTGCAGCGTGAATCCCGCGTTGGCCCAATCCTTGGCCAGTTCGATTTCTGCGCCTTCCCTGCAGGTCACGCGCGTTTCAGCGGCCCGCAGCACCAGACTGCCACGACTTACCCGCAGACGATCTCCGGCAAACAGTTTCGTGCCCTCCTGGCCCTCGCTCCAGGTCGACTGGCCGCGAGAGCGACAGCGGAAAGCACCGTCGCGAAGGCTCTCCACAACGCCTACCGGCGTCTGGGCTGTGGGCTTCTCCACGGGTGGCGGGTCTCGGGGAGGGGGTTCTGGCGGCCGGTTGGCCTTTGGCTGTGGCGAAGACTCGGGCAGCGCCGGAATCCGGGGCGCGTTGTTGGCCGCGACCTCGGGCGCATTGACTCCGGGGGTGATGCGGGGCGTGGCGCTGGCCCTGGCACGTTCGGCAATGCGCGGCCCGAGAATGCTGATCATGATGGCCGCCGCCACCGTGGCCCCCACGACGCAGGCTCCCACGACCATGAAAACCCAGTAACGGGGCACGATTACGGTCCTGGGAGACTCAAGCGCGGGCTGCAGGCGCTGCGACACAGCGCGCTCGAGGCGGCGCGTGCGCTGGTCATGTTCCAGGGCATACGCGGCGCAGAACGCCGCCGCCTCGGGGTCCTGATCACGGGCCTGCTCCCATTCCAACTGGAGTTCTTCATCCAGTCGGCCCTGAAGGGCCTGAGGGGTCAAGCGGCGAAACGTGGCCAGGTCCATGGCAGCATTGTAGCACAGGCTTGCGCCTGACGCGCTCTGCCCTAACATCCGCGCCCTGAACGGGAGATGAAGTGGGCCAATCACTGCTTGTGCTGATCGAAGGAACGGACGAGCTGCTGCCCGTGGCCAAGGGCATTGGCGCGCGGCGCATTGACGGCTCCATCTATCACTGGCACGCGCCCGCCTCGGGCGACATGCCCGAGACCTTCATTTCCTGCACAGGCGTCGGCACCAAGCGCAGCTACGAGTGCACGGTCAAGCGCATTGCCGAATGCAAGCCGGGTCTGATCGTGAGCGCCGGCACCTTCGGCGCCATCGTAGATGGCGTCAGCCTGACCCACTGGCTCTGCATTGCCCGTTCCCGCATGCTGGGAGACCAGAGCGAAGGGCGCGCGTTCAAGCAGGACCTCGACGGCGGCGCCCGCGCCCGCCCCTACGTCGAGCGCCTGCGCGAAGGGCTCAAGGCCGTGGGAGGCACCCCCCTCGACGGCCTGCTGGTATGTGTCGGCGATGTGCCCCTGTTCCATGAAGAGGAGAAGGCCCGTCTCGCCAAAGCCAACAGCGCCATCGGCGTGGACATGGAAACCTTTGGCATCGCCAGAGCCAGCGAGGAAGCAGGCATCCCCTGGGTGGTGGCGCGAGTCTGTGTGGACACGCCCACAATCCCGTTGCCTGACTTTGGTGCCCTGAGCCCCGTGACGGGCCGCCCCTACTACGGACGCCTGTTCAAGTGGATTCTTACTCACCCCATTGCCGCCGTGCCCACGCTGTATGGCCTTTGGAAGCTGGTCAACGTCTATGGCAAGCAACTGGCCGAGATCATCCGCCGCGGCTACCTGAAGCCTTGAGCGGGGCCCAATACAACCGGGGGCCTTGCGGCCCCCGGTTGTTCCCCGAAGCGTTTTGCGGGATGACGCCTCGAGCGCACGACGTGTCAGCGCTTAGCGCTGGATGTAAGTACCGCCCGCAATCGCGGCCAACTGCTGCATGAAGGTCTGGGCTGATCCCACCCCGCCGATGCACACACAGACCAGTGTCGCGTGGTCGAACCTCGCCCACCAGCCTGGGAAGTCGGCCAGAATCTGAGTTGAGGTGCCGGTGTGGTTGGGCGAGCCATCCGTGAGCAGAAACATCTTGTCAAGGCTGGCCGGGTAAACCTCACAGGAGCGCTTGAGGCAGGAATAGGTGGGCGTGCCGCCGCCGGGGTTGGTGGCGGGTCCGTTGATCCAGGCAATGGCGGCGGACTTGTTGGCATCGGTGGCCGGCATCAGGCCGCCCCAAAGGAACACGGTGTAATGGGGAGCAGGATGCTGGCTGCCGTAGGCGTTGCAGTCGAACTCGTCCAGTTCATTCATGCTCGTAATGGCCGCAACCGCTTCCTGGCGTACGGACGCAATGCGCGAGCCGTACATCGAACCCGAAGCATCGAGCAGGAAGGCCACCTTTCCCTGCACGGGCTCGTCGAAGAAGGTTGAGCCGTCCTCAATGGGCACCGGAGGAACCTCGGTAGGAGGAAGGTCCTCAACGGGCGGGGGCGGCGGCGGGGGCGGCGGAGGAGGAGGCGGATTGACGATGCTTGTCGCCGGAGGCGGCAGCTTCAGCTTCACGCCGCCGACGGGGCGATCGTGGCAATCGGTCTTGCTGCTGTCATCACTGCTCAGCGCCGGCTGCCCCTGCGCGCATAGCGTCGCGCCGAAAAGGGCAAGTACTGCCACCATCAGGATGTTGCGCATGACTGTTTCCGTTTGGGTGATTCCCGCGATGGTGCGGCATCGCATGGGCTGTGCCAATGTGCAGCCGGACGCCGCGTGGGGATTTCGAAACGCCCTCAAATCGGCCTGCGAAGCGAGATTGCAGGCATCGTGCAGAACCGGTAGCGCCCAGGGGCTGCGCGCAGTAACGCCACCGCCCGCCAGACCGGGGCAGGCGGGAACGCAGGGAAACGCCCGTTCCCAGGTCCATCGGGCGCCCCGGTAACACTTCCTGAGTTTCATGCGGCGAAGCGGCGCCCTTGCTAACATGCTGCCGCGGCCGGGCCCTGAGCCCAAACCACACACGGAGTTGTTGTGCCCACCCTGGATCTGAAAGCCTTCTTCAAGGACGTCAGCGACGAGGCGATTCTTGACGCCAATGACATCCTTCGCCCCTACGACCAGCTCGTACCCGTCCGGTGCCTGGGCGAGACTATTCACCTGCCCAACAACAATAGCGTGTGGCGCGGCCTGCAGTTCTGGGGACTGATGACAGGAGAAGTGCGCATCGACTTCTCCCTCTTCTGCATTGCCGGCACCTGCCAGCGCTGCAAGACCTACATCAAGAAACCGGGCATGGCCAACCGCGAGCCCATGCTCGCCTGCCAGACCACGGTCGAGCCGGGCCTGGAGATCATGAAGCTGGCTCAGGGTTTCACCTACAAAGGACGTCAGAAGTAGCAGCCCGGGCGTCAGGGTGCGGGCTGCTTGGGCTCGCTGGCCTTGAGCCGCCCGCTGGCGTTGGCGAGGAAGCGTTTTTCCTCGGGGGCGAGGCTGTTCATGCCGTCTTGCGAAATCTTGGCCAGCAGGCGATCCATGCGGGACTGGATTTCTTCGCGCGTCATCAGATCAAACTCATCGACAAAATAGAGGGCTCCGACGTGCCCCTGACCCCGCTTCTCCATCTCGCGAATCTGCATGCGGCGGTTGAAGACGAACACGCCAAGCCCCACGGCAGGACCGACCGCCACAGCCAGCAGCAGGCCGTCATAGGCCGGCGCCGGCAGGAAGGCCGCCGTCACGGCCGCGTAGGAGAACACGAGCAGCAGCAGCATCAGCCTGAAGTCGCTGTCGGGCTCGCGGGCCGGGTCGCGGCGTTCGAGATGAATCAAGGTGGATACCACCAGCAGAAATGCGGCAAAGGCCAGGCTCGAAAACGCCAGTCCGGGCTGAACCGTCAGGGAGAGCAGGCCGTGACCCGCGCCGCACAGCACAAAAGACAGGAGTATCTTGCGAGTACCAAGGTAAGCCTCGACCAGAGGCCCGGCCGAGAGCAGGGCCACGCCGCATAGAAGCCACAAGACCAGGCTCGCCGCGAAATCGACGGGCGAGAACCCCGCCCCCATGCCCTGATCGTCCACCAGCGGAACGTAGTGGGTAATCGGGAAAAACAGGCTGGGAATATGAACGCTCTGGGCGTCAAACGCCACCATGTGCGACAGTGGAATGTTCGAGAACTCGGCCACATAAATCGTGGCTTGGGCAATGGCCGTGGTCAGCAGCAGCATCAGCGTGAACGGATGCTGCGTGCCGCGCTCCATCAGCGTTTCGCGCGCGAAAAGTGAAGTGAACAAGCGCTGCATGACCGACACCCGAGCCCCGCCTTGGTGCAGTCTACCGCGCTGGGCGACGCGGCTCAACAGCAGGCAGGCACTGCGCCGCGGCATTGTCAAAGCCCGGCGGTGCGCTACATTCTTGCGCGTCGGGGTGTAGCTCAGCCTGGTAGAGCGCTACGTTTGGGACGTAGATGCCGCGGGTTCAAATCCCGCCACCCCGACCAGTTCCGACCGCAATCCGGCAGGTCTGCAGCCGCCAGGGCATCTGCGCCTGGCCCGCGCACATGGGCAGCATCAGGAATATGCCCGCGCCACAGGCGCGGCCGGTGAGTCCATGCCGGACCAGTCAATGAAAGGGCAAGCATCTCCAGCCAAAAGGAGGGCCGGATTGGCGGACAAAGCCCGTCAGTCTGCTAGCCCGGCGCCAGGGTCACTTCCGCCGACAGCAGCTTTCCGGCCTCAAACTGCACGGGAACTATCACCTCGGCAAAGCCCGTCACGCGGATCTTCACCTGCGTCACCTCCGGCCCCAGGTACTGCGCCGCCACCGTGGGCTTGCTGAACGCCGGCGGGGTAGCCCAAGTGTCAAAGAGGCTGGCCTCCAGCGGCACCTCGCGCCCGGCGGCATCAAGGTAGACCAGCACGGCATCGGCACACTGCTCCTGCGTGATGTCGGTGTTCGTGAAGGTCACGCGCAACTCGGCCGCGGCCACGAGTTCAACCTCCACACGGGCCGTCTTGCCCACCTCCACGGTCACGTTAGGTACGCGCTTGGCCAGATAGCCGGGCGCGCCCAGCACCAGGGTGTACTTGCCGGGCGGCAGGGTGCGCAGGGTCTTCTCGACACCCTCGGAGATCATGAAGAAGGCGTCGTCGGCCGAAGGCAGGGAAATGGCCTTGCCCGAGGCATCCTCAAGCGAGGGAACCACAACGCCAAAGCCGCTGCGCACGGGCTTGCCCACCAGCTTGGAGATCTTGATGGTCAGGTCGCCGCTGGTGCGGGTGATGTTGAAGTCGATGGCCAGATCGCCGTTGGTGACTTCGATTTCGCGCTCCACGCTGCCCACGCCGGCCAGGGTCGCCGTCAGGGTGTAGGTGCCCGTGGCCACATTGTCGAAGCTGAAGACGCCATCTGAGTCGCAACTGGCCTCGCCCCGCAGCCAGTTCACGAGTTCGCCCGTCACCTGCGAATGGGGGCGCAACATCATGCGAACCTGGGCGCGCTCGGGCGCATCGTTAGCCGGCGTAGTCACGCTGCCCGACACCGTGAAGCCGCGGAAGTCATGGCTTACGGGGTACTCGCCCTCCTTGTCGAACTTGAACGTGACAATGGCCGGCACGGAGTCATTGGCCACGCGCGCATGCAGTTCGTAACTGCCGGGCGTCAGGTTGCGGAACTCGAAGCGACCGTTGGCGTCCACGGTGCCCTGCTTGAATATGTTTTTCAGGGGACCCAGGCCCACCAGCACGCACACGCTGAACACGTTCTTGCCGTTCATGGTCAAGGTGCCGTGCAGATAGACACCGGACATCGGCTTGAGTTCCAGCGTGTAACGCGCGGTTTCGCCGGGCTTGACCATGAAGCTGCGCTTCTTCATGGCTTCGCTGTCCCACTCGCTCGTGTCTTTGTCGGTGCGAATCGTGTAAGTGCCGTCGGCGAGGTTCTTGATCAGCACGACGCCCTGGGCGTTCGTAACGCCTGAAAGCGGCCCGGCAACGGCGCCAAAGCCGCGCCAAAGCTCCACCCTCACCCCTTCAAGGGGTTTGCCATCCTCCAACACGGTAATCTCGGCCGCGCCCTTGAGGGCGATGACCAGTTCCAGCCCGTCGAGGTCTTCCGCCTCACGGATAACGAGGTCGTCGCGTTGCGCCAGGGCGCCGTCTGCATCGCTGGCGAGGGCGAGATAGGTTCCCGGCGGCACGTTCTTGAACTCAAAGCGGCCATCCTCGCCCGCGGATGCGCTTTCGCTGCCTTCACCCCCCGCCGCGGCACCCATGCCCGACTGCGCTCCAAACGACTTGTAGAACTGGTGGGCCTGGCTGCCGTGCAGCACCAGCGCCACCCGTGCCTGCGGCACCGGCGCACCCGCGGCATCCTTGACCAGGCCGCGCACGGCAGCGCCGTGGAGCACCACCAGGCTCAGTTCCGGCACGGCACCCTTGATTTCGAGCTTGTGCAGCAACTCGGAGTAGCCCTCCGCATTGACTTTGACCTGCCAGCGTCCGTCGATGGCCCCATTGATGGAAAAGCGGCCATCGGCATTGGTCTGGGTTGATCCCACGGGCTCGGCAAAACTGCCCCAGGGCATGCCCTGGTCGCTCAGCTGCGAGAGCGTCACCTGCGCGTTGGCCACGGGCTCACCGGCCCGGTTGGTGACGCGCCCTTTCACCGTCATGCCCGACCCCAGCTTGATGTCGCCCACGTCGGTCGTTTTGCCGGCAGAAACCTGCACTTTGGCGATGCCCTTGGCGTAACCCTGAGCGGTTGCCGAGATGGTCCAGCTGCCCGGCTCGAGGCTGTCGAGCTTGAAGCGGCCTTCGGCATCGCTGGTGCCGCTGGCCTGAACGTTGGCCCAGCGGGCGTCATCGCGCGAGGCTGAAACGGAAGCACTCAGAGGCTTGCCCGTCTCTTCATCGATCACGCGCCCCGTCACCGTGGCCGTCTGGCTAAGGGCGATTTCGCCCAGGTCCTTCTCGCCACCGTCGGACAATTCCACAAAGCGCCGTGTCGCCCAGTAATCCTGCGCGGCATAACCCTCCGCCCAGACCGAGACGCCGTAGCGCGCCGCCGGAAGGTCATTGACGCTGAAGTAGCCCTCGTCGTTGGTCTGCAATGTCCGTGGACCGCGGAAAGCCGACCAGTCGCGGCGGCGCGTGGACTGCTCGTGCAGCTCAACGTGGGCGCCCTTGATGCCCTGGCGCGTCACGGCATCGGTGACCCGGCCGCGCAGGGCCACGGGAATCGCCAGCTCAAGCTCGACTTTCTCGGTCTGGCCCGCGGACAGGCTGATGTAGTTGGAATGCGCGGGCGCGAACCCGGCCTCTGTGGCCACCACAACGAAGCCCGCCGTGAGGGCCTCTTTGTCGCCATCGCTTTCCGAGCGATCTTCGCCGGCGCTGCGCGCGGTGCTCCAGCCGCCGTTGGACGCGGTCAGCTTCAGCACCAGGGTGAATTGCCCGTTGTTGTCCGTGGTGGTGCTGCCCTGCGGGTTAGAACGGGGCCGCGACGCCAGACGCTTGGCGCTCTCGTCGTTGCCGCGCGTCCAGCGACCCCACAGGTTTCCGTCGCTGCTTTCGGCGGCCACCTTGACGCCCACGGCCGGGCGATTGTCAGAGCGATAGCGCACTTCGCCTGTGATGGTGACCTCAATGGTCTCGGTCTTCCAGACGATCGGGTCGGGGCCTTCGGTGCCGGGCTTGGGCGTCACGGGTTTCTCGGGGCCCTCCGGACCGCCGTTGCCGCCGTCTGTGCCGGGTCCTCCGTCCTTGGGACTTGGCTCCGCCTTGGAGCCGTCTTTGGGGTTGTTGCCCGGGAGCCTGCCGGAGTCGTTGGCGGGCTGGCCCGTTCGGGGTTTCACGCCCTTGCTGCCATCTTCCCCCTCGGAGTCTCCCCCCTTGGCCATCTCGTTGGATTGGGGCCGTCGCGCGGCGTCGTTGCCGCTCAGGAGCAGATAACCCCCAATGGAGCCACCCAGAAGCAGAAACAGGACCAACAGGGCAATCGTGACCGTGCTGTTGCGCATGCGGGCCTCTGGCTGAAAATGGCGGTGCAAGCCTCGTAAACGGCGACGGGCACTATCTTATACGTATCCGGGGCCTTTCTGTTCCAAAGGCGATCGAGATTTGGAGGACTGGCGCAGGATTTTCTGCGCCCTGGGCCTACAAGGCCTTGCCGGGAGGGCATCCAGGCCCCCGTTCATTGAAGAACACGTAAGGATTGGTTCAATGGCCCGTTTGGAGCTTCCGGGGCAACATGGCCGGCACTGCACAACTCGATTCACCCGTCAAGCGCGCCTCCGGGAGCCATGAGAGCGTTGCCGCGTCCAACTTATCCAAGCCGCGCCCGGCCCCCTGGCGCTGGCTGTTTCGCGTGTTCCGGTTTGAGGAGGCGGTGATCTTCGCGCTTCTGGCGGTGTTTGCGCTTGTGCTGCTCAGCGTCGATGGGGCCCCGGCCTTCAGCTATCTGTGGGCGGGTTTCACCTACAATTTCCACGGCAACGGCACCATGTGGATGTTCCTGCAATGGTGCACGCTTGGCACTTTTGCCCTGCTGGTAGTGGCCGCCCTGCCCATGGCCGCCGGCGGCAAGGCAGCCCGGCTGATGGAGGGTGTCTGGCGCGGACAAGATGGCGTGCTGGGGCGCGCCAAGGCCACGCTGGCCTGGGGTGCTGGAGGTATTCGTGCCTATGTACCGTTTCTGGCCTGCATGGGCGTTTACGAGATGCTCAAGCGGCTGATTCCCGCCGTGCGGGGCAGCCGGCTTTACGACGTAGAGATGGCACGCTTCGACTACTGGCTGCTGGGCGACCTGAGCGCAGCCATCGTCCGCAAGGCCATGCACGCTGACTGGATCAACGCCCTGCTGGCAGCCCTGCCCTTTGAGCTGACACAACTCGACATTCATGAGGCCTGCTACATCTCCTATGTGTATGCGGCTCCCGCGCTGGCGCTCTCGCTCTGGTTTCTGGGCCGGCGCGAGCACTTTGACCGCTTCATCGGGGCCATCACGCTTTGCGGTGCCCTGGCCTATGTGGGTTACGTGCTCGTGCCCGTGGTCGGACCCAAATACGTGTTTCCGGACCGCTGGCTGGAGGCCTCGCCGGCTGCCCTCAGCTTCATGGACGACATCAAGGGCATGAACCGTGACTGCTTCCCCAGCCTGCACACGGCCTGGACCACCCTGTTCCTGATCAGCGCCTGGCGTGGCTGCCGGCCCCTTTTCTGGGTCTACCTGCCGGTGGGAATCGGGGTTTACATCGCCACGCTGTACGGCGGGTATCACTACATACCGGACATCATCGCGGGACATCTGCTGGCGGTCTTTGCCTTCTGGGCAGCCAGGCCCCTGCGCGAGTGGTGGAACCGGCGCGCGGGTTTTGACGATTCCAAAGGCACGTCCGCCCTGTAATCCCCCGGTGGGCCCGACGATGGCAAGATCGCGCCGTGACCACGCACCGGCAGATTCTGGAGGAGTATCGCGGCTTTCGCCGCGCCTGCATTTACGCCATCGTGGGGGTGCTCGCGCTCACGGGCCTGCAATTCGGGGTGATGCCCTGGCCCGACGCGCTGGCATCACTGTGGTTGCTGGCCTATGTACCGCCTGCCTGTTACGGCCTCTGGCGCTGGCGCGCGCCAGGCCATGTGGATCGACAAGCGCGCTCGCGCAACGGACAATCTGAAATCGTCACAGGGCAATTCGAAATCAGGGATGCCGCGTCGGGGGATCGCGCTTGATCAACATCAATACAGACCTGCTGGGTCGGCTGAAGAAGGCCGACTCCGGCGCCTGGTACGAAATGTGGGAAGTGTTCGGCCCCTCCATTGAACGGCTGATCGGCTCCATTGCGTCGCGCTATTTCGGCCAGGAGACGATCAAGGACGTCAGCCAGGAGACTCTCGCCCGCGTGTATCAGGAGATCGCAAAGTTTGATCCCAAGCGCGGCGTGAAGTTTTCGACCTGGCTCTATGCCATTGCCAAGCACGTGGTCTACAGCGAGCTGACCACGCGCAACGCGCAGAAACGCGGCGGCGGCGTCAAACCCATGAGCCTCGACGACACGCTCCACGAGGTCAGCCAGCAGCCCCTGCCCGACCAGGAATTTGAGGCCAATGTGTTCAGGGCCAAGGTGTACCGCGCGCTCAAGGAAGTTGAGAAGCAGAGCGAGTTTGCTGAGTTCGAGTGTTACCGCCTGCGCCTGACACGCAACATGCAGGGCAAGGACATCTCGTCGGCGCTTGGCATCAGCGAGGCCAGCGTAAGCCGCTATCTCAAGCGCGTACGCGACAGCCTGCGCCAGGCCATCGGGCTGGCTGTGGCCGGATACTCCTGGACAGACGACGAACGCGCCCAGCTCAAGTCCAGCGGGCTGAACAGCGCCGACGACGACGCCTTCGACAACGCCTTGAGTGATGTCTACCTGACCGACGAAAAGTCGCGGCGCGACTACGGCAAAATGCAGAAGACGGCGCGCAGCGTTCGTTGAAAGCCCGAAAATGACGGCGCCCCGGGAGGTCCCGGGGCGCCGCGCCTTGCCACATCGCCTTACTTGGTTTCGGCCGGTTTCAGCGCCGCCACCAGCTCACGAACCTTCTGGGACAGCTTCTCGCCGCGCAGGCCGTCGGCGACGACCTTGCCCTCGGCATCCAGCAGCACCGTGCGGGGGATGCTGTTGATGCCGTAGCGCTTGGCCATGCCGCTGGACCAGAAACCGCCGTCATAAATCTGGCGCCAGGGCATCGCGGCCAGCTTGCTGCGGCCCTTGCCCGCGATGGTGTCACGCAGGGCCTGCTCGCCGTCCTTGTTGTCGAACGAGATGCCGATGATCTCGAAGCCCTGCTCGTGCAGTTCCTCGTACAGCTTGATCACCTCCGGCATGTCCTTGATGCAGGGTCCGCACCAGGTGGCCCAAAAGTCGAGGAGGACAATCTTGCCCTTGTAGTCGGCCGTGGAAATCGCCTTACCGTCGAGGTCCTTGACCGTCATGACCTTGCCCCAGTCTTCGAAGGCCTCGCCTTCCTTGATGGCGGCTTTGTGGGCGCTGAGCACGACCCGCATCAGGTCGCGGTACACGCCGGGCTCCTTGGCTTCGGCCAGCGCCTTGTCGGTCGTCAAGGCCTGGGTTACGGCCTTGACCGTGGCCTCATCCTTGCGGTTGAGGGCGTCCAGCAGCTTGATCTCGCCCACGGCCAGGGTCTTGGCCGCGTCGCCCTTGGCCTCAATCTCCATCTTCTTGAGCGTGTCGGCCGCTTCCTTGGAGTACTTGTCGTGGCCGAGCTTGGCAATCAGGCTCCACTTGCGCCACTCCGCAGCGTCCTTGGCTTCGCCGTTGGACTTGAGGTAGAGGTCCGCCAGACGGATGTAGCCTTCGTGGTTGGAGGCGTACTGGCTCCTCGGACCCGCCCACCTGTAGAGCGAATCGTGGTCCTTGGCGTCAGGGTTCGCCGAGATGTAGTCGGCGGCCCGCTTGAATGCCTCGGCAAAGAAGGTGTGAATCTGCTCTTCGCTGGGGTTACGGCCGAAGTCCTTGGTCAGCTCCTTGAAGCTGTCCATGACTTCCTTGGCCGAAGCATAGCTCTTGGGTTCTTCCTTGGCGGTGTCCTTTCCGCCCTTGGCCTCCTGGGCCAAAACGGTTACCGCGGGAGCGGAAAGTGCCAGCGCCGCGCACACCGCCACCATACGTGTCCAACGCGTCATCCTGTTCTCCATAAAAAGGAAAGTGTTCACACTCATGGTACGGCCGGCCCCAGCGCATCAGACAGACAAAATTGGATTGGCTGGTGGCCGCAAGGGCCTACCGCCCTGCTAAAGTGGCGCCGTGCCTTCCCTGACCGGACACAGCCGTTGGCAGTCCCGCAGCGCCTTTCTGGCCACCACGTTGATGGTCCTGCTCTGTGTGGGCGCGCCCTTCCACGTCACCCGGGGCCTGCTGGCCCATGGCGCCCTGTTCTTGCCCGTGCTGCTGGTGGTCTTCCTGCTGCTGGGAACACCGCTGATGCGCCTGGCCCTGGCCATCGGCCAGATTCACCAGTCGATCCCCGGGCGGGATGCCGTCATCACCGTACAGTGGCTGGTGCGCCTGCTGCTGGTGGGGTTGCTGCTCTTCGTGGCGGCGCGCGCGGCAGGCTGGATCTTCGCCGGGGCCGCCCACGAGTTCCTCCCGGAGACCCTGCTTTACCAGCAGCGCGAATTGACCGTGGCAGCCGCCCAGTGGCACGCCCAGCCCAGCAATGCGTTTCTGGCGGGAGCCACGGCGGTCCTGGGCTTCACACTGCTGATGGCGCTGGTAGCTGGCCGTGCGCGCATCACCGGCCTGTCCTGGATAGGTGTCCCCCTGCTGGGTGCCTGCATCTCCCTGCTGCTTCTGGGCTTTGCCGTAGCCCTGACCATGCCGGGGGCCGGCGCCCTGGCGGCCGTGAGTGCCCCCTTGCGGCTGGACCCCTTTGCCGGCCTCGACTTCTGGGCCGACATCGGGCGCGTCACCCTTCTGGCTACGGGGGCCCAGGCGGGGGTCGTGGTCGCCGCCGGGTCGGGCCTGCCCGGTCGCGCCGAGATCGGGCGCGAGGCCCGCGTGCTGGTCTGCGGCATGGCCTTTATCCTCGTCCTCACGGGCATCTGCGGCCTGCTTTTGCTCAGTGCGCTGTGTCTCGAACAGGGGTTGATTCCGCAGGCCCGCCATGCCGCGCCGTCGCTGCTGGTGCTGGACCTGGTGCCGGCTCTGGGCGAGCGGCTTTTTGCCACCTGGCCCCCCGAGTGGCAACTGCCGGAAATGGGCCGCCGCGTTACGGCCGCCTGGTGTTTCATGGTGGCGCTGGCGGGCAGCTTCGGCGCCTGCGGCCTGCTGATCTCGCGCAGCCCGCTGCCGGATGCCTGGCGCTCGCGCACCGCGCGTTTTGGCTATGCGGCGGCTCTGGTGGTCGCTGCTGCGCTGGTCCTGGCGGCCGTGCAGGGCTCCCTGGAAATCCTGGACCCTCTGCTGGTCGTGCTGCCCGCCCTGCTGGGCCTGATGCGCCTCAATCTGGCCAGGCGCCAGGGCGCGGGCCTGCGCGTGGCCAAGGCCGCCTTTGAGGCCCGCACTCCGGCGCTGGAGAAGCTGCACTTCAGCCTGGCCTTCAGCGTGGCCCGGCCGCTGCTGGTGGCGCTGGTCGTCGCGGTGGCTCTGCAGCAGCGTGAGGGCGGCCTGGTGCTGGCGGCATCGGCGGCCTGCTTTGCCCTGATGTGGCTGGGCAGCCTGCAGGCCGAACCCGTGCGTGCGGTCACCATGCGACTGCCCAAGGCGGCCCTGCTGCTGGCGCTGGCGGCCCCGGCACTTTACGCGGCGTCATTGCCACCCACGCTTCAGGCGCTGCACGCCCGTATTGCCTCAGAAGCAGACGACACCAAACGCGCCGAACTGCGCCGCGAGTTCGAAGCCGCGCTGCGCCGCAGCGCCAGCCGGGACTTTGACACCGCCGCGGCCCGGGCCCTCGTGACCCAGCAATTGGCGGCGCTGGGCAAGGCCACGGAGGCTGAGCGCGCCAGCCTGGCCGCCCGGCTGCAGGACACACTGGCCACGCTCCTGCTGGCCGACGACTCCCCGGAGGCCCAGCAACTGGAGCATCAGGCACTGGTGCCCAGCACCCGCGATGTGCAGCGCATTCTGGGCACGCTGGAAGGCGCGCGCGTGCGTGACGAAGCCGCGCTGAGGTCAGCGTTCAAGGACATCGGGCTGCGTTTGGGGCGCGGTCGCGTGTCGCGGGCCAATTTCGACGGCGGGCCGGACACCGCAGCCTGGGCCGCCCCGCTGGTATCGGATATGGCGGAGATCTGGGGCACGGCCGGCCCCGAGGCGCGCATCATCCGGCGCGAGCTGGTCCGCGCGGTGGTGCAAGAGCGCACCCTGCTGCTGCCTGACGCGCGGGCCGGGGCAGTGTTTCTGGCCTGCCTGGCCCTGGCCTCGGCCCTGCTTACGGTTTCGCTGTGGCTGGCCCGGGGCTCGGCCAGGCCGTCATGAAGCGCCGTTGAGCGGGGCGCGGCAAGTTCGTATAAGGCGCTTTAAACGATCGTTTAACGCCGGAGCCAGCCGTGGACTTCAACCTCAATGAAGAGCTTCAACTGCTTCAGAAAACCGCCCGCGAATTCGCCGAGTCCGAGCTGAAAAAACCCGCGCGCGAGATGGACGAGCGCGAGGAGTTCAACGTCGAGGTGTTCAAGAAGCTGGCTTCGCTGGGGCTGGCGGGACTGACGGTGCCCGAACGCTTTGGCGGCTCCGGCTTCTATGAAAGCAATCTCGCCAACCAGGCGGCCTGTGTCGTGCTGGAGGAGATCAACCGCATTTGCGCCAGCACCGGCGTAACTTTGTCGGTGCACATGAGCCTGTTCTCGAGCGCGCTCAACAAATGGGGCAGCGAAGAACTCAAGGCGCGCGTCCTGCCCAAGACCGCCACCGGCGAATGGATCGGCGCCTACTGTCTCAGTGAAGCCGGCGCGGGCTCCGACGCCGGTTCCCTGACCTGCGCCGCCAAGAAGGTGGGCGGCGAGTACGTGCTCAACGGCAGCAAGCTATGGATCACCAGCGCACCCTACGCCGACGTTTTCCTGGTCATGGCGCGCACCTCCACCGAGCACAAGACGCGCGGCATCTCGGCCTTCATCGTTGAACGCTCCCGCAAGGGGGTCGTCATCGGCAAGAAGGAGAAGAAGATGGGCATCCGCGGCAGCGCCACCAGCGAGGTGCTGTTCGAGGATTGCCGCATTCCTGCCTCCAACCTCATCGGAGAGGAAGGCAAGGGCTTCACCATTGCCCTGGACACGCTTGACGGCGGACGCATCGGCATTTCGGCCCAGGCCGTCGGTATTGCACGCGCCTGCCTCGATGACAGCATCGAGTACGCCAAACAGCGCGAACAGTTCGGCAAGAAGATTGCAGAGTTCCAGGGCGTTCAGTGGATGCTGGCGGACATGGGCGTGAAGCTGGAAGCCGCGCGCCTGCTGATGTACCGCGCGGCCTTCCTGCGGGACAACGGCCAGCCCTGCGCCAAAGAGGCCGCCATGGCCAAGCTCTTCGCCAGCGAGATGGCCAACAAGGCGGCCAAGGACGCTGTGCAGATCTTCGGCGGCAACGGCTACTCCAAAGAGTACAACGTCGAACGCTACTTCCGTGACGCCAAGATCACGGAGATCTACGAGGGAACCAGCCAGGTGCAGCGTATCGTGGTCAGCCGCGCCCTGATTTCCTGACACTACGGGAAGTTTTCAAACGCCGCCTGCAAGCCACTGTGCAGGCGGTCTTGCTTGTCGCATAATCCAGGCTCCTACCGGGCACGCAGTCATGGCGGAAACCGAGTCCGATCCCATCATTGGCCAGCAGTTCGGCAACGTCGTGGTCAAGGGCATCCTTGGCCGCGGCGGCATGGGTGCTGTCTATCTGGGCTACCACCCGGGCCTGGACATGAAGGTGGCCGTCAAACTGCTGCCGGACCTGTTCGTGGGCCGCAAAGAGCTGGTCGAACGCTTTCTGCGCGAGGCGCGGCTTTCGGGCAAGCTGCAACACCCCAACATCGTGCGCACGCTGGACGTCGGCTACCAGAACGGCGTGTATTACCTGGTCATGGAGTACGTGGAGGGCGTGGACGCCCAGCGCCTGCTGCAGCACGAGGGCCGTTTCTCGCCCATGCGCGCCATCAACATCGCCGGCTTCGTGGCCCGCGCCCTGGGCGAAGCCCACGCGCAGGGCGTGATTCACCGCGATATCAAACCCGCCAACATCATGATCGGGCGTGACGGCAAGGTCAAAGTCACTGACTTCGGCCTGGCGCGCTCGCTCCAGACCACCACGGCCCTGACGCTCTCCAACCAGGTGCTGGGCACGCCCCACTACATGGCACCCGAGCAGATCAAGAGCATGGACATCGACGAGCGTGTCGACATTTACGCGCTGGGCATCACGCTCTGGCAGTTCCTCACCGGCACACTGCCCTTTGACGGCCCCACGCCCATGGCCGTGCTCATGGCGGCCATCAACGACCCGTTGCCCATGCCCGATGAACACTTCAAGAAGCTGCCGCGCGAACTGCGCGAAGCCATCGTGGCCATGACCGCCAAAGACCCGCGCCGCCGGCTGCCCAACATCGCGGCGGTCCTGGCCGTGCTCAAGAAGGCTCGCGACGCCCTGCGCGCGGCCGGCCTCGACAGCACAGCGCCGCTCAAGGGCGGGTTGAGCACCTCCACGGACCCCGGCCACGGCCCCGACAGCGCGGGCTTTGACTCCGGAGCCGACGAAGCCGTGCGCCGCGCCCTGAACTCGGCGGTGCTGACGCGCCCGGCGGACGTCGGCAGTTTCACCAAACCGCTTGGCCAGGCCGAGCTCGAGGCGCGCCGCCGCGAGCGCGAAGCCGAGGGCGGCATTCCCTCGCCCCAGCGCCCCACGGGCAGGCCCGTGCCGCCGGGGCCCAAGCGCCCCACCGATCGCGGCCACCATTGAGCCGGGGGCACCATGTCTTCCTCCATTCTGCTGGAGTTGACGCGGCGTTACCTCGAGCCGCACCGCCACTACCACACGCTCGAACACATCGCCCACATGCTTGAAGGTACGGCCGTTGCAGCCAGGAGCGAAGGCCACGCCCTTGCCGACGAGCAGATTCTCGCTGTCTGGTTCCATGACGCCGTCTACGACCCACGGGCGTCCGACAACGAAGAGAAGAGCGCCGCGCTGGCAGCAGCCATGCTGCGCGCCGAGGGTAAAGACGAATCCTTCATTGCGCGTGTGGAGCGCATCGTACTTGACACCAAACACCACGTGCCAAGCATCGCCCTGAGCCAGGCCGTCATCGATGCCGATCTCCAGACTCTGGCCCTGCCGTGGGAGGGCTATTTGAAGATCGGAGCCTTGATCCGCCGCGAATACGCCTTTGTCGATGACGCCCAGTGGCGCCAGGGCCGCGCCCGTTTCTTTTCACAGTGGCTCCAGCGCGAGCGCATCTACTACACGCCCTGGGGCCGGCAGCTGGAGTCCCAGGCGCGCAGCAACCTGTCAAGGACGGTCGCCGGCGAAGCATGAGCAGCAGTTAAACCAGAACCCGCCGCGGGCGCGGCGGGCCTGGGGTCTTGCGGAGCAGGCTACTCAAAGCGCAGGTCATCCATGTAGATCTGGCGCGTACCCGTGAACGTCGTGGGTTCCATGACGATCTCGATGCGCGTGATGCTCGCCTTGTTCACGCCCGTGAACGCCGAGAGCGGAATCTGGGCCTCCACGAAACGGTTGTAGTAGGGCTGTGCGCCGTTGTAGTCCGGCAGGTAGGTGGTGCTGGGCGCGGCGCGGTCCCAGATCGTCACCAGCGAGGTGGCGTTGGTGGAATCCGTCAGGCGGACTCTCACCGTCACCCAGTCGTATCCTTCCGTCGAGGTCTGGCCCAGGCGGAAGATGACGCGGCGGCACGCGTTGACGTCCTGAGCCGTGAAGTTCGTCTGGTAGGTGCAGTTGGTGCCGCTGGGAATGGTCATGATGTTGTGGCGGATGCCCAGCGACGCCATGTTGCCGAGGCTGGAGAAGATTGAGGCCTCGGAGCGCGAACCGCCAGTGAAGCTGTTGGCGCCGCCGCGCAGGTTCGTGGCCGCGTTGGCGTCCTGGAAGTCATCAATCAGGATGCGTTCGGCCATGTTGCGCCAGCTGTTGATGCCGTAGTGGGCGCGGGTGGTGTCCCCGTTGGTCCACATGTCGGCGAACAGCACGCCGTCGAGATAGCGGCCGTCGGCGTCGGAGTAGCGCTTGATGAACGCCGTCACCAGGTGCCACAGCCTCGCCTTCTGTTCCGGGGCCGTGATGTAGGGCGAGCCGTCATTGGCGTGGGCGTCGCCCGTCTGGTTGTGGTTGGCGCCAAAGACGGTGACCTGCGTGGCCGGGCCCACGCTGCGGTCGCCGTACTGGTCAGCAAACGGATACACCAGGTCGCCGTCACGCTCTGCCGCCAGAATCAGGGAAGGCAGGCGCGGCTGCAGCGTGGGGATGGCGCGGATGGCAAAGCTCCACGAAGTGGGGCTGCCGCCCGCGTCACTGCCGCTGAGGCCCGTGACGCCGGCGACGGTGTTGGTGTCATAGCGCAGGTCAAAGGGCATGAAGTAGATCATGCCGCGGGCCTTGTTGTTGAAGTTGCGGACGTGGCTGGCGTGCGTGGCGCCGCCGCCGCGTGAGTGGCCGCCGATGAAAACCTTCTGCGGGTCAATCTTGCCCACGAAGGGTGCCGAGGAAGGCGCCGTCAGCGTGGCCGTGGAGGTATATCCGGCGAGCATGGTGCCGGAGATGGTGCCCGTCGCGGCCTGGTTGAGCAGCAGCATGAAGTCCTGGGTGGCCTCCTGGAAAGCGCCTCCGGACTGCATGCCCGCCGTGTAGTAGCCCGAATCGTAGGTGCTGTAGGGCGAGCGATAGGTGGAGGTGACAGGCGTCGAACTGGGGGCATAGAAGCTGAAGGCATCCTCGACACTGACGGTGATGATGCCGTAGCTGGCCAGGTGCGCCCCGAGGTTGTTGTACTCGCGGAAATGGAAGCCGCGTCCGCGGTGCATCACGAACAGGGGCGCGGGAGTGGTGATGGTGGAGAGGTCGGGCGCCCAGATGCGCGCGGTGGTCTGGCGCGTGACGCCGTCGTAGGTGGAGGTCGTGCTGTAGAGGATGTCGAGGTAGGCCGTGGTCACCGGCGTGGCACCGGTGGAGGGCAGAATCGTGAAGTTCTGCACTGCAACGGTGCCCGCACTGCGGAAGTTGGGCGCGGTGGCCGGAATCTCGGATTCGTTGGCACTGAACACGTCGAGCAGGCAGCGCAGGGGTTGGGCCGTGGTGCCGCCGGTCTGGCGCGCGTAAACGGTGAACTGGTACGAGCCCGCGGTGCTGGGCACGCCATTGATGGTGCCGTTGGTGCCGTCGAGCGAAAGGCCGGGGGGCAGCGTGCCGGAGAGCACGCCAAAGGTGCCCGCCGTGCCCGTGGTGGTGCCGGCAAGCGCGAAGGATCCCCAGGGCCGGTCCGCCGTGGGGTTGCCCACCAGGCTGTCAGAGTAGTTCGAACCCACCCGTACGGACTTCAGCACGACAAAGGGCCCGGGCTGGTCCACCAGTGTGTAGGAGATGACGTCAATGTCGATGGTCACCGTCGTGGGTGTGTGGGCCGGAGTCGCGAAGGTGCCTTCAAGCCGGTAGCCGCCCGCCGTGCCGATAGGCGAAGGGGTCACCTGGGCGGTTCCGCCTGAGAATGCCGCGGTGCTGGACTGCACGACGGCCGCCGTGGTGCGGTTGACCACCTGCCAGCTCAGCGACGAAATCGCGCCCGTGAACAGGTTGTTGAGCGCGTCGCGCACCTGGAAGTTGAAGGGGCTCCAGGCGCTGTTGATGACGACGGCCGTGGCGCCCGTGGCCGACACCGAAAAGTTATAAAGGAACGTAATGGGGTTGGTCGTGACGCTGCTGGCCTCCGTCGAGCTGAGCGTGAAGGTGGCCGGCCCCGCGTTGTCGTAGCGCGCGCCGTTGATGGTCACCGTGCTGCCGGAGCTGGCGGCGCTGGTGGTGCCGCTGAGGGTGCCGCCGCCAGAAGCCACCGTGAGAGACACCGTGATGGCCGGCGTAATCGCCACAGGCGTGCCGCTGGTGGCGCTGTTGATGGTGGCGCTTACCGAGAAGCTGCCATTGACCAGGGGCGAGGCCGAAACCGTGGGGTTGACCAGCACCAGCGAGTCAAACGTGATCGTGCCCGAGGTGACCGTGCTGAAACCCGGTGAAGAAGCCTGCAGCGAGATGGTCTCGTTCACGGAGTAGCTGAGGCCCGAGAACACCGCGGAGCTGGAACCCGAAATGGTCTGCATCAGCGTGCCACTGAGGGTGCCGCTGCCCGTGCCGGGATTGCGCGCCACCGTGACATCGACCGGGTAGGACGGAACAACCGGGGCCAGCGTGCCGGGGTCCACCGTGCTGACGGCCACGGTGAACGTGCGCGGGCGGTATACGGTGCCGGACGGAATGGCCGTGAAGCGCAGATCCATCTGCGCGCCCACATTAAAGGAAGCCGATATGCCTGCGGCCGTGGCTTTGGGCCCGTTGACCTGCAGCGTGTACGAGCCAATCGTGTCCAGCACCACGTTGTTGAAGGTCAGCGTAGAGGTTCCGTTGCCGGCCGACACAAAGCTGCCCACAAGGTTGCCGGGGCCCGAGGCCTTGGTCAGCGTCAGTGTTTCGACGCCGGACACGCTCATGGGCGTGCTGGTGCCGGGCACAAGGAAGTTGACAGTCACGGCAAAGGCGCGGTTGACCTGAATGCCGTTGACGGGCAGGGCGACAACCTGGATGTCGTAGGGCTGCTGCACCCCCCCGCCTCCGCCGCCGCCAAGGCCGGTGAAGACGCTGCCGCTGCCGCCGCCGCCGTCACAGGAGACGCCATAGACAGACACACCTGCCACCGCCGCCAGCAACATCAACGCGCTCAAAGCGCGGGAAACTGACCTGGAATTCATGGGGCTTCCTCAGGGATACTGGTGAGTTGTGTGAGCCAGACGCTAAGCGCCCAGCAGGTACCACGCGCCTTCAACGCGAACGAGCTGGATGAAGATCTCTCCCGCGTTGCCGCCCACGTTGAACGTGACCCGCGCCCGGTCACCCGCTTCGTCGAAGCGAGCCGGTTCCGCGCGGTGCGCCGCTTCCAGCTTGTCCCAGAGTTCCGGGTGCCAGAGGTACTGGCGCCAGCCAGCCTGGAGATCGTCCTGCGTCAGTTCGGTCCGGCCGGCCAGGCTTTCGAGCGTGCGGGCCAGCCAGGCTTTGTCGCCCCGCGCCCGCGCCGCGAAGATTCCCTCAATGAGGCCTTGCGGCGTGGCATTGGTCATGGGGAAAGTAGTGTCCTCGGCCTTGGGAGAGGGTTCGCCCAGAGGTTTGAGAACCTCGGGGGCCAAAGCCTCGTCCTTGGGCAAAGCCGTCTTGTCCGGCAGCACCGGCAATCGGCTGCTGTGAACTACATCTTGATCGCCTGACGCCAAAACGCCCGCAACGCCGCCACAAAGGACGCACATCGCGGCCACTGAAAGGATCAGTGCCTTGCGCATAGTGTTCTCCGCGTTCGGCCAGCCCCCAAGCAAGTCAAACGCTCGCACGCCGAATTGTCTGATTTGGGCATTAAGTGTGGCTTCTTTATGCCCTAAGCGCAAGGTTTCATGCGACAGTTTTGCCAAGTCCAGCGCGGCCATGGGACGGCTTGTCCCGGAGATGGGTGGCGCCTGGGGTTGGGCGCCCCGGAACCTGCAAAGGCCATGGGCCGGGGCCGCGGAAATCAGGCTGCCTGACGCTCTGACTGGCGCGAATGCCTCCGGTTTGTACTCTTGCCCGCCTTATGGCCGATCAACCCGCGCGCGTTCGCATTGCACCCTCCCCCACCGGTGACCCTCACGTAGGCACCGCCTACATGGCCCTTTTCAACAAGGCCCTGGCCGACAAGACCGACGGCCAGTTCCTTCTGCGCATCGAGGACACCGACCGCACCCGCTACGTCGCCGACAGCGAAAAGCAGATCTTTGAGGCCCTCCGCTGGCTGGGCCTGAACTACCATGAAGGCCCCGACGTCGGCGGGCCCGTGGGCCCCTACCGCCAGAGCGAGCGCCTGCCCCTGTACAAGGATGCGGCCGAACAACTCGTCGCGTCGGGCAAGGCCTACAAGTGCTTCTGCACCAACGAGCGCCTTGAGGCCCTGCGCAAGATCCAGCAGGCCGAGAAGTCCAAGCATCAGGGCTACGACGGGCTGTGCCGCTCTTTGTCGCCAGAAGAGGTGGCCCGCAACGAGCGCGAGGGCAAACCCTATGTCATCCGCCTCAAGATGCCGCGCGAGGGCGACATCGTGGTCGCGGACAAGTTCCGCGGCAGCGTGAGCTTTCCCGCCAGCGACCAGCAGGATGCCGTGCTGCTCAAGTCTGACGGATTCCCCACCTACCACCTGGCCAACATCGTGGACGATCACGCCATGGGCATCACCCATGTGATCCGCGCCGAGGAATGGATCGCGTCTTTGCCCCTGCACCACGAGCTGTACAAGGCCTTTGGCTGGCAGGAGCCCGTTTTTGCCCACATGCCTCTGCTGCGCAACAAGGACAAGAGCAAGATTTCCAAGCGCAAGAACCCCACGAGCCTGCTCTGGTACCGCGACGCCGGTTTCATGCCTGAGGCCCTGGTGAATTTCCTCTCGCTCATGGGTTTTTCCATGCCCAATGACGTCGAGATCTTCAGCTACGACAGCTTCCTGTCCGAGTTCTCGCTCGACAAGGTCAACCTCGGGGGGCCCGTCTTTAACCTCGAGAAGCTGCTATGGCTCAACGGCGAATATCTCCGGCGCCTGCCGCCCGAAGCCCTGGCTGAACGCATTTACAACCACGTCAAGCTGCTCATGGGACGCGAGCGCGAGTTCGCCGACGTGCCCGAGGAAGAGCAACCCAAGGACACCTTCCTCAAGGACTTCGAACAGAAGCGCCGTCGCTGGAGCCGCCGCCTGGCCGAGCTGGCCCCCGTTCTCATGCGCGCCTACGAACACCAGCGCGGCATGTTCCTCAGTGTCATGCCCCTGGTGACGGAGCGCCTGCACACGCTGTGTGAGGCAGCGGATTACCTGCCCATGTTCTTCGTCAGCGATTTTGCCCTCAAGCCCGAGGACTTCGCCGGCAAGAAGACATCCCCGGCCGACGCCAAGAAGGCCCTGGTGGCCATGCGCGAGATTGTAAGCCGCCTCGACTTCGCCCACAGCGGCGCCAAGGAAACCCTCGACGCCGAGGGCCGCACCCGCGCCGAAGGCCTGGGGCTGAAGGTGGGAGATTTCTTTGCACCGGCCCGCGTGGCCATCACCGGCGCCAGGGTCAGCCCGCCTTTGATCGAAAGCATGATTGTGCTGGGCCCCAGCGAAACCCTAAGCCGTCTGGACCGCGCGATTGCCCTGCTGCCCTGAACCATGCTCTCGCGCGCCGAAATCGAGGAACTGTTTCCCGCCACGCGCAAACTGGTTTACCTCGACACCGCCTACCGTGGCCCGCTGTGCAAGCCCGCTGGCGACGCCGCCGAGGCATACCTGCGCAGCATCAGCGCGCGCGGCTCACTTGAAATCCCGCGCTACATCGAACTGTTGAACAACTGCCGCAAGCGGCTGGCGACCGTGTTCAACGCCAAGCCCGAGGAGTTCGTCTTCTTAGCAAACGCCACGGACGCGTTTTCGCGCGTCACGCTCGGCATTGACTGGCGCGAGGGCGACGAAGTGGTTGCGCCGGAGAACGACTACCCCGGCGTGCTGCGCCCGCTGCTGGACCTCAGGCGGCGCGGCGTCAAGCTCGTGCTCGTGCCCGCGCGCGACGACGCCGTGTTCGCCGAACAGCTGCTCGCTGCCTGCACGCCGCGCACGCGGCTGATCGCGGCCAGCCACGTGAATTTCCGCACGGGCTTTTGTCTTGACGTGTCAACACTTTGCGCCGGGGCAAAGAAGATGGGCGTGCTGACGGCCATTGATTTCGTGCAATCGGCGGGTTGCCTGCAACTCGACTTCGGCGCGCTTGGCGCCGACTTCGGCACGTTTGCCGCCCGCAAGTGGTTTTGCGCGCTGGACACGCTCGGCATCTTTTACGTGCGCGAGGAGTCGCTCAACAAGCTCACGCCCCACACACTGGGCCTCTTCAGCGTCGCCGAGCCCCACAACTTCGACGCGCTCGATCAGCCGCTGGCGCCGGGAGCCCGCCGCTTCATGCTCGGCGCCCCGCCCTACATCCAGATAGCCGCGTTCGATGCCGCGCTGGAGCTGTATCAGCGCGTGGGAGCGGCCGAGGTCGAGGCAGCCGGCCGCGCGCTTGGCAGGACCATTCGTGAAGGTGCGAAGACTGGCTGCCTGGGCGAAAGCTGGCCGGCAGGCGCGCAGGCGCCCATCGTGTGCTTGCGGCGAGAGGGCAAGCTGGCCGACGAATCGCTGGGGCCGCGCCTGCTTCAAAGGGGCATTGTCGCCAGCGTGCGCAAGGGCATCATTCGCGTCAGCCCCCATTGGTTCAACGCTGAATCCGATGTCGATCGGTTGTTTGACGCGCTCGCCGCGTTTGAAGCGCGGAAATAGCCATCTCACGCCTGTGCGCCGGATCAGGGTGCCCGGCCATGGCTGGCCGGGCTGTCCATCTCACCCGGTCCTTCCTGTTCATCCCTGCGCCTTTGCCTTTGCCTTTCCCCGCCCGCCGCAAACGCTAAATTGCGCGCTCTCCGGGCATAGGACTCAACATGAACATCCTTGAACTCGTCCAGCGTGAAGGCGAGCGGCAGAAGTCTTCACTGAACCTCATTGCCAGCGAGAACTACGTCAGCGACTACGTGCGCGGCGTCCTGGGTACGGTTTTCACCAACAAGTACGCCGAGGGCTACCCCGGCAAGCGCTGGTACGGCGGCTGCGAGTTCACCGACCAGGCCGAGCAGCACGCCATTGATCTCGCCAAGCAACTCTTCAAGGCCGACCACGTCAACGTGCAGCCGCACTCCGGCACGCAGGCCAACCTGAGCGCCTACTTCGCCATGCTCAACCCCGGCGACAAAGTGCTCGCCTTCAAGCTTGAGCACGGCGGCCACCTCTCGCATGGCGCGCCCTTCAACGCCAGCGGCAAGTATTACAAGTTCGTGCACTACGGCGTGCGTAAGGAAGACGGCCTCATTGACGATGCCGAGTATCTGCGGCTGCTCAAGGAGCACCCGGACATCAAGCTCGTGGTCACAGGCGCTTCAAGCTACCCGCGCGTCATTGACTTCGAGAAGCTCTCAAAAATCGCGCGCGAGCACGACAAGCTGTTCATGGCCGACATCGCGCACATCTCCGGCCTTGTGGCTGCGGGCGTTCACCCAAGCCCCGTGCCCGTGAGCGACTTCGTTACGATGAGCACGCACAAGACGATTCGCGGCCCGCGCGGCGGCATGGTGCTTTGCTCCAAGAAATGGGCCAGCAAGCTGGACCGCGCGGTGTTCCCCGGCACGCAGGGCGGGCCGCTGGTTCACGTCATTGCGGCCAAGGCAGCCATGCTCGAAGAAGCCCTGAAGCCCGAGTTCGTGAGCTACCAGAAGCAGGTTGTCGCCAACGCCAAGGCCATGGCCAAGGCCTTCACGGAAATCAACCCCAGGCGCTATCGCGTGATCACCGGCGGCACCGACAACCACATGGTCATGGTCGATATCACCGGCACGGGCAAGAACGGCAAAGAGATCGAAGACCTGGTCGGCGCACAGGGCGTCTACGTGAACAAGAATTTCATTCCCTATGACCCCCGCCCCAACACCGAGACCAGCGGCATGCGGGTCGGCACGCCCATGGTGACCACGCTCGGCGCCCGCGAGTCAGACATGCCGCGCATCGTGCAGTTCATCGACAAAGCGATTTCCGGCGAGAACGTGAAGCGAGAAGTCAGCGCCTTCATGGCGGAAATCGAAAGCCGGTAAGCCGAACGCAATAGGCCGCAAACGTCGTCGTCCTGCCTGGATCCGGAAGCGGCCTTGCGGCCGGCTCGACCTAGTCATTCCTCGGGTCAAACGGCGACAACGCAATCTCAGGATTGAACACCATCGGTCAATTGTTAACGTGCATCAATCTTGACCATGACCGCAGGAGATTCGCATGCGCTTTGTCTTTTACATGTTTGGTTGGCTTGCGTGTGTGTCAGTGGGTTGGCTCGCCACACCCGCGTTCGCCCAAAGTGAGTCCGTTGCATTTTCAGCCACGCTGGTGCTTACGGTCTTGGATCGCTCAAACAAAGCCGTCGTAGACGTGGAACTCTCTCTTGAACCAGACGACTTCTGGGGCGAGAGGGTTCCGCGTGAACCCGTTGAAGATGAGAAACCGCGGCCGGATTGCAAGTTGGCCGTACAGGGCTCTGCCACGACGCTACAAGATGGCAAAGCGACTATGCACGTGAAGATGACGATTTCCGGCAAGAAAATCCCTCGGAGTTCGGACAGGGCCTGGTGCAGTGTTTGGATCAAGGCCGTAAAGAAAAATTTCACAACACGATGGGAGCGTCTGCAGATATACGACGGGGACAATACCCAAGTCACGATCATGCAATTTGGAGCAGGGGGCACATTGTCGGGACGCTGCATCGACAAAGCCACCGGCAAACCCTTGGGGGGGATCATAGTCGGCTTTGGTGAACGATCATGGTTGAGGACAAGCAACATGGCGTCGCGGCTAGCCACGACCGTCACCGCGGAGGATGGACGCTTTACGCTCAGGCAAGTCCCGCCATGGGGGGAAACCGGAGAATTCTTTTTTTATTCGGAACAATGGACAAATGAATCTTCCGTTCTAAATGTTTCCGAGGACGACCTCCGACAAGGCAAGGACGTGAATGCAGGAGACGTGAATTGCGTCCAAAGCGGGCGTGCCACCTTCAAAGCAGTTTCCGTTGACGGAAAAGACATCATCCCAATCGTTTGTTGCTCCTCGAAAACAACGCCAACAAACGGGTCCCGACCCAATGAGCGCAGCCGCATTTACCCTCCGCAGCCACTCATTAAGTACGACAAAAATACGACAACCTTTAGCGTGTACGGACTTGTCCCAGGGAGTTGGAGCCTGCGGCTCCTGCGTGAATCGGGCGAAGAGACGATTCGGTCATTTGCGGTAAAGCCGGGCGAGGTCGTCGATTTCGGTCAGATGGTACTCGTCAAGCCATACTTTGTCTCAGTCACGGTCGTCGACAAGAGCGGCAACTCATCCAAAGGGTGCCGGGTTGCAATGCACGTACCCGGGCCGATCACCTATGACCCTGAGACGGGCGAAGATCGGGACACAAACGGCGATGAGGTTCGTTGGGAGTGGTTCAATGGCAACGCTGTATCGTTTGGAATTGTCATGGTTGGAAAGATGCAAATCACGGCCCGCTATGACGACATTTGCCCCACCACGAAGACCGTTGATCTTAAAGGTGAGCCGCTGAAATACACGCTTGTGTTGGACGACGGTGCAACACTCGCCGTTAATCTGATTGGTCGTTCGGGTAATCCCGCGAAAGGGATCATCGTCCTGGTGGCCAAGAGTTCGGCGGCATACGCCACGTATCTGCAAACGGGAAGCATCAAGCACGTTATCAGCCCCGAATCCAAGGGCGGCGCAATACGTAAGCCTGAGGGAACTTATCGATCACAGGGATCAAGCAGTTCTGTCAAGTTTGAGCACGTTGTCCCGGATACATACCTTGTTGCCTGCGATGTTGATGGCGAGGCAACGACGTTGACGAGTGAAGCCGCGCTGGAAGAGGGGAAACATTGCGAGGTGACCCTCAAAGTCACGGTCGGATCGCTTAAGGCAACGGTTACGCTTTCAGGCAAGCCATATTCCGACAAACCAGTGATTTTGGTTTATCTCGCAACTCTTGGTTTGTACCAGGACCGAAGCGGTTGGACTATTGTGGGAGGCGAGGAGTTTCGCAACCGAGATCGAGGTATAAGCGTTTTGCGTACCGATAAAAAAGGTCAGTTCTCTGCCAATTCGCTGGCACCTGGCAATTGGTGTGTGATCACGGAAAAAGAATATGGGTACGTAGCCGGTCAGAATATGGGTGTGGCAGACGAGTATTTGTCAGAACAACTCGAGAAACGGTCTTTCACCATCAAAGGTGGCGAGAACACAGCTAATGTAGATATTTTGCACTATCGAGGAACCTGGTTGTCGATCGCCTCGACCGCTGACGGCAAACCAATCGATCCACCTGAATCCATGGCGCTTCACGCGATAGGGTCTCGTGAAGGCCCTAGAATGTGGACCAGAGGCGAAAACGCCCTTGTCAAGGCGACCGTAGTTGAATTCGGGCCGGTTGCACCCGGGGCATATGAGCTGGTATTCAGAACCCGAGAGGGTTACTCGTACAAAAGGTTCGTAGTCAAGAAGAACGCCGAACAATTGGAGCCACTGGAGCGAATCGGCCACTCTGTTTCAGTGAAGGTGAAAAATGCCGATGCCTTCATCAGGGCCGACGGTACTGTCGGAGTTCAGGTGTTTGTCCGGCCTCAGATAGACCTGTTCGAAATGAGCGGGCAGCCAGTATTGACAGAGTACCATCGCGCTGGAATGGAGTGGAGTTGCTGGACTAGCTTCCTACCGGGAAAGTACCTTGCGGTAGCCATCGGCTGGGGCAAGGAAGCGCCGATTGTCGCAACGCAACAGTTCGAAGTGAAGGACAAGGGTCTGGAATTAACACTGACACTGAATACTAACTCGACCAAGGGGGCGATTGCGCTTAACGCCACGCTAAAAGAAGAAAGAATTCACGACAATTCCCCCGGACGTTGGCGCATGCAGCTATTCGATAAGACTGGAAAAGAAATTATTTTGGAGGACCCTCACTCCGCCGTTTCATCGATTTCGCAGCAACTCAGCCTGATGTCTGTGCCCGCAGGCAAATACTCCGCCCTTATCTCGGGAAACTGCGTTGTTTCACAGAGAATTGAGGAGGTAAATGTAGAGTCGGGGAAAACTACTAACCTGAACGTCGTGCTGGAGGTCAACTCCATATTGAATGTAAGATTTGCGCAAAAAACTTTGCGGCGAAGCACTCTTGAAGCTGCCGTCATTACTTGCTTTGACGTAAAGAACAACGAGGTGACGCTGAACAAGAGTCCTTGGAACTCCGGATACTTCTCAATTCATTCGACCCACGATATAGGCTTCCAATGGAATATGAGCCTTTACAACGTGTCGTCCAACGTGAGCCACATAAAGGTCAAGATTCCGGGCTATAAAGAGCTCACCCTGCATGCAAGTAGTGGAACAAGTTCGCAGCCAATCCAACCCAAACTTGAACGGGAGTGATTACGAGATTATCTCCACGACGGCCGTGGTGCCTTCGCCGGGTTTGCTTTCGAGGCTGATTTCCCAGCCCATTTGCTTGGCGTACTCGCGCGTGAGCCACAGCCCAAGGCCCGTGCCCGCGCCTTGTTCCCCGGCCCTGGCCCCGCGCGCGAATCTCTGAAACAGGCGCGGCTTGTCCTCGTCCGCGATTCCGGCGCCTTCGTCGATGATGCGCACGATGAGCTTGCCGTCCCTGGCTTCACTCGTAATGCGCACGGGCTTGGCCGCGTCGCGGCTGTATTTCAGGGCGTTGTCAATGAGGTTGAAGAACACCTGCTGCGCCGCTGCGCGGTCCAGCCTTACGGCGGGCAGGTCTTGCGTCTCGTTGATGATCTCGCGCCCGGCATGGGCGCGCAGCGCGGCTTCCGCGGCAGCGCCCAGGGGTTCGCCCAGCAAAGCCTGTGTGACTTCAACCTTGAAAGAGCCGCGCTCAATCCTGGCGGCGAGCAGGATCATCTCGACCAGGCGCGTGAGGCGTTCTTCTTCGGCGAAGATTCGCGAGGCGTGTTGCTCGACTTTTTCGTTCCCCGCCGTCTTGGCCTGGCCAATGAGCAGTTCCGTGAACAGGCGCATGGCCGTAAGAGGAGTGCGCAACTCGTGGCTGACCGCGGCCACGAATTCGCCCTGCTGCCGCGCCAAGGCCTCGCTGCGCGAAACGGTGCGGTGAAGTGCAAAGGCGAATGCGAGCACGAGCAAAAGGTAACCGACCCCCATGAGTGCGTAGGTCTGGCGCGTGCGCGCGAGCCGCTCTGACATAGACGTACGGTCGGGAAGCTCGACTTTCGGGCCGGGAAGGGCCAGTTGCAGCCAGAGTTCGCCGTCGCCTGAATCGTTCCAAATCGTGCCGACGGGGTAGTTGATGCGTTGCTCCGCGGCGGCGAGAAAACCCTGCACAAAGTCCTCGCCATAGCGTTCACGCGCCCAGGCGCCCTGCGCATGTTCAACATCCACCACAAAGCCCTGAATAACCTGTTCCGACGGCGTGCGCACCGTGCGCCAGAAGACCATCACGGGCTGCTCGCCGCTGCGTGTGTAAACGCAATAAGGGTAAATCTGAACCAGCGAATCACCATAAAGGTCGTCAACCCCGGGCGGGCGCCTGAGGTCGCGCCACGGGTCTTCGGTGGTTTCCTTGCGGCTCTGCTTCTTCTCCACCTGCGCGCTGCGCGCCTTGTTGGCCACTTCCTGCGCGTTGGCGTTGACCACCAGAAGCTCGTTGGACACAAGCTGAACCTTGTCCGGCTTGTCTCCGCTGCGCGCGTGGAGGAACTGCGTTGTGATCTCGCCTTGAGCGGGCTTCACCCGCGCCTTTTCAATGGGCGTTGACAGAATCCACGGAAGCTCCTCTCCAAGGGACTTCAGCCCGGTGCGCACCGTTTGCTCAAAGGACGAAGAGAGCGGCGCCTGGACCTGGTAGGACTCCAGTTCGGCTTGACCCTGTTCCGGGAAGTGAGGCGTCGTGTAGCGGACAGGCCCGCCGTCACCGCTCAACTGGAAGTAGAACTTGACGAGCGGGTCCGCGGGCCTGTCAGCAAGGGGGGAGCGAACCACGCTCGGCGCCTGGGACTGAACGTTCAACGGGGCGCGCCAGTGCTGGAACTCCGTGAACTCGCGGCTCAGCTCCACACGCAACAGATTGCGCAGGTCACGCTCGGCCCTGGCTTCGGCGGCGCTCCTCATGGTGCGCGCTGCTTCCTCATCGTCCCTGATCTGCCGGCGGTAGTCCTTTTCCAGTTGCGGGCCTGCATAGGTGCTCAACACCGCCAGCGGGATCAAACCCACCGCGACGTAAAGCAGCATGGCTATGCGGATCTTTTTCACCGGTCACGCTTCCCAGCGGTAGCCCGCGTCGCGCACGGTTACGATCACGCGCGGCTTCTCTTTGTCAGCTTCAATCTTGGCGCGCAGCTTGGCCACTGCCATGTCCACCGTTCGCGTAGCCACGGCCTCCTTGTAGCCCCAGACTTTCGTGAGCAGTTCGTCACGGCTCACGGCCGCCGGCCGCGCCTTGATCAGGTACTTCACCAGCTCGACTTCCAGTTGAGTCAGCGCTGTGGCCTGCCCGTCGCGCAGCACCTCGCCCCGCACCAGATCCAGCCTGCAGCCGGGCAGGGCCACCGGCGCGTTGAATGCAGCCTGGGCGCGGCGCAACTGAGCGTCCACACGGGCGTGCAGCTCGGCCAGGCGAAAGGGCTTGGTGATGTAGTCGTCGGCGCCGGCCTTGAGGCCCTCGACTACCTGCTGCTCGTCAGCTAATGCGGTGAGCATGATGATGGGCAAAGTCGCGCCCTGCGCGCGCAGGCGCCTGCACACTTCCATGCCGTGCAGGCCAGGCAGCATCAGGTCAAGGAGTACGAGATCGGGTTTGAAACTCTGGACGGCGTTCAAGGCGGCGTCGCCGCGCGCGCAGGTCTCAACGGCGAAGCCCTCGCCCGCGAAGGTTTCATGGAGGCCAACCCGCAGGGATTCTTCGTCTTCAACGATGAGTATGCGCGATGGGGCCACCGTTTCCTCCCCCTGCATTGTCCCACAAAAACGCGCAGCGCCAAGGCCGGCCCGGCTTTGAGGCGTAAAAGCGGTGTAAATGAATGGACCCTTCAGGCACCGGCTTGCCGGCGCCGGCGGGGCTTCAGCGTTTGGGACGGGACTTGTGGTCGTTCACGATCTTCTCGACTACGCCGGGGTCGGCCAGGGTCGTGATGTCGCCCAACTGCGAGTACTCGCCCGCGGCAATCTTTCGCAGGATGCGCCGCATGATCTTGCCGCTGCGTGTCTTGGGCAGGCCCGCCACTACCTGAATGTGGTCCGGCGTGGCAATAGGCCCGATCTCCCGCCGCACCGCGTTCTTGAAGGCCCCGATGAGTTCTTCGGGGTCTTCCTTCTCGTATTCGGGCTTGATGACCACAAAGGCGTAAATGCCCGTGCCCTTGAGGTCGTGGGGAAAGCCGGTCACCGCGGCTTCGGCCACGGCTTCGTGGGTGATCAGCGCGCTCTCGATTTCCGCCGTACCCAGGCGGTGGCCGCTGACATTGATGACGTCGTCGACGCGGCCCGTGATCCAGTAATAGCCGTCTTCATCGCGCCGGCAGCCGTCGCCGGTGAAGTAGAGCCCCGGGTAGGTGGAGAAGTACGTCTGCTTGAAGCGGGAGTGGTCGCCGTAGATCGTGCGCGCCTGGCCGGGCCAGGAGCCCCGCAGGCAGAGGTTGCCGGAGATGTCGTTGCCGTGGATCTCGTTGCCTTTGTCGTCGACCACCACCGGCTGCACGCCAAAGAAGGGCAGCGTGGCCGAGCCCGGCTTGCAGGGCGTCACGCCGGGCAGGGGGGAAATAAGGATGCCGCCCGTCTCCGTCTGCCACCAGGTGTCAACGACGGCGCAGCGGCCTTCGCCCACGACATCGTGATACCACTGCCAGACCTCCGGGTTGATGGGCTCGCCCACGCTGCCCAGCACACGCAGGCTGTCGCGCTTGTACTTCGTAACGAAGCTGTCTCCCTCGCGCAGGATGGCGCGCAGGGCCGTGGGCGCCGTGTAGAAGATCGTCGCGCCGATGTCGTCCACCACCTGCCAGTAGCGCCCGGCATCGGGCCAGGTGGGAATGCTCTCGAAGATCACCGTTGTGGCGCCGTTGGCCAGGGGGCCGTACACGATATAGCTGTGGCCCGTGACCCAGCCCACGTCGGCGGCGCAGAAGTGAATGTCATCTTCGTGGCAATCGAACACCAGCTTGTGGGTCAGGGAGGCGTAAAGCAGATAGCCCGCCGTGGTGTGCAGCAACCCCTTGGGCTTGCCCGTGCTGCCGCTGGTGTAAAGGACGAAGAGCGGGTCCTCGCTGTGCATCCACTCGCAGGGGCAGGTGCTGCGCTGGCGCTCCATTTCTTCGTCCAGCCAGAAGTCCCGCCCGGCCTGCATGGGAACCTCCGCGGGGGTGCGCCGCGCCACCAGTACCGTCTTGACCTGCTCAAGCCCTTCAATGGCAGCGTCAGCCGTCTTCTTCAGGGGCAGCTTCTTGCCGCCGCGCAGTCCCTCATTGCTGGTGATGAGCACTTTGCAGCCGGCGTCGATGATGCGACCGCGCAGGGACTCCGCCGAGAAGCCTCCGAAGACGACACTGTGCACGGCGCCGATGCGGGCGCAGGCCAGCATGGCATAGGCAGCCTCGGGGATCATGGGCAGGTAGATGCAAACGCGGTCGCCCTTCTTCACGCCATGGGCCAGAAGCACGTTGGCGACCTTGGCCACGTTGTGCTTGAGTTCGCGGTAGCTGATGTACTCGTACTGACCGGGCTCGTCCTTGGCCCAGATGATGGCGGTCTTGCCGGGTGTGGCCGTCGCATGGCGATCGACGCAATTGAAGCATGCGTTGAGCATGCCGCCCCCGAACCAGGCAAAGTCCACGGCCTTGTGGTCGTAGTCGATGATGCTGTGGGGGTGGTGAAACCAGGTCAGCGCCTGGGCCTGCTTGCGCCAGAAGTGGTCGGGCTCGCGCAACGACCAGTAGTACAGCTGCTTGTACTCCTCGCTGCTCTTGATGTGGGCGCGCCTGGCGACGTGCTTCTTGACAGGAATCATGGGCATGGCTCTCTCCGGCGCGAGACTTTAGCAGCGCGCCCGGGACCCGCCACAGTTCCGGCGGTCACGCCCTGGCGGGGCCTTTGCCTGCGCCCGAGCCAGCCTGCGCGGCATGGGCGTTCGAGGAATGGCGGCGCCCATGTAACAAGAATGTCATTAGTGAGCAGCAACATGGGAACTGTGCTGCCCGGCCTGGAAAGCCCAAATTCAGGCTTTTCAAGGCATCGCGAACTAACTGGTTGGTGGTTTGTCGCATAAGTATGGCCGGTTTGTGGTCTCCGCATGAGCATATTCGTAACCTTATGTTCACCTCAATCAGCTCATCCGATCACGAAACGCAGGAGACTTCTCCATGTGCCGCGACAGATTTATCGCACTGATGTTGGTCGTTCTCGGCTTCGCGGGCGCTGCAAAGGCCCAGACCTGAGTGCTGGGGCAACCCTCAACGGCCGCGGGCACGGGCATCACCTGGTATGGCGCCACCACCAGCCAGTGGAACATGGGCTATGAGTTCACATGTAACGTCGCCAACGTCACGGTCACCCACTTGGGCTGCGCCTGGCCGGACACCGAGGCCCACCCCTGCGCCCTCTTCAACGCCACCACTCAGGCCCTGATCGCCCAGGTCACAACTTCCACGGCCGCGACTTCCGGCGCCTGGCGTTCCGGCGCCCTGACCACGCCCGTGGTCCTGACCCAGGGCCAGAACTATGTCGTAGCCTCCCTCAAGAGCGCTACGCAGGGCTACATCGGTGTGAACTCCAGCGCCCCCGCAGCCTGGCACCCCACCTCCGGAGCCATCACCCACATCCGCGACCGCTGGGCCAGCAGCACTACGGTCACGACCTTTCCCTCCAGCACCAGCAGCCAGTGGCACTGGGGCCCCGCTGACTTCGCTTACACCACGGGGCCGGGCATTACGGTCGCGGCCACGGCGGGAACGTCACAGAACGTCTACGCCAACAGCACCGGCACCGGAAGCAACGGCATCTCCGCCGGGACTTTCACCCTCAGCGCCAACAGCTCCGGCGCGGCGACGCTGAACAGCATCAACATCACGGCTCAGGGCACGGGCAACGACTCCAACGCCTACTCCGAAGTCCGCCTGTATGAAGACACGGGCGGCACGGCGG
>ERZ761602.1140-NODE-1140-length-50733-cov-9.472177_pt1 | contig 50733 bp, 54 predicted proteins | sample MGYA00512165_ERZ761602 | MGnify/ENA primary metagenome ERZ761602 (study PRJEB28899, sample SAMN02445085) | bioreactor sludge metagenome | biome: EBPR sludge; isolation source: Thorneside wastewater treatment plant | place: Australia: Brisbane, Thorneside...
TGACGAGTTCGGTCTCGATCTTGATCGGCTCGTCCTCGTCGATCGTCGGTGCAGGCGTCGGGGTCGGTGTGGCAGTCGGGCCAACGTTTACCGTTCGCTCGCGATTCGAATCCTGAGCCGCCGCCTGATCGGAAAAATACAGGCCTGAAGCCGCAAATAACGCGGCAGCAAGCAAAGTGCTGAGAAACTTAAGCTTATTCATCGTATCCGGCCCGCCCTAGCGGTAAGTGACCTGCGGAGTGGCGTAGTAGCCCTCCCGGCTCCGAACCGTTAGACGCGGCAATCCGCGAGGGGGTTTGACCCGAACTTTGACCTTACGCCATTTTCCGTCCGGGCTGAAATCGGGCGGGGTGTAACCGACAGAGTATTGGTGACGAAGCTCGAGCGCGATCCGCTCAAAGATCTCGTCCATCTCGACCGCAGTATTCGGATAGAACGCCCGCCCGCCGGTAACACTTGCAAGTTCATCCAGAAAAGCCTGGCCCTGCATCCCGAGTTGAGACGAAACGTCTCCGCGGTCCTGAATTCCGACGGCGTATGTCACGACGTCCGATTCCTTCATCAGCCGCTTAACTTCGTTGAAATTATATCGCGATGCATTGTCCTGTCCGTCGCTGATGATCAACAAGGCCTTTTTCTGATGTGTCCCGCGGGTCACGCGGTCAAGCCCAAGGTAAACGGCGTCATAAAGTGCCGTGTTTGCTCGCGGATTTACAAGTGTTAGCTTCTGCAGGACGGCGTCGCTGTCGCGGGTCCGGTCGAGCAGGAGCTGGGCACGGCTGTTGAAGCCGATCAGGAAATACTCGTCGTTCGGGTGGCTGGCCTCGATGAAGCGGCGGAGTGCCGTCCGGGCCTTGCCGATCTTCTCTCCGCTCATCGAGCCGGAAACGTCGAACAAAACTCCAACCGAAACAGGCGAATCACTGTCGCTAAAAAAAGTAATTGTCTGTTCCTGATTATTGTCGAAAACGCGGAACGAGTTCTTCGAGAGCCCTGAAACGTAGCGTCCGTACAGGTCGGTGACGGTCAGCGTTAGCGTTACGAGGTCGGTTCGGACGGTAACAGGGCGCGTCGGGTCGTCAGGCGGCGGAGTTGCCTCCGGCTCGGGCTGCTGAGCGAAAACCACGGCCGAAAACAACATCATGAGGCCGAGTGCCGCCAGCGGTCCGCGAAGAAAACCGCACCGGAACACCGACATAACGGAAAAAACACGCATAGCGTCTCCTGTTAGCTTGTTACTATCTTAGAAAAAAGGTACACGTACCGCAAGATTTTTCTTTGATGAAGAATGTTCCGAAGTGGTTGTTCGCCTCGCCGGCCGGTAGCGGACTTTTTGCAGTATGGAACAATTTCTTCCCGCGTGCGTGTTATAATTTTGGAATTCCGAACCGGCCCGGCGGCCTCGGGTTTGACCGAGTGCACACCGATGGCCAGTTTTTCCTTTCTTTATGCCCGAATTCGTTTGCCGGCTTGGCACTCCGTCCGGAGAGATCGTAACACGAATCGTCGAGGCCCACGCCGCGGGCGAGGCTCGCGCCGAACTCGAGCGCGAAGGATACCGCGTTTTTGACGTAAGCTCGGCCGAGGGCGGTATCGGGTCGCTCTTCGCCATGGGCGGGTCTGGGGCGAAACAGAAGGTCAAGCAGTCCGATTTTCTGCTTTTCAATCAACAGCTTTCCGCATTGCTTCGTGCCGGCATCCCGGTCTTGCAGGCTATCTCGCTCCTAAAGACCCGGTCGCCCTCGGCCTCGCTCCGTGCCGTACTCGGCAACGTTGAGGAAAAGATCAAGAACGGCGTTCCGCTCTCGCAGGCCTTCGAGTCTCAAGGCATCTTTCCGCGTATTTATACGGCATCCATCCTTGCGGGCGAGCAGAGCGGCTCTCTTGACGAGGTGCTGCACCGCTTTGTCGAGTATCTCCGCCGAAGCGTTTCGATAACGCGGAAGCTCCGCGGGGCACTAGCCTATCCGGCATTCTTGCTCGTCGCGGCCGGCTTCATGATCGCGTTCTTGACGCTTTACATCGTGCCGCGGATGTCAGACCTCTTCCGCGGGCTCGATGCCAATCGCGGCCTGCCGGCGATCACAAATCTTGTCCTCGCGATCTCGACAGGGTTAACGCAGAACATTTGGTGGATATTGCCGCTTGTCATCGTCCTTATTGTCAGCCTCGTCGTATGGCTCCGGACAGCGAACGGGCGGCTTGTTCTGCATAAACTGTTGCTCAAGCTCCCGGTCGCCGGCACCTTGATCCGCCAGATGGCGGCCGCACAGCTCGCCCGCTCGCTCTCGACGCTCCTTTCGGGCGGCATAACCGTTCCGGATTCGTGGGAAATTGCCTCGCAGGCGATATCAAACACCGAGCTTAGGCGGCGAAGCGAATCGGTACTTCAACTTATCCGCGAAGGCCGCGGATTTACCGAATCGCTTGAGCAGGCCAATTGGCTCCCTGAGCTTGCACTCGACATGATCGGTATCGGCGAGCGCTCAGGCAGCCTCCGCGAAATGCTCGACGAGGTCGCCAAGTTTTACGACGCCGAAGCTGAGGTCAAGCTCGAACAACTGACTACGCTGCTTGAGCCCGCGATCCTGCTTGTAATGGCCGGCGTGGTCGTCGTCATCTTGCTGGCGATCTATCTTCCGATCATCGATACGATCTCCGCCGGGCCGACCTCGGGACGGAGATAGCCCTGGAACAAATGAACGTGGACACGACACAAACAACTACGAACGTCTCTTCGCCAAAGATCGAGCTTTCCGATTTTCTCGAGAACGAGCCGCCGGAGGTCGTCCAGGCAAAGCAGATGGCCAAGCGGTATCGGTTGCCGTATATCGACCTGCTTCCGCCGGATGCTCCCTCACCGATCGATTACGACGAGCTGGCAAAGATCCCGGTCGATATGATGCTCCGGAATCATTTCGTCCCTCTCAAGCGCGAGGGCCGCGAGCTTCACGCCGCGATGGCCGACCCGACCGACCTTGAAAAGCTCGACGAGATGGAGAACGCCTTGAATGTTCGCATCGTGCCCTACATTGCGACCCAGGGTGCCATCGATGTCGTGCTCAAGAAGGGCGATGCGACGCAGCGTGTTTTGCAGGAAGCAGCATCGGGCTTCAAGATCTCACTCGTCAAAGAGACCGAGCATGGCGAAGAGGTACTCGACCTCGACCGGCTGGCGACCGATGCCGATATGTCGCCGATCATTAAGCTCGTCGACACCATTATTTATAACGCGATGGAATCGCGCGCCTCCGATATCCACATCGAGGCTGGCGACCGCGACGTCCGCGTCAAGTTCCGCATTGACGGAGCGCTTTACGCCAAGGTCGACCCGATCGACATCGCCTACCACCAAACGCTGATATCGCGTATCAAGGTCATGTCAGAGCTCGACATCGCTGAACGGCGCATACCTCAGGACGGCCGGTTTCGTGTGCGTTACAAGGGCCGGACGGTCGATTTTCGTGTTTCTATCCTGCCGGCAGCATTCGGCGAGAATTGCGTTATTCGTATCCTTGATAAGGAACAGATCTCCGAAGAGTTCAAAAACCTTAGCCTCGAGGTCGTCGGTTTCGATCCCGAGGACCTTCGCCGGTTTCGCATTTACATCAAAGAGCCCTACGGAATGGTCCTCGTCACCGGGCCGACCGGTTCCGGTAAAACGACTACGCTTTACGCCGCCCTCAACGAGATCCGCAACGAAGAGGACAAGATCATCACCATCGAGGACCCGGTCGAATATCAGCTTCAGGGCATTATGCAGATCCCGGTCAACGAGAAAAAGGGTTTGACCTTTGCCCGCGGCCTTCGCTCGATACTCCGCCACGACCCGGACAAGATAATGGTCGGCGAAATTCGTGACGAAGAGACGGCCCAGATCGCCATCCAGTCGGCGCTTACGGGCCACCTCGTTTTCACCACCGTCCACGCCAATAACGTTATCGACGTCATCGGCCGCTTCCTGAACATGGGAGTCGAGCCCTACAACTTCGTCTCGTCGCTCAACTGCGTGCTCGCCCAGCGGCTCGTCCGGCTGCTTTGCCCGACGTGCAAACGGCAATACGATCCGACCGAGGAAGAGCTCAGGGAATCGGGCCTGCGTCCTGAAGAAGTGAAGGATCGCGTCTTTCTACGTAACGTCGGCTGCGATGCCTGCAACCATACGGGCTACCGCGGCCGGACGGCGATACACGAGCTTCTCGATATGTCAGACACCATTCGGGAAATGATCATCGAACGCCGGCCGGGCTCCGAGATCCGCCGCCAGGCCGAACGCGAAGGGCTCTCGAGCCTGCGCGAATCCGCGATGAAGAAGGTGTTCGCCGGTCAAACAACGCTTTACGAGATCAATCGTGTGACCTTTGTTGAAGAGGCTAAATAGATGAGCCGACGAATTCTGATCCTTCTCGCAATAGTTACTTTCTCAACCGCGGCCTTCGGCCAAATGGAAGGGAACCCGCCAAACTGGTGCCGCGGCGGCTTTTTTGCTTCGGAATCGGACAATTTCTCGATCGGTACTGTTAAAGGCAGGCGTGGGACCCGCTCCTATTTTTACAGCGATGACCGTGAGGATTGCCCGGCGGGCAAGAACTGTCGTGCAAGGTCATACGTCGTCGCGGGTGGCGAGGTCATCGTAAATCGCAAATTCAACGGCTTTGCCTGCAGTTGGTTTCCGGGCAAGAACGGCGGTACTGTCGGTTGGCTTCGTGTTGAAACGCTAGATATGCCGGAAAGTCTCTATGACGCTTCGCCGGCGGCGTGGTCGGGCGAATGGGAATACGCCGAAAACTCGATCAAGCTCCAGCCCGAGCCCAATTCGAATTGGCTGCGGGTGACCGGGAACGCATTCTGGAAAGGCCTCGGCGACAACATTCACATCGGCGAACTCGATGGCCGTGCCGAAGCGAAGAACGGCATCATGAAATACTCCGACGGGGACGACGAATACGACTGCAAGGTCACGATGCGGCTACTCGGCAGCTACCTCGTCGTTTCGGACAACCTTAAATGCGGCGGGGTCAATGTCTCTTTCTCGGGTGTTTACCGGCGAAATTCGAAGTAAAGCAAATGTGTTGCAATCTGCAATACAAATGATATCATGTGTCTGGAGTTTCATATGCCGGCGACCGTTCAGAACAAACCAAAGATCGAGAATATTAACTTTCGCGTTTCTGCCAAGGAGAAGCGGTTGATCGAAAAGGCCGTAAATATCTCCGGCAGGAGCTTGACGGAATTTGCGACTCAGGCCCTGCTCGATTCGGCCAACAAGGTCATCGAAAATGAGGCCGCTACAACGCTTTCCGATCGTGACCGCGACCGCCTTTTTCGCCTTCTTGATGCTGAGCGGTCTCCGACCCGAGCATTGGTCAAAGCGGCCAAAATTCATCGAAAGCTGATCAAGGAATAAATGTTCAAGATCGAGCGGATCTCCGAGGATCACCTTTTGCCGGGGTTTGATTGCGGTGACGAGAACAAGAATCGCTTTCTTACCAAGTTTGCATTGCAGAACAGCAAAGGCGGGTTCGGCAGGACCTATGTTGCGGTAAAAAGCGGGCAGAAGGCCGTTCTCGGTTTCTACACCATCTCAAGCAGCTCGGTTCGCTTTGAAAATATTCCATCGAAACGAAACCTCCCAAGGTACCCTCTTCCCTCCATCTTGATCGGGAAATTGGCGGTCGATAGTTCCGTAAAGGGCCAAGGCCTTGGAACCGCATTGATGTTTGACGCACTCAAGAGAGTAGCAGAGATCTCCGAAGAGATCGGCATTTTTCTTGTTGAGGTGAAGGCCGTTGACGCGAAAGCAAAACAATTCTACAAACGGCTCGGATTTCTTGAAATGCTGGACAACGATCTCAAGCTTTTTATGGCGATCAAAACGGTCCGTAAGGTGTTGGCTCAGACCGACGAGTAGCCCCTAGATCAAGCTCTTGTATATCGCGGGGTCAACGTTTCCGCCGCTGACAACCAGGCAGATAGTTTTTCCGGAGAAGCGTTCGGGCTGTTCTAGCAAAGCCCCGAGTGTTAAAGCTCCCGTCGGCTCGGATTTGAGGTTCGCGAGGCCGTAGTAAAGACGAACCGCCTCGGCGATCTTCTCATCCGAGACCTCGATAAAATCCTTCACACCGTCGCGGATGATCGGCCAGTTAAGATTGCCGAGCGAGATCGTTCTCGCTCCGTCGGCGATGGTCGATGGCTCGGTTTCGTTTGGTATCAGCCGGCCCTCTCTGAACGATCGTGCGGCATCATTTCCAAGCAGCGGTTCGGCTCCGTAAACCTCTGCCAGATCGCCATTTCGGCAAAGCCCGGTGACCACGCCGGAGATCAACCCGCCGCCGCCTACCGGCACGAGAATGACATCAAAACCGCGCCCGGCCAGTTCATCGCCGAGCGTCGAATTGCCCGCGATCACCCATTCATCATCGTATGCAGAGGCGTGGTAGGCATCCGGCATCTGAGCGGCGAGTTCCGCTACACGCTCGTTCCTTCCGACCCGTTTCGTATCGATCAGATCGACCGTAGCACCAAATCCGCGGACCGCATCTATTTTTACCTGAGCTGATGTCTCGGGCATCACGACCGTGCACCGCTTGCCGAGCAGCTTGCAGGCATAGGCAAGGGCCTGCCCGAAATTGCCGGAAGAAGCCGTCAGTATCTCTTCGTTCGGTACGTTCAAAGCGAGGTTGTAGCCGGCACGGAACTTAAAACTACCGGTGTGTTGGAATGTTTCGGTCGCGATCGTGATATCTAATCCGAGGTGATCGCGGAGCTTTGACGATACGACGAAGGTCGTCGGGCGAATGGCTTCCTTGAGTGGTAACATATCTCGAACGAAGTTTAATGCTCTCGGCCGAAGCGGGCAAGTTCGTCGACGACGCGGCCAGACAAGATTGCTTTATGAAAAAACCGGAGAAGGAACTGAAGGAGCTTTTGGAGCTCATATTTCTTCAGGCGCAGATGCAGTTTGGCCCGGCGATCCGCTCTCGATGGCTACACGCGGAAGACGATTGCCCGGGCTGCGGCGGCGAGCTGAACGTCGTCAAGTTCAAGAAAAAGAAGGCACTCTCGCTCAATGCCTTTATCTTTCGCGAACACGGCGTGCTCATCGCATATATGCTCTGCAGCAAATGCGCCAATGCCGTAATAAAGCTCGGCGAAACGCATCCGCACGGGACGACGCCGCTCCATCAGGAGATCGAAAAGAACCTCAAGGCCGCATATCTAAAACACCAGGGACACTAAATGGCGAACGCAGAATTTGGAATGGTCGGGCTCGGGACTATGGGCCGCAACTTTTTGCTTAACGTGGCGGAAAACGGCTTCGCCGCCGTCGGCTTTGACCTGAGCGCCGAGAAGCGCGACCTGCTTGAACAGGAAGGCTCCGGCATGCCGGTGACGGCGGCCACCGACATAGCCTCGCTCGCGGCGTCGCTTGAAAAACCGCGGCGGATAATGATGCTTGTCCCGGCCGGGCCCATCGTCGACTCGGTCATCGGCGATCTGCTGCCGCATCTTGAGCCGGGCGACGTTTTGGTCGACGGCGGGAACTCGCATTTTCCGGATACGGCTCGCCGTGAGGCATTTCTCAAGGAACACGGGATCGCCTTTCTCGGCGTGGGCGTCTCGGGCGGCGAAGAAGGTGCCCGCCGCGGCCCGAGCATTATGGTCGGCGGCGACCCGGCGGTTTACGAAAACGTAAGCCCGATGCTTGAAGCGGTCTCGGCAAAGGTCAATGGCGAACCCTGCGCCGCCCACGTCGGCCGCGGCTCGGCCGGGCATTTTGTCAAGATGGTTCACAACGGCATCGAGTACGCGATGATGCAGCTCATCGCCGAGGCCTACGACCTGCTAAAGCGTGTCAGTAGCCCGCATGTAAGCAAGGGCTCATCGCAAAAAACAAACACCGAGATCGCCGACATTTTCGCCGCTTGGAACCGCGGCCGTCTGAATTCCTTCCTCGTCGAGATAACCGCGACCGTCCTGCGAAAGACCGACCCCGAAACCGGAAACTCGCTCGTCGATATGATCCTCGACACCGCCGGCCAAAAGGGCACCGGCAAATGGACGTCACAGGCAGCGATGGACCTCGGCATCCCGATCCCGGCCATAGACTCCGCCGTGACGATGCGGCAGATCTCCGCCCAAAAAGCATTCCGCGAAAAACTTAGCAGACAATTTCCCCCAATTGGCAATTGGCCGATTGACAATTGTCAATTGGAAGAAAAGGAGGTCGAAACCGCGCTATACACTTCGTTCATCGCAGCCTATGCTCAGGGCTTCTCGCTGCTCCGGGCGGCTTCGGACGAGATGGGCTTTGAGCTTGATATGGTCGAGATCGCCAAGATCTGGCGGGGCGGTTGCATCATTCGGGCCGCGATGCTTGATGATATTCGAGCTGCCTTTTCAGAGCAGCCCGGACTCGAAAACCTTATCGCGTCGCCTCGGTTTGAGGCTTTACTCTCTACTGGCCGAGAAGACCTTCGCCGGGTCGTCGTCGCGGGAGCGGCAACGGGCATTCCAACTATGGCCTTCGCCGCGACGCTGAATTACCTGACCGCATTCACCACCGAACGCCTCCCGGCCAACCTGATCCAAGCCCAGCGCGACTACTTCGGCGCCCACACCTACCAACGCACCGACCGCGAAGGCACGTTTCACACGGACGACTGGGACATTTAGTAGAATGGTGCTAATATTTCGGCATTTACATTCCACATCCTATGCTTGGTATCAAATATATTAAGTTCGATTCAATGACGCATGTCATCCACTTTAAGGGAGGTCGCGTCGCAAAAGAGGGCCGAGGACTTGCGTTCTACTACTTCGAGCCGAACAGTTCCATCGTAGCTATCCCGATCGGCAGCAACGACCTTCCTTTTATTTTTAGTGAAACGACTAATGATTACCAAGATATTTCCATTCAGGGGCAAATAACTTATCGAATCGACGATCCGAATAAGCTGTCAGAACTTTTGGATTTTACCGTCGACGCCCGCGCTGCTTATAAAAAGAATGACTTAGAAAAATTACACCAGCGAATCATAAATGAAGCCCAAGCTGCCACATCATCCTTTGTTCATAGCCTTGGCCTAAAGGAATCGTTAAGGTCGGCACGGCTGATCGAATCCGAGATCACTTCTGGGCTTCGCTCCTCGCGGGCAATCTCGCTCCTTGGGATCGAAATTGTCAGCGTGAATGTCACCGGCGTTCGGGCGACCCCGGAAATGGCACGAGCACTCGAAACGGAGACTCGGGAAAAGCTATCGCAAGACGCCGATCAGGCCATCTATGAACGTAGGAACTTCGCTGTCGAACAAGAACGCAAGATCAAAGAAAGCGAATTGAACACGGAGATCGCTGTCGAGATCAAGAAAAGGGAAATTGACGAGAAGAAGATGGAGGCTGAGGTCCAAAGGGCGGAGAATAACCGCCGCTTAAGGGAAATGCGGATACAGGCCGATATCGCAGTAGAACAACAGCGGGACGAGCTAATTGAGCAGAGGGCGCAGAACGAGCGAAAGGAGGCAGAGACGAAAGGATATGTTCTCGAAACTACCTTGAAGCCTTTCAAGGGCGTCGATTGGAAGACACTCACTGCTTTGAACAACAACGCCGACCCGAGATTCAATATCGCATTAGCGTTCCGAGAGCTTGCTGAAAACGCAGGTAAGATAGGGAACCTCACCATCAGCCCGGATCTTTTGGAAGCATTATTGGAGAGGACGGATCCTGAGGGACGATGAGCGTTGAATACGCGATCATTGTTAAGAATAAGACCCGACTGGAATCGTTGATCGAGCGTTTCAACACAAAGGCACAAGCGAAATTCTACATCGAACGGTCGGGCGGGGATTTTCGAGACTACGAGCTGGAAGACATCAATTTCCATCGGTCGCTCGAAATGGTTCAGCGTGAGCTGTCAAGAGTGATCAAGACCAAAGTTATAGAACGCTCCTTTTTGCCGTCCTTTCTTTTCAGCAAAAATCAGGTGGTAGTGGTGGTCGGACAGGACGGACTTGTTGCCAATACCGCGAAATATGTTGGAAGCATTCCGATCGTAGCTGTCAACCCGGATCGTGAGCGATTCGACGGTGTTCTCCTGCCGTTTGACCCCGAGAACGTTGTTCGGGGTGTCGCCGACTCAGCGGATGGGCGTTCGAATATTAGATCAGTCACACTTGCAGAGGCAAGACTGAATGATGGCCAGCGGCTTTTGGGCTTTAACGACCTTTTTGTTGGTGCTGCTTCGCACGTATCGGCTCGGTACCGAATTACCTTTAATAATCACACCGAAGAACACTCGTCGTCAGGGATCATCGTTTCTACAAAAACGGGTTCTACAGGATGGTTGAGTTCGATCTTTAACATGACGACGGGTATGCGCAAGTTTCTTGAACATCAAGAAGCAAAACGAACCAGTGTTGCAATCAGGGAAAATGAGTTGATGTTCGTTGTTCGGGAGCCATTTCAGAGTAAGAAAACCCAAACAAGCATTACGACCGGCGTTTTCGCCGATGGGGTTGATCTTGTCGTGGAATCGATCATGCCAGCGAATGGAGTGATATTTTCAGACGGGATAGAATCCGACTTTCTGCATTTTAATTCCGGTGCCGTTGCTACGATCCGTACAGCCGAAGAAAAAGCCCATCTAGTGCTCCCCGCTTCGCCGAGGTCCGCTTGATTTTTCTATCTTGTTTCGACAATTTCCCAAGAGCTCTCAGTCTTCAATAGCTTACTCATCAGGGCGGCGTGGACGGCGTGGCCGCTTTTTTCGGCGGTGATCTTGCCGAGTACGGGCAGGCCGACGAGGGCGACGTCCCCGATAATGTCGAGTATTTTGTGGCGGACAAATTCGTCGTCGAAGCGGAGCGGCGTTTCGTTAAGCATGCCGTCCGGCGTGAGGACGATGGCGTTATCGAGCGAGCCGCCTAGTGCAAGGTTTGCCTTGCGGAGCATCTCGATCTCCTCAGTAAACCCAAAGGTCCGGGCCGAGGCGATCTCGCGGCCGTAGCTGCCGTTATCTGCCGTAAAGGTAAAGCTTTGCCGGTTGATGAAGGGATGTTTGAAGTCGATCACGCATTCGATCGAAAAGTTCTCCGCCGGCTCGATCGACATCCGCCGGTCGCCCTGTTCGATCTCCACCTTTTCGCGAACTTTCAAATAACGCCGCGGAGCGTCCTGCTCGGCGATCCCGGCCTCTGCGATCAGCTCGTAAAAATTCTCGCTTGAGCCATCGAGGATCGGGATCTCGATATTATCGAGGTCGATGAAACAGTTATCGACGTCCGCACCGCGTAGCGCCGAGAGAAGATGCTCGCAGGTCGAGAGCACAACGCCGCGTCGGACGAGCGTGGTGGCATAGCTGCAATGCCCGACGTATTCGACCGAGGCCGGGATCTCGAAATCATCAAGGTCGGTTCGGACGAAAATATAACCGGTATTCGCCGGTGCCGGCCTCAGCCGCATATTTACCGGAACTCCCGTATGGAGCCCGACGCCGGTTGCTTCTATCGGTTTTGCGATGGTCGTCTGCCGCATTTTCAAAAATTAGCTACAAAACCCGTGCCAACTCCGGCGGGCAATAGATTGCACGCATCGGACAAAGGAACATTGCGAAATTGTGGCGCGGTGCAACACCGATTGTGGTTTTTTAACCTCTTTCGGAGTTTTGGGAACTCGTCCCCATCGCCTAGAATTACAGGTTGTCCCGAAGCCCGTAATTTCGACATTTTATAGCCTTATAGTCCTGATGTATTATCTTTAATGTAGCGTTAAGACCTTGTCAGATTTAAGGGATTAAGCGGATCAAATGATCTTTTACCATTGTCTATTGTGAATACGGTCATCGCGGCAAAAGCAATTGAAGGACATAGGCTTCGGCTTACATTTAGTGACGGCTCGGTGCGGGTCTTTGCCGCAACACCGTATCTCAAAATGGGCATTTTCACCGAGCTGCAGGATCCGAATTATTTTCGCGATTTCAAGATCGCTTTCGGGACCGTCCAATGGCCGAATGAACAAGATTTTGCTCCGGAAACTCTTTATTTAGAAAGCGAAATACTAGACTTAAAGAAATAACAAATGGCGATTCAAACTGCGGGCCAAAAGACCGCAAAGACAGTAAAACTTAAGATCGAGAACGCATCTTCGCTTGATATGCCAAAGGGCGGCGAGGAGACAATCCGGCAGGTGCTTGATTACGTCCCGATCGAGCAGCTCCGCGGGCTTGAGCGCGTAAAGCTCGTCGATTTCATCAACGACCCGCGGCTTAAGAACGTCGACGTCCCGATGAAGGGCGATCTGCCGGGGCTTTACCACCCCAAGGTCGGCAACCAGAATGCGTGGTTCGAGATAGCAATGGGCGCACTGCTCCAGCCGACCGAGGGCTTTGCCAAGCGATGGATGGCAAAGACGTCGTTCAAGGCGAATATCGCCGGGTTGCTTTTCTCACTTATCGGCCAGCACTATTACCTGACGCTCCGCCACTCGGTCAAGAAACAGAACCTCGAACCGCAGATCCGGCAATACACCGAAAAGAACCTCCGAGCGTGGAGCGAGGAACAGAACAAGAACAGCTTCCGGGCGAAGCTCTTCAAACCGATCCGCCCCTTCGTCGAGCGCATGGCGAAATGGCTGAACAAGAAAGCAGCAAAAGCGCAGAAGAGTAAATAGTGAATCGTAAATCGTAAATAGATGCGCCCACACGAAAAGCTAGATCTTTGGAAAAAATCGGTCGATCTAAGTGTTGCAATTTACAAGATTACCGAACAGTTTCCGCGTGAGGAACGATTTGGACTTGTAAGCCAGATTCGACGAGCCTCGGTGTCGATCGCAGCAAATGTAGCTGAAGGGGCGGCCCGTCGAACATCAAAAGAATTTCTTAACTTTCTTTCGATCGCCCAGGGGTCGGCGAGTGAGCTTGAAACCGAACTTTTGATCGCCCGGCGGCTAGAGTTCCTGTCGTCGGAAGACTACGCAACGCTGGTCGATCAGATCGATGAAATCGCCCGGATGGTCACCGGTCTTTCGAACTACCTCCGAACGAAGTTGGACAGGTAAAGTAATACCAACTATTTACGATTTACGATTCACGATTAACTTACAAGAATATGAACTACTGGATGGTTAAACAAGAGCCCGATTCTTACTCTTGGGATGATTTTGTTAAGGACGGTAAGACCGATTGGACCGGGGTGCGGAACTATCAGGCGCGTAACAACCTTCGTGACATGAAGCTCGGCGATAAGGTGCTTTTTTACCACTCTAACATCGGCAAAGAGGTCGTCGGCATCGCAAAGGTGACGAAGGCTGCTTTTCCGGACCCGACCGCCGACGATGACAAATGGGTCGCCGTCGAGCTCTCGCCGGTCAAGCCGCTAAAGAAGCCGGTCGGGCTCGGGCAGATGAAAGAGAACCTCGCGCTTAGCGAGCTGAAGCTCATCCGGCAATCCCAGCTTTCCGTAATGCCCGTAACGAAAGACGAGTTCGAAGAGATCCTCAGCATGGCTAGGTAAACCGAATGACACGAAAAGAAGCCGTTGAGTATTACCATCAGTTGCTCGAGGACGCCGACCTCGTAAGTGAGTCCGTCGATGTTCTTGACCGAGGCCTTGAGTCGGCACGTTTGATCTTCGGCGGCCGCCGCCTGACGCCGTATCTCAGGCCGCATTTCATTACCGCGGAAGAATGGGCAATGGCCCGAAAAGCTTGTGAGACCATCTGGGGAACTCTTCAAAAAGTAAAGGACGCCGCGGTCGAAAGTGATGAACTGCTCGACGAACTCGGCATAACGGAGATCGAAAGGGAACTTGTGAAGGTAGATCCGGGCTACCGGCAGGTCTCGCCGACCGCTCGGCTCGATTCCTTTCTCGGCGACTCGGCATACAGCTTCGTTGAGCTTAATGGCGAAAGCCCGGCGGGTATTGCGTATTCCGATTCGGCCTCGAACATATTTCTGGACCTTCCGATCATGAAGCGGTTCACCGAACGCTTTCCGGTCACGAAGCTCGAAGGCCGGGCGAAGCTTTTGCAGGTGCTTCTTGATTGCCACGCCGAGTACCTTGGCCGCCGACCGGACGAGAAACCGGTAATTGCAATTGTTGACCTAAAGGGCCTTCCGACGCAGCAGGAGTTCGAGCTCTTCCGTGATTTCTTTGAATATTCCGGCTACTCGGCCGTGATCTGCTCGCCGGAGGAGCTAGAGTTCGATGGCGAAAAGCTCTGGTACAGCGGAGTTGCGATCGACATCGTTTACAAACGGCTGCTCGTTAATGAATATCTGCCGATCATGGAAAAGGCACCGGCATTGCTCGACGCCTACCGGGCCGGAGCGGTCTGCATGGTCAATAGTTTCCGCGGTAAGCTCGTTCACAAGAAAGCGATCTTCGCCGTGCTGACCAATGAACGTTATGCTTCGCTCTTCAGTGAGGCGGAACTTGCAGCGATCGCCAGTCATATCCCGTGGACGCGCCGCTTCCGAAATGAAAACACCATAAACGCAGGCACCGAGATCGACCTCGTCGAATGGACGCGGACAAACGCATCGAAGTTGGTGCTGAAGCCAAACGACGACTACGGCGGCCACGGCATTTACATCGGCTGGAGCTTGAGCGAAAGCGAATGGGATGAAGCGATCGCGGCCGCTCTTGAGAACGGCGATTATCTTGTTCAGGAAAAGGTCCAGACAGCGAAAGAGCACTTTCCGATGCTGTTTGACGAACACGGAAAATGGGGAATGGTCGAGCAACTCGTTGACCTCGATCCGCTTCTTTTCAACGGCGTCGTTGGCTCCGCGTTCACACGCCTTTCCTCGTCCGAACTGGCGAATGTTTCAAGCGGCGGCGGGATGGTTCCGACCTTTATTTTGGGAGAAGTGTAATTATGAGATTTACGGCAATTGGACTTCTATTTGTGCTGTTCGCGTGCCTCACCGTAGGGGTAAATGCCCAGTCGCAGGTGCGGTTGTTTTCGATCACTGAAGCCGCGAGCCCATTTGCCGAAAGGTCCTCGATCGCCGCAGTTCGTGAATACACTATCTCGGTAAATTCGGGCGAGGCCATGATGGCGGAGGCTTTGGAGCTGCCGATGGCTGATGGCAAAGCCTACCGAGCCGTGAAGTCGGAATCTGAAGTGCGTGGCGTCGATGACGTCACATGGCGCGGAAAGATCAATGAAAAGGGCTTTGAAGGCGATGTCATTTTGACCTTCCGCAAGGGCCACGTGGCAGGGCTCATTTATACACCGGAAGCAGTTTTTGAGATCGTCCCGCGTGGCAACCATCACATTCTCGTTGAGCTCGATCAGTCTTTATTCCCGGAGTGCGGCGGTGCCATTGAGCCCGGAGAAGCAACGAGACAAGTGACGCCTGAAGGCGGGTTGCTTCAAACCTCATCTGATTCCGGCGACCGCATCGATGTCCTGGTCGTCTTTACAACGGCGACGAAGAATTTTCTCGGCGGCGAAGCCCAAGCCCAGACCCTTTCGCAGAACGCCATCGACGCGACGAACACCGCTTACATCAACAGCCGGGTTCGTCAGCGGGTTCGGATGGTTGATGCCAAGGAATGGGTATATACGGAAACAACGAGTGCAAGCACCGACCTGAGCGCACTGAGAAATGATGCAGGGGTTCAGGCGTTGCGAAACACAGCAAACGCCGACCTTGTTGCAATGATCGGCGAGATCGCCGGGGCTTGCGGGGTCGGTTACCTGATGGGGTCAAACCCTGCCGGAAACCCGAACAATGGATATACGGTCACGGCCCGGAGCTGCGCTGTCGGCAATCTTTCGTTTGCCCATGAGCTTGGGCATAATATGGGCAGCCAGCACAATCCGGAGAACGGAAGCGGAGCGACTCTTCCTTATGGCTACGGCCATTATGTCAATGGCGTTTTCCGAACCGTGATGTCGTATTCCAATCCCTGCCCCGGCGGATGCACGCGAAGAGCGTATTTCTCGAATCCCTCGATACTCTTTCAGGGTTTCCCGACCGGGCTCGATAACACACGCGACAACACACGTGCGATCAATAACACCGCCGACGCGATCGCGAACTATCGTTACAGCGGTTCGAGCATTACGCTCGTTAACTTCGCTAACGGCGGCTCTTTACCTCGAGGTATCGCGAGGCCGGTAACCTGGAAAACGAATAATCTCAGCGGAAATGTTCGCATCGAAATTTCCCGAAACGAAGGCCTCACCTGGTCAACGGTCGTCGCCAGCACTCCGAACGACGGCAGTGAAGCTATTGCAGTGTGGGGAGCCGCAAGCCGCCGGGCGTGGCTGCGGGTTGTCAGTCTCGATTCACCGACCGTTTCTGATACCTCGACCGGTGCTGTTTATCTTCGATGAGCCGGCCCGCTGTCTTTTGATTTATAACCGATCATGACGAAATCTTCCGAGAATCGCCTGCGTCTCCTTACCGATGATTATCTGCGCCTCGCGGAAAAGCTCCGGCAAGGCGGCGGGCAAGAAAAGGTCGAAAAGATCCACAAGCAAGGAAAGCTGACCGCCCGCGAGCGGATCGGGCTTTTGCTTGATAAGGACGCTTACGCTCAGGAGATCGGACTGCTTGTCGCCTACGATGAATACGGCGGTCAGGCTCCGGCCGCGGCTGTTGTTACGGTCGTCGGAAAGATCCAAGGCCGCGAGTGCGTCATCATCGCCAATGACGCGACGATCAAGGCCGGTGCCTGGTATCCGGAGACGATCAAAAAGATACTCCGTGCTCAGGAGATCGCGATGCGAAACCGCGTCCCGATCATCTATCTCGTCGATTCGGCCGGCGTAAATCTGCCGTATCAAGGCGGCGTGTTCCCCGGCCAATATGGCGCGGCCCGCATCTTCTATTACAACTCGATTATGCGGCGGTATCTTCGCGTGCCGCAGATCGCCGCCGTTATGGGAATGTGCGTCGCGGGCGGAGCCTATCTGCCCGCACTCAGCGACGTCATCCTGATGGTCGAGGGCACGTCGTTCATGGGACTCGGCGGTGCGAATCTCGTCAAAGGTGCGACCGGCCAGACCATCGATAACGAAACGCTCGGCGGGGCGATGACGCACAATGCGATCTCCGGCGTGGCCCATTACCGCACCAAGGACGATGCCGAATGCATTGCGAAGATCCGCGATCTTGTCGCCGAAATGCCGGCGAAAGAGCCGACTCGGGTTTCGATTGAAGAAAGCCGTGAGCCATTAGCCGTAAGCGATAAGCTTTACGAATTGCTCCCTGAGGATCACCGAGCGCCGTATGACATGCACGCCGTTCTTGAGACATTTCTGGACGAGGGCGGCATAGATGAATTTCAGGCTGATTTCGCCAAGGAGATGATCTGCGGAACTGCCCGCATCGGCGGCATACTGGTCGGCGTGATTGCCAATAGCCGCGGGATGTCAAAGGGCAAGCCCGGCGAGCCGCCGCGTTTTGGCGGGATCGTTTACACCGAGTCCGCGGAGAAAACGGCGTATTTTATCGAGAACTGCGACCGCCACGGAACGCCACTGCTTTTCGTCCAGGACGTCTCGGGCTTTATGGTCGGCGCCGATGCCGAGCACTCCGGGATCATTCGTGCGGGGGCTCGATTTGTCGAAGCGATGGCGACCGCCCGCGTGCCGAAGATCGTTTTGACCGTCAACCACGCGTCGGGTGCCGGCTATTACGCGATGGCCGGCCAAGGCTTTGACCCCGATTTCATCTTCTCGCTGCCGACCGGTCGGATGGGCGTAATGGAAGGCGACAGCGCCGTTCAGGCGATCTTTGGAACGCAGCTCGAAAAACTCAAGAAAGAAGGGAAAGAGCCCGATGAGGCGATGCTGGCCGAGATGGACAAAGTGCGAGCGACTTACGACAAAGAACTCGACGCCAAGCACGCCGCCGCACGCGGACTGGTCGATGCGATCATTACACCCGAAGACCTCCGCCCGGCGCTGATCCTTGCACTCGAAACCTCGCTCAACACATCAACGCCGCACATCGGCGCGTTTGTCCTTCCGACGATATAAAAGAGCGTGAACTATTTGATCGGGGGCTCAATTATGATCGTGCTCGTGTAATCGTATTCAGTGGTGGTTCGGTATTTATTTGGGGGAATTGTATCTTCGCTGGCCATACGCAGAAGCATTCCGTCCTCACGGTACCAGTACTCTTCGACGAACGTTCGTACCAATTTTCTTTCAGCAATCGTGGTCGTCGTTATGGTTTTTCTGTACCGGTCCGCCTTCTGACCATTGATCCGATGCTTTCCCAAATACGCGTACTCGGTTTCGATCCTCGGCGGAGGACCTAGGGTGCCGGTGCCGCGACCGCCCGCAACCGCCGAACCGGGGCCAGAGGAAACTTCCACTTTCCGCCATCCGTCGTCATTTTGGCGGGCGTAAAAATTACCACCGATCCTGATCGTTTCCGACCTTGTTTCAACACCTTTTGATGTTCGGCTAACCGAAATTCGCATCGCGCCATCCGGTCCGTGGTCGTAAACTGTACGGCTACGGTCTCCTGGCGCATATCCCTCAGACGTAACTATTACGCGCATCGCACGACCAGCACGTAATCGCGTTGCGGTGTTGATCTTGCTTCTGAATTCGGCTTCGTCGATCTTTCTGGTTTGAGCCTGAGCATCGATACATAAGACCGCCGTTACGCCGATCAAAACAAAAAGTAATATAGATGTCTTTGTCATTTTTAGTCCAATGCCTCTGGGATGAAGATGTGACTGTTTATCCAACGGTTTCGCCGCGGGCCCTTTCTTTGTCATTATGATACGGCTGAGCAGAGGATGTGACAACAATAACCTAGAGTTGCCTATTTCCATCACCTCAAACTTGCCCTGATATCTTTGATGTTCGGCATCAAGGTTAGCGGCTCGATCGGTGATTCTTGGAATCCGTAACGCAAATAAAATTGTTGTGCGTCTTCGTCCTTGGCATGTGTAAGCATTGCGCGAAGCCCGGCAATGTCCGCGGCTGCGAGAGTTCTTAACATTGCGTCCTTGAGAAGGCCCTTCCCGAGTCCCTTTCCTTTCTCGCGAACATCGACCGCGAGCCGTGCAAGCAGGATCACCGGGATCGGATACTGCGGAAGTTGAGCATTTACGGACGGAGTTGCCTCAGCATGGGAAACTGACCCGAAGGCAAGCGTATAATAGCCGACGACACTTTCACCACGCGTCGCGACATATGTCCGCGAGATCTCATTCTCTTGGTTGATCAGAGCGTATTTCTTGAGGAACTGATTGAGTGCAGGTTTGCCGCAGGCGAACCGGGAACGGTCATGCGACTCGGTCAGCAACTCTGGCGGAAGGAGAAGTCCGCTATTTTTCATCGAAAACGCCGGGCTCCTTTAGGAGTTTTCTGAGAGCTTCGATGCTTCGCGGCGGCGCGTCGAGAGCGGCGACGAATCTTTTCCACTCGCGGTGAGATAGTTCGAAGTGAGCATCATCGTGGACGACGGCCTCGGCCGCCGAAAGAGCAGTTTCCAGCACAAAATCGCTCAGATTCTTACGCTCCTTACGTGCCGCACGCTCAAGCAAAGCCTTGCCTTCGCTTGTGGTTCGAATGCTGAGCCTCTCTTTCTTTAATTCGATCGTCGTAGCCATCCGTGCAATATCCTCTGATTGTCCGTGTACATCCAATGTACGCCCATTACGAGAATATCGGATTTCAAGGCGCAAAAGCAAGAACTTAACAGAGCCCTGCAAGCTGCAGATCAAAATGAATCGGGACCAAAGCTAGTTTACCGTTCGCCGGGAGTTCTGATACGATTCGCCTTATGGAGTTTGCCCTCGAAAGATCTATCGAAATGCTGTCATCCACGCCGGGGACTTTGCGGGCGTGGCTCGGCGGGCTTTCGGATGAGTGGACGGCGTCGGCGGGCGATCGTGAGAACTGGGAGCCGTACGATATCGTCGGCCATCTGATCCATGCGGATGAAACGGATTGGATCCCGCGGGCACGGGTAATACTCGCCCGGGGCGAGGACCGCCGGTTTCCACCGTTCGACCGCTACGGCCAGTTCGAACGGCCGCAGGGAAGGTCGCTAGCCGAACTGCTCGATGAATTTGCCGCTGTCCGCAAGCAATGTCTCGACGAGCTAACCGGCTGGAACCTCACGCCCGAGCAGCTTGAGCTTTGCGGCATACATCCTGAGTTTGGTGAGGTTTCCCTTGAGCAGCTTCTTTCCACTTGGGTAGTCCATGACCTTACGCATATTCGCCAGATCGCGACCGCGATGGCACGCCGCTATGAAACTGCGGTCGGTCCCTGGAAGGCATATCTCAGCATTTTGAATTGATATGAAGTTTACTATCGAGGAATTTCTGGGCCGGCTTCCGCTCCCGGCCAATGAGAAATGGCCCGACGGCGTTTGGGACATCGAGCCATTTGAAAAAGATGGCGTGAAGCTGGTCTTTTTCGCTCCCCGCGGGACCGATCACCAAACCAGCCATGACGAGGACGAGTTCTACTTCATCGCCCGCGGCAGCGGCGAGCTAATTATCGCCGGCGAACGGCACTCATGCTCGGCCGGCGATGCGTTCTTCGTGCCGGCCGAGGTCGTGCATCGTTTCGAGAACTTTACCGACGATTTCGCGACCTGGGCGATATTTTTCTGAACGGACGGCGTTCCGCGTTATTTCAGAGTCAAAATAACGCCGGTGTTCTCATAGGGGTAAACATAGGCCTCGAGCGTCTTCCCATCCTTCTGAAATACATTGGTCATTTCATCGCCCGCCTTTTTGCCCGCCGATTTCCAGCCGGCCGCAAGGATCGCTGCATCATAGGCCGGAGCGACCTTCGCCCGGTCGTCCTTGTGCAGGACCTTTAACTCCGTCGCCGAACTTTCATAAACTATGGCGTCCTGCTTGATCGGCAGGTTCATCGAATCCCAGGGAGCGGTAACGGGAACCGCCGTCACCGCCGGGTTCCAACCGCAGCCCGCCGACACGGCGGCACCAAGACACACGAATATCAATGCAAGGATTGTGTTTTGTTTTTTCATAAGATTTCGGGGGTCGAAAACGTGTTTTGGTAATTGTATTAGAAAACAATTGTTCGGTAAAACAGTCGGCCGGCGTCCGGCGGGACGTTGCTCGAAACTTCGTCTTGTTTGTTGTGACATTGCTCACATTTCGCAGCAGATAACGGGCGTAAATTTGAATCGGAGCGAGTGAATCGAGGCTCCGGTTATGCCAGTCAAGAATTGTCGCCGTCCAAGAGTGTTGCTAAGAACTCTTCAGTTACTTTTACTTCTTGTTTTTGTTTCGGCGGTAGTGCTTTTCGCTCAAGAGCCGAGTGCATCGCCTTCGCCATCGCCTTCACCATCAGCGGACGAAACTCGTTATTTGGAGATGAAACGGCAGCTTGAGCGCGAGCTCGAGATCGCAAATCTCCAGAAGCAGATCGCCGAGTCACGCAATGCCGCACTTTCGGCCCTTCCGACCCCGCGAGCCACGCCGGGCTCCGCCAATACCGTCACCAACGAAAACATCCTCACGAACATTCTGGTCTACGCTGAGCTGGAACGTGCCCTCGCAAACATCGCCGTATCGGTAAAGGGCTCGGTCGAACCGAACGCGACCATCGTCATTTCCGACCGCAATTCTCTTGCAGACTGGATGTTCTATCGCCGCTCTGTCCCGCTCTTCAAGGTAGTAATGGACGAGCTTTCAGCCGATTATTGCCGCATCGCGTCTAGGCAGCAAACAAAACAAGGTGGGCACAACATACTGGGACTTTCTTCGACGCTCGTTCGTAGCGGCAACGTCGTCGGGCAATTTGCCGATCTTGTCTCGTATTTCCGCACGGAGACGAACATCGCCTCGACCAGTATCACCATTGACGAGACCGTTGCCGTTTCTGCCCTTTTTCCGAAGCTGGCAAACGGAAGCGGATTGACGGTCTATTATCCGAAGTCCTTTGGCATCGATTCACCGATGTTTTGCGGCACCGAAACGGGCCTTCGGCCTTGCTGCGTTCCGACACTGACGGATGACTGCCGCGATTCGAGGCCAAGGTATTGTTCAGAGGTCGCTCGGTCGTTCGACCAGCTTTACCGCTCGCGACAGGCCGCGTTTGAGAGCCGGCCGGACATGGATAACCTAAAAAAGCTCGAGGTTCACTTTCAGGAATTCCTCAAATTCTTCGTAAACGAGGCTCCGGCAAATACCGAGACCGTTTTGAAAAAGTACATCAATGCAGAACAGCTTTCGACCGTCGTCGATAAGGGGAACACGTATTTTCTTGAGGTCGTTGCGATAAAGGCCAACGGATCGACGCGTGTTCGCAAGAATCTTTTCTTTCTCTCCGATAAGGTTGACTATGCGGGCGGGGTCGTCATTCAATGGACGCTCGTCGATAGCAGCGGGCGGCTCAAGAATAGCGGTGTCGAAAGCACATTTCGGGGCTATTTAAAGCCGCAGCAATTCGAGCAAAAGATTCCCTGAAGATCAGCGTAGCTTGCCGACGAGCTTCGCGTAGTCGTCAATCGCCGAACTGATAACCTCATATGACGCCTCGCGGCCGTAGGAGTATGCGATCTCACATACGTTCGGTGCATCGGGCAGTGATTTGTAGGTCAGGAAATAATGCTCGAACCGTTCGAGGATGCCTTTCGGAAGCTGTGAGATCTCCTCATATTGCTCAAAGACCTTGTCTCCCTTGAGCACGGCAATGATCTTGTCGTCTGCCTCGTTGTCATCGATCAGACAAAAGCCGCCGATCGGCCTCGCTTTCAGAATGATGTCGCCGCGTGGAATGTGATGCTCTGAAAGCACGAGTATGTCGAGCGGGTCGCCGTCGCCGCCGTTGACCGTGATCTCCGTCTTTGCCCGGGCAAGTTCGGCTATACCGCTGTCGCAATAGGTCTGCGGAATGAAGCCGTAGTTTGCCGGGACCACGTTCGAATATTGCTGCGGCCGGTCGATCTTCAGATACCCCGTTTCCTTATCGACCTCGTATTTGACCGTATCGCGGGGAACGATCTCGATAAAAACGGTCACCTCGGCCGGTGCTCCGTCGCCGATCGGAATCCCGTGCCATGGATGCGCTTTGTCCGTGCGAAACATATCGCTATTATTAAGCCGTAGCCCGCCGATGTCTAACCCGCTTACAACCGAAGCACACGGCGACGCCTTGGTCGTCCGGTTCACGCGGCCCGATGTGCGGAACCCGCTTTCGGCAGACGTCATCGCGGCATTGAACAATGTGATCGAAAGCCTTTCGCGTGAAACCGAGCGGCTTATCCTCACCGGCAGCGACGGCGTATTCGCTTCAGGTGCCGATCTTCGCGAGGTTGCAAGGCTCGATGCCGCGGCGGCACGGGGATTTGCCGAACTCGGCCAATCGCTCATGAATCGCATTTCGAATCTACCGGTGATCACCATCGCTGCCGTTAACGGCCCGTGCTTCGGCGGAGCGCTCGACCTCGCGCTTGCGTGTAAGCGGCGGATCGCGACGCCGGCGGCCACGTTTTGCCATCCGGGTGTACGGCTGGGGATCATCACCGGTTGGGGCGGAACTCAGCGGCTACCGCGGCTTATCGGCGAGGCTCGTGCTCTCGAGATGTTTTTCACCGCCGAGCCGTTCCCGGCCGAGTGGGCGCTGAACGCGGGCCTGGTCGACCGAATCGCGGAAGACCCTGTCCTGGCCGCAATTGAGGAGGCATTTTGACCAACGAACGGATCCCTGCACAACATCAGTTGATCGCTGTCGCGGTCATCGTGCTTGTCACGCTCGGCGTCTATTACGGGTCGCTCTCGGGCGGGTTTGTTTACGACGATAACCGGCAGATCGCCCAGAATCCTCTTATTCAGGAGCGTTCTCTTTACGGTACCGCGGTCGTTTCGGACGTCTGGGCGTTCAAGAGCAGCGGCGAGGTAACGGCCAGCAACTACTGGCGGCCGACGTTCACGCTTTGGAGCATCGCCAACAACGAACTTTTCGGCATCGAGCCTTTCGGCTGGCGCACGTCGAATCTTGCCATCCACATCGCAGCCGCGGTCGCCGCGTTTTATCTGCTTCTTTTGCTCGGGATACCGCTGATGCCCGCCGCGGTTTTTGCTACGGTGTTCGCCGCCCATCCGGCACAGGTCGAATCGGTCGCGTGGATCTCCGGAGCACCGAGCACGCTCGCCGGCCTTTTTCTTTTGATCTCGCTGATCTTTGCGATCCGCTCCGCCCGAGAGTCGAAGGGCAAATACTATCTTGCCATCGCTGTCGGTACATTCTTACTTGCCGTCGGAGCGAGGGAATCGGTCGTTGTTTGTTTGCCGCTGTTTTGGCTAATATATGCCACAAACGGCCTGACGGATTTTTCCGAGCTGAAGACGAGAACGAAGGCCGCAATTTACCCGCTCGGCCTTTTCACGTCGGCCGCCGTCGCTTTTCTCATCATCCGGTCCGTGATTTTGGGCGGCGTCGCGTTGCCGGTCGAGAATGCGCCTAGCCTCGCCGAGGCGATCCTGACCGCGCCGACGATATTTCTGTTCTATCTAAAACAGATCTTCTATCCGTCGATCCTCGGCCCGAACTATGGCATCCGGGCGATCGGCGAGATCGGCACGATGAGTTTTGCCGTCCCCGCCGCACTTTCAGCAGCGATACTTAGCTTTGCGATATTTTTTGCTCGTAGCTCGCCGCGGGCGTTATTCGGCCTTGGGCTCTTCATTCTTCCGCTTCTGCCGGCCTTTTACATACCGGCCTTTCGCTCCGAAGAGCTCGTCCACGACCGCTATCTTTATTTCTCGGTCCTCGGCCTCTGCATCATGTTTGCCGCGATGATCTACGACCGGTTTGCCGCCTCGATGCAGGGCATCAACTTTAAGGCGGCCTTTACCATCGCCTGCTTTGTTGCTTTCCTGCTGGCGTTTCGTTCGTTGGTCTATTCGGAGGTTTGGCGGTCTGATGAAGCTCTCTGGCGGCACGCCGTTGCGGTTGATGCAAACTCGGCGACCAACTGGCTCCAACTCGGTGCGGCCCTTGAGGCAAACGGCAAAGACGCCCTTAGCGAATTCGAACGCGCGGTCGCCATCCGCCCCGAACCGCTTGCCCTGAACGGCCGTGCCCGAGCCCGCATCGCCCGTAACGACCCGCAAAACGCCATAGCCGATGCCGAACGCGTCATTGCGACGGCAAACGCCAACATCAACGCCTACACGCTTTTTCAGGCTTACGAGGCACTCTCATTGGCCCTGCAAAACGCCGGCCGTCTCCCCGAAGCCGAGCAGCGGTTGATGGAAGCGCGAGAAAGGTTACCGATCTACAGGGCCGCTCTGACCGAAAAGATCGCCGTCGTGCTTTATCAGCAGAACCGGAAGGCCGAGGCTCTCCGCGAGCTCGAGTCTGCCCGAGAAGCGGCCGCTGCGGAGATGATACCGGGGTCGAAGCTCGTCTTTCTGCGTTTGGGAATGCTCTATGCCGAGCTCGGGCGGCGGGACGAAGCGAGGCGGGATGTTCAGCGTTTTCTCCAGGCGACAAACAAAGACCGCTCGCCGATAATGCGTGGATATCGGGCCGAGGCCGAAAAGCTTCTAAAGTCGCTGAACTAGCGTGCTCGCGGCTCTTCGGCCTTTACGTCAACGTCCGGCCGCGAAAATCGGGTGTATTCGAAGACGGCCCGAACGTCGAGTTCGCTCTCCTGCTGTTTACGCTTTAGTGTGAAAAACTCGTGGGTGATCTTCGCCGGCGTGTTGATGCCGAACTCGCTTGGCTGATATTCAAGCACGACTCGCGAGATCAGAACTGCCCTAACAAATCCCGCCGGCCTGACCATCAGTTCTCGGACCTCGCGAACCACCCGTTTGCTTGCCGCATCAACCCATAGCGAGCCCCGAAGCCTTTCATTGAAGGCCTCACGCGAGTTATCGTCGATCTCAAAACTGACGACCGCTTCCTCGCCGTTCGTCGAACCGCGGTTGACCGTAATGTAAGGGCTTTCTGCGGTCTGCTCGTAATCGAGCCGGATCACGGTCCCGCCGTCCTCCGACTGCCGAAAAGCCATCACACCGCGGACCTTTGGCGAAAGGGCCACGGCCTGGAAAAGCGTGAAGCCGTTGATCCGCATTCCCTCGTCAAACCGCGTGCTCTCTTCCTGCAGCTTTTCGAGCTCTTTCCGCGAGGAGCCGAGCTTCGTTAGCTTTTCAAAGAATTCCTCCGAGCGAACGTCGGCCTTTTCCACCGGCTTGCCATCGACCCGAAGCACGTGCCGATACTCGGCCGCCTTGCCCTCGCCGCCGAGCTCATAGACGATAAAGTTCGATTCGACGACCCGCGTCTTCCGAACACGGCCGTTCGACCCGTAAAACTCGAACGTCTTCCGTTCTTCGGCGAGCAGGTCGCGGAACTTCGCCAGGTATTCCCGCGTCGAGGCATGAACGCCCTCAACAAGCGCATCCGTTTCCGCCTGCCCAAAAGCCGGCGAGAGCCCGAGCAGCACGGCCATCGCCACGCCGATCCAACCGCATTTGCGCTGCCTGTCAGCCATCAAAATAGAAGTTCATCGGCCTTTCGGCTATATTTATCAAAAGGCCGGTAAAAAGCTATGAAAGTACAACTCGTGAAGATCGCACACGCCCGCTCGGGCGACAAGGGCGATACCGCAAACGTCGGGCTCATCGCCCTCGAAGATAAATATTATCCGATTCTCGTCCGCGAGGTAACGGCCGAACGCGTCAAAGCCCACTTCGGCGATATGGTCAAGGGCGAGGTCGAACGCTTCGAGCTTCCAAACCTCGGGGCCCTTAACTTCCTGCTCCACGGAGCCCTCGGCGGCGGCGGCACGCTCAGCCTGATGACCGACGCCCAAGGGAAGACATTCTCGACCGCACTGCTGCGGATGTATATCGATGTTGAGGAGATCGATCTCCCAATTAACAATTGACCGATTTACAATTGCCAATGATGAGCGAAAATCCCATTGTCTCGAAATCGTTTGCGTTTGCCCTGCGAACTGTGAAGCTTTGCCGCATTCTGGCCGATGAGCACAAGGAATATACGCTCAGTCGTGAGTTGCTTTCATCCGGAACGAACATCGGCCGTTACGTAAAGGCAGCCGTAAGCGGCGAGTCGCGTGAGAGTTTTGTTCAGAACATGGGAAAGGCATTGCAGCAAGCGGACATTACCGAATACTGGCTGCAACTTATCAGCTTTGCCCAATTGCTCAATGAAAATGAATACGAATCCATTGAACGCGACCGCAAAGAGATCGCGAAAATGCTGACTAACATCGTCAAGACATCACGGGGCAAATTGTAAATTGTCCATTGAAAAATTGTTAATTGGAAGAAGATATTCCCGTTCCAGTCACAGACGATCACGATAATGTTGACCAACATCGTCAAGACATCGCGGGGCAAATTGTAAATTGTCCATTGAAGGATCGTTAATTGGAAGAAGATATTCCCGTTCCAGTCACAGACGATCACGATAATGCTGACCAACATCGTCAAGACATCACGGGGCAAATTGTAAATTGTCCATTGAAGGATTGTTAATTGGAAGAAGATATGTCCGTTCTATTGACCACAGATCACGATTCGATTCGCGTCTTGACCCTGAACCGTCCAGAGAAGCGGAATGCTCTCAATGATGAGTTGGTCGCGGAGCTTAAGCGGGCGGTGCGGGAGGCGGATGCGGATGATTCGCTGAGTGCGATCGTTATCCGCGGGGCGGGGAAGGATTTTTGTTCCGGGGCGGACCTTTCGGCATTGCAGAAGATCGCCGGGGCTTCGTATGAAGAGCATTTGGAGGATGCGAAAAGCCTAGCGGAGCTTTTTACTTTGATCCGCAACGCGCGGGTGCCGGTCATCGCGGCGGTCCATGGGCGGGCGCTTGCGGGCGGATGCGGGCTGGCGACCGGCTGCGACATCGTGCTTGCGACCGAGACCGCCCGCTTCGGTTATCCGGAGGTGAAGATCGGCTTTGTCCCGGCGATCGTTATGGCGATTCTCCGCCGCAACCTCGGCGAAAAGCTCGCCTTTGAGCTGGTCACACAGGGCTTCGAGTTCACCGCACCGGAGGCAAAAGGCCTCGGCCTCGTCAACCGGCTCTTCCCCGAGGACGGCTTTGAGGCCGCCGTGCTCGTCTACGCCGCCGTCTATTCAAAGATCAGCCGCACCGCCGTCGCCCTCAGCAAATCGCTCCTCTACCGAATGGACGCAATGGACTTCGCCGCCGCCCTCGCCGCCGGCTCCGAAACCAACGCCCAGGCCAGAATGACCGAAGACTGCCAAAAAGGCATCGCCCGCTTTCTTGAAAGATCGAAGGAGTAAGAGATGATCAAAAACAGCATGAAAGTCGCAATGTTCCTGCTTTTGTTCGCTTCGGCGGCATCTGCGACCTGGCAGATCCCCGACGTCCTCATCCACGAGGGAAAGGAATATTCGATCTTCAACGATATTCTAACGCCATACTTCAAGAAATATCCGGAGCGTGATCCGAAGGACGAGGACTATTTTTGTAGCGCAAGTTGGCGCGGGTACAAAGCATTGTTCGAGATTTCGAACCGAGAATTGAAACTCAAGGATATTTTCAAGAACCCATGCGAGAGATCAACGGTGTCGGCATTGAAGCAAGTGGTCCCGGACGGGAAGCCTTTAGTGATCGATTGGTATTCAGGCGTAGTTGTTTCAATGGACGGTGAGAACTCGGGCGATTCTTATGACATGGAATTCATAAACACCTTCGAGGCTTATTCTTTCTTCGAGCTCGAGAACGGCCGATTAAGTCAGGTTAAGCACTTCGATAACAAGGGGTTTCTTCAGTTCAGGAAAGAACAGTTCGAAAAGTATAAGAAAACCAGCGATTACCAGGAAGAGATCAAACGAAGAACGTCTGACGGACGACAATCGATCGAAGCAGTGTCCGAGTCGATCGAGTTCTGGCTCCCGTTCTCACTCAAGAAGATACTCTAAAAGCTTGACGGGCGTGGGGTGGTCGAGCATCGTCAGGCCGTCCATCCCGGCCATCTTGATGTCCGTCACCGTTACGGCGATCTCATTCTCCGCAAAAACACGCAGCCCCGCCTCGGCCGAATCCGCCGTAAAAACGCTGTAACCCTCCGCCTCCAAAAGCCGGCGAAGGATATTCCGCATCAGCTCCTCGTCCTCAACGATCAGAATCGAACGCTTCCCCATCACCCCTAGATTCTGCCCTCATTCCGCCCAATAAACAACGCAGTTTGATATCTTCTATTCCACCACCGACGAATTGAGGGGAACGCGGTTAATTATTATCGAACCGTTGCCAACTCAATACCAATCGCGGTTGGGAAGCAGGGCGAACCGACAATAGCGATAGTCGTATCCTGTCACATTGAAATTTTTCTTCGAGAGTTCGACCTCATCAAAGTTTTCCCCGGTGGGTTTAATCTCAAGAAAATTATTTATATTGAAGGCAACAACACGCGGGTCAGGCAAATTTGTATTGCTTGAGATTCTAGTGTAGGAGTAAGCGTAGAGGTTATTCTGAGTCTGTCGTTCCGTTTTGGGATTTGTTGACCCGATATCAAAGGGAGCAATTTTGTGCTCGACAATTTCCTTCTCGTCCGTATGCTGATAGCGCACGGAAAGAACCAAACGATCCTGGATTGCCTCCCGGACCACGCTTATAACGTCATCAGCCGACAAAAATCTCATATCCCATAATCCTGAAAACTGTAAGCCGCTCTTAGTCGTTTTTCGAACTCTTCGTTTGGCATGTTGCCATCCTTGATGAAATGTTTCCAACTCTTATATATCTTACTTTCGTTTCCTGAGAGTTTATTCATCGTCTCCCAGTTGCGATCAGTGATGACTATGCGGCCATATTCGCGTGACCTAGCCTTCTTCGCTTTCGCAATATCTGCTTTATCGTTTTTGTTGGCGTTGTCGAGCCAAGCGACGTATCTAATCCTAAGGCCTTCCAAAATTTTCTGAATTGGAGGTATCTTCGAACAACCACCGCAAGAAACTACTTCAATATCGATTCCCGAGTCTTCCAGTTCGAGTTTACGAGCAACGTACGGAATTGCGATTTGTTCGCTTTCTCCTTCGACAAGAATTACTAAATCGGCAAACACCATTGCTGAATGCTGAGAATTGGTGCGGCAAATTAGTGAAACAGTCTCCGCAGTCTCTGGATCTAAATCAGGCCCATCCCAGACTTCAACCCGAGTCTCCAATCGATCCCTTCGCTCAAATCTATGAATACCTTTGTACTCGCTCAAATCGACAAAAAATGCCGAGTGCGTGCAAAGAACCACTTGGGTATTCGCCTCATTGGCAAGCTCCTTCAATTCATTCATCCGCCTCCGTTCCGCCTGCGGATGCAAATAAAGTTCAGGTTCTTCGATAAGGAATAAGTAGAATGGACCCGATCTATGACCGCCGCTGGTTTTGTTTTGCCTTAATCGCCGGTGGGTTCTAAGCATTGCGAACACAATCGAACGCCGGAGCCCGTGACCCATGTAGTCGATCCCCGTGACACAACCATCACTGATTTCGAGCGATAGGCCAAAATTAATTGTTGGGATCTTTGGCGGATGAAGAACAGATTCAGAGTTGATTCCTGAATCGAAGCGCTTTATTTCTTCGTTAAGAACATCCTGAAACTCATTTAATTCAGTTAGCTCCCACTGTCCCGAAGCGTTTTTCTGGAAAACTCTCCCAATCTCTGCCTCGTACTCGTCTGTGATTTTAGCAATGCCAGGATCTTTTGCTACTGCATCTCGCAGAAGCTGTCCGCATACCGATGTCAAGACGCTATTTCCCGTATACTGTGTTTCCTCTTCACCTCTCATGTTTGCTGAGAGGAATACGACACGAATTAACGCACTAAGCTCGCGCTCATCCATTCGTGCCCAGCCGTCCGTGAACTCTAAGAGCTTGTCTGCCTTAAGTTTTTCGTAAATGGTAGTTGCGTTTTCAGAGGGAATCTTCCCTTTCGGTAAAGCCGCAACCTCCTTATTCACAATCGCCCTTATTTTTTCTGGAAGTTTCGATATATCCCCTTTCAGCAGATGCCCGTCCATCATTTTGCGGATCGTCTCATTTGCGGGAACCTTCGATTTGTACTGCAGACCCTGATCAAGCGATTTACGTACGACGAGAGTTCCAGCCGAACCGAGTCCTGACTTGATTCCCGAAATTTCGGCTTCAACGAAACAGTCGCCATCATAAAAGGGAAGTTTGCATTTATCATCGGACGTTAATCTCAATTCGGGATCGAAGAGTTTATTCAATGCTAAAAGCAATGATGATTTTCCTGAGTCATTTTTTCCAATCAACGTATTGTAGTTAGCTAACTCAATGTTGACGTCTTTGAGACTTCGGAAACCAACGCACCTAATTCGTTCGATTTTCATCACTTCTCCCTTTTTATCGAATCGGCAAACCGCAATCAGCGCTCGTTATTGGCCGCTCAACAGATGTATTTCGGTAGGCACCGAAGGCTAATAAAAGGGACCTCACGATGAGAAAAACATTGAGGAAAATGTTCTCTAGACGCTCCGAACCATTAAGTAGATTAAATTCAAGTGGAAAACAATTGAGGGCACTTACAATTCTGGAGGGTGGAAGGCGTTTGAACATTTTGGAATATTTATAAGACAGCCGCGGCCGTTTGTCTAGTCTTTTTTTCGTCTTTGGGAATCGGGGATCGGTCAAAACGCGCAGATTTCCGATAGATTTGAAGAAAAGGCCTTATTTACTGGGTTTTGAGAGATTTGCGGGCCTGAAAAAATGATTCCAGAAGGCGTTGGAATGGTTCCAGAGGGTGTTGGAATGATTCCAGAGGCATTGGGATCGTTCCAGCGGGCGTTGAAATGGTTCCAACGGGCAATTATTTCGTTCCCGAGCACGGTCTCTCTTGCCGAGCGGAAAAGCTAATCTTTTCCGACATTCATCTATCGCTCCAGGTCCTTTGGCTCAATCACTTCGTAGCCATTAAGATGTGAACCGACGAGAATCTCACGGCCATTCCGCCAGCGGATCCACCCGTGGCAATCGGTTCGCCCAAGGTTTCCCCCCATCCGGTCGCCCGAACATCTTATCGTTGACATAGACGTTGCATCTGTGATACCGTCATTCATGTCTAGGACGGCCGGGTCGTATGCTTGTGGCGGCGGTCGGGAAAGAAATGGTGACGATGGGAATGGATCAGAAATTGGTAATGGCGGCGGCGGAGCGTGGGGAACGAATGGCTCCTGCGGTTTGCCGTTCGTTTTCTTTTTGCGCGACACTGTTCAGATCAGAGCTCGGGAAAAGTGTAAACCTATTTCAGGACAAGGCTCCACGACCTTGTGTTTCCGGCGTTCGCTATGTTTCCGATGTTCGCGGTGTTCGCGATGTTCGCGATGTTCGCGATGTTTCCAATGTTCGCGGTGTTTTCGATGTTCGCGATGTTTCCGCGAACGCGCAATGCCCGACAAAAAACATAACAACACCAAATGCGGAACCCGGATGCGGAAACCCGAACGTCAACAAGGGCTTATCATCCATTGCGATCTTCGGAATCGGGAATAATGAACCGCCGGCTAAAGCCGGGACTCAAAAGACCACGGCGTTTCAGGTGTTTCAACTGTTTCAGGCGTTTCAACTGTTACAAGCGTTTCATCTGTTTCAACCGTTTCAGAAACAACGTGTCTTCCTAAAAAATGAAACAGAGCGAATCCCAGATCGCCGTCAGGCCTCGATGATCTCGACCTTTGTCTCGATCAGGTGCTTGGGGATGAGGGCGGGGAAGTACGCCATTATCTCCTCGACCTTCGGGCGGCCGCCGGCAAAGCCGGTTACGGCGGGCGGGCCGGTCAGTATGAGCGGTGCGATCTCTTTCGTGAACCGCTCAACGTCCGCCTTGCTCTGCCCGCGTACGCCGATCCGGAACTGCACTTCGGGGATGTCAGATGGAGCGCGGACACTCTTGTCCGCATCGCCGGTTCCTCCTGCAAACGATTGCATTGCCAGATGCCCGTGGGTCGCATTAACACCGACGAACTCGCTGAGCACGACGTCGAACTTGAGTCCGAGCCGATCGAGCCTTTCGCGGAGTATGCGGTCGGCGGCCTGGGCCTTCTGGTAGGCGTCCGGCCAGGCATATACGAGCGTACCGACGGCTTTCCAGCCATGAGAGTAAGCGATCGAAACCTTATAGAACTCGGTGTTCGGGCTGCCCTTGATGCCGAAAACCCGCACGCGGTCGGGACCGGCATCTTCGAGCCGGATGGACGAGAAATCGGCGACAACGTCCGGCGTGATGTAGGCCTTCGGGTCGCCCATCTCATAGAGAAGCTGCTCTTTGACGGATTGAACGTTCACGCGCCCGCCGGTGCCGTCGTGCTTGGTAACAATGAACTCGCCGCTCGGTCCGGCTTCAACGATCGGAAAGCCGACGCGTGCCATGTCGGGGATCGAGTCCCACTCGAACTGGCAGTTGCCGCCCGAGGCCTGAGCACCGCATTCGATGATGTGGCCGGCGATCGTACCGGCCGAGATGAGGTCCCACTGGTCAAACTTCCAGCCGAACTCGTGCATCAGCGGAGCAAGCGTCAAGCCCGTATCGGTCAGCCGGCCGCCGACCACGACGCGAGCACCGCGGTCAAGAGCCTCGACCAACCCGCCGGCACCGAGATAGACGTTCGCCGCCTGAACCTTGTCGCGAACGGCCGCGAGCGGTTCGCCGGTGTCCATATTGGTGATCTCGATGCCACGTTCGGCGAATTCATCAAGCCGCGGAAGAATGTCGTCGCCGGTGATAACGCCGATCTTGAGCTTGCCGCCAAGCCCGAGCTCGCGGGCCGTTTCGCGGATCGCCTCGGCGCAGCCCTCGACGTTGACGCCGCCGGCGTTCGAAAGCACCTTAATGTCCTTTTCAACGCAATCGGGCAGTATCTCGCGCATCAGCGAGACAAAGTCACGGGCATAACCGGCATTCGGGTCGCGTTGCCGCTGTTTCTGGACGATGGACATCGTCACCTCGGCGAGGTAATCGAGCATGAGGTAGTCGATCGGCCCGCCGCGGACCTGATCAACCGGTGCCGTAAGCAGATCGCCCCAAAAGCCTTGGCCGCTCGCAACTCTGATCTTTTCTTTCATAAGCGTTTGTTAGGAAAGTATAAGCGGAAAGGCAGTCTTTGGCGAAGTTGGGAGTTCACCGGTAAACCGAACCGCTTGGGCAAAGGAAAAAGCGTCCACGTGGACGCTTTCGGGAAATCGAGGATGACGACGGTTCTAGTAGACGATCTTCTTCGTGCGGCTCACGACCTTGCGGCCGGTTCGCCACGATTTATTGGTAACCCATTTTCCGCCGCGATAGGTCTTATAGGCGACCCAACGCGTTCCGTTCCAGATCTGGAGCCCGACGTATTTGCCGCCACGATAGACGCGACGCGTTACGCCAACCTTGCGCTTCCGCTTGACCGAGGTTTGAGCCTGTGCGGCAAACGAATCGCCGCCTCCGGTGGCCGAAGAGACGGCTCCGCTTATAAAGGCCGCCGAAAGGATAAGTGCGAAAGCGAAGAAAACGGAAATCAATTTTTTCATCGTGTGTTCATTACTCCTTGTTCGATGTTGAAGGCAATCCGTGGGCAACGTCACCCCGGCTTAATCGGCGCTTCTGACGTTCGCCCTGATATAAGTAACAATATCCTCGGTCGAAGTTCCCGGAAGGAAAACCTCCGAGATGCCTTGATCTTTCAATACAGGGATGTCCTCGGCCGGAACAATTCCACCGACCAGGACAAGAGTATCATCCATTCCATTTTCGCGGAGAAGGTCGACGATGCGCGGGCAGAGGGTCTTATGAGCCCCGCTGAGGATAGAGATACCGACGGCATCAACGTCCTCCTGCAGAGCCGCGGAGGCGATCATCTCAGGCGTTTGTCTGAGCCCGGTGTAAATGACCTCCATCCCCGCATCGCGGAGGGCACGGGCGATGACCTTCGCCCCGCGGTCGTGACCGTCGAGGCCCGGTTTGGCCACCAAAACCCTTATCTTGCGTTCGCTCATAAAAGCGTAAGTATATTACCCGCAAAAGTTTCGGGCAAGCGATGGTCAGGCGGCCGCTCGCGATTCGCTTCGAGGTTCGTTCAGTTCCATGTTTGGCGAACCGAAAATGCACCGAAGCTTTCTGAGCACACCCTTTTGGGAACGCATCGCCTGCCACATCTCTACCCAACCATGAGTATTGATCCAAAGGGGGTCAAAGCTGTTGATCGGCTTGATGATGCCATATCTCGGTTCCTCGGTCTCAGGGACGAAGGATCCGAAAAACTTGTCCCAGATGATAAGCACGCCCGCGTAGTTTTTATCGAGATAGGGATTGTTAACGCCATGATGCACACGGTGATGCGAAGGCGTGTTGAGCACGTGCTCGAGCGGGCCAAGGTTTCGGATGAACTTCGTGTGGATCCAAAACTGGTAGATCAGATTGAATCCGTGCATGAGGGCGAACATCCATGGTGCGAAGCCGAGGAGCATGATCGGCGCATAAAATACCCAATGCAGAATGCCGGAGAACCAACTCTGCCGAACCGCGACGCTCAGGTTGTAATGTTCGCTCGAATGGTGGACGACGTGGAAGTTCCAAAAGAGCCGCATTTCGTGGCTGATTCGATGGAACCAGTAATATGCGAAGTCATCGACGAAAAAGAGGATCGCCCATGTCCACCACGCCTCGGCCGGAAATTTATAAGGGGCGATTTCATAAGCGGCGTTGTATATCACCGCGACAAAAATGCCGAAAAGCGCTCCGAAGGCGACACTCATGAAACCGACGAATATGTTCGTCCACGCATCGCGGGTTTCGTAGGCATTGGCGTGCCGCCGATGCGAATACCAAGCCTCGAGCCCAATGAGAAGGGCGAAGATCGGTATAGCAATGACCGTCGGCTTAAGCATCTTTTCGTATTCTATTACTTTCGGGGAAAAAGTGGGAAGCGAGACCATCTATGGCTGAGAATGCAGGTTTCAGGGACCTTGGGCAATGGTGAATATTGGCGGTTGCTCGTGATATCATTAAAGCTTATGTCGGACCTGAAGATCGTCCATTACCCGGACCCGGTTCTACTAACGGTCGCAAAACCCGTTAGCGAGGAACGTTTTGGCAGTGAGCTTGAGGTACTGGTCGATCGGATGTTTGCCTTGATGTATCAGGCACGCGGAGTCGGGCTTGCGGCTCCGCAGGTTGGGATCTCGGAAAGGATCTTCGTGATGGACATTCCGAGCGAGGACGGCCCATCGCAAAAGCATGCATTCATCAACCCGGAGATAATTCATGTTGAGGGCGAGCAGGTCGGCGACGAGGGATGCCTTTCGTTTCCGGGACTGTATCAGCAGGTCAAACGCGACACTCGGGTGATCGTCCGGGCTTGCGATGTTGCGGGGCAGGAATTCGAACTGGACGTGAACGACCTTGCGGCCCGATGCGTGCTTCACGAGACCGACCATTGCGACGGGATTGTATTTCTTGACCGGATGAGCCCGCTAAAGCGGCAACTCGCAAAGCGGAAGATAAAGCGGCTTCAGAACACAGGAAAGTGGGAATAGAACAGGATATTGGAGATACCTTATGCAGACTCAAAGAGTTTTGGACGAATTCAAGAACGAGCCATTCACCGATTTTTCGAAACCAGAAAACGCCGAGGCAATGCGAGCCGCGATCGAAAAGGTCAGGGGCGAATTGGGTCGTGAATACACTTGCCTTGTAAACGGCGAGCGTGTTTCGGTCGGCGGAAAATTCAAGAGCTTTAACCCGGCGAAGAAAGACGAGGTCGTCGGCGTGTTTTCTGAGGTCGATGATGACCTTTCGCTAGTCGAAAAGGCCATCGATGCCGCGACCGAGGCGTTCAAGACCTGGCGATTCATTCCTGCCGCAGAGCGTGCTGAGTATCTTTTCCGGATTGCGGACATCATGAGGCAGCGGAAGCACGAGCTTTCAGCTTGGATGGTGTTCGAGGTGTCGAAGACGTGGGCCGAAGCAGACGGCGACACGGCAGAGGCGATCGATTTCATGGAATTCTATGGACGCGAAATGCTTCGTTGGTCGCAGGAACAGCCGATCACAAAGATCGCCGGCGAGGATAATAGCCTTGAGTACATCCCGCTCGGAGTCGGAGCGATCATTCCGCCATGGAATTTCCCGCTCGCGATCATGTCCGGAATGGCGATGGCCGCAGTGGTCGCTGGCAATACAGTTGTGCTTAAGCCGTCATCTGATTCGCCGACGATTGCCGCCAAGTTCATTGAGATCGTTGAAGAGGTCGGGCTTCCCCCTGGCGTCGTGAATTTCGTGACCGGCGGCCCTCCGACCGGTGAAGCAATGGTCACAAGCCCCAAGACGCGATTCATCTCGTTCACTGGTTCTAAAGGTGTCGGCCTTCACATAAACGAAGAGGCAGCCAAGGCCCGTCCGGGTCAGATCTGGATCAAGCGGGTTGTGGCGGAAATGGGCGGTAAGGACGCAATCGTTGTCGCCGATGACGCTGACCTAGATTCGGCCGCTGTCGGCATTGTTCAAGCCGCATATGGCTTTCAGGGACAGAAGTGCTCTGCGTGTTCGAGGCTAATCGTCGACGAAACTGTTCACGATGAACTACTCGCAAAGGTCGTTGCCTTGACGGAACAGCTCAACGTTGGGCAGCCGACGGAAGGTGATACCAACGTTTCTGCAGTTATTAACAAGCGGGCATTCGACACGACCCTTCAATATATTAATAAGGGCGTCGAGGAAGGCGGCGAAATCGTAACCGGCGGCACCGGCGATGATTCGCAAGGTTATTTCATCCTTCCGACAATCATCGACAATGTACAGCCCGGTGACACGATAGAGCAGGAAGAGATCTTCGCACCGGTACTGGCCGTGATCAAGGCCCGCGACTATGATCATGCTCTAGAGATCGCAAACGGCACTGAATTTGGGTTGACCGGAGCGGTCTACTCCGGATCAGAAGAAAGGCTCGAACGTGCTCGACGTGAGTTTCATGTTGGCAATCTCTATTTGAACCGTAAATGTACAGGAGCGCTTGTCGGTGTTCATCCGTTCGGCGGTTTCAACATGAGCGGTACGGACTCGAAGGCCGGAGGGCGCGAGTACCTGCTGCAATTCATGCAGGGCAAATCAATATCGCGGAAGGTGTGATGAAGAGGTCCATACATAATTTGCTTGTTGTGCTTGCTTTTGCGGGCGTGCTACTTGTTGGTGCATCTACTGTCATTTCGCAGAGACGGGCGCCTGCGGAGGCAAAGCCGATCATTTTTGCGGTGCTTAACGACGGACAGTTGCTTGAGCCGATCGCTCTCGTAGCGAACGGAAAGCTCTCGGAGCCCGTTAATGGAAGTGACGAAAACTCGTTAATCCAAAAATTTAACGCCGAATACTACGGCCCAAAGGCTTCATATCGCCTAATATTTGGCGGAGCAAACGCCGGTACCGTAGCCGTCAACAGTTCGGACGCTGGTGTAGAATGCGGGCCAAATTTAGCTCGGGTAACAACATCGTCAACAAAAGCAGAACTCAAGGGTAAGCTGATGGCACTAGCCACGAATGCTCCCCAGGGAAAGGGAACTTTCGGCGTCCGTCGCCGACCGACATGGCCGGAGCGGAACGAAGTCGACGCCCTTGTCCGTGCCGAGTTTGCCAAGAATAACGTCGAGGTTAAGAAACTCGACTACCACAACCTGACCGCACTTGATGTCAACGGGGACAAGAAGGCCGAGCTTGTAGGCAGTTTTTGGGCAGAAAATGACCCAAAGTCCAGAACACTTCTCTTTTTCATCGCCGAGCGGGGAAATGACGGAAAGCTGGCGATCGCTCACTCGGACCTCCGGAACATCAAGGAGGACGAGGTCATGAACGGTGAGATATCATCGCTTGACGAAGGCGTTTATCACGAACTGCTTCTCGATGTTTTCGACTACGATCGTGACGGTACAGCCGAGATATTCACCTACGTTCAGGCGTTCGAGGGAGCGGGTTTTAACGCTTACAAACGGATCGGCGATAAGTGGAGCAAGGTCTACGAATTTTCGAACTACCACTGCGGGTTCTAGCTTCCGGAGTTTTGTGGGTTTCGCGGCCGTTTGTCATAATGCGGCCGCATTTTAATTTGATGAAGATCGTTTTTATGGGGACGCCGCAGGCTGCGGTGCCTAGCCTCGAAAGGCTGGTTGCCGATGGCCACGAGATTGTCGCGGTATACACTCAGCCCGACAGGCCATCAGGCCGCGGTCACAAACTTGCGGCTTCGCCTGTTAAAGAGGCGGCATTGCAGTTTGGGCTTCAGGTGGTCCAACCTTCGAAGCTCAGAACAGATGAGGCTTTAGTGGAGTTCGAGAATTTCGGAGCGGATCTTTCCGTATTGGTCGCATATGGCCGAATATTGCCGGACGCATTTCTGGCGGCGTATCCGAAGGGTTGCGTTAACGTGCATTTTTCGCTGTTGCCGAGATTTCGCGGGGCGGCTCCCGTTAATTGGGCTATCGTGAATGGAGAAAGTGTGACTGGAGTCACCACGATGCAAATGGATTCAGGCCTTGATACGGGTGACATTTTGCTGCAAGCGGAAACCGGTATCGGGTCTGAAGAAAACTCGATAGATCTGATGGGCCGCTTATCGGTGCTCGGTGCGGAACTGCTTTCAATGACCCTTGACGACCTCGATGGAATAGTTCCGCGCGAGCAAGACGATACGATGGCGACGTTCGCCCCGATATTAAAAAAAGAAGATGGTCGTTTCGATTGGAATCTTCCGGCAGCTTCAATCGAACGCCGGATCCGTGGATTCCAGCCTTTCCCAACAACTTATACCACATTTCGCGGCAAGCGCCTCACACTTTGGAGGGCAAATGTCATTTGGGATCATGCCGGTGCAGCGAGTCCGGGCACTGTTCTCGAAGCTAAAGGCGATACTCTTATTGTTGCGTGCGGCGAGGGATTGCTGAGGATCTCCGAGCTTCAGATCGAAGGGCGCAAACGGGTCGGTGTTCGGGATTTCCTCAATGGTGTAAATCTTCAGACCGGCGATCAGTGTGTTTGATCGATCACATTCGAAATGTTTGAAGTAATCACATTTTACGAATTCAAGATTATGGCTGAGGTAGGTAATCTCATCGAGATCCGCGGGCTTTTGCGCGGTGCCATGGCACGTCATTCGATCAAGGGAACCATCATTCTAGCAGCAGAGGGGTTTAATTCGACAGTGAGCGGTAAACCTAGCGATGTATCGGAATTTGTTGCTTCTGCTGAGGCGATCCTGCAGACTACCTTGAGATACAAATCGTCCTTTCACGAAAGAAGTCCATTCAGAAAGATCGACGTTAAGATCAAGCCGGAGATCGTCACACTTAAGCGCGAGGTAGATGTCGCAAGCGGAATTGGAACTCACGTCGGCCCCGATGTTTGGAACAGGATCATTACCGATCCCCATACTCTTTGCTTGGATACACGAAATGACTACGAGTACCGAAGCGGAACATTCAAAGGGGCAATAAATCCAGGAACGACCAAATTTAGTGAACTCCCGGCATTCGTGGAGGAAGAACTGGATCCTTCGCGGCATCAGCGCATCGCAGTCTTCTGCACCGGCGGGATACGGTGCGAGAAGTTCGCTCCTTATTTATTGGAAAAGGGCTTTCGGGAAGTATATCAGCTAGAGGGCGGTATTTTAAGGTATCTCGAAACCGTCGATCCTTCAGATTCACTTTGGGAAGGTGAATGCTTCGTTTTCGACGAGCGAGTTACGGTTGATCACCAGCTAAAAAAGGGCATCTCTAAGGACCTTTCGCAACAGGAGCCGGAGAGCGGAGGATGAAGATCTCCCCGGCGAGAACCGGAGCATTCGACATTCTAGCCCGAATCGAGGGCGAGAATGCTTTTTCCTCCATTTTGCTTCCGCAGGTTACCGCCAGGTTGTCTGACGCTGACCGCAATCTGTGCTATGAGCTAGTACTAGGTTCGCTTAGGCGCCAGATGTACCTCGATGCAGTTATCAGTCAATTCGCGGGTGAGAAGAAACTGGACTCTGAAGTTCGGACCGCGCTCAGGCTCGGGCTTTTCCAGATCATCTTTCTGGATCGTGTTCCCGCTCACGCAGCGATCAATGAAAGTGTGAACCTTGTGCTCCGATCCCGTAAGAGATCGGCACGTGGTTTCGTGAATGCCATCCTCAGGAAGGCCAGTGCCGGAGTCCCGGAACTCAAGTTTGAAGATCCAGTAGGCGAGATATGTGTAATGACGTCTCATCCCAGATGGCTCGTGTCCAAATGGGTCGCCGATTTTGGTCTCGAAGCCGCTGCAGCTATCTGCACTGCAAACAATGAGCCTGTGTCCCCGGCCTTTCGTCTTACGTCAAGGTATTTCAAGGAATTCGGTAGATCCGAGGCAACCATAGAGAAGATCTGCAGTGATCTGGGACTCAAGATCGGCAGCATTCGAGAGTCAGGACTTGTCGCCGACTGCTATTTTGCTGACGAGGGTCGAAAACAACTCCGGCGTGCCGCAGAGAAAGGCTATGTTTATTTTCAAGATGCCGGCTCCCAACTCGTTGCTAACGCTGTGCAAATTCGGCTCGGTGGAAGCCTTTTGGACCTTTGCGCATCACCGGGCGGGAAAGTTACCAAAATAGCCGCGCAAGCTGAAATGTCCCGTTCTATATGTGTTGCAGCGGATCTCAGTACAAGCCGGGTTTTGAACCTCAAAGCGAATTGCAACCATCAGGGTCTTGAATCGGTGGATGTACTTCAACTCGATGCGACACGTGAACTTCCATTCTCGGGTGGTTCCTTTGATGCGGTTCTTGTAGATGCTCCGTGTACCGGTACCGGAACGATACGGCACAACCCGGAAATTCGCTATATAGTGAAAAGCGAAGATATTCACGCAAAACAGGAAAAACAACGCAGGATACTAGAAAATGCATCAAAGGCCGTAAAGGTTGGCGGCTTATTGATCTATGCAACGTGTTCTTTGGAGCGTGAAGAGAACGAGGGGGTCGTATCGTCGTTCTTAACAGGAAACAAAACCTTCGCTCTTCGAAAACCGAACGCACCAGGACGGTTCATTCAGGAATCGGGATATTTGCGAACGTTCCCGTCCGATTTTGAGGGCGACGGCTTTTTTATGGCAACTTTCATCCGCAACGCGGAATAGTTCTATTGGTGCTCGCCGGTAAAAATGTTAGGATTTTACTTTAAATCAAGCTGTTCTATATGAACCTCTTCAACCTTGGAATGAGATCGATCGGACGCCTGCTGTTCTTGGCGGGGATGTTGTGTGCGTTCCTTTTTGGAATGGCGGCAGTCGTTTATATGTCACTTTCCGGGGAAGAGGTAAGGGTTCCTGAGCTTGTCGGCAGGGACTTTGTTGAAAGCGAGAAGGAACTCGCAGCTCTTGGATTAAAGATCAAAAAGAGGGCTGACCGGCCAAGCACTGAGAAGATCAATACGATTCTTGACCAATTGCCCCGCCCGGGAGAGACAGTAAAGACCGGGCAATTGATTTTGGTCGTGGTCAGCAAAGCGGGACTGACGCAGGATGAACGCCCCGAATCATTGAAAAAAGATATCGAAGAGGACGACACTAAGAAAATCGAAGAAATGATTTCGGACAAGCCGAAGCGGCAGCGAACGAATACGAATACAAACGCAAACGCCAACAGCAACGTAAGTTCGACCCGTAAGGTGGCCGATACAGCAAGGGACGTGGGTTCGAACTCATCGACATCTTCCGATTCATCAACAGGTGAAGGTCCGATAAGAGGTGACGAATCGAATCGTCGAGAGATGCCGGCGGCAAACAGTACTGAACGCCCGAATCGTAATACGGCCCCGGCTGTAACGCCGCGACCGCAGTCCTCGCCGGCCGCACGACCAGCGGGAGATACCCGGCCTCGAACTACTGAACGACCGTAGGACCACTCATGTATAGTATTGCACCATCGATACTTTCAGCGAATTTTGTTCGTCTTGAGGAAGAGATAGCGGCGGTTGAGGCCGGCGGAGCGTCCATACTGCACGTTGACGTAATGGACGGACGGTTTGTACCAAACATCACGATCGGCCTGCCGGTTGTCAGATCGATCAGGAAATCGACGTCCATGACCATCGATACTCATCTGATGATCGTTGAGCCCGGCAACTATGCGGTACAGTTCGTTGACGCTGGGGCCGATATGGTCTCCGTACACATCGAAGCCGACCCGCATGTGCATCGGACACTTCAGGGAATTCGCCAGGCAGGAGCGAAAGCAGGTGTTGTTGTAAATCCCGGAACGCCAATAAGTGCTCTTTCGGAGGCTATTTACCACGCCGATTTTGTGCTTTTAATGTCGGTCAACCCTGGTTTTGGCGGACAAAGATTCATTCCTCGTTCGATCGGCAGGCTCAGAGAACTCCGCCAGATGATAAGTGAGCGAGGTCTGGACGTAAAGATCGAGATCGATGGTGGTATCGATCTGACAAATGTCGCAGAGGTAGCAGATGCCGGGGCGGAAATAATGGTAGCGGGTTCGGCAGTCTTTGGGACTGATAATCCCGCGGAGGCCGTAAGGGCGTTAAGTAATAAGGGTGCGGTTTGGGTCTAAGCCGGGATGGCAAAGTGTTCGAGGTTTAATTGGGTTTTAATATGAAGCGATTGATTTATCTTTCCTCAGTTGTTGCGTTACTCGCGGTCGGGTTTGCATTTGTTCCTGACGCGGTTGGCCAAGCGCGTCCGGGCGACGGTTCGCCATCTCAACGGTTACAGGTGATGCGCGAAAAGCTTGAAGCGATCCGCCGGTCTGCGAACGGTGCTCTTGCTGGGCTTCGACAAGAAGGAAAGGATACCAAGGAAGAACGCGATAACGCAGATTCGCCGGTTGCCCGCCTTCGCTCCGTCGAGCGGGAATCTTCGAGCCTTCAGAGCGATGTTATCTCTCTAAGAAATAAACTCGACCGTAACGAGAAATACGAGGCTTCTGAGATCGACCAACTCGAAGCGGCGGTTGCAGAACTCCAGACGCGTGCAGACCTTGTTTTTACAGAGACCGCGGCGGCTCGGGCAAATCCGCAGTCAACGGTCGGCCAGCCGCGTGAAGTGAAGAAGAAGAAAAAGTTTCTCGGTATTTTCGGGGGCGGCGGAAACGATGAATACGATGAGTTGCTTGGCACCGTCTCGCCCGGACGCGATCGAGAACTTTTTGTGTCGGCTACGAGGGAAATTAGAAAGAAGAATTTCGATGTTGGCCGCTTGCTCTTTCAGACCATTATCACAACCTATCCCGACTCACCGTATCTCCCGATGGCGAAACTCGCGATCGCGGATGCCTTCTTCCTTGAAGGTACGACGAGCGCCTTGATCCAGGCAATCGCGGCTTATCAGGACTGGTTGACATTTTTCCCGACGCATCCGCTTGCAGATCGAGTCGTGCTTAAGATCGCAGAATCTGAAATGCGGCAGATCGGTCTGCCGGATCGCGACGCGACCCGTGCGAAACGTGCGGAGGTCCGACTAAAGGCTCTGCTTGCCAGCTATCCGAATTCCATCTTGAAGCCGGAGGCCGAAAGGCGGCTGGCGGAGGTTCAGAATAATCTTGGCTCGCACAATCTGGGCATCGCAAATTACTACTACACACTCTCCGTTGATCAACAGAAAGGCGGCCTAAAGGGTGCACAGTCGAGGTACCGGGAGATCATCGAAAAGTATCCGAATTTTGCTTACATGGACGAGGTCCTTTACAAGCTCGGTGTCACGTATATGGTCGAGGAAGAGAACGATCAGGCCGTGAGATATTTTCAGCAGATCGTTGCTGAATTTCCGAATAGTGAATTCGTTGCAAAATCTAAAGAGCAGTTGGAGCTTATCGGGGCATCGGTTCCGGAGCCTAATCCGGACCGGATGAATGTTTTGCCGGCCCCGAAAGATGGTTTTTTCACGAATTTCCGTAACCAGCTTTTTGGCATCTATCCGATGACGATCGACAAGAACGGCGTTCTGATGACGAAGGACTTTGACCGAGAGAAGTTCGAGTTGATCGATCAGATCATCGAGAATCAGGGTGATATTCAAACGAACCAGATCCCGCAATCTTTTACGACGGTCATTTCGGATCGGCGGACCGCGAGCATTACCTCGCAAACCCCGTAGTTTAGCGAAAGGCTCGTCGATCTTAGACACTTTAAGGGCGGGGCCGAGGCTTTATCTTCGGTCCCGATCTTTCTTCGTGCCCAAATATGAAGCCATGACGCTAAATCGATCGTTCATGCCTCGGCGGAGCTCGCTTCTACTGCTCGCCGTCTTTACCTTATTCGGATTCCACTCCGTGGCAGCAAAACAGACGGACGAATGGGAAACAACGATCTCCCGCCTGGAAGCACGAGCAACCAATATCACGGGCGCAGGTCGCGTTCCTGTGCCCGAGGCCTATGCGAAACTCCTTGAAGGCCAGAGGCACACATGGGCTGCCAAACGGACCCGTAGTGCAGCCCGAGCAAATGTCGCGATCCGCTCTGCCAGAGCAGCATTGGTTGCGGCCGTCGATGCAGACCCGCGCTTGGCAGAGGGCTATACAGCCCTTGCGGAATTAGAGATCCTTCGGCGGCTTGGTGAAACGGAGGTCAAAAACTCTATCCGACTCGCGAAACTTGCATTAAGATTCGATGACAAAAATTTCGGAGCAAGGCGTGTCCTCGGCCGCCTTTACTCACTTGGAGCAAATCTCGCCCGAGGGCAGCTCAACCGCGACAATGCCGAACTTGCTGTCGGCGAATGGAATAAAGTAACAGAACTCGATCCGCGAAACACAGAAGCGTGGGCATTTCTTAGCGTTCTTTACGAAAAGCTTGGCGAACAGGAGAAACGTATCGAGGCTTTAAGAAAATGGGTTTCTTCGAGTGGGGCTATAGAGAGCCAGTATTACCAGTTCATTGTCGGTGTTAGCGAGGATCTTGCTCCTGAACGGGCATCGGTGCGCTTGGCGTCAGACCTGATGACTTTAGGACGCATCAATGAGGCGTTGGACGTGATCGCTCCGGTTGTTTCAGACCAACCGAACAACTCGGTGGCCGTTAACATCCTTAGGGACCTCGCAGAACGGGCGGATGAAGACCAGTTCGAAAAGGCGGCCGAGCCTTTAGCACAAGCGATCGCAACAGATCCTTCGAACGTTGAACTTGCGAACACGCTGGCTCGTCTTTACAAACGTCGAGGCATGGCCGTGCGTGCCGAGTCCGTTTTTTCCAGAGCGCTATTGCAGATAAGTCCGGGCGAAAGACAAGTGCGAACGCGGCTACTAATTGGAAGAGGTGATCTTCTGGCGAGCTCCGGTAAATATTCAGAGGCGATCTCGGCATATTTGAAGGCTCTTGAAGGCATTGGCGGCAGTGTTGGGCCCGGTGGGCAAGAGGTAGTTCGCGAGGCCGCCCGAAAAATGATACTTACTGCTCGCGTTACAGGCGATGCCAGCCGTATCGCAAATGCGTTCGACACTGCGTCGAAGATTCTGGGTAGTGACGACGTTTCAGTAGTGCTTGAACGGGCGGCACATCTTCGGGAGACCGGGAAGCGGATCGAGGCCCTAGCCTTCATTCGAGCTGCCGGAACGCGCGGTACGCGTACGTTTGAGGTTTTTCGAACCGAGATAAACCTGCTGGTAGAAACTGGGAAGATACAGGAGGCGGTCGCTTTGATCGAGAGCTCAACCCGAACCGAACTATCGGCCGCACCTTCGGGGCAAGCAGGCTCGAACACACAATTTCTAGATCGATTCACTGCGGCCATTTTAACGACCGGGGCATATATTTCTGCGAAAATGGGTCCACAAGCGCTTGCCTCAGCCGAGGAGGTTGCGTCGCTCGCACGGGGAAATGAACGGCGTCAACTCGCTGCCATCACCAAAGCTACGGCACTTAAACTCACGGGGGACCGAAAGGCCGCGTTGGATGTTCTTCGTGCAGTGCTTAGTGAATCATCCAGCAACCCTATCGCGCTTAATAACCTTGGTTATTATCTTTTGGACGATGAACGGTCGCAGGATGAGGCTATCGCCTTGATCAGAAGGGCAGTTTCGATTGATCCGAGAAATCCATCTTATTTGGATAGCCTTGGGAAAGCGTTGTTATTAAAAGGAGATTTGCAGGCCGCCGAAGGTTTTCTGCTTGAAGCTGTCGCGATCGAGCCCGGGTCCGCGGCAGTCTGGGAGCATTTGGGTGAGCTCTATAGGCGAAAGGGACAACTCGTAGAGGCTAAGGCGGCGACTTCGAGGGCACTTGAGCTTGCCTGGCACGAAGACGACAAAAAGAGGCTCAGCTCCTTGTTGAAATAAACTTCAATTATTGCACTCGAGGCGATGTTCGCGAGTCTCCCGATCTGCTTTCTTCAGGTACACATTTTGCGGACTGGCACTCCTTTATTACCGATCAACGCTTTTTTTCTTAGGTAATCATCGTTGAGATCCGACATTCAACTATCGCCTGGGCAGGGGCTCTTTTTGCGATCATCGATGGCCTAATGGACGGCGAAACAACCTCTTAGAATACAAAAAGGCCGCCTTTTCAGACGGCCTTAAAATTCCAATATCGACCACGGCTCTCAGGGCTTTTCCGGAGACGGAGTGGGCTCCGGAGCCTGATCCCGTCGCTTGAGTTGCGGCGGCTTGCTCGACGAAGAACCCGAGGAGTCAGAACTGTCCGAATCGCTTACGCCCGGTTCGCCTTCTGGTGAGCGACGCTTGAGGGTCGGCCTGCCGGGCTCACCTTCTGCATCGTCACGCAATATGCCCGCCTTCGCATTCGTCAGCCTCAATAAATGTCCTTTGACACGTTGAAATTCAGAGGTACTGATGATGTACTCCTCACGCTCAGGGAAGCGAGCGACAAGTGCCAGGCTCGCATCCCTCCTGTCAAGCGACTGCGGATGAGTTGTAAAGATCTTGGCAAGCGTTCCCGGCTTCTTCTTGTTCTTCTCGTTCAACTTTTCGAACATCGTGGCCATAGCGGACGGATCGTAGCCCGCGGCATAAAGATACTGTACGCCGAGCATATCAGCTTCCATCTCGGCGTTTCGGCTGAATTTGAGGAAGCTCAAAAGCTGAGCAAAGCCGCCAGCGTTTTGGGCGATAGGCGCCGCTATTCCGCCGCCAAATATTATCGTTGCGAGCAGTCCGTAATTAATGGCTTGAAGCTTACCCTGATTTTCCATCGCGTGGCGTGCAGCAACGTGAGCAATCTCATGAGCCATAACGCCTGCTATCTCTGCTTCATTGTCCGCGGCAAGTATCAGGCCTTTGTTGACAAAGAAATAACCGCCGGGCAAAGCAAATGCATTAACCTCGTCGCTATCGATGACCTTGATCGTGAAGGGAATCTTCGCATCGGAGTGAAGCACCAGGTTCTGTCCAACCCGATTTATGTATTCGGTGACCAAAGGATCTTCAACCAGTTTCGCGGACTGCTCGACCTCAAGAGCCAGCTGCCTGCCTAAGGCGATCTCCTTGTCCTGCGACCCGCCGAGCCAACCGAAGAACTTGTCGGTCCCCTTGTTGATCTTGCGTTTCCCGATCATTGCAGGGTTCTCTTTATCAGAGAGCGGCTTGAGTGAACTTTGTGAGACTAGCTGGGTCGACTGGGCATCGCTATTCGATTTGCCATCACTTTTCTGAGCTACTGCCTGGGACGGCAGAAAGGCAAAACTACCAACGACCATCACGAACGAGAGCAGGAACGACAACGCTTTTGACTGTTTGATCTTCATACGGGTGCCCTTCGATAGGTTTATCTACAATCCTACAGAATCAACCTACTAGAATTCAATAGCTTTTCGATGCATGAACGAACGATTTGGTTGCGACAATTACGTGCTTTGAGCTTTTTTTGGCTGCCGCTTGGGTATTTCATTTGCGATGCGAACTTTTTTCTTTTTTCGAGTACTCGATACGTGCTATATTTTAAATCGTGAGCAGAGCCAGTACAAGGCTCTGACGTCTATCCCTTTTCCCGCCCGCAACTCTGCTTTGACCATTCCGCAACCGAATGAAGATCCAGGAAAAAGTTAAAGATCTCGTCGAGGTTCGACACTACAAGGGACTTCGCGACTTTCACGCTGACCCTACGGCGACGCTCGAGAGCTACTGCTTCACGGACGAGACCGCATCGCTAATGGCTGCATGGCTAGATTCGGCCTCATCGATCGGCCCAGGCCGAGGCAGATCGCTCGCTCTTGCCGGTTATCGCGGGGTCGGAAAAAGCCACTTTCTTGCAACTTTCGGTTCGATTCTGGCTCTTCCCGAACTTCGGTCGAAGATCCCGAATCCGCATGTTTCGGTGGCTACACAAGGCCTTCTTCGTCGCCATTATCCTCTCTTGAATGTACGTCGGGGGTCGCAGGAAACACTCATCGAGGAGCTGAAGACAGCGATCTCGGCGTCTATTGGGCCTGAAGCAGTACTCGGCGCAGAGTCGGTCACGACGCTGTTGGAACGGGCGGCCGCACGGTCGGGGGACGTTCCACTCGTGATAATAGTCGATACTGCGCATGACCGTATCAATCGGGTGGCTCGTAACGACGGCGACGACCTCGCCGAGATGTCCTCCTTCGCTTCTGAGAACAATGCAGTCCTTGCAGTTGCTTTGGACGACGACATTGCCGGAGCCGACGGGTCGAACTCGGCGATCGTAAGGGCATTCAACATAGATTTTCTCGACCAACAGCATCTTTTCAAGGTCGTGAACTCGTTCATTTTCCCGAAGAACAACCAAAAGCTCGCGTTGATCGAGGAGATCTATGCGTATTTCAGCCGCGTTGTGCCGAATTTTCGCTGGAGCTCGCAGCGTTTCGTCTCATTGTATCCATTACATCCGGGAATCCTGGACGTAGCCCCATATGTGCGGCTGTTCGTACAGGACTTCGCGTTGCTAGGTTTTGCGGCCGAGGCCGGTGAGAGAATTCTTGGCCGGCCAGCGACCTCGCTCATTGCATTTGACGAAGTATTTGACAATGCAGAGGCAGGGCTAAGGAAGATCCAGGACCTTGAGGATGCCTTTTCTGCTTACGACCGGTTGAATTCGGAGGTTGTAAGCAAGGTTCCGGTGATGCAAAGACTGCAGGCCAAATTGATCCTCAAGGCCTTGCTTTTGCTTTCCTTGAACGGACGCGGAGCCACAGTTGAAGAGATCTGCGCGTCGATGATGATCTATGACGAGGCGGACTCAACGAAGGCACTTGAAAGTGTCAACGGAATAATAAGACTTTTCGCCGACGCCCTTCCGGATGATATTTCGTCGTATTCCGAGGAAGGCGTCGGAGTTCTTTACAGCTTTCGGGCGAACGCTAAGGAAAGTGCGAACAGTGTTCTTGACGAGGCGATCGGAAGGACCGATCAGGTCGTGGCTTTGGATGTTCTCAGAAAATTGCTGCAGGAGAGATATCCGGATCTGACGTTGACCGCCGCGCCGGATAACCCAGGCCTTTTGTCATCGGAATCGATCGCGGTGTGGCGAGGCGGCCAAAGACGCGGTCGGTTTTATGTCGCACTCGACGAGAACGGGCTTGAGTCGATCTTGAGTCAGGAAGACTCCCTGGATTGGAGGGCAACACTGGATCTGGGCGGTGTTCTTCTGCCGCGTGGACTGCCTAAAGTTGCCCACGATTGCGTTCTTTGGCAGCCCGACCAACTTAGGAAAGACGAGATAGATACGCTGCTTCGCTATCACGTTTTGCAAACGGAGACCGACCTGATCGAAACGTTTGGCGACCAGCATCGAGCGCTGCTACATTCGCAGAGGGTCGCGGCAGTGAACATTGCCG
>ERZ761602.1143-NODE-1143-length-50700-cov-5.034910_pt1 | contig 50700 bp, 49 predicted proteins | sample MGYA00512165_ERZ761602 | MGnify/ENA primary metagenome ERZ761602 (study PRJEB28899, sample SAMN02445085) | bioreactor sludge metagenome | biome: EBPR sludge; isolation source: Thorneside wastewater treatment plant | place: Australia: Brisbane, Thorneside...
GCCTTGCTGATACCCATAGCGTTTATCGGGTAGACCGCCTTATCGGTGCTCAAACACACAACACGCTTAACGCCGCATGTAATGGCCGCTTCCAACACATTCTCGGTGCCCAATACGTTGGTCTTAACCGCTTCGACAGGGTGAAACTCGCAGGAAGGCACTTGCTTGAGCGCAGCGGCGTGGTAGACGTAGTTCACACCACGCATGGCATTGAGCACAGATTGGTAGTCGCGCACATCCCCAATGTAAAATTTGAGCATGGGATTTTTGTACTTCTTGCGCATGTCGTCTTGTTTCTTCTCATCGCGACTGAGAATGCGAATTTCGCGCAAGTCGGAATCGAGAAAGCGACGGAGGACAGCGTTACCGAAGGAGCCTGTACCACCTGTAATTAAAAGCACACCCTTCATTCAAAATCTCCAATTAATCAAAAAATGCATGGTCAGCGGTTTAGTTAAATGGGCTTCAATTTTGGAGATCAGCCCTAATTTTGCGTTGAACGATGAAACACCAAGCAACAGCCATCTACACCCTTTAGAGCGACCCCGTAGGTGTATAGCGTATCGGGCGGCATGGTACCAGATGGAAAAATGAAAGTCCCGAACTGTGCAAGCCTAAATGGCCAAAAATCTTTTTCAGCAGAATACAGTTCTGACACAAGACCATGGCCATCTACAGTCATCAAAAATGCTTTAGACGAAAGCATGCCTGGGCCAGGTCGTGTCTCTAACAGGTCACGAACAAAATTACCTGTCGGCTCACCACATTCAACAGTTGTAGAAAAGAATATTTCTTTGGGCCCCCGGCCAGCATAAATTGAACTGCCGCCAAGTTCTGCGAGCGGTTGAAGCGCTACGCCCGCGCCATTTCCCATACGAAACTCGTACAGGCGATTAGATTCCAATTGGGTATCAGTTGCCATAAATACGCGATCATCTATGGACTCCATCCAAGCTGCGCGAAACGCCTGCTGACCCCGTGCCAGGGGGCGTAAGGATGAATACTCCGTATCGCTGATCCAAATTCCTGCTGCTTCGCCAAAGTCACCCGTCAGCATATTAACCTGTCCGTTTGCACAGGATACGGCGTGCACATGCTCTATCTCACCCGCACCAAACTCGGCACGCTGCAACCACTTGGCGGTTCCCGCCTTGCGCCCCCAGATTCGCACAGGGAGCCTTGTTGGGTTGGAAAAGTATTCACCAAACACGAGTTCCTTCGTGCCATCGCTATTTGACACTTGGCCAAAGCCCAGTGAGCGTCGGCCATCCGGAATCAGGAAATCAAAACTCAAATGGCCATTATTAAGGTCACAACGCCAGATCTCTGAACGCCGTGCAACAAATAGGGCGTCGTCGAAAACGACAGCGTGACTTGGAGATGAACGCAAGACTCGATCAATGATCCGAAAATATTTTGCCAATTGGGCAACAAAGTCTGCTGCCGGCAACCGGCAAAGCAATAACGGGTGCTGTAGGTCATGCCCAACCTTATATATCGCACCATTGCCATAAAATAACAGCCAGTCCGGCAAAACGGCCAGCGGGCGCATATCCTTCAAAATGTGACTGAGCTTCCAGTGCGTCATCTCTTGATCTTGTCCCAAAACGGAATCCAATAGGGATAGGCACGCCTTCTTCCGCTGCCTAGATACTCGATCAGCGCCGCCGAGCTGCACACTTCGATCCGGATCCCACCCACTGTCTGGACCCTGATAATCCCCAGCTTGAGCAGATCCTTCTGCAGGGTACGCTCCCCGTAATTGATGGCCCACTTCGGCCGCCGCTCCAGCACAGTGAGATCGGTTTCGAACTCACCGTCCTTCACGTGAAACTGGCGCTCCCGGTACCAATTTGGCACGGGCCACTGCTCGCTCCAGCAATCCTCGGCGACGTGGATCATGGTCAGGCTATGCGACGTATCGACACCTAGGCAGACAACGGTCGCATCGCGGTCCGCGCAGAATTTCCAGGAAGACTGCGGCCCGCAGGGCATGGGCCGCGGGCCATCAATATTGTGGGCCATCATCGCGGCGGCCTGCGGCCCCACGGCGACCATGGTGTTAAGCGGGTGGCGGCTGCGCACCGCGCCCGGGAGACCCATCAAGGCCTTGGGTAGTGCACCGGTCCATGGCGGTGTCCTGAGGACATCGTAGGTAAGTCGCTTTGCGCAAATCTCGTCACCCAGACGTGCCGGGCCTGTGGGCTCCTCGCGATACAGAGGAATGGCCGGCATGGCCAGGGTGCCATCCGGCCCCAAGTACCCCAGGAGCCTTTGGCAGACTTCCCTTGGCGTCAACCCTGTCGGAGCGAGAGCTGCCATCGAGGAGTGAACGATCATCATCCCTGAGTGCGGAACGCCAAGGCGATCAAGTCCTGAAACGATGTCTTCCCACTCAATAGCAGCGACTGCTTCCCGACGCTCCTCTGGTTGGTTCGACCGGTGCCGTGCACGCGCCGCAAGCACCCGATATATCGTGTTCGAGCGCCAGTAGAGGCTCTTTACAAGAACCTCGATCCACGGAGAAATAGCAAGCAATCTGTTACGCACCATGACGCACTCGGGGCGAGAAATCGCGCCAGATCTTCATATACTGTCCAAAAACGGACTCAATAGAGTAACTTGCCATCGCCCGGACTCTTGCCTTTTCCCCCATGCTATGCCTGGCCGGCTCATCGATCATTGCCTGTTGCAGAGCACTGGCCAGACTATCGACGTCCTTGGCCGAAACCAGTAGACCTGCCCCTTCCGCGAGCATTTCCGGGATCGCGCCAACGCTCGACGCGACGATAGCCTTGCCTTGAACCATCGCCTCCAGCACGGCATTTGGGAAGCCTTCGGAGTAGCTAGGCAGCACGAACAGGTCGCTAGCACCGATCAAAGACACCGTCTCCTCATGAGTTCGTTCCCCCAGGAAGTGAACCGCCTCTGCGGCATGTCGTTCCATCAGATCAATTAAGTAGGCGGGATCAACCGGACCCACAATATTCAACTGCCAACCGTCCCTGCGAATCCGTGCCCACGCGCCTAGCAGCTCCTCGACCCCCTTCGCTGGTATGACCCAACCGGCAAACAAAACCGTCTTCTGCTCGGACTCAGATTTCCGTTGTTGCGGAATGCTTTTTAGATTGATGCAATTGGGGACCAGGGCCACGGCGATGCAAGGCAAGTGCTGCCGCAATGCAAAATACGTCGCCGCGTCTATCGCAACCACTGTCGCGGCCAATCGCATTGCGGTCGACAACAAAGCCCATTCGCCCCCGCCGCGCTGCGCCAGCAACGGCACGCGCCCGAATCGAATGTGGTAGATCACAGGAGTGCCAAATATTTTAGCAATGATCATTACGAGGAGATCCCGAACAACACCCAGCCCCCCCGAAGTCGTCATATGGATGACATCGACCTTTCCGGCCAGCAACTTCTTGAGCAAGTCCACCATATATCCCAACAGATTTAAGCCGCCGCTGATCGCCCGCTTCCATAGGGCGAAGTTGTGGATCGATCGCCACTTGGGCGTAGTGTCTATAACCGCAAGTGCCACGTCATCACGACGCTCGGCGAACTCCAGCAACATTTGCGTCCAATGCCCAATTCCGCCGCATGAATGGTTGCGCCCATCGAACTGCGGCGGCAGCGGCGCAACCAGACACACATTCAGGAGCCTATTCATCATTTGCCTTTCGCCTGGGTGCAAGCATGGTCCGCTGGCTCTGCCATACCTCAAGCTCTTCGCGAGCTAGCCTGTCTTCTTGCCGATATAAAATTTGCTCGTGCTCCAGAATCTTGTGGATATCCCATCTAAAGCCAAGTACCCGCGCCGGATTGCCACCAACGATGGCATACGGCGGAACCGATTTGGTGACGACAGCGCCCGAGCCAACGATTGAGCCGCGGCCGATGCGCACACCGCGAAGTATGATCGCGCGGGCCCCGACCCAGACGTCGTCGTCGATGATGACTCCGAGATCTTCATTACCCGTCTTTTCATGGATCAGTGTCATGTATTGACCATGAAACCTGGTATTGTGACCACCTCCGATGATCACAACCTCCGGCCCAAACATTACATGACTGCCAATTCGAATCTCAGACAATTCCGCCATCAGTATTGGACGAACCCCCAAGTTCACGTCGTCGCCGACGAAAAGGTTCTGATAGCTGTAGACTCCGTCCGGGTCGAATCTGAACCGCTCGCCGTGTCCACCAAATAAACCACGGAGGAGGTACATCCTCGCATGCCGGCGGACACGAGCCCATTGGCACAAGATCATGCCCACGACCTTCACCGCCGAACCTCATCAAGGAAGCTCGACAAATCTTGAACGTAGCGACGATAGTCGAACGAACTCTCTGCCTCTCGCCGTGCTTGTTCGCGCATCTGGCAACGTTGGTTTACAGACGTTGTGCGTACGCGGCTCAGCGTAGCGGCCAGTGCTTCTGCAGACGAATTTACACAGACGTACCCGTCGGCACCATCATGTAGATAGCGGTGCAAGTCACTTGTCAAATTCGCGATCACAGGCACGCCATTGGCAAGACTCTCCACGAACTTCGTTGGGAAGCCCGCATTGGCGAATCGCAATGGCTCGCGTAGCAACACCGAGAAATCAGCCTTCTGAAGTGTCTCCGGTATTGATGCTTGCTGCATTGTACCGGTGACACTCACGAAATCAGGAACCGGCTCACCTCCGAGCAGACCCTCAACCTGCGCCTTCGTCGGGCCTAGCACGTCCAGCGCGAACACCTTGCCTTCGGGATCAGCCAAGGCGATGCCCTTGATTATGGTCGCCAACAAATCCTTCCGGCCTGGGGTGCCCGCATAGACTAGCCGAATTGGGTACGCGTCCACCCGCGGCATATGCGGTCGAAATGAAAGCCCCTTAACATCCAAGATGGGCGGGATTCTGATCACTCGCCCCCCTCTTGCCCGATAGTGATCGGCCAGAAGGTCACTGATGGCGATCACACCGTCGCACCCAGGATAGTAGTAGTGCATGGCCAGCTTGGAGTTCGCATGGAACGGACCGAAGTAGCCCCCCAGCATATGCGTCCCGTCGTACCACTCGACCACATCGGCGATCAAAGGGACATTGTTCACCCTGCACCAAGCCCGAATTCGACGCATGAACGACGCCCCGGCACCATAGGCCACAACAAAGTTGGGACGGATTGGCATGGCATCAAGCCATACTACAGTGCGCCTGCCTGATACCAGAAGAGATTGGTACAACTTCTGGAGGGGAGAGTCAGTCGCCGCAGGCATCTCACCTATCGCCTCGTACATGAGATCGGGGCATTCGGGATCAACAGAAAGGCCTACAGGCCCCGGCTGACCTGCGCCGACGATAACTCTATAGCCGCAATCCACAAGCGCTCGCGCCACGCCATAGACCCGGCGCGATCCAGCTTGCCCCCACGGGAATGTGAACGGGCCGACATAGGCAATCCAGCTAGTTGCCGTCATGAGCCGCTCCAAGTGAGTCTGGAGTATGACGTTCCGCCGCATCGGCCAATATAGCGCAAAACGCCGCGCTTACCCGTCCCCGTGCATGCCGAACTTCCGCAGCGGTTCGTCCTTCTCGGCCCAGACTCTCCCGCAATTGCCGAGATTCCACCAACTCCCTGGCGATCCCCGCGAGACCGGAAATATTGCCCTCATCGGTAAAAACCACCCCCGCTCGGTTTCGATTGATGTACCGCAAAGAAGTCAAATCCGACGGGCCATAGGCGAGAATCGCCTTTCCGGAAGCCATATATTGTGGAATCTTCGTGGAGATAGAGAGGCGGGTTCTCGCTGAATCTTCTTCAAAGAAGGACTCCACATGCACGAGGACATCCATCTCGGCGAGTTTACCCTCTACCTCCGACGGCCTCAACGTAGCCAAAGTCGCCACCGCATCGTACGCCCGAAAAACATCCCGGTAGGTCAGGACGTCTTTTTCCGGCGCATAGATCTCGATAGTCACATCCGCGCCGGAATTCCGGAGGCCTTGGAGCGCTGCCACCACGTCGCGAAGTGCCCTCCACCGATTGAGGTGAAGGCCCCCAATGTATGCAAACCGAACAACCCTGTTTGCAGGTTCATCGGAGGAAGCGCGCAACGGCTGAAGTTCAACACAATTCATAAAGTCCACGAATTCGCCCCCGTATCTGCGACGGTACTCCAAAGCCATCTCCTCACTGATCGTCAAGGCAATCGCGGCACGTTGCAACACGCGCTTGAGTTGAGTACGCAGAATTAGGCGCGAAAGCGCCAGTGCCCACGAACCCGAATACTCGGACTTCGGCCAGTCGTCCATGAAGTGGGGAACAACTGGCAAACGAAATTCCTTCGAGAGTTTCAGCACTAGGTTCATCATCCGCACACTTCCAAGCGGAGAGTAAATCACATCGGGTTTGAATTCCTCCACCCAGGCGCAGAGCCGCTTTGGCAACGCAAATGGGGCAATATCACCCAGCATTCCCAAGGTTCCTGGCATGGCTGAGTTGTTTACTCCAGCGGCGGCGAATTCTCCCTGCACTGGCAGGTATCGAACTTTCCGGAATCTATAGCGCTGCACCAGTCGCTTGGCGACGCAAACGAGGGCGACATCCTCGCTGGAAAACCGAAAATAGCTCGCACAGCAGGTCGAATCGGGCACGTCCCGATCGTCGTAAATTTGCGCCACTCGATCTGGAGGATACCCAGAGAAGAGATTACACAAGGTAATCCCGGTCGCACTCTTCCTGTTTATGGCCGACGCCCCAATTACCAAGACACGAGGAGACATATCGCATCGGATTCCAATTTTATTTCGCCTTCGAACATCTCGATTCGTTTCGCATTTATCGGCACACCAAATCTATTAACTCCCAACTTCATCCGAAAGCAGTCCAAGATCACTCCTTCGGGGCGCGGCGGCGCAATTCTCTATTCGGCATAGAAACAGAGCGAGCCCACGAAAATATGAGCCAGACAACTGGCGACAACCCCCAAACACCAGTCAGCGCAATGGGCACCCAACCAACAAAGAGATAGAGAGGAAACCGCTTTAGCCGACTCGCGACCATACCTGCCGGTATGCGCACATTAACAAAATACCATAACGTCATCACATAAAGACCCAACCCCAACAACCCGACTTCAAACGCCAGCGAAACGACAATATTATGAGGATTTACATCCAATCCGGAAATCACCCCAAAAGAATCGAACCCCTGCCCAAATAATATATCACCACGACGCTCCAAAGCTATAATCCACATATCAAGTCGTCCGGTGCTATATCCAGCCCCACCATCGTCATACGATTCGAAAAGAAATCGTGAATAGTGCTCACTCGGAATCAAGAGTATAGCAAGAGCAATTACAATAATTACCGCAAAATTAAGGGCCACCCGCCTGAATATGCCTCCGCGAGCAGCTCCATTGACCATCACAAATACTGAGATCATGCACGATAGCAGTGAACCGCGATTCCCCGTAAGCATGAGCGCGTACAAGAAAATACTCATCGCAAATAATAGGGCGATCAATTTTAACCGGCTTGTCCGCGCCTTCCAAACAACATAACATCCCACAGAAAATCCCAGTGCAATTGAATACGCGGCATAGTTTGGATTCATATAGTCACCGACTGAATATCTGGCCGACCCTTCGAAATCAGCACCTTTAAGCCAGTTTTGTACTATCAATATCGACGCTATCGTACAGCCAATCACATATAAGAGTCCAAAATTGAATTCATTCGCACGATTTTTTTTCACCCAAGAGAACATGTAAAAACATATCAACACTCCGAATAAATCAAGAGTTATTCCAAAGACTTTTCTTTCAGATGGAGTCCAAAGAAGCGTAACCAAAGTCCAAATAACGAAGAACAGCATTGCAAGTTCGGACTTTCTAGCCACCATGCGCTGGCCTGACATCAAGTGGACCACAAACCCAGTGGCCCCGACGATCAAGGCGACTCGGAGCAGAATATTGGACGGGAGCAATGGAGCGATCAGGATTAGTAGACCGTAAATTAGAGAAATAACTCTATCCATCTATAATCCAAATCGAATAATACCAACTGAAGGAAGCATGCGAGGCGGTTTGTTACCAGTCTTTTGCGAGACACATCGTTTTTTTGACCTCATATTGCATCAACAAACATCTAACTAAATAGCCAAATGCAATAATCAAAACCAGTACCTCCTTCGGCCAGTTGGGAGGCGTGATTGCGGCAAGGCCTGCGCAAGCTATAGCAAGCAACAAGCCGTAAGTAGCCTGGCCGCGAAACCTAGACATTCCATTGAGTATCGTAGAGTTCAGCGCATTCCAAAACCCCAACGCCATGAAGAACGCACAGGTCAGCACGAGGCCAGTGGACGGCACCATGGCCGCGCTTCCGGTCCACTTTTCGACTATCCATTGTCCGAGCAGGCCCATAGCCAACGCTGAGATCACTGCGATCCCAATGATCCATCGGACACTTTTGGCATAAAGCTCGCGAATCCATTTGCTGTCCCCGCGCGCCTTCGCGTTGGTAATCGCCGGCCAAAGCGGTGTCAGTAGGAAGATGACGAAGGCAGTCGGCACGCCAACGAGTTTGGTCAGGATGGCATAGTCCGCCACTTCCGCAGCCCCATACTTAGAGGAGATCAGGATCATCGGGGCGTTGTTGACAAGATAGATCGCAACCGACGCGCCGAGACCCCAGCCACCTATTTTCAGTATGTCGCCAAGATACCGGAGCAAAAAAACCTCCTTTATGTTCTCGGTCGCAGGCATGAGCCAGCGATGCCGAAACAGCAACAGCGGTAATCCGACTATCAGCAAGACACTGCTAGCAAGCCCGCCGACAACAAAGATCAGCGCAGGCAGTCCCATTTCAAACTTGACCACGACAAACAGTAGCGCAAGAGAGAGCACTCTGGCGGTAGCCTGAATCAGCGCGACCCAGAAACCCTCCTGCAATGCTGCGAAAGCGCGCTGGACGATACCAGCAAGCAGCCCAATGGCGATCGTCAGGATGAGCATTCGCGCCGTTGGCACGATGTCGGCAATTGCTGCCTCGGACTTGAGCGCCAGCAAGGACGGAAAATCAACCTTCGGAATGAGCAGCTCCCCCAGTCCTACAAGCACGAACACGAGCGCTAGCGCGAACAGGAAGCCAGTAAGGAATACACCGCAGGCCAGATGCGCTTGGCCTTCCCCGTGATAGCTCGCGACTCTGTCCTGAACTCCGATGCCAATGCCGAAATCGGAGAAATGAATGAACAGCAAGGCCGCAGACAGCGTCATCCACAAGCCAAAACGCTCGGGCCCCACGTAACCTAACGCTAGTGGCACACTGATCAACCCAGTGGCAACATGTAGGGCCTGGGAGCAAATGCTCACCAACGAGGTCAGCGCAGCACGCCGATACCTCTCCGCGCCCTCACTTGGCGCACGTTTTAGTAGTCTCCAGAACATCACGCGGTCCCGGCATGCATTGGCGCGCTTTTATCCTGCTCGCAACATCGTGGCAGGTGAACTCACGTTCCCTGGCCTCTCGGAACAATTCGCCTTGTATTCCAATTCACAGTCACTCATTGCGCGGCGCGCACTTTCGGTCTCTGTCTGCAGCGCGCAATACCACGGCATTGCCATCGACAACCCTTGGCGAATCGTGTAAAGCGGGCGGTAGCCCAGCAGGTCGCGCGCCTTGGAGATGTCAGCCTGCGAGTGGCGGACGTCTCCTTCCCGGAACGCGCGATACTCGGGCGGGGTGGCCCTCTCGACCCCCAACTGAGCCAGCGCTTCCTGCAGCCAAGCATGCAGTTGGTTCAAGGTTGTCCGGTCGCCGACGGCCACGTTATAGGTCTGGTTACGCGCGGCATCGTCGTTGGTGGTGGCCGCCAGCAGATTCGCCTGGACGGCGTTGTCGATGAAGCAGAAATCCCGGCTCGTCTCACCGTCGCCATTGATGAAGACGGCATCACCCTTGAGCAGCGCCGCCGTCCACTTGGGGATCACGGCCGCATATGCGCCATTGGGATCTTGCCGTGGCCCAAAGACATTGAAGTACCTGAGGCCTATGGTGTTGAAGCCATAACAACGGGCAAAAACATCGGCATAGAGTTCGTTGACGTACTTGGTCACCGCGTAAGGGCTAAGTGGTTTGCCGATTCTTTCTTCCAGCTTGGGCAGTGCTGGATGATCGCCATAGGTGCTGCTGCTGGCCGCATAGGTAAAGCTCTTTACTTTGGCGTCACGTGCGGCCACCAGCATATTGAGGAAGCCATCAATATTGTTTTGGTTGGTTGTAATGGGATCTTGAATGCTGCGTGGAACCGAGCCCAAGGCGGCTTGGTGGAGGACGTAGTCAACAGGGGCAAGGGGCAAGGGGCAACGGGCAAGGATTTTGTCGAACACCATGGCGCGCCGGCAGTTGTCCAGGTTGCGGATGTCGCCGTTGATGAACTGGAAGTTGGCCCATTGTGCTGGGGTGACGAGGGCTTGAACTTCGTCCAGGTTGCGCTGGTGGCCGGTGCTGAAGTTGTCCAAACCGACGACGCGCTGGTTGAGTTTGAGCAGTGCTTCGAGCAGGTTGCTGCCGATGAAGCCGGCTACGCCAGTGACTAACCAGGTTTTCGGGTTGGCTTGAAGTTGTTGCTTGAGGGATTCGAAAGCAGTCATGGTTACAGCCTTAAGTCAGATTCTTTAGTTGAAAGGACATATTTCAAATCATAAAGAATCGAAGCCGACTTACCGAGGTCACGGATAGAAGTAGGACCCATGTCTTTGAATTGCTGATGGGCAACGGCCAGGATGATGGCGTCATAAGCTCCGCTGACTGGCTTGGCGATGGGGGTAATGGCGTACTCGCGCTGGGCTTCTTCGGCAGTCACCCAAGGATCGTAAACGTCCACTTCACAGTTGTAATCCTTGAGTTCCGCGACGATGTCGACAACGCGGGTGTTGCGGAGGTCCGGGCAGTTTTCTTTGAAGGTAAGGCCCATGACCAGCACCTTGGCACTTTCAACCTGAATGCGTTTCTTCGTCATGGTTTTGACGAGCTGGGCCACGACATAGGCTCCCATACTGTCGTTCAGCCGACGGCCAGCCAGAATGATTTCCGGGTGGTAGCCTATCGCTTGGGCTTTGTGGGTGAGGTAATACGGGTCAACGCCAATGCAGTGGCCACCGACCAAACCAGGACGGAAGGGCAGAAAGTTCCATTTACTGCCTGCAGCCTTGAGAACAGCCTCGGTATCGATCCCCATCTTGTTGAAGATGAGGGCCAGTTCGTTGATGAGGGCTATATTGAGATCGCGCTGGGTGTTCTCGATTACCTTGGCAGCCTCAGCAATCTTGATACTTTCTGCCTTATGGGTACCCGCAACGATAATCTCGTTGTAAAGGGCGTCAACAAGATCGGCAACGCCTGGCGTCGAACCTGATGTGACCTTCTTGATAGTGGTGACGCGGTGTTCCTTGTCGCCAGGATTAATGCGCTCGGGACTGTATCCACAGAAGAAGTCCTGATTGAATTTGAGACCAGATTGCCTTTCCAGTACTGGCACGCAATCCTCTTCTGTACACCCAGGGTAGACGGTGGATTCGTAGATGACGATATCACCATTCTTGAGGACTTTACCTACAGTTTCACTGGCCTTGATCAGCGGGTTGAGGTCAGGGCGTTTATGTTGATCAATCGGTGTAGGGACTGTGACTATGTAGCAATTGCAAGCTCGCAAATCCTCGGCGTTAGTGGTAAAGCTCAGATATTTGGCTGCTGCGAGTTCGCCACTTGTGGTTTCGAGCGTGAAGTCAGTGCCTGCCTTAAGTTCATTGATACGACGCTGATTGATATCGAATCCGACAACGGGACGATTGCGTCCGAACTCCACTGCCAGCGGGAGGCCCACATAGCCAAGCCCGACGATCCCTAACCGAATATCTTTCAAACTCACAATAATTCCTCAATCAAAAGTCATGAGCGCTCAGCGCAGCATAACGTTCTACCCAGACCGGGGGTTTCGCCCGCACCCATCTGCCTCATATTGTCCGGAAATCTTCGCGTAAACCCATTACACGTTTCGACCCTGCGCATTAGTGCGGGCAGTCCCGAAACCGCCATCTCGGCACAGACTTGATGGACAGGCAGCGACGTTACTAAATTTGCCTTCCGCTTCCGGACAAACTCGCCATTGTCTGATACCGACACAAAAGCCAGTACCCACGCGCTCATAGAGTGAAGGCAGTCGGCTCGATCCGCCACTTGGTCCCCGGTCGCACTGGGGCCGTTCACGTCCGAGTCCCGATTTGGAAGCACCATTGCCCCATTCGCGCCTGCCGTCGCAGCCTCAACCTTGCGCCGTTAGTGCTCCACCACGATACTCGCATAGCATTCGTTGGCATGGCGTATGCTGATTTCTTGGCGAGCAGAAGTGAGGCTACGAACTTTGACCGTACTTGTAATTGGTATAGCGATACCGGCTGTATCGATACCCGTAACCGCCGTACCGCCGTTTATCCACCTTGAAATCGTTGAAGACTACCCCCTTGATTTGCACGCCGGCCTGCTGCAGCCGTTTGACCGATTCATGCACCTCACCCAGAGACGTCACCGATGCCTTGGTAATGAGGAAGGTCGTTCCCGTATGTGCCGCCACCACTTGAGTGTCCGCCACAGCCAGAACCGGAGGCGTATCGATCAGAACCAGGTCGTATCGGGGTGCAAGGCGCGCCAACAGTTGGGGCAGTGCACCCGCCGTCAGTACCTCGGCGGGGTTGGGAGGAAGTTGGCCGGTCGTGATCAGGTCCACATTGGGTGCAACATTGGCGCGCAATACCGCTGATTCGTCGCAGGACCCGGCCACCAGTTCGCTGAGGCCCGGCGAACGATCCAGTCCAAAGTACTGGTTCAGGTAGCCTTTGCGCAAATCGGCATCCACCAACAAGACGCGCTTTCCGGTTGCGCCGAGGACGGCTGCGAAGTTGGCACTGACGAATGATTTGCCGATACCCGGCGTGGGCCCTGTAAACAGCACAATGTTGTTCGGTGCATCCAGCAGGGCAAATTGAAGTGCGGTGCGCAGGCTGCGCAGGCTCTCAATACCGGGATCGTTGGGTGTGGACAATGCCAGCAAATGTTGCCCCGGCGCCTTGCGCTTGATTTGTTCAAACAAAGTGCCCTGCACCTCGCTGTGGGGAACGGTGGCGAACACGTTCAAGCCGGTCTGCCGCTCTATGTCGTTGGCATCGCGAATACCGGGATTCAGCATGTTGCGGAGGACGGCCAAGGCAAGCCCAACCAACAAGCCCAATGCGGCGCTCGCCATCAGGATCAAACCACGCTTGGGTGCCACAGGCAAATAGCCAACTGTCGCCGCGTCGACAACACGCACATTCCCCACTTTGCCCTCACGCACCAAGCGCAACTGCTGCGCGCTGTTGAGCAGGCTCACGTACAGTTCAGAGTTGACTTTGACATCCCGCGTCAACCGCAGCAGTTCCTGCTCAACGTTCGGCAGCACGGTGACCTTGGCATTGACACCCACCATCTCCTTTTTCAGCGCTGCGATCTGGGCATCAATTACCTGAACTGACGGATGGGCGCTGGTGAACTGGGAGAGCAGCTCGCGGCGCTTTTGCTCCAGTTCCACCAGCTTTGTCTGGAGATCCACAGACGATTTAAGGGCAAGCTGACCTTCAGTGCTGAGATCGAAGGTCCCTTTCTGGTTGCGAAACTGGCTGAAGCGCGTTTCGGAAGTTTCCAACTGCCGCCTGAGTTCAGGGAGGAATCCATTGAGAAAACCCAAGGTTTTATCTGCCTCTGCAGCCTTACGCTCGACGTTCTGCCGCACATAGTTGGCGCCCACAGCCGCCAGCACTTTGACAATCGCCTCGGGATCATCCCCTTCCAAGCCAACTGCAATGACACCAGATTGACGCCCCTTTTCTGCGATTATCAAGTTTCGTTGTACGCGTTCGATCACGCCTTGCCGGTTCCCGCGGGCGACATGAAAGTGGGCGCCGACTTTGGCCTTCAGTTCGCGCACGAGAATTCGTCCGCCCGCAAACCCCACCTCCATGCCGACCCGGCCTTGCGCCAGCAATTGATCGTCCGGGTCGAGGAGTTGATACCCATCCTCAGTAACAATCAATGCAAGGCGCTTGCCCTCCAAGTCCGCAGGTACATCCAGCAGCCCAATTTGCAATTTTTCTTTGCCAAAAACGTAACCTTTCAACCCCATGAAACCGGGCTCGGAAAGTCCTTGGGCACGTGTCGCCAACCAATTCCCTACCAGTGGCAGCCGCTTGGGCGCCACGGTGATGTACAACTGCAGTTCATCGACCGCTTGGCCCACCACCAGACGCGAGCGAAGAAGCTCCATTTCCGCAGATGCCGGCGAGCGGATCTCAAACAGGCTGGCCGCCTCGCCCAAGGCGCTGCCAGCGCCCGGTTTGCTTTCTTCTACCTGAATGAGCGTGTTGGCCTGGTAGATCGGCCGGCTGAGAAACGCGTAGGCACCGCCCAGCAGGGTTGCGACAACTACAGCGCCCGCAATCAGCCACTTGGCATCCAGCAGGGTATCGAGCAGACCCAGCAGATCAATCTCGTCATCATCCGGCGCGGCGGGAACAGGTGGCATGGGGTTCGCGGGGGATTGGCTCATTGTGGGTAGAGTTCGTGCAAACGATCAGGAAACAAGGCGAATTCTGCGCACCCATTCGGCTACGCCGGCTTCAATAGCCTGGTGGGCGGCTTCAAACGCGGCCCGGGGTTGTCGGTAAGGGTCGGCAATGTCAAAAGAGCCACTCGAGCCATATTCACCCAAGCGGCGGATTTTCCCTCGTGCCAAGGGAAAGCGGTCTTCCAGCGCTCCTTTGTGGCTACTCTCCATGACCAGGATGAGGTCGGCCTGGGTGCACATCCAGGCTTGCACCTGCTGGGCACGGTGCGCGGCAAGGTCAAGACCGGCCATGCGGGCCAGCTCCGCAGCGGTTTCGTCCGCCGGAGCACCAACCACCGCAGCCAAGCCGGCAGACCAGACCTTGCGGTCCGGAAAGGCGCGGCGCAGGAAACCTTCGGCCACCGGACTGCGGCAGATGTTGCCGACACATACTGTCATGATGTTGCCGATGGACACTGAAATCTCGGCCGTCAGTTTGTGACGATACTCTTGGTCGTATTGAGGGCCTGTGCGGTAGGCAGTATCAGGCTGATGACCCGATTCCAGCGCACGAGCGGGACCGGGTCGACAAAGACGACGTCCCGCGGCTTGAGCTCAAAGCTTTCAGCGAGCGCATAGCCCATTGGTGAGCGGGCATCCAGGTGGTAAATTTGGGGCAAATCAACCGCTTCCGCACTTGCCCCCCCCCCACCCGCACCCTTGGCGCGGATGACGAAAACCTGGCGCGGATCGGCGGACGCGGGATTGATCCCGCCCACTTCACCCAAGGCCTCGTTCAGGCTGAGACGTCCATTTCGCAGAGACAGCGCGCGCGGGGCGAGGACTTCACCCAGCACATAGACGCGACTGTCGTCTCGGTGCGCGACGCGAACCAGATCGCCGGCCTTGAGCAGAATCCGGCCCGGATTGATGCCACGGGCGGCCAGTTCGGCGAGATTGACTGTGACCGCGTTGTCGCCCCGGGATAGCAGCACGCTGGCACGGTCCGCATTGGCGGTGAGGCCACCGGCGCGGCTTAGTGCCTCGGGCAGGGTCATGGGAATGTCGTTGATCGCCAGCTGGCCAGGGGTGCGGACCTCGCCATCGACATATACACGTCCGGCGCGATAGGCTTGAAGACGCACCGTAACTTGCGGGTCGCGGATAAAACGTGCCAAGGACTGTGTGATAGCGACGCGTGCCTGATCTTCGGTAAGGCCAGCGATGCGGATAGAGCCAATCAGCGGGAATTGAATAACGCCCTCCGGACTGACGTTATAGCCATTTCCAACGTTGGAAAGACTACCAGCATCAGTGGCCGACGAAGATGCCGCTGGCGGAAGTGCCAATTCAGGACGCCCCCATACCACTACGTTGACGATGTCGCCAACCCCAATTCGGTAGCCCGAGGCCTCACCGAAGAATGGGCGCAGACTGGCCAGGGGGTCAGCCTGGCGAGATGCAGCTTGCTGACTGCGTACGAGTTCAGGCGTAATGCTGCGCAACACGCCCGGCGGTGGCGGATCAGGCAAACCTTGATCAATTTGCAACGCACCGGTTCCCGCAGTCGAACTACCCTTTCCGCTGAACAACCGGGCAAGAGTTGTCGCAGACCCGGAGGGCTGCACAACAACAGCCTGATTGGTGGCGGTCTGAGGATTGCTCTTGGCCGCTGGGACTTGGTCCAGAGTGGGGCCGAAAAGATTGCCGGGGGAATACGCACAACCTGCCAGCGAAACGACAACAGCAAGCGCGCCCGCGCCGAAGACACGCGATGAAAGTTCGAATTTGTCAGAAGGGATCATGCTGGTGAATGAGCTGTTTCAGAGAGCGCGTGTCGGCGAACAACCAGACCTGTGCCAGTCACTTCTCGCCGCCAACTGCGACGCGACCAGCAGATAGCGATGGTTCGAAGACGGGCGAAGCGCCCACATCGGCACCAAAGCGCCGCTCACGCCGATGGAACGAGGCGATCGCTGCGTCAAGATGCTCACCGGTGAAATCGGGCCACAGAGTGGGAGTGAAATAGAACTCGGAGTACGCGAGCTGCCACAGCATGAAGTTGCTGACGCGAGACTCGCCCCCTGTCCGAATGAGCAGGTCTGGTGGCGGCAATCCAGCGGTACACAAATGCGGCTCCAGCGCTTCGGGAGACAGTGCGTCAATCGATTGGCCAGGATTGGCGCGAACCCAAGCCTGAACGCCTTGGATGATGTCCCATTGCCCCCCGTAATTGAGGGCCACGTTAAGCAGAAGGCGCTGCCCGCCAGCGGTGTGTGATTCAGCACTGTCCATCAAAGCCTGCAACGCTGGCGCAAGGGTAACGCGATTCCCCAGGAAACGAAGACGCACGCCTTCCGCGACGAGGTTCGAAACTTCCTGCTGGATGAAACGACGCAGCAGCAACATGAGCGCAGCCACCTCAGTGCGCGGACGTCGCCAGTTTTCGGTGCTGAAGGCAAAGACAGTCACGACGGGGATATCCCGCGCCGCGCAGGCACGCACCAACGTCCGCACGGCATCGACGCCGGCCTTGTGACCCAATGGCACGGGCCACCCGCGCTGCTCCGCCCAGCGCCGATTGCCGTCCATGATCACCGCGAGATGTTGCAAAGTGTTAATGACCGTCTCCTGGGGAAAGCAGCGATTATCGCTCGTTTGATGTGGACATCGATCTGGTTTCAATTCGCACAATCGTTCGATTTCAGGACAATTGCCGCGTTTCGGCCAAAATGCGTCAGCTCGCTCTACCGGCGGGCCCATATGCCTACAATCAAAACCAAGCCGAATACCCACCCGACCGCCTCGAAGGCGTATCGACCCACTCCCCTGTCGCCATGAGAAACACCCGAAAAACAAGACTCGCCAGAACGTACCTGGCATCTGAATTGTCCAACCGGCCCGTGTTGGTGCTTTCTGCGGTGGCTTTGGCCGGCAGTTCATGGGGTGCTGCGCAGGCGCAGGTTCTGCATGACACCTACCAGCTTGCTCCGGCGGGTTTCTCGGGGGCGATCAACACCCCCACCGCAGATGTCATCCGCACCGGCACGGCGGTCCTCGCCCTCACCAACAGCATTCCGGAGCGCAAGCAACGTTTTCCGGGTGAGCCGTTTGGCGGCTTCAATCTGGGCTACGGTTTGTTGCCCGGCTTGGAAGTGGTGGGCAGGCTTGCATTCGACGGCAATCTGCAGTGCAACTTGTTCGTTGCGGGATGCAGCGGGCGGACCCGCGATCTGGCGGTCAGCGCAAAATACCAGTTGCCCTTGGCCTTGCCGCTGGACACCCGCGTCGCTGTTGGCTTCACTGATTACGGGGGTGCCGCAACCAATTTTCGCCAGATTTACGGTGTGGCGACCACGACGCTCGGGCCGGTAGATTTGTCGATGGGCTACAGCCGACCCAGTTCGACCAATGCGCTGATGGATGGCGTTTTCGCCAGCGCGACCGTACGGGTAAACGATCAGCTGGCATTGGTTGCCGAATCGGACACCAAAGCGCGGCGGGTAGGTGCTCACTACACCTTGGCGCTACGCGACAACATTAATATCCAGCTGGGGGTAAGTCATCGATTCAGCGGCTCAGCCAACCAGAAAGCCAATCAGGTCACAGCAGCGCTGCAGTACACGTTTGATGGTCCCCGCGACGCAACGGCGAATCGTCGAGGCACGACACTGCCGGCAAGCCCTGGCGCAGGTGCCGGTGGTGCGATGGCGGTTGCGGCCGCAGGCGCCAGCACGGCCAGTCCCACAGCGTTGACCCCGACGGAAACGGCGACTTTGCTCGCGGAACGGGTCGCACGCGCGGGCTTTGACAATGTGACCGTATCACGGGTCGCGCTGGCTGGATCACCATCGGCAATGTGGTGGATTCAGGCCGAGCCCTCGGGCTGGCGCAAGAACCAGCTAGATGCGCTGGGCGTAGGCCTGCGACAGTGGTTGGACCAAGGGGGTGGCGCCGGAGATGAGGTGTTTTTCAACCTCACACACCGGGGTATTGCGGTCGTGGGGTTGCATGCGGGTCGTAGCTGCCTCGCGGAATTTGCCAGCGGCGCAAATACCTGCGCTTCCGGGCAGGCGGTGACGTTCTATCGCGGCGAAGCGCGTCCGGCCGCTCTGCGCGACGGCGCTGCCGGGATAGACAAGCTGGTTACAGAGCACCATGCGACCCGGCTGCGACCCGAAATTGAGCTGGGGGCGAGCCTGCGCACCTCGGTGGGTACCGAGGTGGGGCTGTTCGACTACTCGGTGGCGGTGGACGCCGCCGCGGAGGTGCCAATTGCCAAGGGATTGGCCTGGCAGGGCAATTTGCACCTGCCAGTGGCGCGGTCGGGCGACTATCGTCAAGGTGGGGCGTTCTACGGCCTCTCCCATCAAAATGCCCAGATTGAGCAATCGGTGCTGAGCTACTGGCGGCACATTGACTTACCCGTGGTCGGGGCGACTGCAGTACAAGCCAGCGCGGGACAAATCGCATCCAACTACCGTGGCGGCCAGCTTGACGCTGTCTGGATGAATTCCAACGGAGATTGGCGTATCGGCGCCACTACTGGGGTGTATCAGCGTGGGACGGACAGCAAACGGGTGATTCCAGTGCTGGCCAGCGCCCGGCATACCGTGATGCCCGGAACCTGGCACCTGGAAGGAACCGTGGGCCGTTTCCTGCGCGGTGACAGCGGGTACCAGCTTGCCAGCCAGCACTGGTTCGGCGACTATGGATTCAAGATGTTCATTCGGGAATCCGCCGGCGATGCGACCATGCCGCGCACCCGGTTTGCAGGTTTCGAATTTTCCGTGCCGCTGGGTCCGCGGGCATCCAGCAAAGTGGCAGGTGTCAATGTACGGGGTCAGGACCGATTCAGTTGGGGTCTGACCACCAAGATCGGAGGTACCGACAACATCATCACCCCGGGCTACCTGCAGATGCCTCGCCCTCGGCACGGCGTGTGGACCGATGTGACTGACTATGACCGCAATGGTATTCTGGACCTGTGGGGCAACGCAGACCGGCTGAGACGCGCTTTGGTCGGAAACGACGCGAAGTTTCCGAATCGCTAGGCTGTAACAAAGTGTGAACTTTTCGATACTTTCGCGGCAAACCTGAGTGTTGATGGTTTTCGATTGCCCCGGATCAGGGTGAACTGCCAGCTTGGAGCGCTGTTTGCGTTACCATCTGTTCTCATTTTCCCAACTGCTTTGGAGTTCCAATGAAGATCCGCCTGAATCCATTGTTTGCCGCTGCGGCAATCGTCACCGGAGCCTTGAGCTTGGTGGCCTGTTCCGACAGCGACCCGGTGCGAACTGTCGCCAGCAACACCGCCGTCACGATTACACCGGCCTCCGCGACCGCCGCAAAGGCTGTCGTCGCGGCACTACCAGCCGCTGGGTCTACTTTCACGTTGCCGGCCGCCGTAACTGGCACGGGCGGCGCGGGTGTCATTCCGGCCGGCTCCGCAGTGACCCTGAAAAGCACCACGGGAACCAGCGTGGCGGCGTTTGAAGTCAAGGGCGCTGATCCGGCTAACACGATGTCTGGCGTGATGGACGCCGGTTCGTGCATCTTCCGTGTGACCGCGATTACCGGAAACGGTCTGGGCTTCAATCGGGGTGATACCTTCACTGTCAGTCCTTGCACCGTCACCATCGTCACCGCAGGTGCGCAAGCGGATGGATCGAGCCAGAGCCGTACTGTTAACGTCACCTTGGGAACCGTTGAAACCAGTATAGGATCCGTCTCGGTGACGATAACCTCCTCCGGCGCGCTCCAAATTGATGGAAGTACTGTCGGAACTGCTACGTTTGTTACCGGAACCTGATGCCTCTTTGACTGATATCTTCAGCGATAAAAAACCCGCCGGCGGTGGGTTTTTTTATTGGGGCGGCTCTTCCATCACCGTTGAATCCAGGAAGCGGCTTTGGTCCGGCGGGGGTTCCAAGCGGTTGACAATAAGAATGAACAAGGCGACGTAACCGACGCAGATCATTTGAAGAAGGATTGCCCGACCCGGCACAAACGAAGCCAGCAGGCAAGGAATGGCCGCAACAGCAGCGGTGCGCAGTGCCGCCGCGGGATTGGACGAACCTGGCCATGGACGGTGCCCCGACGCACGCGCCTGTCGCCGAAGCCGTTCTACCCACAAAGAATGCATGTGTCGGGAATCAGGATGGGTCGCCCGCAAACCCTGCCGAATGCGGCGCCAGGCCGAGTACAGTGTTTCAGTGACGGGATGAATGACTACCGCCAACGCGAACCACGGGCTGACCGCCGGATTGCGCTGCGCCAGAGCAATCACCAACACCGCGACCACAAAACCGATCAGATAGGCGCCAGCATCGCCGCAGAAGATCTTCCCGTGCGGAAAATTCAGGAACGCAAAACCGAAAACGCCCACCGCAGTCGCCGCGCAGACCAACATGATCGCCTCGTCACCCACGCCATGCGCAACGGCGCCAATCGCACCCAACATGGCCAGGCTGATGCCGGCCAGCAGGCCGTTAAGCCCATCGACAATGTTCATGGCGTGGACCATTCCGCCCACGGCCAACACAGTGACACCGAACGACAGCCACGGCCACCCGACCAACCACGCATCCAGCCAACTGACACCGGCTGACTGAATTCGCACTCCGGCAAACCACCAGACAACAGCACCGGCGATCAAGGAGACGATCAAACGCAATCGGATGCTGGTTGCTTTACGAATGTCTTCGTCGAGCCCGAGCAGGTACAGTGGCAGGAGCCCAAACATCAGCCAGGCAGGAGACAGCCCCAGGAATGCCTGCCACATCGGACCACCCGTGACCGAGAGAACGCCCCCAAAGGTCAGGATGCCAATGAAAATCGCAAGACCGCCGACCCGCGGCGTCGGGTGCTCATGCTGCTTCTGCGGACCGCTGGTGGGATGATCACCCGTGAGGTGAAGGTGCATGTCGCGCGTGTGAACTAGCAACCAAGCTACACCGGCGGACGACACCAGCCCCCCGACCAAAGGCAACCAGAGCGAACTCAGCATGTGCATGTGCGTTCGCTTCCGGCCACACCTTCTTTTTGGCGGGTGTCTGCCGGCGCCCTACCCTCGTGAGTACAGTGCATGAATTCGCTTCTTCTAATAGACGGCGTTTGCAGACCACGGGCACGGGGCAGATCAACAAAGCCTACGACTCGCGATTTCGCCAGTCACTTCCACCCAGAATCGGCACCAAATACAAGCACAAACTTGTCTGCGACCGCCGGATTCTACTGGAACGCAGCCGTAGCGCACCTGACCGTTGGAGGCGAGCGACTTCTCTTAGGGTGGTTAGCTGGCCGCTGAAGAACTGGAATTGCACGTTCTCGCTCCAGCGCTGCACGAGTTCCTTGTCGCTGAGGTTGAAGGCGTGCTTGAGGTACAGCAGCGAGGCCATCAGCCGCATCGACAGGCGCGGGCGTCCGGCCGCGCTGACACCGGCGCCGGCCACCTGCAGCGTGCAGCCAAACAGATCGTCCCGCTCGATGCGTCGACCCACCCGCTCGCGACGTGCAAAAGCAGGCGCCAGCGCCGCTTCGATCTGCGCCCAAGGCGGGCGCTGGGCCAGCACCGCAAGCGGGTGCTTAAGGTCGATCATGGCATCCAGACGGGGACGGAAGAAGTCGCTGTCGCTCATCGCAGGGCTCCAAAAACTCTCAGATTCGAACATGTCCAACAACGATTCTTGAGAGTCCCAGTCGTCAGTGAAACCCCGCAAACCCGGTGTTCACGGCTTGCAGGGGGTTTGCAGGGTCGACCAAGTGCGCCATTACCCGCGCGGCTTCTGAATATTGAATTTCACCGGAATCGCCTGAATACCATTTGTGTCGGGGTTTGCATCTGTTTGTTGTCCAGTATTCGAAAGCGCAGGACGGTGCTTGTAACCGGACCAGGCGGCATACCGGTTTCCATAAAACGCGGCAACTTCTTTACTGATCTTTTCCGAATTATGGCCCAACGCACCGGCCGCAGATCGCAGGCCATCCCGGGCCCTCCGATTCGCAGCGAATGTACTGCGGGCGTCATATAGGCAGTAAACCTTGTCGGATTCATTCGGAAAAATGCTTTTGCAGGCGCGGTGCAGCGCAACTCGAATCCGGTCGTAATACGGTTTGAAACAGATGTATCGAAAATCGTCGTCGATTTCATCCGGTAGGCGACCGTAGCTTTCACGGATGATGGCAGCTCGAACCAAAAGGACCTGCGCGTCGACCAATTCGATATCGGCGGGATCTATTTGTACGATTCGAAATGTTGCTTCGCCGGGCGAATATTCCTTGAAAACAACGCCAGTAGCGTCTGACCGTTGATTTAGCGCATTGATGGCCTTGTTTTTCGCATTTTTGACCCGTAGGCGCCCGCCGAGCCGGTCTTCCCAGAAGGCATGAGACCACTCGAATGGACGCAGGCCGGCAGCGATTGTCGCCTGCAAAAATATAAGTGCTTTTTGTCCGAACCCGCGTGTCGTACGTAGATGGGCTTCGATTTTTGCCAAGTCTGCTTCTGGAATGACTTTGAGTCCACGTTTACCTTTTGCACTCGTTTGTGCCGCGGCTTTTAATTGATTAGAAAAATCAGGTGATTGCAACCTGTCAATTAGATGCTGCGAATGTGTGCCGCGCATTTTATAGATCAGCGCGGACTTCATCTTCATCAGTGTCTGATGGCCAAGCCGATTATGATTGGCGAGCAGGTCGTCGATCAGGTCTGCGTCAGGAATCGGGCAGAGCCGTCCCTCGTCGGATCCATCCCAGCGGCGCAGCTGAGCGGCTCGGATCATGGCTTGGTATGTTTTTTCGTAGTTGTCGCGTGTCCGCTGGGCCAGGCGCGGCGTGGTTGCGTGTTCGTCGGGTGGCATAAGCTTTCCTCAGAAAATGACTCAAAGGTTCGGATACGTGCAGCAAACCGGGGTTTGCATCGTTTTTTCAAAAGGTATCAAAAGAACCGTCAACGTAACAAAAACGGAGTCTTGCACAGCCCAGGATGAAACACGTACGACTGACAGGCCGTAGTGTATCAGGAAAAACTTACCTGCTACAAATATGACACGGGTATGCGATTTTTGGGCGCTAGTGCGAGAAAAGCGCTACGTGTAGCATATATGAGGCAGGTAATTGCCGCCATCGATTACGGGCATCATATATGCTACACGTACAGATGGCAAAGCTTATCTGCGCCCAACCGGTTGCACGCCGCGTACAAAGTCCTCTAAGTCCGTTGTGCCTAGCTTTGGATTATTTTCCGCATCGAGCTGCGTAATTTTGGGAACGGGACCGCGAGGTGTTTTCGGTGCGGGTTTTTTTCCGTGTGTGGGCCAGGTTCGGCGGCATAGGTTCTCAGTTTTTTGGACCCCTCTGCGAGCAGTCTTCGCGCGGCGTCGCTTCGTACTCGTGGGCTTTTGAAGCTGCTAAGGTAATCGAAAAGGCGGGGGTCCAGTTCCCGGTGAAGAACCACCGAAATCCGTATGGTTTCTTCACTTGCCGACATTGGCTTCGGCCCAGATTTGAAATCCTGACAGATTCCCATAGATGGAAGCGTCGTTACCTTCTTTTTCGGTTTCGCAATACACCGGGAGCCATGGTCGCTGTTTTTTTATGGCCGAGGTGATGTATTCCGGAGCGCCGCCCATTACGACCACCAGTTCAATTCGATCGTCGGCGCCGCGAATGCCTTCGAGCATCTGCTGAACGGGGTCTGCAATAGCGGCTTGTACCACGTTCTGGTATTTTTCGGACTGCAGATCGAATACCTGGTTGCGTACCCGGAGTTTCTTTCCGCCGCGCAGTGCGTCATTGATGTCGGCGTAGAAACTGGTGCCCAAGGGGCTTCCCAAGTCATCCTGGACCTGTTTGTGCAATTCCCGGATGATGCGGTGGCGCCCGGCATCGCCAATTGCGTTGGATGCCTTCATGAGCGGTGCGCCATTGCGCATCAACAACCAGTCCAACGTGAATTCACCGGGGTCGACAATGAGAATGGCCAGATTATTGAGGTCGGCCGGTTTGGTCAATTTATCGTGATTGGCTTCGGCCAGAACGTTATTGAGACGCTGCCACCGTTTGCCCAATCCGATGAACGCGCCAAATGGTTGCGGCTGGATCATAACCTTCTCGATTTCCACATATTGTTTATCGGTAAGGTGGATTTTGCCGGAATATGCGTTTTGGAGTTTTGCGGCCCGCCCTGGCGTGTTGAGGTGGTTGAGTGGCAGGCCCAGGCACAAGGCGTTGATCCGGTCTTCGCCCGCGTACAGGAGGGCAGCGCGCATTGAGGCGTGGTAGTGGGGCGAGTCGTAGAAGGCGTCGGTGAGGAACGCACAGACCCCGGTATGAATCGGCAAGCGACGCCTACCCCAATGCCCGTGCGGGAAAGTCGGGGAACTTCCAGTCTTAGCACTCTCTCAAATAGAGTGCTAACATTTCACCAATACCCAAGGAGGATCTCCGCATGAACGGTTCCACGAGCACGGCACTGCCCAGCCTGACGGCGTCCTGGGCACAGTCGCCCATGGTGTTGCCGCCACTGGGCAATCTCGACGCGTACATCGCGGCGGTGCATCGCATGCCCATGCTTACGGCCGAAGAGGAGGTCTCGCTTGCACGCGACCTGCGCGCCTCCAATAACCTGGAAGCGGCGGGAAAGCTGGTGCTTTCGCACTTGCGGGTGGTGGTGTCGGTCTCCCGACAGTATCTTGGTTATGGCCTCCCACAGGGAGATTTGATCCAGGAGGGAAACATCGGGTTGATGAAGGCCGTACGCCGCTTTGACCCGGATCAAGGTGTACGCCTGGTCAGCTACGCGCTGCACTGGATTCGCGCAGAGATCCATGAATACATCTTGCGCAATTGGCGCCTTGTGAAGGTGGCGACTACAAAAGCCCAGCGCAAGCTGTTCTTCAATCTGCGCTCAATGAAGCAGGCGTTCAAGGCGGATGTCGGACTGGACGACGGAATCCATCGGGATTCGCTGACCGCACGAGAAATCGACGTCGTGGCGCGCGAGCTGAACGTGCGTCCGGAAGACGTCACGGAAATGGAAACCCGGATGGCGGGCGCAGACGTAGTCCTCGACCCCTCCCCAGGTGAGGACGGAGAAAAGGCGTTTGGCCCGATCGCGTACCTCTCCGATGCCCGCACCGAGCCGACTGCGGTTCTGGAGTCACGCCATCGGGACCGGCTGGCGAGTGACGGAGTTGCGGCTGCGCTGGAGCAACTGGACGAACGCAGCCGTCGCATTGTTCAAGCGCGGTGGTTGAATGTGAATGATGACGGAACCGGTGGCCACACGCTGCACGACCTTGCGGCAGAGTATGGCGTCAGCGCCGAACGCATTCGCCAGATCGAAGCCGCTGCGCTCAAGAAGATGAAAAAGACCTTGGCCGATTGGCGCTGATCGGCTCCTACAGGCGAATTTCACCCCCTGTGTCGTCCGCCTGTCGGACTGCAAGTGCCGATTGCCCGCTGAGTCGGCGCTGATGTGCCCCGAATCGGGACAATTCCACCATGCACCCTTTCAGCGGCCTCCAGCGGACTGTTCGGCAGTGGTGCGCGTGGTTGTGCCTCGTGCTGTTCGCCTCCGCAGTCGCAGGACAGGAGGTCAGCCCGGTGGTTCTGGCGCCGTCCGACGGACAGATTCCGCTGACGGGGCGGGCTGTCTTCTGGATTGAAGACGGTGGAACATTGACACCGCAGGCGCTGGAGTCCACTGGGAGCACGAGACCCTGGCAAACCGTGGCCGAGGATAGTCAGTACGCACTGTCCAGCAAGACGTTCTGGCTGACCTTCGAACTCGCCCCGGGAGTTCCATCCGGGCGCTGGTTTTTGGAATTGGCGGTGTCCGGGCTGGACCGGGTCAGCCTGTGGCATCGCGACGAAGGGGGGCAATGGCAATTGCAGGAAGCCGGTGATGTCCGTGCAGTGTCGGACTGGCCCTTGCCCGGGCGGTTTCCTACACTTGCCGTGCAGCCACGAGAAAGTAGCCCGGTGCGCTACTGGCTCCGCATCGAACATGCACGGGTAACGATGTCGGGAGCCATGCGGCTCATCGCGGAGCGTCCGCTGGCAGTGCACCGGGATCGGGAACAGTTTCTCCTGGGCGCCCACTTCGGCCTGCTGCTACTGGTGGTTGCCGGCGCTCTGATGGGCGCATCCATCTGGAACGATCGCAATTTTGTGATCTATGCCTTCTATGTGCTGATTATCGGCATGACGCAGGCTGCGCTGCTGGGAGTCGGTGCGCAGTATCTCTGGCCGGAGTGGCCTGGGTGGGCACGGCAGGCGACTTTTGTATTGCCGCCCCTGGCATCCGCTGCCGGGCTGTGGTTTGTGCGCACGGTCACCGAACCGCGGCGCTACTACCGAATTTTGGACTGGCTGATCGGGGCCGGAATCGGTGTCCTGCTGATCCTGACGGTTCTGGAACTTCTGGCGCCGTCCGAAACCAGCTACCGGTTGGTATCCATGGCCATCCTGCTCGCGCTGGCGCTGATCGTCGGACTGATCGCGCTCGTCTGGGCCCGCGGGGAAGACCAGAGCGCCGCGCTGTTGGCCTTGGGTATCGCCCCGGTCGTGATCTTTGCGCTGTTCCCGATCGCCAGGACGCTGGGGCTGTTGCCATCGGGTTTCCTGACTCGGTACGGATTGACGCTGGGCTCTGCACTGGAGGCGCCGTTGTTGCTGTATGCCCTTGTCATCCGGGCCCACCGTCGGACGGAGGGGCAATGGCGCGCCCGAGCCCTCGCGACGACGGACGCCCTGACCGGACTGGCCAACCGGCAAATCCTTCGCACGCGGTTGGAAAGCACCATTCGGAGAGCCGAGCGGCAGGGACACGCTGCAGCGGCACTGGGTGTCCGCATCGGCAATCTGGATGTGCTGGTCCGAGAAAATGGCGACGATGCCAGCGACCGCGCGCTGGTTCTGGCCGCGTCCCGTCTTCGCCGGCTGATCGGCGATGTGGACCTCGCTGCACGGGCCGACACCAACCTGTTCTTCCTGCTGCTGGAAGGTCCGATCCGGGAGGACGCCGTGCGCGAGATTGCCACCCGCATCGTGGTCAAGGGGCTTGCGCCCTCCCCATTGATCGCGAGCGGCCACACCCTGCGGTTTCACGTCGCAGTGCAGATGCTGCCGGCGGCCGAGCCCAACGCTGACGCGGTACTGGATGGCGTTGCTTCTGAAATCCGTGCGATACGGATCGAAGACCGCAAGGTGATCCGCCACAGAGGCCTCAGCACCGCTCCGTGGTCGACACCCGCCATGATGGATTCATCGCCGTCGGTGGACACGCCACCAACCCGTCAATAATTCGAGCATCGGCTGCACAAGCGGCCCGTATCCACCTTGCCGGAGCCCGTCGGATGCCTCCCCACCCGCCATCGATAGTTCGCCGCCGTACATTGACCGCAGCGCTTGGGGCTGCTACCGCCAGCCTGTGTCCAGGCACCTTGTGGGCGGTCAGCCCCCGGGAATGGCCGACCCGGCCGGTGCGCCTGTTGGTAGGGTTTCCCGCAGGCTCTTCGCCGGACCTGACGGCGCGGGCCCTGGCGGAGCCACTGACCCGGGTCCTGGAGCAACCGGTGCTGGTCGAAAACCGGCCCGGGGCCGGCGGCAATCTGGCGGCGGGCCTGTTGGCCAAGGCCACAGACGACCATACCCTCGCGATACTGATCAACGGCAACATGACCATTGCCCGCTTGCTCAATCCCGCTTTGGGCTTCGACCCGCTCACCGAGCTGGCCCCGGTCAGCCTGATCGGCACGGCGCCTTTGTTGCTGGCCGCCGCCGTATCGACCCCCGGCAGCGAATCGGCAACGACCTTCCTGAAAGCCGCACGGGACGCCGGGGATCGCTGGAGTTATGGCTCGCCCGGCATTGGCACGGTGGCGCATATCGGCATGGAGTGGCTCAAGGGGCTGAGCGGGATCGCGCCAGTTCATGTGCCCTACCCCGGCAATCCACAGGTCGTCAACGCCATGATGGCGGGCCAGATCCAGTTGGCGCTGCTCCCGCCGGGGCTGGCCGCGCCGCAGGTTCGCGCCGGGAAACTGCGCGCCATAGGAATCACCTCGGCCGGACGCAGCGTGCTGGCACCCGAATGGCCGCCGCTGTCGGAAGCCGGCGTGAGGGGCTTTCACCTGGAGATCTGGAACGCGGTCGCGGCGCCCGCCTCCATGCCGGAGGCGCTACGCAACCGGCTTTCGGCTGTCCTCGGTGAGATCGTTCGCACGCAGGACATACGCCAGCGCCTGTTTCAACAAGGTTGGCAGGTGGCGGGTACGTCCCCACAGGGCTTGGCCAACCGGATCAGGACGGACACGGCGGCCCTGGGCCGAGTCATTGCGGAACGCCAGATCAAGGCCGAGTAAGACGCAGTCTGTCCCTGGCCGGCCACCGGACCGGCTGGTTGGTTTACGGTTCAGCGCCCCGCCAGCAGCAGGCGGGCATCAGCAGCCAGGGCCTCGGCACCGCTGCCATAGCGGTGGTAGATGCGCAACCGGCCCTGCGGGTCATACAGGTAGCTTCCGGCCGAATGATCCATGGTGTAGCTGGTCGGCGTCCGACCCTCGACGCGCTTGTAATAGATCCGGAAGTCCTTGGCCACCGCCGGCAGTTGCTCGCGCCCGGGAATCAGCGCGAGAAAGCTCGGGTCGAAGTTCGCCATATAGGCCTTGAGCATCGGGGCAGAGTCCCGCTCGGGGTCCACCGTCACAAACAGGCCTTGAAGGCGGTCACCGTCAGCACCCAGGAGTTTCTTGACCGCCGCCAGTTCCGCCATGGAGGTGGGGCAGACGTCCGGGCATTGGGTAAAGCCGAAGAACACGACAACTACTTTGCCGGAGAAGTCGGACAGGGTCCGAGTCCGCCCGTTGTGATCGGGGAGGGAAAAGTTGCGCGCGTAGTCGGCGCCGGTGATATCGATCCCGCGAAATGCCGCCTTGGGCTCGCTGCAACCATAAAAAGCGGCCATACCCAGCGTAAAAAGGCACAGTATTGCTATCTTTTTTATAGTTTTCATGAACCCGCCGTCAGAGCAGATAGTGGTCCAGCAGCAGCGCGGCAAACAGCACCGACAGGTGGATCAGGGAAAAGCGAAAGGTCTTGCGCGCAAGCGCGTCGGAGTATTGGCGCCACAGCGCGATCGCATACGCCGTGAAACCCGCGCTCAAGGCCACTGCCACCGCCAGATACAACCACGAGCTCATTCGGATGACAAAAGGCAGCAGACATGCCGCGAAAAGCACCAGGGTGTACAGCAGAATCTGCAGCCGGGTGAACTCGTTGCCATGGGTCACCGGCAGCATGGGCAGGCCGGACTTGCGATAGTCTTCGACGCGGTAGAGCGCCAGCGCCCAGAAATGGGGTGGTGTCCAGAGAAAGATGATCAGGAACAGAATCAAGGCCTCGGGGCCGACGTCGTTGGTCAGGGCAGCCCATCCCAGCACCGGTGGCATGGCCCCGGAAGCGCCACCGATGACAATGTTCTGGGGCGTCAGCGGTTTGAGGATGACGGTGTAGATGACTGCATATCCCACGAAGGTGCCCAAGGTGAGCCACATCGTCAGGGCATTGACGCCCCACAACAGAATCCCACATCCCACAACACACAAGACGGTCGAAAACAGCAGGGTCTGGCGGTCGGACAGTTCGCCGCGGGCCGTCGGACGCCACGCGGTGCGCCGCATCTTGGCGTCGATACCTTTCTCCACCAGACAGTTGAAGGCAGCGGCAGCGCCGGCCACGAGCCAGATTCCGGCGCAGGCAAGGGCTATGCGGACGAATTCCGGCGCCGACGGCATTCCCGGGACCGCCAGCACCATGCCAATCAGCGCGCAAAACACAATCAGCTGCACCACGCGGGGTTTCGTCAGCGCGTAATACTGGCGCACCACGGATGCGGTGGCGGGGGTCGATGGTTCGGTACTCATGAAGGACACACAGTTCTGGACCTGACGTGCGGAGCGGTCACAGCCGCACCGGACGGCGCAGTGGCCAGTGACCACGTCAGCACGGCCATCAGGGCAGCCGCGCCCCCCGTATGCAGTACTGCGGCCAGCAAAGGCCAGCCCAACACCACGTTGGACAATCCCGTAGCCCATTGCAGGGCCAGCAGCGCCAATACTATCGAAGCCTGCGTCCGCCGCCAGGGGTAGCGCCGCAGGACAGCTACCACGGCCAACAACGCCACCGCCACCAGCACGGCAACGAGGCGGTGGACCATGTGGATAGCCGTGAGCGCGGCAAATGCGATCGGCACGCCCTCCCCGGTGTGGCCCAGTTCCCGCCACACTTCGAAGCCTTCCGCAAAGCGCATCGCCGGCCACCAGACGCCCTGGCAGCGGGGAAACTCCGTACAGGCAAGCACCGCGTAGTTGGTACTGACCCAGCCACCGAGCGCAACCTGGCACCCGACCAGGATCAGGGCGACGCCCAGCACAAACCGGACAACGCGCGGCTCAGCCACCGGCGCGCTCACACTGGCGCCAGCCTGTGACAAATGGTCAACACGCAATCGCGCCGCCAGAACAGTCAGCAGGCACAACAGGCCGATTCCGCCCAGCAGATGCAGGGTCACAATGGCGGGAAACAGCTTCATGGTGACGGTCAACGCGCCGAACGCCCCCTGAACACAGACCCACACCAGGGCTGCGGTGGCCCAGACCGGATGCACCAGCCGCACGGCACTGCTCGCCGTCGGTGTCCCGTGGCGCTGTTTCTGGCGCCAACTGAACCAGGAAACCAGTGTCATGGTCAGAATCAGAACTCCGACCGCGGTGGCGAGGTATCGATGGATCATCTCGATCCAGGCCTTGGCGACCGTCACCGGTCCGCCAGGCAATGCGGCTTCGGCGGCCCGAATCGATTCCCGGGCACCCAGCGGACTGGCACTCCCATAACAACCCGGCCAGTCGGGACAGCCCAGGCCCGAGTCGGTCAACCGGGTAAAGGCGCCAAAAACGATCAGGTCGAAGGTCAGAAACAGCGTCACCCAGACGAGGGCCCGCAGGCGCGCGGCAGGCGACTGACCACGCTGGCGCAAGCCGACCCAGAGCAGCGGACCGATGGCAATCAGCACGCCCATCAGCATCAGGCGTGCCAGCGGCGAGAGGTCGTACAGGGCGGGCTCGGTCATCGGCGTCGTTCAGCGTCCAGCCTGGTCCCACCAGGCGGAAGCACGCAGCAATCGATCAATATCCCGTCGCGCCTTGGCGGCACCCGCGGCGTCCAATCCGGCCGGAAAGCGCATCATCCAGTTGCCCATCGGATCCACCACGAAGAGGTGGTCTTCCAGCGCCTTGCCCGGCTCCGGCTGCAACCACTGGGCCAACACGGAACCTGGGACGCGCAACACGATTGCCTTGGCCAACGCGGGCCGCAGCGCGTCGGCCACAGGCGCGTCGTCGGACACCAGCCAAACCCAATCAATGCGTTCCTTTTCCTTGCCAGTCGCTTCCCGCATCTGCCGCTGCAGGTACAGGTGCCTTTCACAGACCGTGCCACAGCCCCCCCCCGAGACACTGACCAGCAACCACTGGCCCTTGAGATCTGACAGCGGGGAGGATGCGCCCTCCAGTGTCCGGGCGGAAATGGAAGGCAAGGGTCGCGCCGGCTCGATCAGTGTGCCGAAGACCCGTCGCCCCTCCGGCCGAACGACGTAATACGTGAAATAGGACGCGATCACCGGCGCCGCGCACACCAGCAAGATGCCGAGCATTTTCCAGCGACCCACGCGGGTGCGCCGCGCGTCGACATCGGCGATCTGTTCCGGAGACGGCAGCGCATGAACCGAGAAACTCAGCGGTTCGTCAGGACGTACGGGCGCGGGTTTGGAAGCGTCGGACAATTTGGAACCAGACATAAAGGATGGCGATGAGACCGGACAGGCCAAACCACTGGGCGGCGTAGCCATGATGTTTCTCCACACCGGTACCAATGACGGGCCACTGACGCAGCAATCCGTCCGAACGCGCCGACGTTTCAAGAACGGCCAGTGCCAGCAAGGGACGACGAATTTCCGTCGCGAAGGCCGACACATCCAGATTTTGCCGGATCAACCCGCCTGTCGTCGGAGCCAGCTCATATAGCCGTGACGGCCCACTGGTCAACCGACCCTCGACAAACACCGCGCCCCCTGGCGTTTCGACGCTCGGCAGCGCACCGCGATCGACAAAGTTGCGTGGTACCCATCCGCGCTGGACCAGCACCGCCTCCGGAAGTCCATCCACCTGCATGGCGGTCACCACATAAAAACCGGGCCGACCGTTCATCTGCCGGTTGTCCAGAAAAACCGTGCTCCCGGCAATCCAGGTTCCGCGCAGCTCCACACGACGATGCAGCAGAGACTCCACGCCCTGTGCGCGTAGCGAGCGGCCATCTACCGCCGGCAGGTTCTGGCGGGCTTCGATGGCATCCTGCATGCGGGTTTTCTGTGCGCCACGATCCAGTTGCCACAACCCCAGGGCCGTGGTGACCGTCACCGCGGCAACCGCGGCAGTGGTGACCAGCCAGAATCGCCCACCCAGTCCTGCGCCATTCACCGGATAATCACTTCCATGAACATTCTTGTTGCACTTGCTTTCGTCGCGATTATCGGCAGTCTGGCGGCAGCCTTGCTGTACATGATGCGGGGTGGCAAGCACACCGAAGACACCGAGCGCCCCAACAAACGGATGGCCAATGCCCTCGCACTTCGGGTAGGACTGTCCATTGCACTGTTCGTGTGTGTGTTGATCGCCTGGAAACTGGGCTACATCCACCCTACAGGACTCCCGTCCGGTCGCTGACGGACTAGTGCATCGCGCAGCGCTGTTCGTTGGGATTCTGCGTAAAAAAATGGCGCCCGACGGCGCCTTTTTCGGGTTCGATGGCGAGCCTTACATCCAGTAGACGAGGATGTAGAGACCGAGCCACACGACGTCCACGAAGTGCCAGTACCATGCTGCCCCTTCAAAGCCGAAGTGCCTCTCTGCAGTGAAATGCCCTTTCTGCAGACGCAGGGTAATGAAGAACAGCATCACCATGCCCACAAAAACGTGGAAGCCGTGAAAGCCGGTGAGCATGAAGAACGTCGAACCGAAAATGCCCGAGTTGAGTTTCAGGTTCAAATCCGTATAGGCGTGGTAATACTCGTACCCCTGAACGCACAGGAACGTGAAGCCGAGCACTACAGTGAGCCACATGTAGGCGATCGTCTTGCTCCGGTTGCCTGCCTGCAACGCATGATGGGCGATCGTCAGCGTAACCCCGGAAGTAAGCAGCAGTGCAGTATTGATCGTCGGCAACCAGAATGGCCCCATGGTCTGGAAGGGCTCGCCGATCCCCGCCGGCGACGTGGTCGCACCTGGCGTCGTGCGCGGCCACGCAGCCTTGAAGTCTGGCCACAGCAACGAGTTGGCCAGACTACCCAGTTCGGGAATACTGTGCGCGCGCGCCCACCACAACGCGGTGAAGAAGGCGCCAAAGAACATGACCTCCGAGAAAATGAACCAGGTCATGCTCCAGCGGTAGGACAGGTCGATCTTGTGACCGTACAGCCCCCCTTCGCTCTCGGCGATTGCATCTTTGAACCACTGGTAGAGCACCACCAGCCACCAGACCAGTCCGAAGAGGAGCGAATACATACCCCAACCGGACCCGTTGATCCACTGACCGGCACCCAGGATCACAAAGAACAGGCCCGCCGAGGCCATCACCGGGTGGCGGGACTCGTGCGGAACGTAGTAGTAAGGCGTACTGCCGTGGGCGGTTGAGCTCATGGGATTTCCGAGGTAGATTTTGTTGTCAGAGAGGCGGATCGATCAGTATCAGAGGAGCAGGGGTTGACGAACGATCCAGTTGACCAGGACCACCAGCCCCACCACAAACGCGACGGCGAGCAGCAAACCCACGACCATGACATGAATCGGGTTGATCTCTGCCAGGTCCCGGTTGAATTCCTTTCGGCTACGGACGCCGAAGAACGACCACAACACCGCCACCAGCGTGCGGATCAGGCTGGGTTTGGGCAAATCGGGTTGGTGGTTCGCGCTCATGAGCGGCCTGCGGAAGTCGGGGCCTGCGCGACGGGTGCCGCAGGGGTCTTGCCTCCGACCTCGAAGAATGTGTAGGACAGGGTGATCGTTGTCACATCTTTGGAGATGCGCGGATCAATGACAAACGCCACCGGCCACTGTTTCTTTTCGCCGGGCGCCAGGGTGTACTGGTTGAAACAGAAACATTCAAGTTTGTTGAAATGCGCTGCCGCCTGCTTGGGGGCATAACTCGGAATCGCCTGGGCCGCCAAGGTGCGATTTTGAACGTTCTGAAACTCGTACATCACGGTGGCGAGTTCACCGGGGTGAACCTGAATCGAGCGGCGCTCGGGCTTGAAGTCCCAGGGCCCCCGGGCGTTGGCGTCAAACTCCACCGTGATCAGACGAGTGCGATCAATCTGGCTGTTGCCAGGAACACGGGCATCCTTACCCGTGAGACCACTGCCGGGTAACTGACGCTCCGAAATCGCCAGAATGTTGATCCCGGTGGCTTCACAGATGGCACGGTAGATCGGGATCAGCGCGTAGCCGAAGGCGAACATGCCGACAGCCACCACGAGCAGTTTGCCAACCATCCGGAAGTTTTCAGCTCGAACCCAGTTCACCGGTACCAACTTTCAGTAGCCAAAGTAGGCGATCTTGACGACATAGCCCAACAGAAAAACCAACGCCACCGAAGCCAGGATCAACCCCAGACGTACGTTGTTCTTACGCTGTTCGCGGGCATCCATGGACATTCACTCAGCCGATCACGCGGGTCGCCGTGGCGTCCAGTTTGGGCGGATTCTCGAAGGTATGGAAGGGGGCCGGCGACGGCACTTCCCACTCCAGTCCTTCAGCAGCTTCCCAGGGACGCTGCGATGCGGTTTCTCCCTTGCCACGCATCAACGGAACGACGATGAACAGGAAGAAATACACCTGCATCAAGCCGAAACCGAAAGCACCGATCGACGACAGCATGTTGAAGTCGGCAAACTGCAACGGGTAGTCTGCGTACCGACGCGGCATTCCGGCAAGGCCCAGGAAATGCTGCGGGAAGAAAGTCACATTGAAGAAAATCAGCGACAGCCAGAAATGGATCTTGCCGCGCGTTTCGTTGTACATCACGCCAGCCCACTTGGGAGCCCAGTAATAAAAACCACCGAACAGGGCAAAAAGCGAGCCGGCAACCATGGTGTAGTGGAAATGGGCCACCACGTAATAGGTGTCATGCAGTTGCTGGTCCAGGGGAGCCATGGACAGGATCAGACCAGTAAAGCCGCCCATGGTGAATACGAAAATGAAGCCGACCGCCCACAACATCGGCGTCTCAAAGGTCATGGAGCCGCGCCACATGGTCGCGATCCAGTTGAACACCTTCACGCCGGTCGGTATTGCAATCAGCATGGTCGCGTACATGAAGAACAGCTGGCCGGTAACAGGCATGCCGGTGGTGTACATGTGGTGCGCCCACACGATGAAAGACAGGATGGCAATCGACGCCGTCGCATACACCATGGAGGTGTAGCCAAAAAGCTTCTTGCGGGCAAAGGTCGGAATAATCTGGCTGACAATGCCGAACGCCGGCAAAATCAGCACATACACCTCAGGGTGGCCGAAGAACCAGAAGATATGCTGGTACATGACCGGATCGCCACCACCAGCCGGGTTGAAGAAGCTGGTGCCGAAGTGGCGGTCGGTCAAAGTCATGGTGATCGCACCGGCCAGGACAGGAATCACAGCGATCAGCAGGTAGGCGGTGATCAGCCAGGTCCAGCAAAACAGCGGCATCTTCATCAGCGTCATGCCCGGAGCGCGCATGTTCAGGATGGTCACGATGATGTTGATCGAGCCCATGATGGACGAGGCGCCGAGGATGTGCATGGCGAAAATGCCGGCATCCATCGACGGCCCCATCTGCAGCGTCAATGGCGCATACAGCGTCCAGCCCGCAGCCGGCGCGCCGCCGGGCATGAAAAACGATCCGGCCAGCATGATCGCAGCGGGGATCATCAGCCAGAAGCTGAAGTTGTTCATCCGCGCGAAGGCCATGTCGGAGGCGCCAATCTGCAGCGGAATCATCCAGTTCGCAAAGCCGACAAAGGCCGGCATGATCGCGCCGAACACCATGATCAGGCCGTGCATGGTAGTGAACTGGTTGAACAGTTCGGGGTTGATGAGCTGCAAGCCTGGCTGGAACAGCTCCGCACGGATCATCATGGCGCAGAAACCACCGATCATCAGCATCGCGAAGCTGAACAACAGGTAAAGCGTGCCGATGTCTTTGTGGTTGGTGGCGAAAACCCAGCGACGCCAGCCGCTGGGGGCATGACCGTGATCGCCATGGTCCGCGTGGCCGTGGTGGTCGAGAACTGCGCTCATGTCGGATTCCTTCTCAATTACTTGTCTGTGCGACTGCTGCCAGAGTTATTTGCGAGCGGTCTTGATGTCCGCGGGCTGTACCAGCTGGCCGGTCTTGTTGGACCACGAATTCTTGGTGTAGGTCATCACGGCTGCAATCTCGGTATCGGAGAGCTGCTTCCATGCCGGCATCGCCCCATTGTTCTGACCGTTGAGCATGACTGCGATCATCTTGCTCTTGTCGGCATCAAGCACCACGGCGGAACCATCCACGGGTTTGATCGGGCCAGCCCCTTTGCCGTTGGCCTGGTGACAGGCTGCGCAATTGGCAGCGTAGACCTTTTCACCACGGGCAATCAGGTCGTTCTGTGTCCAGACCTTGGTGGGATCATCGGCCTTGGCAGCGAGAATCTTTTTCTCGCTTTCGACCCACTTGCTGTATTCCTCTGCCGTAACCACCTTGACGTGAATAGGCATGTAGGCATGCTCCTTGCCACACAACTCCATACACTGGCCATAGAAATCGCCGGTTTGATCAGCACGGAACCAGTTGTCCCGGACAAAGCCGGGGATCGCATCCTGTTTGACGCCAAACGCCGGGACGGCCCACGCGTGAATCACGTCATTGGCGGTCGTGATGATTCGAACTTTCTTGCCCACCGGCACGACCAGCGGCTTGTCGACCTTCAGCAGGTAGTTGTCACCCTGCGGCTTTCCGGAGTCGGACATCACCCGATGGGAGTTGTCGAGGGTGGAAATGAACGCTATCCCCTCCCCTTCGCCCTTGATGTAGTCGTAGCCCCACTTCCACTGGTAGCCGGTGATCTTGATCGTAAGGTCGGAATTCGATGTGTCTTTTTGCGCGACCAGGACTTTGGTCGCAGGCAACGCCATGCCGATGACAATCAGGAAAGGCACAACCGTCCAGGCAATTTCGACCGGGACCGAATCCGTAAAGGTGGCCGGCTTGTAGCCCTTGGACTTGCGGTGGGCAAAGATCGAATAGAACATCGCGCCGAAAACGCCGACAAAAATCACCGCGCAGATGATCAGCAGGAACCAATGCAAGCCATGTTGCGCCTCGGCAATGCGGCTGACCGGCGGATGCAGGTTCAACTGGTTGACGGCGGGGCCACCGGGCAGGTCGTTCACCGCATGGGCAGCCGATGCCAGAAAGGCGCCAGTCCACAAGGCTGCGTGACTCAGCCGACGGGCTGCTTTGCTGAAAATGTTGTTCATCGTTTTCACGTCTCGTCTTTGCTCAGATAACCGTAACCCATCAATCCAACCACCACCGCCGCTTCACGACCCGCGCAGCGCGGTGCGCAATTCCCTGGCCAAGGCCGGCCGCAACTCGGGACGGACGAAGCGCCCCACGTTGATGACCCGGCCCCGCGCCGACAAGGCGATGAGCGAGTGCTCGCCGTAGCGGGGCTCGACCGTCAGGCTGCGGATATCCAACTCCGTGCGCTCCAGCCTACCGCCAACGGCTTTTTCGACCACCAGACTCTGACCCTGCAGCACAATCCGCTCGCCATCCAGCGCATGCCGGGCATACACCCACAGCGCCACGCCTACCGCCAGGATCTCGATTCCGGCAAAACCCAGCACCAAGGGTGCCCCCATCTGCCAGAACCACAGGCCGATGCTCAGCGAAACTGCGCAGAGGCCGGCGTACATCCAGACCAACTGGGCGGGAGTAACAGAGCAGTTGCGGCGCAACAGCCACTGGAGCCCCTGACCGGAGACACTTGCGAAGCGATACACAGGATTTGACACAGATCAAGCCCCTTCGAATCCCACCCGGCCATTGCCAGAGCAGACCCTATCGGTAACGACTGAAGTTTACCCGAGACTCGCGGGGTCTTTGATTTTTCTCAAAGATTCCCCAGATTCTTTTTGCGCTCGCGCAACGCGGAACGGAATTCATCCAGGCCTATGGCGCTTTCCGGTGCGACGCGGTGACGCGTCGCCGCTTTGAAGGCATGCCCATAGACAATTTCGAAGCGCAGCACGAGGCGGCCTTGTTCGTCCGGACGCGCCAGTTCCATGAGCATCCGGGCGAACAATTCGTCGCGCCAGCGGCGTCCACGCAGCCCCTGAGCCCGCTGCGGGTGCAGGTTTCGCCCCAGCTCACGAAGCTCGGCCACCAGGCGCGCAGGTGTTTCGAAACTCAGGCGAATGGTTTCCATATCCATGACAGGCTCGGCAAATCCTGCCTCCAGCAGCAAATCGCCCCAGTCGTGCATGTCGGTGAATGGAGCCGAAGGTGGCGGCCACCCGGCACGCGCATACAGTTCACGCAACTCCCCAAGCGTGTCCGGCCCCAGGCAGGAGAACATCAGGTACCCGTCCACTGCGAGTGACTGATGCCAGCGGCGCAGCATTTCTGCCGGATCGGCCTGATGGTGCAGCAGCATGTTGGCCCAGACCATGTCCACCGCCCCGGGGCCTGGTTCACCGCGCAGCAGACCGGCGCCCCAGCTCGCGGGATTCCACCATGTGCCCCCCAACGCCCGCTCGGCAAGGCGCAGGCGGCCCCCATCGGTCTCGACCAGATAGGCCGGAGCCCGGCCCAGTGCATCCTGCACGACGCCGTGGGCCTTCACTCCGCCCGACAGGGGTGCCCAATGCGCCCAGGAGCGGGGCTTGACGGTGATCCAGGACAAGCGCTGCGCCATGCGTCGGCCCACCTCTTCGTGCAGCCACGGCGATACCGGCTTGCCGTCCGGGGCCACCGACGGCGGCAATGCGGCCCAACGCGCAGCAGCACGGGAGTCGATGGGCGGGCGGGGTTTGTCCATAAGCGTTGGAATCGGACCGCGCAGTATATTGAGCGCCATGTTTCGTGCATTGCTGGCGCGTATCCCCCCTGCGCTTGACCGGGTTGGCGGCGTCTGCGCGGTCTGCCACCGCTGGCCCGCAGCACCGGTGTGCGAAACCTGTGTCAGCCGGTTCGGCGCACCCCGGTATCGCTGTGCCACCTGTGCCGTCGCACTGCCGCAAGAGCTCACCCGCTGCGGAGCGTGCCTGGCCGACCCACCCCCGCTGGATCGGTGTCTGTGTGCGGTGGACTACGTCTGGCCCTGGATCGGCTGTATCGCCCGTTTCAAGTTCGAAGATGAACCGGGCTGGGCACCCGCGCTGGTTGCACTGCTCCGCAGCACGCCCTGGGTGGAGCCCGAACTGGAGCAGGCGGACTGGCTGATTCCCATGCCCCTTTCGCGCGGACGCCTGGCCGAGCGGGGTTACAACCAGGCGCTGCTGCTGGCGCAGGCGCTGGACGCCCGGCGCACCCGGGCCGACTTGCTGCTCCGCATCCGCGAAACTACGCCGCAAAGCCATCTGAGCCGAGCCGAACGCCTTCGCAACCTGCGCGGAGTGCTGGCGCTGGAGCCAAATCAGGCCGAATCCGTACGCGACCGCCATGTTGTGCTGGTCGACGACGTGATGACCAGTGGCGCATCGCTGCACGCCGCTGCCCGGGTTCTGCGCGAGGCCGGCGCCCGGCGCATCGCCGCCCTTGTGGTCGCCCGCACTCCGGCAGAAAGCCATTGAGCCCGGCGAAAATGGCGAGATGTTCCACATCGTTCTGGTAGAACCCGAAATTCCGCCCAACACGGGCAATGTCATCCGCCTCGCCGCCAACACCGGCTGCACGTTGCACCTGGTCGAGCCGCTGGGTTTTTCCATGGATGACAAGCAGTTGCGACGCGCCGGGCTGGACTATCACGAGTACGCGCCAGTACAGCGCCACGCCAACTGGGACGCGCTGATCACCCGTTGCGCGCCGGCGCCCGATCGGCTTTTCGCGCTGACCACCCACGGACGGCATGCCGTCCATGACGTGCGCTTTGAGCCGGGCGACTGGCTGGTTTTCGGGCCTGAAAGCCGCGGCTTGCCACCGGCGCTCCGAGAGCGCTTTGCCGACGAGCGCCGCCTGCGCCTGCCGATGCGACCCGATCAGCGAAGCCTGAACCTGTCCAACGCCGTCGCAATCACCGTCTACGAAGGCTGGCGCCAGAACGGATTCGTCGGATCGCTATCATTAAAGTAGCTAAAAACGACCTTTTTACGCTGGGTATGGCCGGAAAAAGCTCAAAATCGCCGGGCGAGGGCTTCGGCGACACACACCGGGCGGTCCTGACCCTCGCGTTCGATGGTCACCTCCCAGGCCATCTGATAGCCGCCGCCCGCGATCGGCTCGGCGGAAAGCAGTTTCAGCCGCCCCCGCAGGCGGCTGTCCACCGGCACCGGCGCAATGAAACGCACTTTGTTGAGCCCGTAGTTCACCCCCATGTGGGACTCAAGCACGGTGATCGAATGATCGAAGAACCAGGGCACCAGCGACAGGGTAAGAAAGCCATGGGCAATCGGCGCGCCGAACGGCCCGGTGCGTGCGCGCTCGGGGTCGACGTGGATCCACTGGTGGTCACCGGTCGCGTCGGCGAACTGGTTGATCCGGGTCTGGGTGACCTCCACCCAATCGGAGACCGCAATCTCCTGTCCCACGCAGGCAGCCAACTCGGGCAAAGTCTGAAAGCATCGCATCGCGCGATTGTGGCCGCGCGGTGCCATCGCGCCCTGTCCAGGCCGGGACAGGGCCTGGCGACTTCAGCGCTCCAGCCAGTCAATGATCCCCTGCCATTGCTCCAGATCGCGCGCGACCCGGCCCGGCGCAACGTCGAACAAGGTCAGCCCCTGCGCCGACAGATGAACATAGTTCTGGGTATCGCGCAGGAAACCCAGCACCGGCAGGTTCAGGCTATCGAAAAAATCCTTCAGCCGTTCGGCCGCCAGGGTGCGTGAATCGACACGCATGCCCACCAGACCGATTTGCAGGCGCTGTGCATGGCGAAACTCGGCCAGTTGGTCGACAAATTCGCGGGTCGCATGAATGTCGAAAATGCTGGGCTGAACCGGAATCAGCACTTTGTCGGCCAACCGCATGACCTCTTTGTAACGCCAGCCATGCAATCCGGCCGGTGTATCCAGCACCACGTGTGTCGTGCCCTTGGGCGGTCGTGCGACTTGATCATGCGATGTCGCCCAGGTTCCGATGGGCCGCGCCGCCACCGGCCGCCACTGCAGCCACAGCCGCGCCGACTGCTGCCGGTCCACGTCACCAAGCATGACAACGTGGCCGCGGCTGGCGAAATAACCTGAGACATGGGTGGCCAGCGTGGACTTGCCCACGCCGCCTTTGGGATTGGCAACCACGACAACCGGCATGACGGGCTCCTGAATCGGGTCGGACTTCCGGTATGTTACCGACATGGAACACCTGCCCGCCTGGCTGGGCTACAGCCTCACCTACCTGGCCGCCGCCGTCGTGGCCGTGCCCTTGTTCAAGGCCCTGGGTCTGGGCAGCGTGATGGGTTACCTGGTGGCCGGCCTGGCCATCGGGCCGTGGGGCCTGGGCCTGGTGGACAACGTGGAGGACACGCTGCACTTTGCGGAATTCGGGGTGGTACTGATGCTGTTTCTGGTCGGACTGGAGCTGGAGCCCCGCCGGCTGTGGAGCCTGCGGCGTCCGATCTTCGGCTGGGGCAGCCTGCAGGTGCTGGCCTGCGCCGCCGTGCTGGCCGGCCTGGCCCTGCTGCTCGGCGTGAAATGGAAGGTGGCCGTGGTCGCTTCCCTGGGGCTGGCGCTGTCGTCCACCGCCATTGCGCTGCAGGTGCTGGCCGACCGCAACCTGCTGCGCACGCCCTCAGGCGAAGCGGGTTTCTCGATCCTGCTGTTCCAGGACGTGGCGGCCATCCCCATTCTGGCGCTGGTGCCGCTGCTGGGCAGCGTGTCCGAGCGGGACGACACCGCGTTGTGGGTCGAGGCGCTGCGTTCGGTCGGCGCCATCGTCGCCATCGTGGTCGGTGGGCGCCTGCTGTTGCGCCCGCTGCTGCGCTGGATCGCCCGCAGCCGCACGCCGGAGATTTTCACGGCGGCGGCGCTGCTGCTGGTGGTGGGGACGGCCGCGTTCATGCAGGCAGTCGGCCTGTCGATGGCGCTGGGCGCCTTTCTGGCCGGTGTCCTGCTGGCCGAGAGCGAATTCCGCCGCGAGCTGGAGACCGATCTCGAACCCTTCAAGGGCCTGCTGCTGGGCCTGTTCTTCATGGCGGTCGGCATGACCATCGATCTGGGCGTGCTGGCGGCGTCCCCGGGCCGGGTGGCCCTGGTCCTGGGTCTGTTCCTGCTGGTCAAACTGGTGGTGATCGGTGCGCTGGCGCGCCTGATGCGCCTGCCACGGCCGGAACGCCCGCTGTTCACCCTGCTGCTGGCGCAGGGCGGGGAATTTGCCTTTGTGGTGTTTCAGGCCGCGGTGGGCGCCCGGGTGTTCCCGGCGAAGACGGCCTCGCTGCTGACGGGCGCCGTCGCGCTGTCGATGCTGCTGGGCCCGCTGCTGCTGTGGCTGGTGGACCGCCACCTGCAGCCCAGGCTGGACCGGCGCCCCGGCCCGACCCCCGAGCCGCTGAGCACACCGCAGGAGGCGCCGGTCATCGTGGCCGGGTTCGGACGCTACGGCCAGATCGTCTCGCGGTCGCTGATGGCCTGCGGCCTGTCCGTCACGGTGCTGGACCATGACGCCGAACTGATCGAGCAGACCCGGCGCTTCGGCTTTCGGGTGTTCTACGGCGACGCCACCCGGCTGGATCTGCTGCGCACCGCCGGCGCCGCGCAGGCGCGCGTGCTGGTGGTGGCGGTGGACGACAGCGCCCAGTCGCTGGCCATCGTGGACCTGGCGCGGGCCCATTTCCCGGCGCTGAAGATCGTGGCCCGGGCGCGGGACGTGACGCACTGGTACGCGCTGCGCGACCGGGGGGTGGAACACATCCAGCGCGAACTGTTCGAAAGCAGCCTGGCCAGTGCGGGCGACGTGCTGCAACTGCTGGGCCGCGACGCCGCCACCGCCACCCAGGCCACGCAGCGTTTTCGCAGCCACAACCTCGCGCTGCTGGAGGAGACCTACCCGCTCCACAAGGACGAGGCCCGCCTGATCGCCGCCGTCCGCCAGGGCCGTCAGCAGTTGCAGGAGCAACTGGCACGCGAGCGCGAAAGTCGCGGACCGGATCGGGCCGGCGCGGAACCGGCCGCCAGGCCGTCCGTGCCGAAATTCTGATCAAAAAATGCCATTACCCAGCGTGGAATGGTCATTGTTTGCTATTGATTCAGGACTTTACGCCACCGCATCCCACAGCAGCTTGAGCCCGGTGAGCGCCATGCCGACGTACACAAACCGGTAAAACAGCGCCGGCTGGATTCGTCGCGCGATGCGCACACCGATCCCCACCCCCAGCGGCGCCAGCGGCAGCAGCACCAGCGACGTGGCGAAGTTGCGCAGGTCCAGCAGGCCCAGCCAGGCGTAGGGCAGCCACTTGGCGAGGTTGATGAAAAAGAAGAAAAACGCCATGGTGCCGGTGAACAGCACCGGCGACAGCCGCAGCGGGATCACGTAGGCGTTGATCGGCGGGCCGCCCGCATGGGCGATGAAGCTGGTAAAGCCCGAGGTGGTGGTCAGCAGCGCTCCCAGCCAGCGCGGAGGGGGCGGACTGTCCGGCCGCGGCGGAAACAGCAGCCGCTGCGCCAGAAACAGCAGCGTGAACCCCCCGACGATGCCCGCCACCACGTTGGCGTCCAGCACCCGGAACAGCAGGGTGCCGATCGCCACGCCCACCAGACCGAACGGCAGCAGAAAACGCAGCAGCCGGCGGTCGACATCCTTTCGGAACGCGGCCATGCCCATCAGGTCCATCACCAGCAGCACCGGCATCAGGATGGCGGCGGCCTGCGGCACCGTCACGGCCAGCGCCATCATCGGGACGGCGAGCGATCCGAAGCCGGCGCCAAAGCCGCTTTTGCTGATGCCCAGCAGCAGCACGGCCGGCACGGCGACGGCATAAAAGAACGGATCGGTGATCAGCGTCGGGGTCATGGGGAGACAATCCTCGCATGAATGGCGTTCAGCATTGGGGCGAAGGGGTGCGGCTGCTGGTGGAAATCGCGGCCACCGCCGCGTTTGCGCTCTCCGGCGTGATGGACGCGGCGCGCAAGCGCCTGGACGCCGTGGGCGTCTGTGTGGTGGGTTTCCTGGCGGCCTTCGGCGGCGGCACGCTGCGCGACCTGCTGCTGGACCAGCGGCCTTTTTTCTGGGTGCGCCATGTGGACATGCTCTGGGGCGTGCTCGGCCTGTGTGTGCTGGCCATGCTGCTGCTGCGCCACCGGCACTTCGAGCTCACCGAAAAAGCCATCCAGTGGCCGGACGCGCTGGGCCTGGGCCTGTTCGCCGCCGCCGGCACCCACGAGGCGCTGGCCGCCGGCCTGCCCGGCATTGTGGCGGTGCTGATGGGGGTGATCACCGGTGTGTTCGGCGGCGTGCTGCGCGACGTGGTCTGCAACGAAATCCCCACCGCCTTCAGCGACCACCGCCCCTATGCCGTCTGCGCCTTTGCGGGCGGCTGGGTCTATGTCGCAATGTGGCACAGCGCCGCACCCGGCTGGGCCGCCCTGCTGGGCTGTGTGCTGATCACCGCCGGGCTGCGGGCGCTGGCGTTGTGGCGCAACTGGCGCCTGCCGGCCTGGCAAGCCTGAGCACGGCCCGTTCCAGGGCGGCATTCAGCGCAGACACAACCTCATGTGGATCTTGGCCAGCGGTTGGCCGTCCACCCGGATCGCATCGGGCTGCGTGCCGAAGACGGTGAAGCCGCATCGCTGGTACAGCGTCAGCGCAGCCGTGTTGCCCTCGGTCACCGTCAGGTCCAGCTGGTCCAGCCCGGGACGTGCGCGCGCCTGCGCCAGCAAGACCGCCATCAGCGCCTGCCCCAGCCCGCGCCGGGCGGCTTCGGGCGCCACATACAGGCCCACCACGGTGGCGTTGTGGCGTTCCTTGGCGCGGTAACGCCCCTGCAGTCCGACGGTACCGACCAACGCGTCACCGAGAAATCCACCCAGGAAAAAGTCGTGCGGCCGCTGCGGGTCGTCGCGCAGCCGCGCCTGGGCCCAGGCCAGCGGCCGGGACTGCTCCTCCTCCAGGCTGGACGTGAAGGCCTGCGGGTGTTCGCGCAGGCCGCGCAGCCGCAGCGTGCAGTAGCGGGCAGCGTCCTCTTCCAGCAGGCGCCGCACCGGCAGCGGAGTCGCCGGTGCGTCCGGGCTCACACCCGCTCCAGCACCAGCGCGATGCCCTGTCCGACCCCGATGCACATGGTGCACAGCGCATAGCGCCCGCCCGTCGCGTGCAGCCGGTTGATGGCGGTGGTGGCCAGGCGCGCGCCGCTGGCACCCAGCGGATGGCCCAGCGCAATGGCGCCGCCCCAGGCGTTGACCCGGGCGTCGTCGTCGGCCAGCCCCAGCAGGCGCAACACCGCCAGGCCTTGTGCGGCAAAGGCTTCGTTGAGTTCGATCACGTCGATCTGCGCCAGGCTCAGGCCCGTCAGCGCCAGCACTTTTTCCGTGGCCGGTGCCGGGCCGATGCCCATGATGCGCGGCGCCACACCGGCGGTGGCCATGCCGACCACGCGGGCGCGGAGGGTCAGGCCGTTTTTCGCAGCCGTGGTTTCGTCGGCCAGCAGCAACGCGCAGGCACCGTCGTTCACGCCGGAGGCGTTGCCAGCGGTGACGCTGCCGTCGGGGCGCACCACCCCCTTGAGTTTGGCGAGCGACTCCAGGCTGGTCTTGCGGGGGTGCTCATCGGTGTCGACCACGATGGCATCCCCTTTTTTCTGCGGGATCGTCACCGGGCAGATTTCTCGCGCCAGGTGCCCGGCTTCAATGGCCGCCACGGCCCGCATCTGGCTGTTGAGCGCCATCCGGTCCTGGGCTTCCCGCTCGATCTTGTAGTCCACCGCCACGTTTTCTGCGGTTTCGGGCATCGAGTCGACGCCGTACTGGGCCTTCATCAGCTTGTTGACAAAACGCCAGCCGATGGTGGTGTCGTAGACCGCGTTGGCGCGCGAGAAGGCGCTTTCGGCCTTGGGCATCACAAACGGGGCGCGGCTCATGCTTTCCACGCCGCCGGCGATCATCAGGCCCGCCTCACCGGCCTTGATGGCGCGCGCTGCCGTGCCCACCGCGTCCAGGCCGGAACCGCACAGGCGGTTGATGGTGGCACCGGGCACCTCCAGCGGCAGGCCGGCCAGCAGGCTGCTCATGTGCGCGACGTTGCGGTTGTCTTCGCCGGCCTGGTTGGCGCAGCCATAAAGCACGTCGGTGACGGCTTGCCAGTCCACTTGCGGGTTGCGCGCCATGAGCGCCCGCAGCGGCACGGCGCCCAGGTCGTCCGTGCGCACGCTGGACAGCGCGCCGCCATAGCGGCCGATGGGGGTGCGGATGGCGTCGCAGATATAGGCTTGGGTCATGGGGTCTCCAGGGTCTTGTCGGTCAAACCGCGGCGCCAGTGCACCACGCGGGAACCTGCGACTGTAACCAAGGCCCGGCGTGGGGCACGGTGGCTGGGCGACAATCCCGACCATGCTGATCCAGCCCTCCCAAGCCGACGTGCGCCGCTTTTTCTGTGGTGTTTTTGCGAAATCGCAGGCGGGCCACCCCCTGGAAGCGATCGAAACCCTGGCCAGCCTGTGGATCGACGAGCACCCGGAATACCACGCCGATCTGGCGGATGTGGATGCGGCCCTGCGTCAGATGCTGGTGGCCGATCCCGCCCGCGACAACCCGTTCCTGCACCTGTCCATGCACCTGTCCATCAGCGAGCAGTGCAGCATCGACCAGCCCCGTGGCATCCGCCAGGCGGTGGAACTGCTGGCCCGTCGCCGCGATTCGCTGCACGACGCCCACCACGCGACCATGGATTGCCTGGGCCGCATGATCTGGGAGAGCCAACGCGCCGGCCGCATGCCCGACGGCGCGGCCTACATCGCCTGCGTGCAACGCCAGGCCACACGCGACTGAGCCTGGGCGGCAGCAGGAACCTTCTTTGATTCGATTTTTGTAGCAGAAAGTGACCTTTTTCCGCCGGGTATGGTCAGTTTCGGCAGAAATATTCGAAAAAAAGCCCGCCGAAGCGGGCCTGGTGCGCTGCGCAACCCGCCGGTCAGCGAAACTTCTGCTGGGGGATCGTCTTGAGGTCGCCGTCCAGCGAGGCTAGGTACTGCGCCATCGCCTTGAGCTCGGCATTCGAAAACTGCTTGGCCACGCCACCCATCACGCCATTGCTGCGACCCCAGGTGTGCTGCCCTTCGACTTTGTAGGACTTGAGGGCCACAAACAGGTAGTCGGCAAACTGGCCGCCCAGCTTGGGATAGCTGGGGTCGATCGGTTTGGAGAAGTTGTCACCGTGGCAGGAGGCACACGCGCCCTTCTTGAGCAACTCCGCAACCTTGGCCGACGGCTCCTTGCCGCCTTTGCCAGCGCCCTTCTGCCCTGCGCCATGCTGGGCATAGTAGGCGGCAACATCCGCGATGTCCTGATCGGTCAGCGAATCGGCGATGCCACGCATCGAAGGATGTTTGCGCTCGCCTTTGCGGTAGGCGGCCAACGCCGAGGCAATGTATTTTTCGTTTTGACCGGAGATCATGGGCACCCGGTACACCTCCGGAAAACTGGCCTGATAACCGGGGATACCATGGCAGCCGATACACATGGCAATCTTTTTCTCACCGGCCTTGAAGTCCCCCTTGACTTCCTGGGCCTGTGCGGCAAAGGAGGTCACAGAAGCGACAGCAATGGTCAGGACACGGGACATCAGCTGGTTCATTTTGCGCGCACAATCGTTGGTGAAATTGGTCGAGGTTTGATAAATATCAAACCAAAATTATATAGAGGCCTTTCCCGTCTCCCGGCCTCGTGTTTTCCATAAAGACGTCCTCATGAAATTCAAAGGCTCCCAGAACTACGTTGCCACCCAGGACCTGATGCTGGCGGTCAACGCCTCCATCACCCTCAAGCGCCCGCTGCTCGTCAAGGGCGAGCCGGGCACCGGCAAGACCATGCTGGCCGAAGAAGTGGCCCAGGCGCTCGACATGCCGCTGCTGCAGTGGCACATCAAGTCCACCACCAAGGCGCAGCAGGGCCTGTACGAATACGACGCGGTCAGCCGCCTGCGCGACTCCCAGCTCGGTGACGAGAAGGTCAAGGACATCCACAACTACATCGTCAAGGGCGTACTGTGGCAGGCCTTCACGGCCGACCAGCCGGTGGCGCTGCTGATCGACGAAATCGACAAGGCCGACATCGAGTTTCCCAACGACCTGCTGCGCGAACTCGACCGCATGGAGTTCTACTGCTACGAAACCCGCGAACTCGTCCGTGCAAAAAACCGGCCGCTGGTGTTCATCACGTCCAACAACGAAAAAGAGCTGCCCGACGCCTTCCTGCGCCGCTGCTTTTTCCACTACATCAAGTTCCCTGACGCCGACACGATGCGCCAGATCGTCGATGTGCATTTCCCGACCCTCAAACGGGACTTGCTCGCGGTTGCGATGAAAACCTTCTACGACGTGCGCAATCTGCCCGGCCTGAAGAAAAAGCCTTCGACCAGCGAGTTGCTCGACTGGCTCAAGCTGCTGGTGGCCGAGGACATTCCGCTGGAAGCCCTGCAAAGCACCGACAGCAAGGTGTCGGTGCCGCCGCTGGTCGGCGCGCTGCTCAAGAACGAGCAGGATGTGACCTTGTTTGAGAAGCTGGTGTTCATGAACCAGCGCAACCGCTGATGTTTGTCTCCAGTGTCACTCTGCGCGGTCGGGGCCTGCGGCTTGAACCGCTGGCGGTCGACCATGAAACGGGGCTGCGCGAGGCTGCGGCCGATGGCCAACTGTGGAACTTGCGCGTCACGTCGGTACCCGAACCGGAGAACACCCGCGCCTACATCGAGACCGCCTTGCAGATGCGCAGCGAGGGGCATCGTTTCGCCTTCGCAGTGATCGATGAGGCCAGCGGGCGCGTGCTCGGCAGCAGCAGTTACCACGACATCCTGCCGGCCGTAAAACGGGTGGAAATCGGCTACACCTGGTACGCCCGCAGCGTGCAGCGCACCCACGTCAACACCACGGCCAAGCTGCTGCTGATGACCCATGCCTTCGAGACCCTGGGTTACCACGTGGTGGGCTGGCGCACCGACAACTTCAACTTTGCCTCCCAGCGCGCGATAGAACGTCTGGGCGCCCGCAAGGACGGCGTGATTCGCGGCCACGCGCTGCGCCGCGACGGCACCATCCGCGACACCGTGATGTACAGCATGCGCGCCGGCGAATGGCCCGAGGCGAAGGCGCAGCTGCTGTACCTGCTGGACCGGCACCCGGCGTGAGGAACCCGCCATGCTGATCGACTTCTTCTACACCCTGCGCGCCGCCAAACTGCCGGTTTCCGTCAAGGAATTCCTCACCTTGCTGGAGGCCCTGGAGGCAGACGTGGTCGGACCACGCTCGGACGCCTGCACGATCGACGACTTCTACTTTCTCTCGCGCACCGCGCTGGTGAAAGACGAGAAGCACTTCGACAAATTCGACCGGGCCTTTGCCGCCTACTTCAAGGGCGTCGACATGCTGGCCGACTTCACCAAGGAAATTCCCCAGGACTGGTTGCGCAAGGTGCTGGAGCGGGAGCTGACCCCCGAGGAAAAGGCCGCCATCGAGAAGATGGGTTGGGACGAGCTGATGGAGACGCTGAAGAAGCGGCTGGAGGAGCAAAAGGAACGCCACGAAGGTGGCAACAAATGGATCGGCACCGGCGGCACCAGCCCATTCGGGCACGGCGG